>Ga0209233_1000162_pt1 | contig 156508 bp, 152 predicted proteins | sample AraplaCL_Cvi_mCL_FD_184269 | JGI IMG/M metagenome (GOLD analysis project Ga0209233, IMG submission 184269) | Arabidopsis root microbial communities from the University of North Carolina, USA - plate scrape CL_Cvi_mCL (SPAdes) (version 2) | ecosystem: Host-associated > Plants > Roots >...
CAGCACGGTCAATTCCGCCGACCGCGAACGGAGACACGTTCGAGCAGATCAGCATCAGATCGGTGCCAAGTTCGCCCATGATGTCGAATTTCCGCTTGGCGCGCTCGAAGCCGCGTGCGCGCATCGGCTCAGGCATGCCTTCGAAGTCGCGAAACGGCTGGAACAGTGTGACCTCAAGCCCATGATCACGGACCAGGGCAGCGACCTGACGCGGCGATGCGTCATAGGTTAGAAAATCGTTCTCAAAGATTTCGACGCCCGTGAAGCCCGCCTTGGCGATCGCCGCGAGCTTCTCCGGAAACTCGCCGCTGATCGAGACTGTTGCGATCGACGTCTTCATTTCTTGCTACGCTGCGCATTCAGTCTTGAAATCGCGCCGCGCAAAGCCAGCAGGTAGCCATCGGTTCCCATTCCGACGATGATGCCGTCGGCGCGTAGCGACACGAACGAATGATGTCGGAAGCTCTCGCGTTGGTGCACATTCGAAATATGTATCTCGATGACTGGCCCCTCAAAGGCGTTAAGGGCGTCGAGAATTGCGACCGAAGTATGCGTGAATGCGGCCGGATTGATCACGACCGCGGCCCCGTCCTCCCGGGCCTCGTGGATCCAGTCGATTATCTCATATTCCCGGTTGCTCTGATGAAAGCGAATATCGAATCCGAGCTCGCTTGCAAGGCCGCGAACTTCGGTTTCGACGTCGGCCAGGGTCTTGCCGCCATAGATGTGTGGCTGCCTCTTTCCGAGAAAGTTGAGGTTTGGTCCGTTGAGGACATAGATCACAGGCATTCTCTCTCCCTTAAAGCAAAAGACGGCCGGAACTGCTCCGGCCGACAACTTCAGACTGCAAGTTGCTGGGCGGCGGAGGCGAAACCTTCCGCCAGCTGCTGCATGACAGGTGCGCTATTTCGTGCAGAGATGTAGTGCCTGCCATAAGTGCCGAACATCGACATCACCCCGGCGCGGCGAAGTGCGATATGCATGTTGGCGGAAAACGACGGGTCGGCCTTCTGGACCGCCTCCCGATAGTCGATTGGGGCGCTGCGCGAGCTCCAGAGGGTGAAGACAGTGCCGTATCCGCTGGTAACAACATCTGCGCCGTTTTCTTCAAATGACACGCGGATGGTCTCTCGCAAGGCGTCGCCGGCCTGACGCAAGGCAGTGTAATCGATCGTATCGACGACCTTCATCGATGCGTTTACAGCAGCGCAGGCTACCGGATTGCCGTTGTAGGTCCCGGCGCGCGCGACGCGCTTGTCCTCGAAGGCGGACATGATGTCCGGATGGCCAACCAAGGCTGCGACTGCGTAGCCGTTACCGATCGCTTTGCCGACAGTTGCAAGATCAGGAGAAATGCCAAGATGGTGCGAGGCTAGGCCCGGATGGAGACGGAAGCCCATGAGCACTTCGTCCATGATGACTAAGGCACCGCGCTTGCGCGCAAGCGATACGACGTGTTCGAGGTAGCCGGGCTTGGCCACGACGCACCCGGCATTCGCCATCATGGGCTCCAGGACGATGGCTGCAACGTCGTTGCATTCAGAAAAGAGAAGCTCCGCATCCGCAACGTCGTTGAAGCGGAGCAGAAGTGTGTCTCCGTTGCTCGGTCGGACGTTGGATCCCATCAGAGCTTCTTGTGATCCGGCGTTGCCGAACGCAACATCGTCGAACCAGCCGTCGTATCCAGCCGCCATCTTGACGATCTTGCGCCGCCCCGTGACTGCACGGGCGGTACGACAGGCGAGATGAACCGCTTCGCTGCCGGAATTTAGAAAGATCACCTTACTGAGGTCTTTCGTATGAGCGGCAAGACTAGAGGCGGCTTCTTCCTCGAGAGCGTGAGCGTAGGCCGGCATCGAGCCACGTTCCATGGCAACCCGCACGGCCTCGGTCACGTCCGGATCGGTATGACCTAAGAACGTCGCGCCGAAACCGAGAGCCGTATCTGCGTACCTTCGGCCCTTCTGGTCCCAGACGTAGGGACCCTGAGCTTTTTCGACCAGAAACGGCTCTCCATCCACATCGGGCACGACCCGACCCGCGCTGGATATCCCACAGACGAGATGTTGCATTTTTAAACTCCAAAAAGCTTCGGGAGCCATTCTGTCAATGACGGGAACGCGACGAGACCCGCCACGCAGACGATGCTTGCGATCCAATAGGGGACGAGCCAAACAGAAACCGACCACATGTCGAGCTTGGCCACGTTGCAGACCACGAAGATGTTTGTGCCGATCGGCGGCGTGAAAAGGCCAATGCCGAGCGTCATGGTGAAGACGATCCCCGTCTGGTAGGGCGTCATGCCAGCGGCCAGCGCAATCGGAACCAGGATCGGCGCGAGAATGATCAGGGCCGGCCCGAGGTCGAGCCAGAAGCCAACGACCTTTAGGAGGACCAGAACGAGAATGATCGTTACAATCGGTCCCGTATGGAGCCCTGTGATCCAGGCCGCGGCGTTGGCCGGAACCTGTTCAACGGTCAAAATCCAACCGAATGGGGTTGCCAACGCCATGATCATCATAATGACGCCGGTTGTTGCGACTGCCGCGGATGCCGCAGCGTAGAGGGAACGAAGCGGTAGCTCGCGATAGACGAGGATACCGACCAGGAAGGAATAGACCACCGCCAATGCAGAGGCTTCCGTCGCGGTAGCAATGCCGCCGATGATCGAACCGAGCACGAGCACCGGCATCAGAAGTGCCGGCAGGGCGCCAATAACGTCACGCCCGATCTCGCCCCAGACCGCAGGGGCCTCGTTTCTCGGAAAATTGTGGCGTCGCGCCACGATGTAGGACGTGATCATGAAAGTTGCGGCGATGAAAGCGCCGGGAATGAGAGCCGCCACCAGCAGACCGCCGATCGAGGTGTTGGTCAGGACTCCGTAAAGGATCAGAATCACACTCTGCGGGCCGATGATGCCGAGGGTACCGGAGGCGGCCGTCACTGCAGCCGCAAAGGCCTTAGGGTAGCCACGCTGCGCCATCGCGGGGATCATGATCGATCCTACCGCGCCGGTGTCGGCCGTCGCCGAACCGCTGATGCCGCCATAGACGAGAGCGGTTGCGACATTGACGAGACCGAGGCCTCCGGTGATGCGGCCGAAAATATGCTCGGCGACCCTCATGATGCGTGTCGTCAACCCTCCACGGTTCATCAACTCACCGGCAAAGAGGAAGAGCGGGATTGCGGCAAGCGTGATCGCGTCAGCGCCACGCAGCGTCTGCTGTGCGAACCATGCAGTCGGAAGATGCAGACCGCCGACATAGATTGTGATGAGACTTGCGATGCCCATGCACCAGGCGATCGGAACGCCGATCAGGAGCAAAAAGGAAAAGCTGATGATGAGAACAGCGACGGTCATACCGGCTCCTCCTGCCGTTGCTTGAAACCAGTGAGGACAAGCAGGCGTCTAATGCCAATCACCAGCGCACCGAGGCCGAGGATCAGCACCGTTGCTGTGATGACACCCGTCGGCATGCGCAGAACGGCAGTTGGAACCATCGCGGAACGCTGCCAGACGGCCCAACCACTGATCAGGAATGCACCGCCCATGGTCACAAGGGCAAGGACCGAGATCAGGTCGAATACCCGCTTCAAAGCGGGAGGCGCCGACTGATTGAGCGCTTCAAATGCGACGTTTTCTCCCCGCAGTTCTGCATTGAGCAGTCCGATGAAGGTGATCCAGATGAAGGCGATGCCTGCCACCTCGAACGACCACTCGACGCCGCCGAATTCGAAGAAACGCGCAATCACGCCCAGCAAGGTCGAAAAGAACATCACGACGAACGCGATAACACCCAGAAGCTCCAGTGCGCGCGTCAACGGACCCCGCCGCAGCGGCGAGGCAGAATTGTGAACTCGTTCCATTGGCTTAGACCTCAGTTCGAGGCCGCGGACTTTTCGACCGCGGAAACGAGATCGGCGCCCCATTCTTTAGCGAACTGGGCATAAACCGGCTTGACCATCTCGGCGAATGGAGCTGTGTCGACCTTCGTCACCGTCACGCCTTTGGATTCGAGAGATGCCTGGGTGTCGGCGTAAGCTTTGTCGAGTTCGCTGCGATACCAGGCAACTGTGTCCGTCGCCGACTTTCTTAAGGCCACCTGCTCCTCAGGTGTCAGAGCGTCAAACCGGTCCTTGTTCATGAACCACCAATTCGCGGTCCAGATATAGTTGGATATGGTCAGATGCTTTGCGACTTCATACCACTTGGAATCGTAGTAATCGCGCATCTCTGGCTCCACCGCGGCAACGACGTGCGACTGCAGGGCGGTGTAGACCTGGCCGAAGGGGATGGACTCGGCAAGCGCGCCGAACTGCTTCATGGTTGCGAGAATGACCGGGTTCGGCGGAGTGCGGATCTTGACGCCCGAGAGGTCTGCGGGCTTTTCGATGGCTTTGCTGGTGGCAAACTGGCGGAAGCCTGAATCCAGTGCGCCGAGCATGAGATAGCCGCGTTTTTCACCGAAATGCTGCACTGCCTGCCCCTGTTCGCTATCCAGGAACTTGTGCACATTCGCGGCGTCCTTGAAGAGGAACGGCAGCGAGAGCACGTTGAGACGCGGATCGATCGCGTCGATCGATCCACCCAGGCCGATGTCGATCGCGCCGGCGCCGACGCCGTCCGCGATCGGGCCTTCGTCGCCAAGCTGGCCGTTCGGGAAAATCTGGATCACGACTGATCCCTTGCTCTCCTCCTTCACCTCCGCCGCAAATTTTTCAACCGCCTTGTTGATCAGGCTGTCCGGCGACGACGCATGCGCGAGCCGCAATGTAGTTTCCGCTGCGGCCGGAAAGGCAAAGGTGCATGAAAGTGCAGCGCCAGACAGGAGTGCCGAGATGAGCGTGGCATGGAATTTGTGTTTCACGTTGTTCCCCTTTTTCTTAGGATTGGTAAGCACGGGATGAAACCATAATCGCGCCAGCCGGAGGCGAAAGCAGAGATTTCTTATTGATCCATAAGCGTCACTGATCTTTCACAAAGGCTGCATCAGGCGTATAGAAACGCTATCAAACTGGTGCGATAGATCATGAGAAACCTCGATAGCGATGCCTTGGCTGCGTTTCTTGCCGTAGCGGAAACCGGGAGCTTCACAGCCGCAGCCGAGAGGCTTGGCCGCACGCAGGCTGCCGTCAGCATGGCCGTCGCGAAGTGGGAGGAGCGGCTCGATCTGCGCCTCTTTGAGCGCGCGCATCGACGCGTTTCACTAACCCCGACGGGACAGCGGCTCTTAGGCTATGCGCGCAGGATCCGCGCGATCGAGGACGAGGCGCTCGCGATGCTCCTCGAAGGACGAAACGAAAGCCGGGTTCGGCTCGGCATGCCGGACGACTACCTCACGCTTTTCGGCACGGCCCTTTTGGATCGTTTCGTGCCTCGCCATCCGAATGTCAGCCTCGATCTTCGGCACGATTTTTCGCATCGGCTGGAACAGATGGTGGAATCGCGCGACCTAGATGTCGCGATCGTGACGCAGAGCGTTTCCGAGCCCAAGGGGGAGATCATTCGCGAGGAGCGCCAGGTCTGGTGTTGCGGCCCAAACCGGTCGCCGGAGACGGCCACCAATCTTCACCTTGCACTTTTTCCCGATGGCTGCCGCGCGCGACCCCAGATACTTGCGGCATTGGACCAGCAGGCCCGAAACTGGCGTATCGTTTACTCCTCGTCGGACATCGCAGGCATTCGCTTGGCAGTTGCTTCGGGAGATGTTCTGACAGTGCTGCCGGAAAGCGCGGTTCCGGTCGATTGGCGCCGCCTCGGCGAAGGAGACGGCCTGCCCACACTCCCTCTGCTGCGCCTAGCCATGATTCTGCCGATGCAACCGCGTCTTCCTGTTCGCCAGCTTGCATCATTCCTAAGGTCGGAATTTCAACTCACTGCTGAACGGCTCCAGGCATCTTAGGCTGGCAGCCCCGAAGTGACGGCGTGGTCGGCGGTCCTGCTTCCATTAAGAGCGTCATTTCGGATTTTTCGCCGGAAAGCGCGTCGTTCGATAGGAATGAACGTTAACGGTGGGCACAGACGAAAGGTGGTCGTCTGTGCTAGCGTGATGCATTACAAGTACAATTGCTGTAATTGGCCAATCGCATGGTGTGGTCTGCAGGGTCGAAGACGATGGTTGTCTGAGGAAGGTCGTCGCGACACTGGAGATTATCCAATGGGCCAAATAGCTCGCCCAGCCTGATTGCGACATTTTTCAGCGCCCTGGCAATGATCGTCGACATGCCAACAGCTCAAGTCGAACTGCTGCACAAATTCCTCGAACGGATCGACGGCCGGCTGTCGCAGACGGCACGCACGAAGGAGTTCACTGCATTGGACGACGTCGATGTCGAACGGATCGAGGCGCTCGATGCCGACGCATTCGAGCAAGACCGGGCCTGACCACCGCTTTTGCGTCTTTGTCCCCCAATCAAAAGAGATCTAGTTGCCCCATCCTCTGCTTTAAAGCGGTCCGCCATACGACAATGATGCTCGCTACATATGTCCCCATGCCGCGCGAGCTTGTTTGCAGTCGAGCCTATGATGGCGGCAATTGCGGCTTCTTGATCCGGATTCCATAGCCATCGGCGTCTTCCAGACTGAATTCTATACCAGCATCTTCGATGCACCTGCCTTATGCCGTCCAGAGTGCCATTTCGTAATTGGTCTCCTCGTTCCAACCGACTTATTGTCTGGGTTGAAACATTTGCTGCCTGCGCAAGTTTCGACCCTCACATCACGACGAAAAATCCCGATCGTCGACAGAAAGCCTCGATCTCACGCTCGAAGCGATCAATCGCATCGCAGGCCCACGGCTCGTATGATCCAGCAACGGCGCGAGTATCGAGCCGGCTGCGCAATCTGATCATTTCCATGTGCCACCAGCTTAAAAATCCCATCGCATTGCTTTCGAACCAAGACCGGACCCTGCGACTTCATATCAGCGCTAACCTCTCCCGTTGTCCATCTATAAGAACTTCGAAATTTAGCGGACATAGTCGGTGTTGCAAAATTGCCAACCTCGGGGGTTGAACATGCATTGCTGTACAGGACGGGGACGACCGAAGTCATCGATTCGACTCGGGACGTTTCCATCATGCAGTCCCAAGCGATTTTCATCAGACCAGAGGACGAAGGCGCTGACTTTGCAAGATGTCGCGCAAGGACGCCATTCGCGAAACGACCGCCACGATTGAAGTCAAAGAAAAGCCCCACCGGAGTGAGGCTAAATTGATGCTGCTCCGGGAAATATTAGAGCTGCGACGCGTGTTTAATGCAGATGAGCGAAAGCCGGAAGATCACATTCTTTCGAACCGGTACGCTTGCGGAAAGTTTCACCCGCCGGAACCTGGGGCACCTGCGTCTGCTCTCTCGCAAACCGCACGGCAACGCTGGCTGGAGCATAGGCTCTTCCATTTCAGGGAGCTCGTCGATGTTCAATGGCCGTCACTTCGACCGATCTGTAATCCTGCTGTGCGCACGTTGGTGTCTGGCTTACAATCTTAGCCTGCGTGATCTGGAAGAGATGATGGCCGAGCGCGGATTCACGTCGACCACTCCACGGTTCATCGCTGGATCGTCCGCCGATCCATGGTTATTGCGCTCATCTCCGCGAGAGACAACTTTCCACCGATGTGAGCTGCCGGAAATCCGCTGTCCGATATCGTGCGACCGTGGTTCCGGCTTCCGATGACACTGAAGATCGGTTCTTGACTTCGATCAAAGTGGCTTCCTTCTCGGCGCGGTAGGCTTCTGCGTGTTCAATGGAGAAAACGTGTCATGCAGAAACAAGTTCTAAAGTCTGCTTTCGAGCTTCCGATGGCGTCATTCCTGGCCTTGAGCGATGACAACAACCCGACTGGGTCCGCATTGAAGATACCGACAACGATAGCGAAAACATTGCTTCGCTATCAGGTCGAAGGCCTATCATTCCTTCAACACCGTTTTCAGCGCGACATCAAGCTGATGGATGACGTCATAGCTGCGGAAAAAACCAATGATACCCTGGATGTCATCGGCGACTATTGGCGCGATGCGGTTTCGGACTATGCGAAAGAAATCAGCAAAACCCTGGCGATCAACGCGCGATTTGCTTCCGATACCGCCGGCATCGTGCGAGAAGAGGCCAAAAACGCTTAACACTGCAACCGTGAGCGCGGTCACGCGCCAGGGAGTGCCCTCGCCTCCTTAACCATCGGTGATTCCGCAATCTTCTTGCCCGCTGATGGCTGGAAAATAGCAGCGGGATGCCAATGGAAAGTACCCGAGGTTTGGTCGATCACGAAATTGGCGGGCGGCACGCTCAACTCAGCATCCACCGATGGCTCCGAGATTGTCGCGCTTTTCGAGGCCGGTTTTGCGCCCACGCCGGTTTTCTTGATTTCCAAAATTTCTATCTCAAAGAAGGAACGTTCGCATGTCACGCTTGTCAACTACTTGTCTGATGACCATCGCACTTCTGGCGTCACCGGCTGTCAGCTTCGCTCAAGAAGCCCCATCGGCTACGATTGCATTCTCTGGTGGCAGTGTCGCCGCTGGCGTCGGATATACCTGGGGCAACGGAACTCTGTTGTTCAAAGGCAAGCCCTATCCCTTCACCGTTTCGGGACTGAGTGTTGTTGACATCGGCATTGATCGCATTGATGGCGCCGGAACAGTCTACAATCTGAAGAATCCCGCCGACGCCGCGGGCACTTATTTCGCCGCTGGCGCCGGCGCGACGATCGCCGGCGGTGGCTCGGTGGCGGTGCTCGAAAACCAAAACGGGGTCATCGTCCATTTTCATTCAAAAACGTCGGGCCTGAAGCTCAACCTTGCCGCAAGCGGCATTGTTGTAACGCTGAAATAAACAACCTCCTGGATTGCATTTTCTCGCGCCACGCACGCAAGGAAGCTGGACGAAACCGGTGCTCGTGGTCGGATTCCAATGGTGTCTGATCCGCAGCCGGATTGATGCTGGTCCAGAGCAAACAAGCAAAGGCGACGTGAGCGCTTGATATTTGCGGCCCGGCTGGTTCAACAAGATTAGAGGGATCCATGAATCGTATCGCACTTGTCACGGGGGGTGTCACAGGAATAGGTGCCGCCACAAGCCTGGCGCTGAAGGCGGCCGGCTATCGGGTTTGTGTCAACTATCTCGGCAATGAAGCAGGGGCCGAGGCCTTCGGTCGGTCAAACGGAATTCCGACATTCGCCTGGGATGTCGCCGATTTCGATGCCTGCGCACACGGCGTTGCTGAGGTTGCCGCCAAGCTGGGTCCGGTCGAAATACTCGTCAACAATGCGGGGATTACGCGAGATTCCATGCTGCACAAGATGACTAAGGAGCAATGGCGTTCTGTCATCGATATCGATCTGGGTGGATGCTTCAACATGTGCCGAGCCGTGATCGAGAGCATGCGCGAGCGAAATTTTGGACGTATTGTGAACATCAGTTCGGTCAACGGCCTCATGGGCCAGGCGGGGCAGACCAATTACGCAGCGGCCAAAGCAGGAATGATCGGCTTCACCAAAGCACTGGCGCTTGAGAGTGCCCCGCGCGGTATCACGGTCAACGCGATTGCACCGGGCTACACGAAGACCGACATGGTCGCGACCGTGCGACCCGATATCCTGAAGATGATCGTCGATGCGGTTCCAGCCAGACGGCTGGCTCTACCCGAGGAAATCGCGCGCGGCGCCATTTTTCTCGTCTCGGACAAAGCCGGCTTCATTACCGGCGAAACACTGTCGATCAACGGCGGTAGATATATGTCGTAGCTTAACGCGGGAAATCTCATCTCCCAGGATTGCCCGACTACTCGCCCCTTTCCGAGAGGTAACAGACTCAGATTCGGAAAGCTGCCCCACACTTTGCGACGAAACCGCGTGAGAACGAAGGAAGATGGTTCATTCGCCGCGAAAGGAAATGTTGCTATGAACACACTCCCAATGAAAGCCACAGAAGCTCAGTTCCTCGCGCCGTCGGAACCCGACATGAGCAATCCGTTTCTGGGTGAAAGCTTCCGCGCAATCGATCTTATGACAAGTGCGTCGATCGCCCGCGCGACATTTGGGTTTTCACCGACCGCTTTCTGGCTCGCCTTCGCCGATTGGGGGGCGCATCTCGCCGCAGCGCCGGGTAAGCGAACGGAACTCGCCGTAAAGGCGGACCAGAAGTCGATGCGTCTCCTCACTCACATGCTACAGTCCATCCTAGATCCCGACACACCCTGGTGCATCGAGCCACTCCCGGGCGACGAGCGTTTTCAGGATGAAGCCTGGCAGCGTTGGCCCCATCGCTTCTGGGCGCAGGCGTTCCTTTTGACCCAGCAATGGTGGCACAACGCCACGCACGATGTCACGGGCGTCTCCCAGCATCATGAGGACGTCGTGTCGTTTGCGATACGGCAATGGCTCGACATGGCATCGCCGGCCAATATGCTGTGGGCCAATCCCGAAACGATCCAGCGCACAATGGAGACCGGCGGTCTAAATCTATTGTTTGGCGCCCGAAACTTGGCCGAAGATTGTCACCGCCTCCTGATGGGACAGCCTCCAGTCGGGACGGAAGATTTCGTGGTCGGGCGGAACGTCGCGGTAACACCTGGAAAAATCGTCTTCCGCAACCATCTGATCGAATTAATACAATATGCACCAGCGACAAACGCCGTTCAAGCCGAGCCAGTACTCATCGTGCCGGCCTGGATCATGAAATATTACATCCTCGATCTTTCGCCGGCCAACTCCCTGATCCGCTTCCTCGTGGAACGCGGCCACACCGTTTTTTGCATTTCCTGGCGCAATGTGACGGCGGAAGATCGCGATCTCTCGCTCGATGATTATCGCAGGTTCGGGGTGATGGCGGCACTCGACGCAGTCGCGGCTATCGTCCCCGATCGTAAGATTCACGCAGCCGGCTACTGTTTGGGCGGAACAATACTGACCTTAGCGGCAGCGGCCATGGCGCAGGACGGCGACCATCGTCTTGCCTCGGTGACGCTCTTTGCCGCACAGACCGACTTCACCGAGCCGGGTGAATTGCAACTTTTCATCGACGACAGTCAAATCGCCTTTATAGAGGCCATGATGTGGCAGCATGGCACACTCGAGGCCTCGCAAATGTCTAGCGCTTTCCAGATGCTCCGGTCCAACGACCTGATCTGGTCCCGCATGATCCACGAATATCTGATGGGTGAACGCGAGCCGCTGAATGATCTGATGGCGTGGAATGCCGATGCCACCCGCATGCCGTACCAAATGCAGTCCGACTATCTGCGCAACCTTTTTCTTCATAACGACCTTGCTTCCGGCCGCTATATGGTTGATGGCCAACCTGCCGTCATCCAGAACATTCGTGTTCCAATCTTCGCCGTGGGCACGGAACATGACCATGTCGCCCCTTGGCGCTCGGTCCATAAGATCCACTATCTCACCGATACCGACGTCACCTTCGTTTTGACGAGCGGTGGTCACAACGCGGGTATTGTCAGCGAGCCAGGCCATCGCGGCCGGCATTTCCGAATGCTGGAGAAAAAGCCAGACGACCCCTGCCTTAGCGCGGATGAATGGTACTCGGTTGCGCCGGTTTGCGACGGATCTTGGTGGCCTGCCTGGGAGGCGTGGCTGTCGGCGCAGACAAATAGCGAACCCGTCGCGCCGCCCACCATGGGCGCTCCGATCAAGGGCTACCCTCCGCTTTGCGATGCGCCTGGTAGCTACGTGATGCAGCGTTGAGCCGGCCCATGACCGATTTCCTCCCATATAACCGTTACGAACACTTCATCGCCAGGGGCCGGGCCGCGCCTGCGCTGCGGACGGCCGTCGTGCACTCCTGTAGCCCGGAGGCGATCCTGGCGGCGTGGAGGTGCGCGACGAGGGCCTGATCTCCCGCTGCTGATAGGACCAAATGCAAAGATTCGCGCCGCGGCGACCAACGCCGGCATATCGCTCGACGGGGTCGAGATCGAGACGACGGCACACAGCCATGCCGCTGCCGCGCGAGCAGTCGAACTTGCAGCGCAAGGTAAGGTCGATGCGCGGATGAAAGGTCGTCTACACAGCAATGAACTCCGATGATGCGCTGGCAGTCGCGTCTCGCGAGCCCTGTGGATCGACCATCGTTACCAAGGAAGGCAAACTGGTCTACCAACCGGATCTGCCGTAGGGTGGCAAAGCTCAATGCGACGCCGCCTCCTCTCGGGTAACGCGCTTTTCATGCTCAATCGATCTGTTGTGTCTTTCATCGGAGAATTCTCATGAACCTCGAACTCAACGGTAAACTGGCTCTCGTTACCGGCAGCACCGCCGGCATCGGTCATGCAATCGCGGCAACTCTTGTTCGTGAGGGCGCCCATGTCATCGTCAATGGACGAACCCAAGATGCCGTCGATCGCACGGTCGCCGAACTTGTCGCGATTGGAAGCGGTCGCGTTGACGGATTTGCCGGCGATCTCGGAACTGAAGCAGCCGCCGATGCGATTACGAAACTCTTTCCAAATGTCGAGATCCTGATCAACAATCTCGGCATCTTCGAACCCAAGCCGTTCGAAGAGATCCCGGATGCTGACTGGCGGCATTTCTTCGATGTCAACGTGCTTTCAGGTGTTCGTCTCGCCCGTCTTTATCTGCCCGCGATGCGCCAGCGTAACTGGGGCCGCATCATCTTTATATCGAGCGAAAGCGGCGTGCATATTCCTGCCGAGATGGTGCACTACGGCGTGACCAAGGCGGCCCAGATCGCAGCGGCGCGCGGTATCGCCGAATCCGTTGCTGGCACCGCGATCACGGTCAACAGCGTGTTGCCAGGTCCAACGAAGTCGCGCGGCGTCATCGATTTTGTCGCCGCGTTGCCCGGATCCGAAGGGAAGACTTTCGCGCAATTCGAGACCGAGTTCTTCGAGAAAATCCGACCAACTTCACTGATCAAACGCTTCACGACGCCTGAGGAAATCGCAACCATGGTTGCCTATGTGGCAAGCCCGCTATCCTCGGCCACCAATGGCGCGGCACTGCGGGTCGATGGCGGCGTTGTGAAGAGCGCGTTCTGATTGTCACGGGAGAGAACGCCGTCCACTCGCGTAAATTCGGGGGGCGGCAACAAAGCTGTTCCTGAGGTTAATTAAAAGACGGCACGATCATCTTTGCCGATCGACGTCCGGGTGAGGAGAGGCTCCGGCCGGCACATGTCGACGGTTTCCCGCCCCTTGCATCCGAAGCCTTGACTCTATCCGCGCCATGCCTGCGTGACTATAAACGCAGGTGAGGCTCTTGTTGGGATTTGAACCGGCGATCACTCCGTTGCCTCAGAAGAACAAACTGCGGATGAGCAGCGCTGAGTGCGTTCAATTTCTAGGAATCCTTCAGAAAATGGAAGTCGCACCACCAGAACGGATCTCCAAAAACAGCCATTTTGGCCACGTCAGCCAACAGCTATTTGTCGCTCTCATCGGCATCGGAAACTAATGCCGGTTCGCAACCTATGTTCGTCCCATGTCAGCGAACAAGCGTCTAAACTGTTCAGAACTGACAGAATTCATTTCCCTTTCCTCGCTCGAAAAGGAACGTGGACTCGCATAGTGCGTGGAAAACGCGCCAATGAACTCTCCGGAATGGCCGAATATCGGTGTTGTCTGGATCGCTCGAATACCGATCCTGCGAGTCCAGTCTCTTAAAGAAGCAAACCCATCGGCACTCTCGATATCTTCAACGAAGACGGATGCTTGTAAAATGCGAGCGGCATCGCAGGTCGTCGCCTCTCCGTTCCGCACCCTTGCAAACTGTTCGACGGAAGAGCGATCAAAATTGTGGTGGGCAATAAGGCAGAGATGAGCCGTGTCGATATCCAACAGCTGCAAACTTCCAAAGTTGGCGCCCCGGGCCATGACAACGCGATCGAGACATCTTTCGGCGTTAGCCCCGGCGGAATCCGAAATACCGAGATGCGGACAGGTTTGTGACCAAATATTCTCCAGCCAGTATAATTCATTGCGCGCTTGAGCGAGCAGTTGCTCAAACATCGAGCGCTCATGATCGTCCAAGCCTTCGCTAAGCAGGCGCTCGAAGCGCTCGATATTCTGCCGAACGATGAAGCGTCGCATCCGCCCCTCACATAGTCTTTGCAGAAGGCTAAATTAGCTTAACCTCCAAATCTTCGCATGTACAGCTGAGAACAGCTTTTGATTTCGGAATCATTGGAGGTATTTCTACTTTTGCTTGTTTCAGCAAGAGGAATGTAAATACCAAGATCTAGCGCTTATGCGTCTGGATATCGTCGTAATGATCGATCGATGGCTGGATGGCCGTATCAATCGATATCGGATACGCCATCGCTTCCAGATTGGCCGACCGGAGGCTCTCACGCCACATAATCGTGGCCCGCCTGCGCGGAGTTACTGCGGCGCAGCGGAGCACAGCCATTCTGGCACAGCCTTCGTAACCGTGGATTCTCACATGATTTCAAATACTTAGAGAAATCGTCTTTGTTTTCCTTATCTTTTCCCATCGCGAGTGACCGTGGATGTCACCTTTGTGCCCTGGCTTTGGGCCTCAGTCAACCAGCGCGATCAGCGGAAATAATTTCCGCACTTGGAGATGTGATTTGTGGTGCCACCGCGATCGAAAGTGCGGCAGCTATGCGCCTCCAAACCGGTCATTCAGATCAGTTCCGCAATCTCCCGAAATCAGACATAAGCAAAAAGTGGCAGCGTCGGAACAGAGTGTCATATGGAGTGATCGCCGTGCCTGTTAAGGCCCAGTCTCGCAAAATCGGGCAACACTGCATGTTAGCCGAGTCTCTTCATTCCCGACGAGCGCCAGGCAAAAATCCCGCCAGGGATGGCGGGGGCCGATCACACCGTTTAAAAGCAGGATTTAAGCAGCAGCGAGTGCTTTCTCGATATCCTGCACAGAATGGCCAGTCAGATCCTTATCGAGTTCTCCAATGAGAACGTCCGACAACGACTTGTGGTAGCCCTTGCGCATCTCGCCGAGCGTGCGTGGCGCCGCGATAATCACCAGGCTTTTGATCTTGCCATCAAGCACCTGCTTGTTCAGCATACCCGTAACACCCGCGCCAAATCCGTCTTCGTCTTGCTGACTGTCGTTGGGATTGGCCGAGCTACTGGAATGTCTGCCGCCGGAAGAGATCTTCGAGCTATCGATCGCCGGATCAGGCAACGCTGTCAGATTGACGGTCGCAGCATCGCCATCGTTCCGAAAAAGGCTTAGCTTTTTGCCATCGGCAACGGCAACGACCGTGTTCTGGGGAAGGTTCATGTTGATCTCCTTGGTAAGCAGCGAAGCCGCCCTCTATGACCGCCACTGCGCGTTTCTGTCCCGAACATAACCCCGCTACAGACCATCCGTTCCGTTGTAGGCCCGACAAAACTACGGCATCGGCGTATCGCCCTGATCATTCACCCCAGCCGATGCTTGATGGCCGCCCTCACGACATCGCTGGCATCAATCGATTCCACCGACCGGCCGGGAATATGTAGCTCAGCTTCGTATGTGCGGCCTGCAGCTTGGTACGCGCATTGCCGATGATCGCCCAATCTTCCGACCAGTCGAACTGGATGGCTTCGCCAGGCTCAAATGCCAGGGGGACAAACGGGCCACGCCCTGTGATATTTTCCTGAAATCTGGACTGCGCCCCTTGGGGTAGACACTAATCAGGCTGCGGTTTTGTGGGCATCTGATCATCATCTGCTCGAACAACTTGGGTTCCGGGGAAATGCGACTTTTGCAAGCGAGACGACGGCCAGCGCTATCTCAGATGCTTTGGCGAGTGGTAATGGAATAAGAGTTACCGTTAAGGTGCCGGGAAGCGTTCAACCACACGCAATAATTGTCGATACCATTTCAAACAATACCGCCTATGTACGTGATCCTTGGCCTCTCGGCGCAGGTTCCAGTTACTCCGTACCCAAAAGTGCTCTGGAGAAAGAAATGACCGGTAGGGCAGTTTTTATACAATCGGTGGACTGACTTGGATTACACGAAATTTGACAAAGGCGTAATCATGGTCCCGAAATCGAAACAAATCTGTGACATATATCTTACGTCTTTCGTTGGCGGAGATCATGGCTGCCTTCAAGGTTTGAATTTGTTTACAACTGCCGGGTTCATCGATGGACAGAAGGTTTATCGTGGATATCTACGAGTAAACCTGCAACGATTGCATGCCGTTTCGGCCGTTACATGTTTACGTCAGAGCAACTTTGTTTCCTTCAGCGTTCCAATTGAGTACCGAGATAACGAGAACATCCCGCAGGAAAAGGCAAGAGCGGTTGCTGATGACTTCCTGAGAGATAGCGATGAACAACTCGTTCATAATGCAGCCACCGAGTTGTGTCCGCCTGTCTTCTGGGCGTTTCGGATCGGCAAGAGAGTTTTAGATCCGGACGTCGAGGAACGAGCCGGATCAAAGCATATCTATATTGATAGAATTGATGGCAGAATTTGGAGCTATCAGGAGGTTTTGGAATACAACTATGACTACAATAATCTGCTATGAATGTTTATTTTTTCGCGGAGTAGATATTTCGTTTGAATAGCCTTGTATCTCGATGCCCCAGATATGGTAAATCTCGATATTCACTTTCCAGATGAAAGCGGTCGAAATGCAGTATTCGAATTGCGGCCGAATCTCTCCATCCGTGTCTCTAAAAATCCACTAACAGGCAGCGTCATATGTTTCCGCTAGGAGCTGACGGCCAATGCGATCCGTCACCCGGTATGCATTAACCGACTTGCCGGCATATTCGTTCGAGCGTTTGGACCACGTCCTCGCCCCGGTAGTTGAAGCGTACATCGACTGATGGCGAGAAGCGCGAGAAGGTATCGACCACCATCAGCACCCGGATCTTGCGCCCGGTGGCCAACTGGTCATGAACGAAATCCATCGCCCAGAGGTGATTGGAATGGGTCGGCTCCGTCCGGTCGGCTCGCAGCTTCGCCTTGACCCGATGCTTGGGAACCTTGTTGTGGAGCCGCAGGTCCATCTCCGTGTAAAGGCGATAGATTCGCTTCGGGTTGATCGGCCAGTCGTCACGCTTGATCAGGACACGCACACACCTATAGCCGTAGCGCACCCATGTCTGGCAGATGTCTTTGATCTTCAGCTTCAGTTCGGCCTGCTCGCCGCGCCTGAACATACGGATAGCGGGACTTTTGGGTTTGGGAAAAGTCCGCTATCCGCGTCTTTTCATTTCGTAGCGGGCCGACTGCTCCCGGCCTCATAGCAGCCATTGCTGCGGGTCCCCAGCCAGTTTTCCTAGCCGTCTTCGAACACGACGGATGGCCGAAGAAACTACGGCAGAGATTGCCCAAGTTGTTGAGAAGACGTCACTTTTCGTGCGGGAGATGGTCGCCAGGTTGAATCGAAAAATTGGTCAAAATGGCTTGCTTGGGAGACATGAATTTTCACATAATTTCAATAGCTTAGAGAAAACTTTGGCGTGCATTTTCCGGCAGCGGCATGGGTGACAACGCATTTTCCGCGCGCCCGTCTCGCCTTTCGGGCGAACGACCACTTCTCTCAATCCGTCGCCGCACGGTCCGGAGCGGGGCTGGCGCTCCTACCTCGCTATATTGGTCGCAGCGACGCTGCGCTGCGACTCTGCGATCTCGGTCCGCTTCCCCCAAACAGGGAGGTGTTCCTGCTCACACGCAGGCGCGACAAGAGAGACCCTTTGATCCGCCTGGTCTCGGACGAGGTCGTCGCAATGCTCGAGGAGGCCTGCATTCATTTCTCGTGATCATGGATCGCTCGCAATCTTTAGCGGGAGCGGATAGTTCTGGTTCCAGGGTGCAAAACTTCACGGGCCGTCGCTGGAGACTGCCCGTTCTTTATGAACTGTCAGACTGAGGCTCGTCCTACAGAGCCGCCACCATCCGCGAAGAGGATCTGTCCGGTAATGTAGGATGCGTCCTCCGAGAGCAGAAAGGCGATCGCCGCGGCGATCTCCTCCGGCTTACCCAGGCGCCTCATCGGAATCATCGAAAGAAAGCGAGCTTCGGCCTCGCTGCAGGCGGGGGTGTTTCGCCGAAACATCTCGGTCTCGGTCGGACCGGGCGCAACGGCGTTGACGGTCACGCCGGTCTCGGCTGGTTCCATCGCCCATGTTCGCGTGAGACTGTTGACCGCGGCCTTCGCAGCCGCGTATCCGCTCCTGAGCGGTGTCCCGGTCGTCACAAGGCTCGTCACGTTAACGATCCTTCCCCATCTCTTCTCCATGAAACTTGGCAGGACGGCCTGGGTGGTCTGGATTGTCGAGTGGATATTCAAGCGGAGCATGTCGTCGACGTCGGCCAGATCGATCTCCCCGAGACGGTGGAGCTTGGCCATCCCGACATTGTTCACCACTCCGTCGAAGGAGTACTTCTTCGCCATGTCTGCCAATGCCTCGGCGGCAGCGCTGTCGTCATCGAGATCGATAGCGGCCAGCTCCCCAGGGAAGGTCGAGTCCTTCCCACGTGCGATGCCGACAACCAGATGGCCGGATTCGGCGAGGCGATGTGACAGCGCTCTGCCAATGCCTCTGCTCGCACCGGTGACGAGGAACGTTCGTGTCTTCATGGTCGTATTTTTCCTCTGATCGAGTGCGCAGGGCTCGGCAATCCAACATCCGCAGTAGCGAGCAGAGGTGAACGTCGGCAGACCCGGAAATTCTCATTTGCTCAATGAGCGTGATCGCAAGCGTTTCCGCAGCGGCGAGGCTCGACTTTCCATCGGGAGCTGAGTATCGCCTTGCAGATGTCGACCCGCTCGAACGTTGGATCCTTGAACGCGAGGACGTCGTCGTTGAATGTACCGAACGTGCTCTGAGGACGATGCTTCATTCCATGATAGAAGGCTTCAATGATGCCGTCTGCGAAGGCGTCCTCGCGAGGATATGCTGCGACGACAGCCTCGCGTTCCGCGGGAGAAAACTCGTCGAAACCACGTCCGACCACGTCCATTCCGGCGCCCGCCTGAACCAGTGCGATCTCCGGGCGCATGAATTCCGGAATCCCGGGAGTGGTGTGAAGCGCGACAGCGTTCCAGACGATCTCGATCTGCTCTGGCGCAATCCCACGGCTTCTAAGGAAGTCGGCTGCGGCATTGGCGCCGTCGACCTCGAAGCGGAGCTGGCTGTCACCATATTGGTCTGTCAGTCCTAGGTCGTGGAACATGCATGCCGTATAGAGCAGTTCAGGGTCGAAGATCATTCGCTTTCTGTTTCCGGTCATCGCTCCCCAGAAGTAGACCCGTACGGAGTGGTGAAAGAGCAGGTCGCTCTCGGTGTCACGGATAAATTCGGTGACCTCACGGGCAATCTGGCTGTCAGGGATTCGTACTCCGTCTGGTATTTTCGACATGGGAAAACCTCTTAGCTGGAGCTGCAATCGTCGCATGCCCACGGGGAATTCCGCATCAGGCAGCAGAAGTTGCGGCGATGGAAATGAGCGTTCTTGTCCGCCATCACGTCGGCGAGACCTGTTCCCTGAGTGACGTCCGGTCGGTGCTCCAGGCCATCGTAAAGTGCCTGGAGTAGGCCTTCAGCGAAGCCGGCTCCGCGCGGATATGCTGCTTCGACGGCAGCTCGCTGGTCTTCGTCGAACCGATTATAGCCGGCGCCGACGAGGTCCATCATGACGCCTTCGGCGGTCAGGCAAGCAATAGGGTCCAGATGCGCCGAAATCCCCGGCGTCGTGTGCAGCGCGATCGCGAGCCAGACCTTCTGCATGTCGTCTTCCGAGACGCCGTGGCCGCGAAGGAAGTCACGGGCGGCGTTCGCGCCGTCGACTTCGAAGCGCAGTCTGCTCTCATTAAAGCCGGCTGTCAGGCCGACGTCGTGGAACATGGCCGCCGCGAAGAGCAGTTCCGGATCAAAGTTCAGGCCCCTCCGCTGCCCGGCCATCGCGCCCCAGAAATAGACACGCGTGGAGTGTTCGAACAGCAACGTGCTCTCCGTCTCTCGGACGAACTCGCTCGCTTCGCGGGCCAGCCTGCTGTCCGGAATCCTGATGCCGGAAATTTCAACGACAGCCATGTTCCGTCCTCCGTCAGGTCTCGAGGACCGCTTCAGGCGTGTTGCGGAAGCTGATCGCCATGCGATTGTAGCTGTTCATCAGGCTGATGGCGATCGTAAGATCGACAAGCTGCTTCTCGTCGAAGACCTGGCGTGCCGCCTCGTATGCGCCGTCCGGTACGCCTGTCTCCGCAACAAGAGTCACGGTTTCGGCCCAGGCAAGCGCAGCGCGCTCGGCCTCGCTGAAGAGGTTGCCGCCTTCCTTCCATGCCTGAACCAGCGCGAGCTTTTCGATCTTCACGCCGCGCTTCAGGAGCTCGCGAGCATGCATGTCGAGGCAGTAGGCGCAGTTGTTGATCTGGGATACGCGCAGATATACGAGGTCTACCAGTTCACCCGGCAGACCGCTCTGGAGCACGTAGCCATAGACGCCGCCGAGCGCCTTGGCGCCGTTTGGAGCAACCTGATTATAGTCGAGCCTTCTTGTCATCGTTCGAGTTCCTTTTATTACTTGACTGGGGTGGTGAGTTTCGTCTCGTCGGTATCGACGACGAAGACGGCAAGCAGTCTTGCCGGCACCGTGTCGCTGGCGTTGCGGCTGATCGAGTGAACGGCGCCGGGCGCCTCGAACCAGCTTTCGCCCGCCTTGTACCTACGGGTTTCGCCGTCGTTGACCTTCGACTCCACCTCGCCCGAGAGGACGTAGGCGTAGATGAAGGCGGACGGAGCGTGCGTGTGTGGGAGCGAGGAAGCGCCGGGCGCGTAGTCAACCTCGACGACGCGCATGGACTTACCGGGAATGTTGGCGAGTGCCTGGGCGAACTTCGGCGTGACGCTTTCCCGCTCAGCGTCGTGGGCCGGCACTGGTCCCGCAATCGAAATTGCAACCGTAAGCGCAGTTGCGGCGCGATTTATCGATCGTTTCATGGTTCATTCTCCTTCAGAGAAGCATTCAAAATGCCCTCATCATGATCCAGAAAAAAGAACCAAGAACGCGAAGAATTAGTGTACCATGACCAGATGAACACGCTGCTGAAGTTGACCGTGGACCGGGCGGAATCACGCTCCCTGTCCGAGCAGATCCGCAATGGGATCGCCAGAGCCATAGAGGATGGGGTACTTGAACCGGGTGCACGGCTTCCCTCGTGGCAGGACCTTGCAGTCCAGCTCGGGGTCGCGCGGGGAACGGTGCGGACCGCCTACGAGAAGCTCGCCGCCGCGCAGTTGATCGAAGCTTCGGGGGCCGCGGGAACGCAGGTGGCCGATCGTCCCCGCTCCGGTTCCAAAAGGGGGACGTCGCCGACGGCCGGCTCATTTCTTGAGACGTATCTGGAGATGACTCAAGGGCCAGCACTGTTTCAGATGGGCGTTCCGGCGTCTCATACGATCCCGTCCAAATTGCTCGCCCGGCTGCGTGCAAGTGCCGTTCGCGCCGAGCTGAGTGCGCCGCCTCTGTACCCGGATCCTCGCGGAGAGCTCGAGTTGAGACGTGAGATCGCAGCGTATCTGGCCGTGGCCAGAGGGATCAACTGCTCGGCTTCTCAGGTCATCATCACCGGCGGCTTCGCAGGCGGATTTGGACTGACCCTCAACGTCCTCGGACTGCACGGCCACAGCGCGTGGTTCGAGGATCCCGGATTTCCTTGGACCCGTCGGGCACTTGAACTTGCTCATGTGCTTCCGGTCCCGGTCCCCGTCGACGGCGAAGGCCTTAACGTCGACCACGGAACACGCAACTACCCCGAAGCGAAGCTCGCGGTGCTGACGCCGGGCCAGCAGGCACCACTTGGCGCGACACTTTCTCTGCAGAGACGGCTGCAACTTCTCGCGTGGGCGGAGCGCAGCGGAGCCTGGATCGTCGAGGACGACTACCTGAGCGAACTCCAGTTGAGCGGACGGGCTGCGCCGGCGCTCGCCTCGATCGATAACGGCGGCCGTGTCATTCACATTGGTTCGTTCAGCAAGACGATCAGTCCGGCCCTCCGGCTCGGTTTCGTTATCGCTCCTGCCGAACTCGCAGGCCGGTTCGCCGAAGTGGCGGCCTGCCTGTCTCCGCCTCCCGGTCCGTCGGTTCAGTTGGCGATTTCCGAGTTCATACGAGAAGGGCACTACATGCGGCACCTGAGGAGGATCAAACGTGCCTACGCGGCGGCCCGGCAGCCGGTTCTCGACTATTTCCGCGACACCCTAGGCCCGGACTCGGTCTCGGCTCCGGGCCTGTCGGTCCTCCTTAAACTGCCTAAGGGCGCGCCCGACGTTGCGATCGCCAGGGATGCATTGACCTTCGGCACGTTTCCCGCACCGCTTTCGCCCTGGTACGCGTCCGCTGAAATGGCAGAGGCAGGACTGCTGCTCGGCGTCGCGACCGCACCTATCAAGAACGTGGTGCGGACGTGCGAGCGCCTGATCGAGACAATCATGCGATGTTCGTAGGGTGCAGCCAAATCGTCTTATTCGACGCTTTTTCAATGTCGGGTCGATCCCGATTGAACAAAGGGTTGGCTATGGTGCTCATTGAGGAATTCCACGGCGGGAGCTTCGCATGCGCTCAGTAGCTGTTGTCGTCTTTCCCGGCGTCCAAGCAATCGACGTTTCCGGTCCGATGGACGTGTTCGAGGAAGCAAATGCACTTCTGCCGGAGGCCGACAGATATCTGGTCGAGGTTGTCGGACCGGAGGGCATTTTCGCGGCCTCAAACGGAATGAGGATGGAAGCGCACCGAACATACGACGAAGCCACCGGTGGCTACGATCTTGTACTCGTAGCCGGCGGCCCGAAACTTCCCGATGACCTCCCGGACACGGGCATGTTGGAATGCATCCGGCGCTTGTCGAAGATTTCGGTCCGAACGGGATCGGTTTGCACGGGCGCGTTCGTCCTTGGACATGCAGGTCTTCTTGGTGGAAAGCGGGTGGCGACGCATTGGCAAAATGCCGACGCTCTGGCGGAGCGCTTCCCAGACGCCGTCGTGGACCGCGACCGAATCTACGTCAAGGACGGCGGTCTGGTGACCTCGGCCGGAGTGACAGCCGGGATCGATCTTGCGCTCGCCATCGTGAGGGAGGATCACGGAACGTGAGATCGCTCTGACAGTCGCCAAGCGTCTTGTCGTCGTCGCCCAGCGCCAGGGCGGGCAGTCGCAGTTTAGTCCATATGTGGTGGCGCCGGCGGATCCCAAGTCTCCGCTGGCGGCGATCTCGGAGTTTGTCATGGCGAACCTGAGGTCCCGCCTGACGGTGGACGAGCTTGCCGACCACATCCACATGAGCCGCAGGAGCTTTGCTCGTCTGTTTGCGGAGCAGGCGCGAACGACGCCAGCCGAGTTCGTCGAGAACGCCCGGCTGGACGCCGCCCGCAACCTATTGGAAGGAAGCCGTCTGGCACTCAAGGAGATCGCGTTCGAATGCGGGTTTGGTACACCACACCGTATGCGGCAGGTCTTCCTACGAAGGCTGAGCGTCACCCCCGGTCAGTACAGAGCGAGCTTTCAACAGATGGAAGAGTAGCTCACCCAATAGGACGGTGTAGTTGCCGCCTAGCTCTCCCACTTCGACTCGAGAATGAGATCCGCGAAATCCACACGTCGGTAGGTCGGATCCATCTTTGAGAGCACGTCCGCCTTCACGTTGCCAAATGTGGTCTCAGGCTTCCGGATCGTTCCCATACAGAAGGATGACAGGATGCCGTGCTTGAACTTCAGGCCGCGCGGGTGGCATGCGCAGACTTCCTCACGCTGTTCATCTGTGAAGTCGTCGTAGCCGATGCCGAGCACGTCCATCTCGACCCCGGCAGTCACGAGCGCGACGGTCGGTCGCTTATACTGAGGGATGCCCGGCGTCGTGTGAAGCGCGATCGAGTCCCAAACGTCGTCGACGTCGCGCTCCGATATGTCGTAGGCGCTCAGGAATTCCCGTGCCGCGTTCGCTCCGTCGACCTCGAAGCGTTCCGTCTCGCTCGCGTGCGAATCCATGAGGCCCATATCGTGAAACATGGCGCCGATGTAGAGTAGTTCGGCGTCGTAGCTCAGGCCCTTGCGATCACCCGTCAGGGCGCCGAACAGGAAGACCCGTCGCGAGTGGTGGTAAAGCAGGTCCGTTTCCGTATCTCGAACTAGCTCCGTTGCTGCCTTCGCCATGGAGCTATCGGGAACTTTGACACCTGCAATGATGATGGGGATGTCGGTCATGTCTTTTCCTTAAAGGTTAAAGTTGATGGTGCCGACAGTCGCTCCTTACGAACCCTAGTTCAAACATGACGAGGATGCTGTTTGTGCCAAACAGCATCCAAAAAAGGCCAGCCGCAGCACTCTATAGCGCAGCCTTTCCAATCGACGCGCCGCCATAGAAGTGAAGCGTCTGGCCGGTGACGAAGGAAACTTATTGCAGGCCAGCCGGGTCCCCAGCCAGTTTTCGTAGCCGTCTTCGAACATGGCGGATAGCCTAATGAACTGCGGCTGAGATTTCCTAAGTTATTGACAAGGCGTCGCTTTTTCGGGGATATCGCCGATCTGGATCGGAGAATGAGCCTAAAATGGGCTGCCTGGGAGACCTGGATACCCAGCCGGCGTGCCGTAGATGCATCGCTCTTGGAGATGAGATCGATCTCACGACGTTTTGGAGGCGATAGCCGCCACGTCCACTCTATGACCTTTGCGCCAGATCAATGTCCAGACTGTCTCGCGATGGCAGAGTTGGAGCACAGAAGGAGTACGGCGCATGGATGGCTCAATCGAAGCGCGACCGCTACTGCGTGGGGTATCCGCGCCGGCGACAACGCCGAAGGCGCGGAAACGCCGGGTGCTTTGGCCTTGGTTGCTGGCAAGCATGACGGTCGTGTCGGCGTTTGCGTTCATCGTTGTCTGGCAGCGCATTGGAAAACCTATAACTCAGTCCTTCGAGATCGCCCTCGTGACTAAAGGTGACGTGGTACGGCAGGTGACAGCAACCGGAACAGTCAATCCGGAACTCACCATCATCGTCGGCAGCTATGTATCCGGCCCGATCACGGAGATCCGCTGCGACTACAATACCGTGGTCAAGGCGGGACAGGTGTGTGCGACTATCGATCCACGCCCCTACCAGACCACAGTCAATCAGGACTCTGCAAATCTGTCGGTCGCCAATGCTCAGATGAGCAAAGATAAGGCCAATTTGGATTATGCGCAATTGAACTATGAAAGGAGCCGCCGTCTCATAGAGCCTCAAGCAGTCTCTCAGGACACCGTCGATATCGCCAAAAACCTTGCCGAGCAGGCCGAAGCGCAGGTGGCCCTTGACCAGGCGGTAATCGAGCAGCGCAAAGCCGAGCTTGCCGCCGCGCAGATCAATCTCGACTATACGAACATACGCTCACCCGTTAATGGCGTCGTAGTTTCCCGCAATGTGAGCCAGGGCCAAACTGTGGCCGCGAGCTTCCAGACCCCCACACTTTTCCTCATCGCCACCGATCTAACCAGAATGCAGGTGGATACCAACATCAGCGAAAGCGATATCGGGGCTATCCGAGAGGGCGAGCCGGTCACTTTCAGTGTCGATGCCTTTCCGGCACGGGCCTTTGAAGGCAAAGTCAAACAAGTTCGGCAATCGCCGCAAACCGTTCAAAATATCGTCACTTTCGATGCGGTCGTCGGCGTCGACAACGCGGATCTTGCCCTGAAACCGGGTATGACCGCGTCGCTGAGCATTGTTACCGATCATCAGACGAGCGTCCTTCGCGTTCCCAACCAGGCTCTGCGGTTCCAGCCAAGAGAGGGCTCGATTCCATCCACAACACCCTACCCCGCAGATATGAAGGCGGCACATGTATGGGTGCAGCGCAGCGGTGTGCTGACCCTGGTGCCCGTAAGAACAGGTATAAGCGACCAGTCCTTCACCGCGATCGAGGCGGGCGACCTGTCCGTCGGTGACAAGGTCATCGTCGGACAAAGTACATCATCGAATTCGTCGGCTCTCTCCCGCCTCCTCAGATTGTAAAGGCGGTTCTGCCATGACATTTCAGGAAACTCAGCCCGTTATAGAATTGAAGGATGTCACAAGAACTTTTGTGGTCGGCGGCACGGAGGTCAAGGCGATCCGCGGGGTCAATATCAAGGTCGAGCGGGGCGAATTCATTGCGATCGTAGGGTCGTCAGGTTCAGGAAAATCCACATTGATATCGATTCTCGGCTGTCTCGATCGCCCAAGCAGCGGTAGCTATCTTTTTGAGGGCGTCGATGTCGCGAAACTTACAGAACCGGCTCTTGCCGCTATTCGAAGCGAACGACTCGGTTTCGTCTTTCAGAGCTTCAACCTGTTGCCGCGTACGAGTGCCCTCGAAAATGTTCGCCTGCCGCTCTACTACGCCAAAGCTGGTGCGGTCGACGGTGCCGGTGCGGTAGAACATGCGCGCGCTTCGCTTGCTCGCTTGGGGCTTGGAGATCGCGAACGCAACACGCCCGGTCAGCTATCCGGCGGCCAGCAGCAGCGGGTCGCCATAGCGCGCGCTTTGATCAACTCTCCTCATCTGCTTCTGGCGGACGAACCAACGGGAAACCTCGACACGAAGACCTCGCATGAGATCATGGAAGTCCTTGTCGCTCTCAATCGCCACCAAGGCGTAACCATAGTGCTGATCACGCACGAAGCGGACATCGCCGCCTATGCCGATCGTATCGTAACCATGCGCGACGGCCAGATCGTTGCGGATGAACGAAAGATCGAACGTAACCGGGCCAATGTGTCGCCAGTGGCGAGCGCCGACAATGATGGCAGAGTGCGATCGGAATCCAGTGGCGGCCTCGCCTTCGGGCTTATGGCGCTCGGTGCAGCGGGGCAGGCTATCCGTCGCAACAAGATGCGATCGATACTGACGATGCTGGGCGTCTTCATCGGCGTGGCGGCACTTATCGTGATGGTGGCAGTCGGACAAGGTGCAAACAACGCCGTTGCGAGACAAATCGAGAGCCTTGGAACGAATGTCGTGGTGGTTCTGCCAGGAGCGCTCACAAGCGGTGGCGCGCGGATAGGATATGGCAGCGCAAGCACGCTGACCGTTGCGGATGCCAGGGCGATCGGAGAGGATACAGCTGTCGCGAATATCGGCTATCTCATCCGCCAGCAGGGCCAGGCCGAATATGGCAGCAAAAATTGGACAACGAATATTCAGGGGGTCAGCGAAGCCTATCCGGCCATCACCAATTGGCATATCGCCGCCGGCGCGCCGATAAGCGGCGAAGACGAACGCAATGGCGATCTGGTCGCCGTCATCGGTCAGACGGTTTATCGTCAGCTGTTCGCTACGACCGAAAATCCGATCGGAGCGACGATCAGAATTCGGAATGTTCCGATGCGAGTCGTTGGCCTGCTGGCGGGCAAAGGCCAGTCGGCAATGGGACAAGATCAAGACGATGTTGTCATGATCCCGTTTACGACCGCCGAACGACGCGTACTGGGTGTTGCAGCACCGAGCCAGGTGCAAACGCCCAACAACTGGGTCTATTTGCCGGTACCGAATCCCTACAATCTGCAACCCCGCCTGACGGGATTTGCCAATATGCTGTTCGTTCAGGCAAAGAGCGCCGACCAGGTACCCGAGGCGGTCAAAGACATCAACGATATTCTGACGCGACGCCACAATATCAAGGTGACCCAAAACAAGGATTTCGATGTCCGTAACCTCAGCCAATTCGCGGAGGCGGCTAAAAGCAGCAGCCGGATTATGGCCCTCCTGCTTGCGGTCGTCGCATCGATCTCTCTTCTTGTCGGCGGAATCGGCATTATGAATATTCTGCTGGTCTCGGTGACGGAACGAACTCGGGAGATTGGTCTGCGCATGGCGATCGGTGCCCGGCGCCTACATGTTCTATTGCAGTTTCTGGCCGAAGCGATCTTTCTCAGCGTCAGTGGCGGCATTGCCGGAATTGTCATGGGCATTGCTGTTTCCCTGGTGATTTCACAGGTCTTCAACTGGCCGGCGCCACTTTCGGTGGCCGCAATGACAGGAGGTTTTCTGTTCTCGGCAATGGTCGGGGTCTTCTTTGGTTATTATCCGGCCCATAAGGCAGCCAATCTCGATCCCATCGAGGCGCTCCGGTACGAATGAGCGTGTTGCGAGCAGGGGGCATCGTTCGTCACGCTATCTCGCAGCTTATGGCATCTGTTCCGTACGCAGGCGGCTTATCGCTGAAGCAGACACCGATTGGATTTGACCAAACGCAATGATTGGCTCCTGAAGACACGATAAGTTTTATTTGTTGCATGAAGGAGAAGCGATATGAAACAGCGTCGCTGGCAGGACCATATTGTGTTCATCATTGGCATGTGGCTAATTGCCTCGCCATGGGTATTCGGGAGCTACGGCCCCGATTCCTTTCCCGTTGGCGCGCCCGCTTGGAATTTTCTTGTCTGCGGCCTCGTCGTCGCAGTTCTGGGAGGAGCGGCCTACGCGTCATACCATCTTTGGGAGGATCGAGCCGATAGCCTGCTCGGCGGCTGGCTTATCGTCTCCCCCTGGGCTCTTCGATATACTGAGAATCCCCTCTTTACATGGAATGCTCTTATCTCAGGCCTGCTGCTCATCATACTTGCAGCATGGGTATTGCTCGGCAGGCACTCCCCAACTCCATTACCATAATCTCGCATTTCTGGTCCTCGAACCGCAGGCCGCAGGTGCCTCGATCGAGGACACGATTCTCATCTATTCGGGGTTCAATCTCGTCGCTGCCCTAGTCTCCTATCCCATGGGCTTCTTGTCTGATCGGATCAGCCGCCGTGATGTTCTACTCGCGGCGTTCGCCGTGTTCTTTGCCGCTTATGCGGGGGTTGCGCTCACGGTCAATGTCGTCATCGTGGCCGTAGTGTTCGTCTGCTATGGCGCCTATCGGGGTACCTTCCGTGCCGCTAGAAAGGCGCTCGCTTCCAGCCTCGTACCCCGGAACTGCGTGCCGGCGGCATCGGCTGGTACAATTCCCTGGTTGGGCTCGCTCAACTCATTGCCAGTGTCATCGCCGGTCTGCTTTGGGATCACCTTGGCCATCAGTCCGTGTTCATCTGTGGAGCAGTTTTCGCAGTGGTCGGCACCGTTGCGCTCCTGATACTTGTGCCCGCAGAATGCCGGAACTAATTGCCGCGAACAAACGCCACAACGACCACGCGTGGAGCAACACAGTATAAGAGCTTGACCCGATGGCCTGTCGTCGTCACTGCAAGACCTGCTTTGAGGTCCACGGCGATATCCTCATAGCCCAATATCTCGCGATCAAGCGGATACACCGCCTTATAGACTGCTTCCTTGGCTGAAAAGAGAATACGACCGGTAAGGTCTTGATTTAGTGCTTCTGTCGTATCCGCAGGGGTTGCAACTAGCGCGAAAATGTCATGTGGGAGGGGTTGGGCGGGCTCGACATCGATACCGAGAGAGCCGATGTGGGAAACAGGCGCCACCGCCGCTACGGCCATTTCGTTGTCGTGAGCCAACGAACCCGTCATCCCGTCGGGCCAGACCGGCGCGCCCGATGACGTACGCAGGACAGCGAAGTCGTTTAAGCCAATGTCCCACAGCAGACCGTGTGCGATCCACCGGGCCGCGCCGCTGGCCCGCCGGATGGCCGGGTGGCGTGCCGGGATGGCACGTGCTTCCTCCGGCAGCAAGTGGGCCTCATCCTCATCGCGTATCTTCCGGCATCCAATCCGAACGCCTTTCGGTGCAATGGCAGCCATCGCCTCCAAAAGTGCTATTTCCTCGGGCAAGGTTGGCGGAGCGTAGGGCGGGCGTGTCATGGATTGTCCGCCCGTGCAGGTAGGACCAGGTCGGCGATCATTTCCCCGTCCTCGTCGAGTCCTTCTTCAACGAAGCCGGCAGCGCGATAGAGGTGTCGCGCGCCTTTATTCTCAGGGTCATAGCAGATCGAAACGTGCCTGATGTGGCCGAGCCTCCCGATTTCCGCCAGCACTTCGCGCAACGCGGCCTTGCCGTAACCTCTACCCTGGTAGACGCGGTCGATCATGAAGCGGTAGATTCGCGCCTCGTAATCGTCCGCCGGCGCCTCGTACATCAGAAACCCGACAATACGATCCCCCAACATGATAGCGCGCGGCTGCGCGTCCACATCGTCATCGGCTTCTTCCAGAGAGTCCGAATTGCTCGCGACGAAATCCACCTGCTCTTGAGCAAGCTCCAAGGACATCACCAACGCCCGGTTTGCCTCGGTCATCGGAGCGAGACGGATTTCCGCCGTCTGCGGGGATCGATCAGTCAAGGCGTTACCTCCTGGGCAATCTTCAAGAAAGCAGCTGTCTCCACTGCGTTCTCGGGCTCGACACACCGGATGGCAGCGGGATATTCAGGCGGATTTCCTGGCGCCGTCCCTTAGAACCGGCGTCACGAAGCGATGCAATTTGGCCGGGTTGCCGCGCCAGATGGAGTTTGGCTCCAGCACTTCCCCCTTCATCACGAAGGAGTCGACGTCGACCACCGACCCGTCGCCCATCACAACGCCATAGTGGACAAAGGCAGCAGGTCCAAGCGTGACGCCCTTGCCAACCCGGATGAAATCGGACTTGAACACGCCCTCTTCCAACGAATGGGCCTGAATGACGCATCCTTCGTTCAGGGTGGCATCGTCGCCGATCTCCACCAGGGAACGCTCAGTCAGATTGCTGCCGCCGTCATAGACGCGCCGTCCAACCTTCACGCCGAGCATGCGCAGGATCATGGGTCGGAACGGCGTGCCGCTGAACAGGCCGGTGATCGGCGAGTCCGACAGCTTCCAATGAAGTTCATGGTGCCAGAATGTGACATCATAGATCGTCGTCATCTGCGGCTTCAGCTTGCCAAAGCCCAGGCTGGCGCGCTCCACAAAAATGTAAAATGGTATGGTGATCGCCGATGTCAGGACCACAGCGGCGAAGAGCGCGATCTCGGCCCATTCTGTGTAGTAGTTGAGCGCCCGATCCCAGATCGCCAGCGTGGCGAACAACATGACCCACTGCGTTGCCAGGAAGAGGAGCGCCGTCATGGTGTTATAGAGATTCTTGCGCTTCAGGCGGCTGCGTCGGGCATCTTCGTCGACGCCGGCGATAAGCTCCTTGTCGCGGTTCACCATGCGCGGAATTTCGAAGGACGGCGAGCCCAGCAGGCCAACATTCTCCCGGATCGGCCCGTCGATGGGAACCATCACCTTGGTGCCGAGCAGGCAGTTTTCACCTGTCCGCCCATCCGGCGGATAGTAGATATTGTTGCCCAGATAGTTGCGCTCGCCGATCTTGGTGTGATCCAACCTGAATGCGGTGGCGGACTTGTGCATGTTGATCATGAAAAGCCCGTCCGACACCATGGTGTCGGTGCCGATCTCGCACAGAAGCGGGTTGTCGTGCTGCTGATTCGTTCCGAAATTGGAACCTGTCTGGGTCACCTTGTTAAGCTTCCAGCCGATGCTGCGCATATAATGCACAATCGCCGAGCTATCGCCGAATATCAGGTTGAGGATACGAGAGTTGCTGGAAAGCTCGATCGTAGCTTGCAGCCAGTGGTGAAAGCCGTAGAGAGAATAAGTACGACCCGGCTTTAAGAAGAACCTGAAGAGACGTGGCAGCAATGTCGCAGCAAGCAGGGACACAGCGATGTAACCGAACAGCGTGACCGTGGTGCCGATCGCGACAATGCCGATGGTCTCCTGATAGTCGTCGCTCACATTTTCCCAATAGCTGTGGAAGAGAAGTGGCAGAGGCGTCACGACCGTAAATAGGGCAACGAGCTGAGCCGCTTCATAAAGGATGCGCCGGGCCTTGGAAAGGCTGACATTGCGAACCTTGCAGTAGTCCGCCGTTGTCGGCACCGCCGGCGATCCATGCCAGTGCTCACCATCCGGAATGCTCTGTCCGCGCTGGAGCGACGAAGAGTGGCCGAGCTGGGCGCCATCGCCGATCCGGGTATCGATATCGAGTGTGCTACCGACACCCACGAAGGCATCGCGGCCAATGGTCAGCTGACCTGTGTGGATATAGCCGGACTGCGCCCGATAGCCGAGTATCATCGATTCTTTGCGCAGAATGGTATTGTCGCCGATCGATATAAGATCGGTGCAGACCGGCACGGATCGGCATTCGATAACGGTATTCCGTCCGAGCTTGGCACCCAGAAGCCGCAGATAGAGACTGTAGAGCGGGCTGCCGCGGAAGAGCACCACGGGTGCGGTCCGGATCATGGTCTGAACTACCCAGAAACGATAGTAGCGCAGGCCCCAGATGGGGAACGCTTCTGGCTTCCAGCGGCCGACCAGCAGCCACTTCGCGATGATCGCGGCCCCCGACATACCGAAGAAAACACCGCCAGACAGCAGCGCGCAGCGCAGATAGAGCGACAGCGGCTCATCGAGCTTGTCATATACCCAGTTAAGACCGTAGTTGAAAAGCAGCAGTCCAAAATAGCTGTAGAGGCCATAAAATAGGAGTTGTGCTGCTCCACAGGTCCAGTAGGCAAGATTGGATGCCCGGTGGGTTAGACATGGCTCATTGATGGCCGTCGTCCTCTCCTCCGGGATACGGAGGTGCTGTGCGAGAAGCGCCACAGTCGGGTGCAGGTAGATGTCCCGAATGGACGCCGTCGCCCATTCCTTTCGGGTGCGCACGCGGGCGCAAAAGCGAGCCATGAGCAGGGAGTTGGCACCGAGATCGTCGAAAAAATGGTCTTCCACAGAGACATCATCAAACTTCAGAACGTTCGAAAGCGTCTCCGCCAGGAAGCGTTCATCGTCATTGCGGGGTGGCACCACCGTTCGTTCTGCCGCGAGCCGAACGCCTGTCGGCTTCGGGAGCTGACGAAGATCCGCCTTGTTCGAGACCGTCATCGGGATCGCGGGCAATTCCTCCAGATAAGAAGGCACCATGTAGTCCGGCAGGCGCTGTTTCAGCGCGCGCGCAATATCGGCACGCGAGATCGGTGGCAGGCCGGTCTTCGATGCGTAATAGGCAACGAGTTCCATACGGCCGGGCTCGATCTCCCAGGTCGTGACGGCAGCCTGCGCGATCGCGGGCTGGTCCAGAAGCACCGCCTCGATCTCTCCGAGCTCGATGCGGTATCCGCGGATTTTCACCTGGGTGTCGATGCGACCCTGATATTCGATCTCGCCGTCGTCGTTGATCCGGCCGAGATCCCCCGTCCGGTAAATGCGCTTCGACGGATTGTTCGGCAAGCCGATGAAATCTGCAATAAACTTCTGTTCGGTCAGATCCGGCCTATTGAGGTAGCCTGCCGCCAGTCCGATGCCGGCAATGCCGATTTCACCCGACTGACCTGGCTCGGCAAGTTCCGATACCAAAGGATCGAGAATGACGATGGAGTAAGTGGGCAGTGGTGCACCGATGGTCACCGACCTCTCAGGCACCAGCACACCCATCGTTGCGGTCACCGTGGCCTCGGTCGGGCCATATGTGTTGAGAATTTGCCGCCCTCGCTTCGTCCAGCGCATGACGAGATTATGAGGACAAGCCTCGCCGCCGACCAGCAGCAATCGGAGGCCAGGCACGTCACTTTCTATGGAGGATAATAATGTCGGGCTACAGGCCATGCAAGTAACGTCATTCATCCGCAGGAAATCAGCGAGCTCCTCGCCCACCAGAGTAAGCTGACCCGGCGCTGGCACGATTGTGGCGCCAGCGGCAAATGGCACCCAAATCTCTTCGGCAGAAAAGTCAAAGGCGATGGTCATGCCCTGATAGACGCGATCACCCGGCCGGTACCCATAGGCTGCGGCAGCGACCCGCACAAAGTTGCAAATGCTTTGGTGCTTTATGACCACGCCCTTAGGCTTGCCTGTCGTACCGGATGTATAGAGAATGTAGCAGGTGTCGTCGGATGCGGAAGGCACAGCGTTCGGTTGCAGCGGTGCATCGGACCTAGCCGTGATTTCGGCGTCGGCGGCATCGATCAGAACGAAGGGAACGGAGAGTTGTTTGGCGCGCGAGGAATAGGCGTCGATGGTGACGACCAGCTCCACATCGGCGTCTTCGATGATGAGCGCCATCCGCTCTTCGGGAAAAGCGGCAGCGAGAGGAACGAACGCCGCCCCTGCCCTCATGACACCGAGCAGCGCAATGTAGGTCTCGGCGGATCGATCGACAAGCAAACCCACCCGCTGGCCCGGCCGCACGCCCTTGTCCATGAGGAGGCGGGCAAACTGATTCGCGCGTTTGTTTATCTCTTGATACGTCCAGGCGCGTCCATCGGAGATCACGGCCGGCAACGAACCAAACCTCCCGGCAAGTTGCTCGAAGACGATATCGAGCCGCTCATCGGGCCGTCCTTCCTGGGAAAAGTCGGCACCGGTCAGAATCTGAGAGCGTGCTATCTTTCTGAGATCAGGGTGGATTTCTACAAGCGTATCAGTGCTTCCGAAACGAGCCTTTGTTCCGGGTTGGTTACTTGAATTGGTCACCGCGCCCCCCGCGAGTTCGGTACCATCAACACCTTGATCCATTTTCATACTCTCTAGTCAAAAGCCTAGCATCGCCGGGCGCTTGTATCACACGAGGCGGCGTGCCACTTCTTCAGCAAGCACTACCCGCCGCCGCAGGTTGCAAGCCGTAGCTGCAGCTGACCTCTGTTTCGTGGAAGCCTCCATAAAAGAAAAGTCTGCAATTCAAAACCGCAATTTCTGGCAATACCGTCTTTCGCTTGTCTGAGGCGGTTCTCACTCCTGGAATTCGCGGCCTCGCTGCAGAATCGTGTCCAGCGACAGCCGTTTCTGCGAACTCGACAAAAGCTCGCGACAAAGCCCGGCCATCTCCTTGTCCGTAAGCTCACTCTCGATGACAGTTGCTGGACCACTTTTGAGATTGACCGGAAAAACGGCCTTTAGCGAACAGATTAGAGACCCCAAGTTGGGACTATGTTGCAAATCTGAAATCTCGCGTCCAATAGATCAAATTGCCCGAGGCTACGCTAGAAGGGCGGCATGACACCCCCTGGGATAGGCTTCGCATATTCCTCATCATCATCTTGCTCCCGATTTCGATCTTAAAGATCATGCAAGGGCTGTCAGATCATTGATGCGTATCAATTATCTGATCGGAGGGTGGCCGATATCCGCCCCGACGAGGCACGTAGCATTGATTGACGCGCATCGCACGCCGTGAGAGTCTGTGAGCAAGCCGGGTTAAGCTGGCGCGACCACCGCATCGGTTTTCCGGTTGTGCGCAGTTCTGGCGAACTGCGAAACCGATCGGAATCACTGTCACAACGAACCTCGTGCTAAACCTGCGTTGGAGAGGTGATCACGTTCATAGTGGCGGCTTGAGCGGAGAATATGGTGCGCGTAGCCTGGAAACATGAGCAAGATGCATCTCACTTCATTGACCGCCATGACCGCCCGAGTGCGGTGGTTGGTCCTGTCGTGAACTAAGTCTGTTCATTTGATAAAGTGGATCAACCCCGCCGGGCACGAGTGGGGTTTTCTTTTGCACTCGCTCTGATCGTTAACTTTGGAGTGAGACGTGAACCAACGACATCGGGCTGAATGGGCACTTGACGTCTCGAGCGACCGCTTAGCAAACCGCTTTACGGAGGCAAGTTTCGCCTTTGCGTCAGGATCAATTATCCTTGGCGAAGGCGATGATTACTCCGACATTGATCTCGTGGTCGTATTCCCGAACCTACCGAGAGCATGGAGAGAGTCGTTCGATATGGAGGGTTTTCCTGTCGAAGCTTTGGTCAAGATCCCCCGATCACGACGGCGTCGGGCTTGCTTCGGCACGCGGCTGTGCATTCAGATGAAGTATTCTGGAATAGAAGCCGTACTGGGCGTCGTTGCTGGAGATGCTGACGACGGCGGTCTTCGACAGTTCATCGTCGAAGATCGAGAACAGCATCTTGCGATCGTCGTCGTTCAGATGGCACAGGGCCTCGTCGCTGACGACCCAAGCGGGCCTGTGGACCAGGAGCCGGGCGAAGGCCAGATGCTGCTGCTCGTCGACCGTCAATTCCTTGTCCCAGCGGGCCACGCGGTCCAGCGACGGGATCAGGTGGCGGAGGTCCGTGCGTTCCAGCGCGCGCGAGAAGGCCGCCTCCTGGAAGGTGGAAGGTTTGCAGGGGTAGGACAGCACCTCGCGCAATGAACCGTTCGGGACATACGGCCGCTGCGGAAGGAAGATGGTATCCGCTTTCGGCGGCAGGCGCAGCCGCCCGGTTCCCCAGGGCCAGAGCCCGGCCAACGCGCGAAACAGCATGCTCTTGCCTGTGCCCGGCTTGCCGATGACGAGGACACGTTCGCCCGGCAGAACGGCGACGTGCGGCTCGTCGATGGAGACTGCCCGGTCCGCAACGTGCACGGTCAGGTCGTCGAGGGCCAGCACCGGCTCGCCCTCGAGAATGGCGATGCGGCTTTGCGACGGCGCGGCCTGGTCCATGGCAAGAAGCGCCTGGCGCAGGTCCATGACGCGTTGGAGCGTGGCCCGCCAGTCGGCAATGTTGCCGGCGTTGTCGACATACCATCGCAGTGCCTGCTGGACCTGGTTGAAGGCACCGACGACAACCATCAACTCGCCGAATGTGAGCTGCCCGCCAAAATATCCCGGAGCTGCGGCGACGATCGGGGCCACGGTCGCGAACCACCCGTATCCTGCTGTGACGCCCGTCAGCCTCGTGGCAACGTTGGCAATCCGCCGCATGAGCCCGATCACGCCGTCGAATTCGCGTTCGAGCCGCGCCTGCTCGCCCTCCTCGCCTCCAGAGAGTGCGATGCCGTCACTGGCTTCGTTCGCTTGCATGAGGCCGAAGCGGAATTCGGCCTCTCGAGCGTACCGTGCCGCGTTGAGCTCGATCAGAGGACGGCCCAGACGCCAGCTCAGCGACGAGCCGGACGCCGCGTAGATCAACGCGACCCAGACCATGAATCCTGGGATCTGAAAGCTGCGGCCGTCGAATTCGAACACGAAGCCGCGGGAGAGCAGCCACAGCACTCCGACAAAGCTAAATAGCAGCAGCGTGGACTGGAAGAATCCGATCGCCAGCGACACGGTAAGCTCGGTCAGCCGTCTCGCGTCCTCCTGGACACGCTGGTCGGGATTGCTGCCGACCGGCCCTGCGCCGGCGAGAAGAAATGCCCTCCGGGGTGCGAACCACTGGACAAGGAGATCGCGGGTGACGCAGTCGCGCAAGGCGATCTTCGTCCATTGGTCGAGCCATGTCTGTGCGATGTTCAGGAAGATGAGGACGATGGCGACGATGGTGAACACGACGAGCTGCCGGAGGAACGAGGCTAGATCCTTGTTCTTCACAGCATCGAAGAACGGTTCGTACCAGGCGTTCAGCCGAAGCTGGCCGATCGTCGTCGCGGCGATGACGACGGCTAGGCCAACCACGAGCAGAAGGAGCTTGTAACGGCCCGGCGATCCGCTAACGGCGTCCCCATAGGTGCGGAGCTGTCGAGCCGTTCCGGCTGTGCTCGCAGCCGAAGAGAAAAAGGATTGGTCCTGTGACATGGCGCCTCGATTTGAGATCCGGAAATGCTGGCATCGATTCCTGGCAGGCAGAGAAAAGGGGAAACCTTTTTGGAAGGACGCCTCTCACGAGCGGCGTCCTTCTTCGGCGGCCGTTCTGGACGTTCCGGTGGATGCCGGAGCGTCCGGCCCCTCCCGCTCGGGTTGCTTCAGGAGGCGTGGGACGCCGATGCTTGCGGCGAGCGCGGCGAGAACGACGATCGCTGTCACCGTGAAGGATGCGTTCGGCACGAGGGCGACGCCGAAGAGCAGGCCTCCGGCGGCCGACCCGGCCGCCTGGCCGAGACTTGCCGACGCGGTCTGCCAGCCCAGGTCGGTGCCCTGTCGTTCGCCAGCGCTTATAGAAATCCAGTAGGTGGCGACCGGGGAGAGAATGCCGGCGCTGGCCGCAATCATCGCCACGACGACGGCGGTGCCGGCATCCGACGAGGCGAATGGCACGGCGGCGACGCCGGCGGCCAGGACTACCAGAGAGGGTGTCAGAAACCAGCGTGTGACATCGGGATCGACGAGCGGCGAGAACACGACCGACTGCACGATCAGCATGACCAGGCTACACTCGGTGAACATCAGGCCAAGCCGATAGTTGCTCATGCCCAGCATCTCGGTGCCGCGGAGTGACAGACCTACCTCGAACGCGCCGACAGCCAGTGCCGTCACGAAGGAGATCGCCAGCAGCCGCAGCAGCGCGGCCCGTCCTTCAGGCACCCCTGCGTCCTCCCATCGATCCGGGCCGCGCATGACCCTGCCGGGCTCGAATGCCGCGACGAGGATAGCCGCGACCAGCGCGAAGCCCGACGTCGCGAAGAATGGAGAACGCGAGATTTCCACGTCATCCAGGCCGGGCAGGACGCCGCCGGCGGCGGAAAGGACGAATGCGCCCATCATCGGTCCGACAAGGAAGCCGCTTGCGCCGGCGATGTTGAGAAGGGCGAACCGATGGGCGCGCCATTCCTTCGTCGGGGCGCGGTCTCCGACGAGGGCGTAGGCGGCCGGCGCGATCGAGGCAGCGAACGCGCCATTCAGGAAACGCCCGAGATAGAGGGAGGACAGGTTGCCGGCCATGGCGAACAGCATCAAGGTCAAAGCGAAGCCGACCAGTCCGGCGACGATCGCGGGACGCCGCCCGTATCGGTCCGAGAAGCGCCCCCACAGCGGTGCGAACAGGAACAGCGCGAGGGTGTAGGTTCCAGTCAGGACGCCGGTATGCTGCGCCAGGATTGCCGGATCCGACGTCCCGGCAATCCTGGCAATCGTGGACGGAAGGATCGGCAGCAGGAATCCGTAGCCGAGGGCGATGGCGAACATAGCCAGCAGCAAGGCGGCCAGCGACCGTGGTGGCAGCGGACGAAGGGAATTGCTATCGGTCCTTGTCATCTCCGGAACCTACTGCTGCATGAACGCCTGCATCTCGTCAGGCGTGACCTTGCCGTCCTTGTTCGCGTCCACAGCGTCGAAGATACGCTTGTGGATGGCCGTCACCTCCTCGAAGGACAGCGCGCCGTCCCCGTCCGTGTCGGCGATCGCGAACATGATCTTCATCATGTGTCCGCGCATGCCCATCATCGGCATGCCGGGCTGCATCATGCCCCGTTCCATCATCGCACTCTGCATCAGGTCGGCGCCGGGCCTGCCATTCTGGCCTTGCCCCGTCATGTCGTCGGTCCCGGCCGGCGGGGCCGCCTCCGCGTTCGCGGGATGATGCGGATCGGTTCCGGTCTCCTGTGCGAGCGCCAGGCCTGCGCTGCCGATGGCGATCAAGGCGGCCAGACCTGTCGCGTATGGCAATCTTCTCGTAATCATGTCGTTTCTCCTTTCGGTTGGTGTCCGTTCCTCCGCCCCGTGCGTTCCGCACGAGCCGGTACCCGATTGTCGTGTCCGGCGACCGCGCCGCCGGACACCTAGTCGATCGCCGCGCGCCGAAGCCGCAGCGAGTTGCCGATGACGCTGACAGAGGACAGCGCCATTGCGGCGGCCGCGATGATCGGCGAGAGCAGCAGCCCGAAGGCCGGATAGAGCACGCCCGCCGCAATGGGGATCCCTGCGGCGTTGTAGACGAAGGCGAGGAACAGGTTCTGGCGGATGTTGCTCATCGTCGCATGGCTGAGCTTGCGGGCTCTCGCGATGCCCTGCAGGTCGCCTTTCAGCAGCGTGACGCCGGCGCTTTCGATCGCTACGTCCGTTCCTGTGCCCATGGCGATGCCGACGTCGGCGGCGGCAAGCGCCGGAGCATCGTTGACCCCGTCTCCGGCCATGGCGACGACGCGACCTTCGCTCCGAAGCCTGGCGACCACCTTGCCCTTGTCCTCCGGCAGGATCTCCGCTTCCACCTCATCAATGCCGAGCCTGCGCGCCACGGCCTCAGCCGTCGTCCTGTTGTCGCCGGTCAGCATCACGACGCGGATGTTCTCCTCCTTCAGCGAGCGCAGCGCCGCGGCCGTCGTCGCCTTGATCGGATCCGCGATGGCGACAAGACCGCCCACCTTGCCGTCGACGGCGACGTAAATCACCGTCGCGCCCTCGCCGCGAAGCGCCTCGGACTCGGCCACGAGAGCCGAGAGGTCGACGCCTGCTTCCGCCATGATCCGATGGCTGCCTATCACGAGCTTCCTGTCGTTGACCGTTCCGGTGACGCCCTTGCCGACAGGACTGTCGAACTCGCGGGCCTCGCCGAGGACAATTCCCCTCTCCTGAGCTGCTGCGACGATGGCGGCAGCCAGGGGATGTTCGCTGGCCCTTTCGAGCGTGGCTGCCAGCCTGAGAAGTTCGGCCTCGTCGAATCCGCCGACGGCCTTCAGTGCGGTGACCTTCGGCCGGCCTTCCGTCAGCGTGCCGGTCTTGTCGATGACCAGTGTGTCGATCTTCTCGAAGCGTTCCAGCGCCTCGGCGTTCTTGATGAGGACACCCATCCGGGCGCCCCGTCCGACGCCGACCATGATCGACATCGGCGTCGCCAGCCCGAGGGCGCAGGGGCAGGCGATGATCAGCACGGCGACGGCGGCGACGAGGCCATGGGCGAAGCGGGGCTCGGGTCCCCAGATTCCCCAGACGACGAAGGCGACGATCGCGATGAGGATCACCACGGGAACGAACCAGCCGGAGACCCGATCGGCCAGGCGCTGGATCGGCGCCCGGGAACGCTGGGCGTCCGCGACCATGCGCACGATCTGCGCCAGCATGGTGTCGCGCCCGACCTTGCCGGCCATCATGACGAAGCCGCCGCTCTGGTTGAGCGTGCCGCCGATCAGCTTGGCGCCGACTTCCTTGGTGACCGGCATGGATTCGCCGGTAATCATGGATTCATCGATGGAGCTGCGTCCCTCGACCAGTTCGCCGTCGACGGGCACCTTCTCACCCGGCCGGACGCGCAGGCGGTCCCCGACAACGACGACGTCCAGCCCGACGTCTTCGTCCGAACCGTCCTCCCGGATGCGGCGCGCCGTCTTCGGCGCGAGGTCGAGCAACGCCCGGATAGCGCCGCCCGTCTGCTCCCGCGCCCTTAGTTCCAGAATCTGTCCCAGCAGCACGAGGACGGCGATGACGGAGGCCGCCTCGAAGTAGATGGCGACGGAACCGTCGGCGGCCCGGAAGGTGTCCGGAAAGATGTCAGGCGCGGCCGTGGCGACGACGCTGTAGACCCAGGCGACGCCCGTTCCCATCGCGATTAGAGTGAACATGTTGAGGCTTCGGTTGACGAGCGAAGCCCAGGCCCGCTCGAAGAACGGCCATCCCGCCCACAGCACCACCGGCGTCACCAACACGAGCTGAATCCAGTTGGAGACCTGTGCGCCGAGCAGCATGTGCAGGTTGGTGAGATGCCCACCCATCTCCAGCGCGAGGACGGGCATCGTCAGGACCAGGCCGATCCAGAACCGCCGGGTCATGTCGACGAGCTCGGCGCTCGGCCCCGTCGCCGCAGTCGCGACCTCCGGCTCCAGCGTCATGCCGCAGATCGGGCAGGTACCGGGACCGAGCTGCCTAATCTGGGGATGCATCGGGCAGGTATAGATCACGCTCTCCTGACCCGCCGGCCCGACGCTCACCTGGGCGTCGGGTTTCTTCTCATGGTGGTGGCGGTGACCGTGGTCATGGCCTTCGTGCATGTGATGATCAGTCACGGACAGTTCCTCCACGATGGCTTCCGGCGGCCTTTGTTCCGCGGCCGAGCCGCGGTATGAAGCGGGGAACGGCCCTGGCATAGGCGTCCCACGCAGTTCCGAACTCGACGCGCGAGGCCTCCTCCTCCCGCTTCGCAAGGCGCACATAAATCCAGACGAGAACCGGGAACATGGCGAGCGTCACCAAGGTCGGCCATTGCAGCAGGAATCCGAACATGATGACGACGAAGGCGTCGTATTGCGGATGGCGGACGCGAGCATAGGGGCCGATGGTCGCCAGACGGTGGTCACGCTGGGCGGCGTAAACCACGTGCCAGCTCGAGGCGAGCAGCCAGAAGCCGGCGATGATCAGGATGTTGCTCGTGAGGTGGAACGGCCCGAAATGCGGCTCGAGCCTCCAGCCGAACATTGTCTCAAGCAGGTGGCCGGCGTCATGCGACCAGAAGTCGACGCCGGGGAACTCCCGCCCGAGCCAGCCGGACAGCAGGTATATGGTCAGCGGGAAGCCATACATCTCCGTGAAGAGCGCGACGATGAAAGCGGAGAAGGCGCCGAGCGAACGCCAGTCCTGCTTCGTTTCGAGCTTGATGAAGCTCGCCGCGAAGACGATGAACACCACCGAATTGATGATCACGAGGCTCCAGAGCCCGTAGGCCGGGGTGTCAGACATCGTCTGCCTCCTTCTTCGGCTGGACGGGGCCGGCCCGATGGCTGGCATGGTCGTGGCCGGAATGACCGCCGTGACCGTGATGCATGAACAGATGCATCAGCGGGCAGGCGAGGATGAGGAGCCAGGGCAGGATGCCGAGGACGTGCACGCGATGCTCGTATGCGATGAGCCCGAGGGCGATCAAGGCGAAGGCGATGAAGACGGTCCTGCTATAGGTGCTCCAGGCCGATGAGGAATGATTGTCGTTCATGACGGTGTCTCGTTCAAAGGAGTTCGGGGAAAGGCTTCGCGAACCGATGGACCGCGTCAGCCGATGCCGTCGTAGGTGACGTAGGCCATCATGCCCGTCGCCATATGATAGAGGTGGTGGCAGTGAAGCGGCCAGCGGCCGGGATTGTCGGCATCGAAGGCCAGGACGACGCTCGCCATCGGCGGCAGCAGGACCGTGTCCCTGACCGCGCCGGCTATAAGCGTCCCATTGATGGCGACCACCTGGAAATGATGCCCGTGCAGGTGCATCGGATGCGCCATCATCGAGGCGTTGGCGATCGTCACCTCGATCCGCTCGCCGCGCTTGACGACGAGACCATCCGCTCCATCGATGCCCCAGGTATAGGCGGCCATGTCGCCCGTCAGCGAAAGCTCGAAGCGGCGGTCCGCCGCACGGGAGGCAAACGGGCCGATAGGTCGCAGGCGCTGCTCAAGGTCGAGACCGAGGACCGGTCCATTCGCATCACCCGCGGCTGGAATCCTGCGGACGTCAGCACCTGCCGTGGCCAGGACGATTCCCGTACGATCGACGGTGCCTTCGCGAAGAGCCAGGATGGGAAAGGCGCCACCTTCCCTAGGTAGGCTCACTCGGATGTCGAGACGCTGGCCCATGGCGACCGGAAACGACGTCCCTACAATGGGTTCGATGCCCTGCCCGTCGACGGCGATCAACTCGCCGGAAAGGCCGCCGATGTCGATGGTGAAGGCGGTCGCCGTCGCTCCGTTGATGATCCGAAGGCGGACGCGACCACCCTTTTCGACCTTGACGACTTCGGGGTCGTCGAGCGTACGGTCGTTGGCGAGATAGGCGTTGTAGTCGATGTCGTTGAGGTCCATGGCGGCCGCTCCCGGCATGGACATGCCCGCCATGTCGTTGCCGGACATCATGTGCCGCATGCCGCCCATGCCCCGCATCGCGCCGTGGTCCATCGGCATGGCGCTGGGTGCGGCATTCCCCTTCAGCTTCCCGAGCAGTTCCTCGGCCGGCAGGAAGGAAAAGTCGTGCAGCAGGACGACAACCTCCTGCTCGTCCCGCTTCAGGTCGTCCGCGGTTCGCACGATCAGCGGGGCGGCGAGCAGGTTCTGCTCCTGCAATGTATGGGCATGCATCCAGTGCGTACCGCCCGCGCCGACCGGAAAGGTGTAGCGCCGGGTTTCCGACGGTCGCAGGAGCGCTGCGGGATTGTCCGGCACGCCGTCGGCCGCCCAGGGGGGCGTCAGCCCATGCCAGTGGATCAGAGTCGGTTCATCGATGCTGCTCGACAGCGCGACGTCGAATTCGGTGCCGGCATCCAACGCCAGCCCCGACGTTCCGTCGGGTTGGACGAGACCGAAGACGCGGGCGGATCTGCCCTCGATGTCGATGGTCCGGTAGCCGACAGATAAGCGGCGCGGCGCAGGAGATGTTTTGACAGCGGCATCCTGCGCCAAGCTGCGCATGGGACGAAGGGCGGCCGCTGTGCCGAGCGCTGCTGCGCCGACCATCAGGCCGTTGAGAAAGTCACGGCGTTTCATAGTATTGGTCCTGTTTCCGGATCGGCTCAGCCGATCATTGATCTTGGGCATCTGGATAGAAGCCCGTGGAATCGACCGGACGCAGCAATAAGGCGGCCTCCGGAATCCTCAGACCGGAAGACGAGGAGGACCGAGCGTGGGTGGCAGGGCCAGACCGCTACCAGTCTGGTCGCCCCACGCAAAACAAAGGAAGGAGCCTATGGCTGCGGGAGCCTCTATCCTGTCCGCGCTGGCGAGCACGATACAGAAGCCGCACTGCACCGCGCAGCAGGCTTTGTGATCAGAAGTGTGAAGACCGCCTTCGAGCGGGACGCGGACGTCCTTCGCGAGTACAGAGAACTGCGCCGAGCCGGAGTGACTGTGGGCCTCGTGTTTATGGCACTGCATCGCCTGCACGCCTGCGGCGGGCGCAATGAGAAGCGCGAGCGCGACCAGCATGGTCAGCACTGCGTTCGTCCATGCGAACCTGCGGCGGTCGGCGGCCATGTGCGCGGCTCCGTCCCCTGATCAGCCGAAACGTGGGCTGACGACGTTGAAGATAGCAGCGGTCAACGCTCCCGCATAGCCGCCGAAGACGAGGGCGGTGAGGGTCACGCCGAGCACCGGGAAGGAGACGCGCGTCGGCGCCGCCGAACATCTCGCGGAAAGGGCTTGCAGGGTTATATTCGCCATTGAACGATCCTCTGCCGGGCTGTCGATACAGCCGGGATGACGGATCGATGTTGAACCGGCCCTTCGCCTCTATCCTTGATGCAAGTCAAAGATGTGAAAAGAAGAGCATCTGACCGAGGGCCGCATCAAACTGGCCCACTCTAATCGATCACCGGCGATGGCGGAATTTCGCATCCCAGATGGCGCTGCCCAGCAATAACCGGAAACCGGTTTCAATCAGGTCGAAAGTCGATACCGCTACTATTGCACTGTCTGTACTGAGACCAGCCAGCATAGTGGCTTCGGTACATGGCTCCCGGCGTGAATGGATTCTGCTCTTTGATGCTGTGACTAGGCTCTGATGGGGGAAGCGTCAATTCACTCTCGACGCTACAAACATAGCATCTTAGTCGATCCGATCTGGAAATCTCTCACAGCCTCCTCATACTACAGTCGCTTCAGACACCAGCCGCAGGGCCATGAACATGGCGCACCGATGGCTAAAAGCACCTCAAAATGAGCCTGTGCGTTCCGGAGAAAAGATGCGATGTATGGGGTCGGCCAACCCGCTCATGTCATTTTCGCGAGATTTAAAATTGCGCAGCCTTATCCTTTCCAGCCTCCTGACGATCCTCTCAACGTCTGGAGCGCTCGCCCAACAGGCAGATCACTATATAGCGATGAGCAATACAGCCATGAGCGTCACCGGCGATGTCTGGCTGGACGATTTCAGTATCAAGTTTGAAAACGGAGAGTCGCTCGAATTCTCTGATCTCGTTGCCGATCACTTCAGCGTAGATGGTCGGAATGTGCCGGCGTCGGTCTATCGTGTCAAAGAGCCTGGCGATCCAGAGCTGCAAAATGGCAACCAACTCTGCGGTGCCGGCGACGTCACCTTTGTTGCGTCTTGGGCCGACGGATCGGAGTCAACGGCAATTGCCGTCTTCAATGGCAAAAAGGCCCCGAGAAGCAGCAATGAGATGTGTGCACTCTATACTTATGAAGATCCGAAATAGGCTGCGCACCGCGAGAAATGTCGCATCGGCCTTTGGTTCTGACTTCAAAGGGCATCAACTTAACGGAGTTTGGAACTTGATGAGCGATGATGGGGCATGACCGATCGTGACCCAATCCACCGCCGTCAACACTTTCCAGCCGAAATCATCGCCCACGCAGTCTAGCGCTCACCAAGTGAAACGGGGACCGAAAGAGCCATAGGAACCCGGTGTCGACCCGCTTGGATCTAGCTGATTATCTCGTTCGACTCGCTCAGACCATCGCCGACGCTCGGCCGCTTTTTCTTTGGCGTTGGCGGAACTCGCGGTCACGGGACCAGGTTGACCGCGAGTTCCGCCGATCGTCGAGCAGGAAACAAAGAACACGGCGGGAAAAATAATCAGAATACCCAAGGCAACCGCCCTCGTGAGGCCGTAGTCGATCGGCTGCATAGACATCCCCAATGCTCTCTTTGACCATCTGAAATAAAGGGAGATGCTATTCGATTTCGCATCGGGTGGAAACTGGAGGCTATTCGGTTTTCCTGGTGATGAGCAGTGACCGGTGCTCCGGCCTCACATTATCCTCACCCTCGCCGCCCTATCGTCCGCCGCATGTCACAAACTATATTGCGGCGTCGGACCGAATGCGGGCAAACTCAGTGAAAATTCCGGCTCCTCACCTTGAGCGTATCGATGTGCAAATCAGGCACATTGATCTCACGGATCTTCATCGCCACTCGCTCTCTCGAATCCGGACTGCCGGGCGCACCATGGGCGAACTCGTCGCCGCGGCCAGTCGGCAGCTTGACAAGACAACACGGCTTCCGGCTGTTCAGCGCAGCCGGGTGGAGACTCAGATGGACCGAATCTCAAAGCGAGGAACTTTTACAACCAGAAGGCAGAGGCCAAGATCGGCGTCCATGTTCTCAACCGGATGACTGAACTCGGTCGTCCAGAGATCCAACGCGTCGCATGAAATATGCTGTCTTCGGCATCCGCATGGCCTGCCATGACCGCGGCGCTTTCCGATGGGAGGACAATGTTTGCCGGGGCGAAGTCGACAGCGACGACGAGCTCGGCCGTTTCGAACGGCCATGGCATCGGCTTCATGATGTCCATGGAGCGGCCGCTCGCGACTGGCGCCATCTTTACATGTTGATCGGCATCGTCTGGGGCTGCGGCGCCCTTGAGCGGAAGTATCGGCGGATCAACTGTTCAGCGAATTAATTCATTAACTTACGCAGTGATACGTTGTTGTATCGACCAATGCGGCAGTTAGAACTTAATCGAATTTCGGTTTGGAGCTTCTGGTGACTTTTTATCAAAAAATACTTGATGATCGGATTAACGGAACAGCCACCAGCGTTATGCCCCAGGCGGTGGGGCTAACACGGATTATGGCAACTCAACCCAGTCGACCGTTGGCTCCCTCGGCGTCGGCATGAACAAGGCCTACTGAGGCACAATCTGACATGACTTGGCACCGGATCGGAGCAGAACAGAGGCAATCGATTGGAATTCCGCAATCCACGAAAGCGGATGTCGCTGCCAAACTCATAAATCTTCAAGTGCTTCGAGCGCTCGCGGCCTTGTCTGTGGTGGTGGCACATACCATCCATGAAACTGAAAATCTGGCTGTCGTGACAGCACGACAAGCCGTCGACGCCAAGGCATGGTACCTCGGCTACGGTGTCGATATCTTCTTCGTCCTGTCGGGCTTCATCATGATGCATACCGCCGCGGCGGAGTTCGGCAAAAGCGGTGCTTCCTTGCGCTTCTTCCTGCGACGCTGCGCACGCGTGGTTCCGCTCTACTGGTTGCTAACGAGCGTCATGCTGCTCGGCGCGGCCGTAGCGCCTTCACTGCTCAACGTTCCAGTTGGCGATATTTCTCATGTCGTCGCATCCTATCTCTTCATCCCTGACATGCGTGGCGCGAATGAGATCCGGCCGGTGCTCGCCCTTGGCTGGACCTTGAACTATGAGATGCTGTTCTATGTGCTCTTCGCGCTGGCGCTAATGATGCCGATCCGGCCGGGCATTATTTGGCTGTCGGTACTGATGGCTGCGCTGGCACTCGTTGGCACCAACATTGAACCCGGGAATGTCCAGATTGCTTTCTGGACGAACCCCATCATCCTGGAATTTCTGTTGGGTGTATATGTAGCGTTGATTTTCCGCAGCGGCCTGCGGATCGGTCCTGGGGTGGCACTTGCTCTGATGGCGATCGGGCTCATCGGATTCGCTCGTTTCTCCACTCCCTGGGACGATGCGGCTCTGCCGCAATTCCTGCGTAGAGGTGTGCCCGCTGCCGTGTTTGTCCTAGCCGCCGCAATCGGGCCTGCCCTTCCTCTCAAACGGATCGTGCTGTGGGGCGTCGCCGTTGGAGACGCTTCCTATAGCCTCTATCTCGCCCATCCCTTCATCGTGCGGCCTATGCGGGCCATTTGGGCGAAGGCTATCGGTGACCACCTCTCTCTTGGCCTGTTCGTCATCTATGCGACCATCGGTTCCATCATATTCGCGCTAGCGCTCTTCAGGGTTGTCGAAAGACCCCTCACGATCTATGTGCGAGAGCTGGGATCCGGCCGCAAACAAAAAACGGAGAAGCGGCTTTCCGGTGTTCGACCGCGCGATGTGTAAAGCAGGTAAGCGAGACGGTGCTTAAGCGTTTCAGCCGCTGGTGCCATGCCGGCGTCTGGGAGCGGGTGTTCGAGGCGCTGACGGCAGACCGCAACAACCAGTATCTGATGATCGACAGCAGGATCGTTCGCGCCCATGAGGATCGGTTTCCGGCTGCTTCGTTGCCCATTAACGTATCTACCCATACCCTAATTTACAATTAAAGGATGCATGGCGCAGCTGCGAAGTTGTGCCGCGACGAACCAGGCGAAAGTCCTTCCTTCGCTGATTTCCTTTCTTCGATGGTGGAGAGTGGCGCGTAACCGGCGCGATAATCGAGCGCCGTCATCTCAAGAACTTCCGAAACCGCCCGAGAGCAAAGAAAAACAGGACCATTCCGATAGCAAGCAAGGATAAAAGCTGCGGCCAGACGACATCTATGCCGGCGCCTCGAAAGAGCACGGCTTGCGCCAGAATGACGAAGTGGGTGTTGGGCGCAAGAAGCATGATGTTCTGAATGATCTCGGGCATGCTTTCGCGTGGCGTCATGGCGCCGGACAGGACCTGCAGCGGCAAAAGCACCAGAATGAGGAGCAAGCCGAATTGCGGCATCGAGCCTGCGACGGTGGCCAGAAATATTCCCATTGCCGTCGTTGCAAAAAGCTGGAGCGCAGTTCCAAGCAGAAACAGCGCCATCGAGCCTTCGATCGGTATGCCAAGCAGACCTTTGACCACCATGAAGACAGAGACGGCAGTGGCGACCAGGACCACGAGCCCCATCGACCAGATCTTGCTCAGCATGATCTCCAGTGGGGTCACCGGCATGACGAGCAAATGCTCGATCGTGCCGTGCTCCTTTTCACGGATCAGGGCGGCACCCGTCAGCACGATCGAAAGCATGGTGATCGAGGTGATGATGTTATTGATCGAGCCGAACCAGGATTTGTTAAGCTGCGGATTGAATCTGGCCCGCAAGGTCAGATCCACCGGCACGTTACTTTCAGCGCGATAGCGCTTCATGAATTCATCGACCTCGCTTGTGACGATGGTCTGGATATAGCCGCTCCCGGAGAAGGCCTGGCTCATCCGCGTGGCGTCGACATTGAGCTGAATCGCCGGATGTTGCCCCGCCATGACCTTGCGTTGAAAGTCCGGGGGGATGTTGAGCGCAAATGTGTCGAGGCCCGCATCCATCCGCTGATCCATCTCGGCGATGGAAATCTGCTTGGGTGGCACGAAGTAAGGGGGATAGAAGGCAGTGCTGATCCGCCCCGACAGCGGCGACTGATCCTCGTCGACGATGGCGACAGCCGCGTTGTTCAAGGTTTCCGGCAAGGCACTGGAGCCAGTATAGATCTGCAGCGTGAACGCATAGACGACGAGCAGGACGAGCATCGGATCGCGGGCAAGCCCACGCAACTCCTTGATCCCTAGCTGCAGGATATTGGACAATGCCATGTCATCCCTCCTGCTTCTTGATTAGCAGCGTCCCCAGGATCGAAAGGATCGGGATCGCGATCAATAGCGGAATAAAGGAGCCGTAGAGGCCTGCGAAGTCGAGCGCCTTGGAGAAGGTGCCGCGAGAAATCGTCATGAAATAGGTGGCCGGATAGAGCTCGCCGATGAGAGCGCCGGCGCCCCGTAGCGATGAGACCGGGTCGATCATGCCGGAATATTGCGTCGCCGGTATCAAGGTCAGGAGCGCGGTGCCGAAGATGGCCGCGATCTGGCTTTTCACGAAGGACGAGATGACGATACCGATCGAGGTCGCGATGATCACATAGAGTAGCGCCGCCGTCAGATAGGTCAGATAGCTGCCGGTGAACGGCACGCGGAAGACCAGCGTGGCAAAGGCCGTCAGCAGAACAAAGTTCAATAGCCCGAGCGCGACATAGGGCAATTGTTTGCCGATCAGGAACTCCAGCTTGCTGACCGGCGTGACGTAAAGGTTGATGATCGAGCCGAGCTCTTTCTCGCGCACGACACTTAAGGCTGCGAGCATTGCCGGGATGAGCATCAGCAGCAGCGGGATGACGGCAGGGACCATCGCCACCAGGCTTTTGACGTCGGGATTATAGCGAAAGCGCGTTTCAATGGTGAACGAGCCTTGCGTGGCCGCCGCCCCATAGAGTTCCTTTGCCTTGCGTGCCAGCCAATTGGCATGCATGCCCTGAACGTAACTCCTGACCGTTTCGGCCCGTTGCGGCATCGCCCCGTCGATCCATGCGCCGATTTCGACGACATCGCCGCGCAGCACGTTTCGGCCGAAGCCAGGCGGTATCTCGATGGCGAGGCTAAGTTCGCCGTCCCGCATGCGCCGATCCATATCGGCATAATCCTTGATTGGCGCCTTCTCGATAAAGTACCTCGATCCGGCAATATCGAGTACGTAATCGCGGCTGATGGTCGAGCTATCGCGGTCGAGCACGGCAAAGGTCAGATCCTCGACATCGAGGTTGATGCCATAACCGATCACGAACATCAGGATAACGCTCCCAAGAACGGCAAGCGTGCCGCGAACGGGATCGCGTTGCAGCTCCAAGGCTTCGCGGCGCGTGTAGCTGAACATGCGGCGAAAATCGAAGAAGCGGCGGCGTGTCGGCGATGCGGCTGCCTCAAGGGCGTTTGCCATGACGACAGGCTTTGCCTCCTGGCCACGCACAATGCCGGACGCCTCCTCGAGATAAGCGATAAAGGCGTCCTCGAGTGTTTCCGTATTGCGACTTTTGGCAATGGCGGCAGGGGTGTCGCTTATCAACACCTTGCCTGCGTGCATCAGCGAAATGCGATCGCAGCGCTCTGCCTCGTTCATGAAATGGGTCGAGACGAAAATCGTCACATCGTCTTTGCGCGACAGGTCGGCAAGGATCTGCCAGAAAGCATCGCGAGCAACGGGATCGACACCCGAGGTCGGCTCGTCGAGAATGAGAATGTCCGGCGCGTGGATCATCGCAACCGCAAGCGATAGCCGCTGGCGGATACCGAGCGGCAGTGTGTCCGGCAGTGCATCCATCACATCGCCCAGGCCGAAGCGATCGGTCATTTCGGCGATGCGCGCGGGAATCCGGTCTTCCTTCAGCTTGAAAAGACGGGCATGGAGATCAAGGTTTTGCCGGACCGTCAGCTCGCCATAGAGCGAGAAGGCCTGGCTCATGTAGCCGACGCGGCGCCTGACCGCCATGTCGCTGGCGTCGACCTTGCGGCCGAAAAGCTTGGCTTCGCCTTCGCTGGCGGCAAGCAGGCCCGTCAGCATCTTCATCGTCGTGGTCTTGCCGCATCCATTCGAACCGAGAAAGCCAAATATCTCGCCCTTGGGGATCTGAAAGCTGACATTGTCGACCGCGGTGAAATCGCCAAAGCGCATGCTGAGATGACTGGCCTCGATGGCGTAGACACCATCAGCCGTCTGCGGACGTGGCGGAATGATGATCTCGTGATGATCGCGCCGATCGGCTTCGGGAAGCAGAGCGATGAAGGCAGCGTCGAGATCGCTGGTCTGCGTGCGCTCGAGAAGTTGCTTGGGAGTGCCGGTATCAAGGACTTTGCCGGCATTCATCGCGATCAGCCAGTCGAAGCCGGCCGCCTCTTCCATGTAAGCGGTCGCGACGATGACGCTCATACCGGGCCGGCTTGCCCGAATGCTGCCAATCAGTTCCCAGAATTGCCGGCGCGACAGCGGATCGACGCCTGTGGTCGGCTCGTCGAGAATGAGCAGGTCGGGATCATGAATGAGAGCGCAGCACAATCCGAGTTTCTGCTTCATGCCACCCGACAGTTTCGCCGCGGGGCGATCTGCAAAAGGACCCAGGCCGGTGCTGTCGAGCAATTCGGCGATCCTGGCCGTCCGTTCATGTTTGTCCTGCCCAAAGAGGCGCCCGAAGAAGTCGACATTCTCGAAGACGGACAGGGTTGGATAAAGGTTCTTGCCGAGCCCCTGCGGCATATAGGCAATCCTTGGGCAGGTTCGCTCGCGATGCCGGGCATCACGCATGTCTCCGCCGAACACCTCCACGCGTCCCGTCTGCACCGCGTGGGCACCGGAAATCAGCGATAGGAGGCTTGACTTGCCGACACCGTCGGGGCCGATCAAGCCGGTCATTCGCCCCGATGGAATCTCAAGCGTGACGTTGTCCAGCCCGATCGCATTCTTGTAGACGAGCCGGACATCATTCAGCCTGGCAACTGCGGCGCCGCTCTCGTCGTCTTTCGGTGTGCCTTCGATGGTTTCCGCCATGTCGTCAACCGCTACTTGACGAGGTTGCGTTCGAGATTGTCAGGCCATTGCGCCTGCGGGTCGAGGCGGACATAGGCCATGCCTGGCAGGCCCGTTTTGACATATTGGATGTATTTCTTCAGAAGCTCCTGAGGGATCTGGGCGCGAACGCGGAAGGTGAGCTTCTGCCGCTCTTCCTCGGTTTCGACTGTTTTCGGCGTGAATTGCGCAACGTCTGCAACGAACGAGACCTTGGCGGGGATGGTGTATTGCGGCGCCGCATCGAGCACGAGACGGACGTCCGACCCCATCGAGGTCCGGCCTGCCTGTTCCGTCGGAAGGAAAAAGGTCATGTAGACATCGCCGAGGTCGACGAGATTCAACACCCGGCCGCCGGCAGCCAACACTTCGCCAGGCTGGGCAATGCGATACTGGATCCGGCCATCCCTCGGAGCCTTGAGCGTGCTGTCGGATATATCCGCTTCTATGCTCTCAATCTCGGCCTTTGCTGCATCGACCGCCGCTTCCGCATCCACCACTTGCGCCTTGGCAGCATTGATGGCGGCATCCGACGCTGCAAGAGCTGCCTGCGCCGAGGCAAGCGTTGCCTTGGCTGCCTGCTCGTTCGCTTCGCTGTCATCGACGATTTGCTGTGAGACCGTGTTGCTGCTCAGTAGCTGCCTGTTGCGAGCATTGGTCTTGCTTGCGGAATCGAGCTGGGCCTTGCGCTGTTCGATCACAGCCATCGCCGAAGTCTTTTCGGCCTGGCGTTGGGCAACAAGGCTATGCGCCGTGTCGATCGAGATCTGGGCGCGACGCAGCTGCGCTTCCGCCTGTCGCTTGCGGGCCGCGAGCTGAACCGTATCCATTTGGGCGAGCGTCTGGCCGGCGGTGACGAAATCGCCTTCACGGACCAGCAAGTCCTGTAGTCGCCCGGCAGTCTTGGTGGAAATGTCGATTTCAACGGCCTCGATGCGACCATTGCTTGCAGCAAAGCCGTCGGGAAGGCTAGGAGCATGGATCTTAATCCATGCGTAGTAGCCAGCCGCTGCAACAATGAGAATGATTGCGCCCGCAAGCAAAGTCTTTCGTGAAACAACCAATCGGTCTCTCCATAGCCGGCGACCCGCGTACTATCGGGCCGCGTACGAAAATTACTTAGAACTTTCAATCACCTAATCAGACGACCAGCTAACTGGTCGCTATTTCGAAAAGGATATCACGTCAAGCCGCTCATCGTCAGGCGTGTCTTGAACACGAAGACATCACCCACGAGCGCAAGCGGAACAGGCAGACAGAATGCGCTTGCAGCAAACGCATCCATCCGGGACGAATCGCATTCAACCTAGACGACCATTTTGGCGGCCGCGACTGCGTCAAGTAGCGTCGCCGCGGCGTCGGCGCCCTCTCCACCGGATGCAAATCCATCCGGCAGATGCAGAAGGCGGGAACCTAAACGCGGCTCGCCTGGATCCGGCTCTCGATGCGGCGGCTCGGTCCAGACAAGCGGTTCGCCGATTTGGTGAAGCACCATCGCGTGCATCACGGCATTGATTTGGTTTTATTTTGCAAAGTCGATGACGATCCGGCCCTGGATATCTCCCTTGTGCATGCGAGCAAAGATATCGTTGATATTTTCGAGCTTGTCGGTCGCAATCGTCGCCTTGACCTTGCCTTCGCCAGCGAAGTTCAGCGCCTCCTGAAGGTCGAGGCGCGTGCCGACGATCGAGCCGCGCACGGTAACCCCGTTCAGGACTGTGTCGAAGATCGACAGGGCGAAATCGCCCGGAGGAAGCCCATTGAGGGACACTGTGCCGCCGCGGCCGACCATGCCGAGGGCCTGTTCAAAGGCTTTGGGTGAGACAGCCGTAACCAGCACGCCCTGGGCGCCGCCAACTTCCTTCTTCACAAAGGCGATCGGGTCGTCCTTACGGGCATTCACGGCAAGCGAAGCACCGAGAGATTTCGCAAGATCGAGTTTTTCATCATCGATATCGACGGCGATAACGTTGAGCCCCATCGCCTTGGCATATTGGACAGCCAAATGTCCCAAACCACCAATACCGGAAATTACCACCCAGTCGTCGGGCTTCGTGTCGGTGACTTTCAAACCCTTATAGACGGTGACACCCGCGCATAGGATAGGCGCAATATCGATAAATGACACGTTATCGGGCAAATGACCGACATAGTTCGGATCGGCAATGACGTATTCCGCAAAGCTGCCGTTGACCGAATAGCCGGTATTCTGCTGCTCCTCGCACAGTGTTTCCCACCCGCCCAAGCAATGCTTGCAATGTCCGCAGGCGGTATAAAGCCATGGCACGCCGACGCGATCGCCTTCCTTGACATGTTTCACGCCAGAGCCGACAGCCACGACGTGGCCGACGCCTTCATGGCCCGGAATGAAGGGCGGCTTGGGCTTCACGGGCCAATCGCCTTCTGCGGCGTGGAGATCGGTGTGGCAGACGCCGGTCGCGGCGATCTTGACGAGGATCTGACCGGCGCCAGGTGTCGGGACGGCGGCCTCCTCGATAATTAGCGGCTTTCCGAATTCGCGGACGACTGCGGCTTTCATAGTCTTGGCCATTGTGAGACTCCTTGGCTTGATGTTCGTTCATGAGGGACGCTCGACAAAGCGTCCCCTTGTGCGTTCAGAAATGCGCGTCGATGTCGACGACATCGATGAGTTTGTGATTGACGAATTCCTTGAGACCGAGACCGAGAAGCTCGCGACCGTAGCCTGAACGGCGGATGCCGCCGAACGGCAAGTCTGCCTCGACTTTGGTCGGATGATTGACAAAGACCATCCCAGTGGAGATGCGCTTCGCGACTTCCGCGCCATGCGTCGGATTCGACGTGAAGACAGAGCCTCCCAGGCCGAACGGGGAATCATTAGCGATGCGCACAGCATCTTCCTCGTCTTTTGCTCTAAAGAGCATCGAAACCGGACCGAAGAATTCCCAATAGCGCGCCGGATTGTCTTCTCCGACATCAGTCAGGATCGTCGGCTGGACGAAGGCGCCGCGATTGGGCACCGGCGGCCCGACTTCCTCGGCTTTGGCTCCAAGCTTGACCGCTTCGCGAATCTTGTCCTTCACCTCGTCGGCCGCACCCTTCGAAGACAATGGCGCCAGCGTGGTTTTTGGATCGAAGGGATCGCCCGCGATTAGACCAGCCACGCCCTTGCGATAGCCATCAAGAAATGCGTCGTAGACAGGGTCGACGATGATCATCCGCTTTGACGAAACACAGACCTGACCGCCGTTCCAATGGCGCCCGAACACGGCCCATTTGGTGGTCTTTTCAAGGTCTGCATCAGCCAGCACAACGAAGGCATCCGCACCGCCGAGCTCCATTGTGGACTTTTTAAGCGCTTTGCCAGCCTGAGCCGCAACAACCGCGCCAGCGCTTTCCGAGCCAGTCAGGGCGACACCATGGACCCGGTCGTCGTTGAGGATCAGCTCGATTTGCGAACGCGTTGCGTAGAGGTTCTTGAACGCCCCTTTGGGGAGGCCGGATTCGGCCATCAGTTTCTCGAACGCAGCAGCGCATTGCGGCACGTTCGATGCGTGTTTGAGGAGGAGCGTATTGCCTGCAGCGAGCTGCGGCGCCAAGATACGTGCGATCTGGTAGTATGGGAAGTTCCAAGGTTCGATGGCCAGCAGGACACCGAGCGGTTCGTGAACGAGCACGGCGTCGCCCTCGGCAGGATCCAGAACCGGCAGCTTTTCGGGCTTGAGCAACGCCTCGGCATGGCGGACATAATATTCGAAGATTTTTGCCGACAGCTCGACTTCCGCCTTAGCCTCGGAGAACAGCTTGCCCATTTCAAGCGTCAGCAGCTTAGCATAGGCATCGCTATCACGGCGCAGGATGTCCGCCGCCTTCTGTAGGATCTGTCCACGTTCGGCGAAAGAAGTGTTGCGCCACCCGAGAAACGCCTCATGTGCGCCGACGATTGCCGTACGAACTTCGGCGTCGGTCGCGTCTGGAAAATTGGCGAGTGTCTCGCTGCTGTAGGGATTGATCGTCTGGTAAGCCATTTGTCATTCTCCTTTGAATGTAGATTGCCTTGGGCCACTTCAGGCTGCGGCGGCCAGATCTTTCACGGCTTGAACCATTTGGCTGAGCACGGCTTGGGCGTCGCCGTAGACCATCGAGCAGTTGTCTTCGAAGAAGAGCAGGTTCTCGACGCCGGAATAGCCTTTGCCCTGTCCGCGCTTGACCACATAAACTTGATGGGCTTTGTCGGCGTCTAGGATCGGCATGCCATAGATCGGCGAGGATTTATCGGTGCGCGCCGCCGGGTTCACCACGTCATTGGCGCCGATTACCAGGGCGACATCGGTGTTTGGGAAGTCTGCGTTGATGTCATCCATATCGAAGATGATGTCGTAGGGAACGCCTGCTTCTGCCAGCAGCACGTTCATGTGACCTGGCATGCGGCCCGCCACCGGATGGATGGCGAATTTGACCTCGACGCCGGCGGCCAGCAGGATTTTGACGAACTCGTAGAGCTTCTGTTGCGCTTGAGCGACGGCGAGACCGTAGCCAGGGATAATGATGACGCTCGAGGCGTAGCGCATGTTGATCGCCGCGTCGGCCGCGTCGGCGGATTTCATCTGTCCGTGGACTTCGGCCCCGCCAGAAGCGGTTGTGTCCCCAAAGTTGGAAAACAACACGTTTGCCAGCGATCGGTTCATCGCCTTCGCCATAAGCAACGTCAAAAGCGTGCCCGCGGAGCCGACGACCATGCCCGCGATCATCAGGGCGGGGTTTTGCAGCGCGAACCCTTCCAGGCCAACGGCAAGACCGGTGAAGGCATTATAGAGCGAGATGACGACGGGCATGTCGGCCCCGCCGATCGGGAGCGTCATCAACACACCAAAGGCCAGGGCTCCGACAAAGAACAGAACCGCCAGCACGGTGTCCGCTGGAGAGCCATAGAGAAGAATGACGCCCAATCCGACGAGAAGCGTTGCGAGAAAGATCAGACCGTTTACGAGCCGCTGACCGGAAAAGCGCCAAGGTTTTTTGATCCTGCTGTCGAGCTTCGCCCACGCGATGAAGGAGCCCGTCAGGGAAATCGAACCGATCAGCGCACCGATGATAGTGACGGCAAGCAGCAACGTGCCTGAGGCTCTTCCACCAGAAAGTTCGACAGCGGCGATCGCGGCTGCAGCCCCGCCACCCATACCGTTATACAATGCGACCATCTGCGGCATGGCAGTCATCTCGACCCTCGCGCCGCGCCACCAAGCCCATCCGCCACCGGCAAGCAGCGCGACGATCGCAAGACCGAGATTGGTCGTCAGGTGAGACCGGACAGTTCCATCAAGCTCGAAGAGCACCAGGAAGCTCGCGACGACGGCAACGATCATACCGGCACCGGCAGTCATGATGCCCGACAGAGCCGTAACCGGCGAGGCCATCCGCTTCAACCCGAAGATGAAGAGAGCAGCGGCGAAAAGACCGCTCAGGCTGACGAAATGCTGTGCGATCATCCTACTTCTCCTTACCGCCGCTCGACTTGAACATTGCAAGCATCCGGTCGGTCACCACGTAGCCCCCGGAGGCGTTTGCGGCCCCGAGTGCCACGGCGACGAAGCCGACGATCTGGGCAAACAGTGTGGTGGCGTTCAGCAGCGTGTGGAGAGCGCCGACGACCACGATGCCGTGGATGAAGTTCGAACCTGACATCAGTGGCGTGTGCAGGATCGAGGGCACCCGACTGATGACCTCATAGCCGGTGAAGGCTGCCAGCATGAAAATATACAGGGCGATAAGCCACGTCATGGATGTGTCGAGCGTCATCATGCGACCTCATGGTTTGAGTGAGATGCGGTCTCGATGATCTGGCGAAGCGCTTCGTTTCGGATCTTTCCGTCGTGCGTAGCCACCGTACCGGCGACGACTTCGTCCTCGAAATCGAGATGGATCGCGCCATCCTTGATGAGGAGGTCCAGAAGATTGAGGACGTTTTTTGCATAGAGGTCGCTGGCGTGCTGGGCGAGTGCCGAAGGTACATTGCGCGGGCCAAGGATGGTAACCGCTCCGACATTCACCGTGTCACCGGGCTTGGTCATCTCACAATTGCCGCCGCTTTCGGCCCCGAGATCCACAATCACGGCGCCGGGTTTCATGGCCGCGACTTGGGCTGAAGAAATCAGCTTCGGGGCTGGGCGGCCAGGTACGGAGGCAGTCGTAATGATCATGTCCGCTTCGGCGATATGCCGGGTGAGTGTCTGCTCGACCTTGGCTTTTTCGTCGGCCGTCAGTTCGCGCGCATAACCGCCTTCGCCGCGTGCGTCGACACCGGTATCGACGAATTTGGCACCCAGCGACTCGGCCTGCTCGCGTGTCTCGGGACGGACATCATAGCCTTCCGTGATTGCGCCCAGCCGGTGAGCCGTGGCGAGGGCCGAAAGCCCGGCGACGCCAAGTCCCATCACCAGAACCTTCGCGGCCCGTAGCGAACCTACCGCAGTTGTCATCATCGGCAGGATGCGCGGCATGTGAACTGCACCGAGCAGAGGCGCATAATAGCCAGCAAGAGCTGCCTGGCTGGAAAGGACATCCATCGACTGGGCCCTGCTGATGCGCGGGATCTGCTCCATCGCAAAGGCTGTCACCTTTCGGTCCTTGAGGGCTGCCACAGTGTCGAGATTGCTGTTGCCGTAAAGGAGCGAGATCAGCACGCTTCCTGGCTTCATTGCCTTGACTACATCTGCTGGCGGCGGCTGAACTGCGAGCACGATATCAGCATCGGATACGACGGTTTTCGGATCGTTTTCGATCCTGGCGTCTCGATAGGCGGTATCGGCAAACGTGGCCGCCAGTCCAGCATTCGCCTCCAGAGTCAGGGCTGCACCCAGCCGCTCGAGACGGGTAGTAAGGGCTGGCACGATTGCTACACGCTTTTCGCCTAAAGCTTTCTCTTTCAAAACAGCAACGTGAATAACCATCGATTCAAACACTCCGAAAGCAATCAATTCCGTGAAATCTGCCCCCTAATAGAGGTGCCAGCTTTGGAGATGCATTGATCCTGATCAAACATCGCTTGCAGCCAAAATCAGCCCATGCATACCTTCCATCATCTACTTGTCGTCTTCTGCGCTCGATGATGCCGTTATGCGCGCCAACCTTTCCTCCTCGTTTTGCAACAGGCGAAGGACGGTCTGGCGCTCCTTGTCCGTCAGGGGTCCCTGAAGAATGCGGCGGAACAGTTTGATGTTCTGCTGAGCTATGAATTTTTGCATGCTCAGCCGCTCGCGCTCACAATGAGATGGAAACTACAGAATGGTCGTCGGTGATGATTTTGTCGGAGATCAAAATCCTCCTGGCGTAGTTGGGTTACACTTCCATCCAAGTTGACATTCTTCCCTGACAAAAATCAGTTTTTTGCGCTGAGATAAGAAAGAAATGCATTGATGAAACGCGTAACGTCGAGCGCCAGAACTCCGATTCGCATTCGCGCAGCAAATCCCTGGCCAGGTGAACATGGAGTGGAGCCCGACCACATTGTTCTATCGTCATCCGATCAATCCGAGCTCGCGCGCCTTGCGGACGTCATTACCTTTGAAACGAAGGGATCACATGTCGTCACCCAAGGAGAGCCAGCGAGGTTTCTGTATCTCTTATCCGGCGGGGTCCTGGTGGCGAGCCATATGCTGAACCATGGTGATCGGCAGGTCGTCGCGTTCTACTGGCCTGGTGATCTGTTTGGGCTTGCAGAGAAGGGTTTTTACGTGAATTCGATCGAGGCGATTACTGCGTGCACGGTTTTGCGATTCCCGATTCGGGAGCTTGAAGCTTTTCTCCTGAAAAACCCCGAGATCCAGCATCGCTTCCTGATCAAGGCCATCCACGATCTTCGCACCGCACAACGTCAGCTGATCGTAATGGGCCGTTTTGACGTAGCAAAAAGGCTTGCGGTGTTTCTTCTGGATTGCTCAGGCCATCAAAACTACTTCAACAAGTCGACGAAAGTCCTGTCGTTACCCATGAGCAGGTATGACATAGCTGACTATCTTGGCACGTCAGCCGAGTCGGTCACACGAGCGATGGCCTCGCTTGAAGAGAAGGGCATGATACAGCGGACATCTTCTCGCACGCTTGAGCTGGGAGAGGCTCGAATCAAAGCCTTTGTCGGCTTGGGATCAAGCTAACCGCGAAGCAGAAGGCCACGCTCGTATCTTGAGGCGCACGGGGTACCGCAGAAATCGCAAGACTTGATCGACCACGACTGCGTCAACTTCCACTACCAGAGCAGTGTCCAGACACGAGGTTGGCCAATCAGGGTCGGCAACAAGGTGCTCGAAATCGTGCCGAATGCAGTTACGATCGTCGATAACAGCGACGCGGTGGCGGCGGTCGTGGCGGCCGGTGGCGGGATCGGCATATCGCCGACCTATATCGCAGCTCCCTATCTGCATCGCCGCGCGCTGGTGCCAGTCTTGAAGACATTCTCCGTCGACCGCAGCAACATGACCGCACACTGGCAGGAAAGTCGGCGGCAATCGGAACGTCAAGGCGCTGGTATCGTTCCTCGGCGAGGTCTTTCCCTCGCCACACCATGGGACAACATTTTCGCGGAGGCCTAGCGGTGATGGGAATCCATGCGTTCTGACCGCGAAACGGAGATCTCTGCTCTTGATGGGATCTTACGGAGAACTTGGCATTTATTGAACAGCAGGTGGCTTAAGCCGTTGATATAATCACTGTCGTTGATACCGCGCCTCAACTCCAGCGCGGCGGCGTGCCGATATGTGCCCTAAGCGCTTCTGTAAACGCCCTGACCTTGGCGGATGGCACCTGCAGGGCGCGCAGTAGGTAGATGCCGGACGATCGCTCGTTCCATCGCTCCCCGTCAAGCTTTAGGCGCAGCAGATCGCCCGCCTGGATGGAGGCGCCCGAAACCCAGCTTGGCAGGAAGGCCACGCCCATGTCTGAGATCGCGGCGCTGTTCAACGCTTCAAAATCATCGGAGCGGAAAGAGACCTGTTTGCATGCCTCACCAGCCGGGCATCCGAGAACATCGGACCAGCCGAGCAGATCGTTGCCATGAAGCTTGTCGAGAAGGCGATGATGGCGGAGCGCCTCTTCATCTTTCGGCTCGCCGTACTGCTCGACATAGGCACAGCTTGCCACGAGAACGCGGTCAAGCGGGGCGAGCTTCGTGGCGATCAAGGAGCTGTCTGCAAGGTCACCCATTCTGACCACGAGGTCGAGTCGTTCGGCGACGGGGTCGGCCAGCCGTTCGGTAAGATCCAATTCGACATGCAAGCTCGGATGCTGCCGCGCAAGAGATGCAAGAACAGGGATGACGTAGCGTTTTCCGAATGTCGGGAAGCAAGCGATGCGAAGGGTGCCGCTGACCGCACTGTCGAAGGCTGCGACTTCCGCATGGGTGTCGGCCAGGTCATCCAGCAGTCGCTGGGCCCTATCGAAGAGATGGCGACCCGCGTCCGTCAGCGACAGGGCACGCGTCGATCGGACCAGAAGCGGAACGCCAAGGTCCTGTTCGAGCGCATCGATCTGCCGGACGACGGCGGATGGGGTTACGGCACGACGCCGTGACGCCGCGGAGAAGCTTCCCGCGCGGACGACATCGATATAGACCGCGAGATGTTCGGCAAACCGTGGATCCTTCATCTTTGCCTACGACGCAAAACCGTTTCGACCAATCAGTTCGTTATCATCAGCAGGCATCCGGCGCACATTCCTTCTCGTCAACGGGCAGTCGCCCAACAAACAGAAGGAATACTATGATGGTCAAGGTCCTCGATACAATTCTCTCGCAGTCAGCATATTCGGCGGAGGTAGACGTCCCGTTCGAAAAGATCGATATCGCCGACTGGCTCTTCAACCTGCCTGAAGCCGAATACCTGCGCTGCTGCCCACCGGATCACATCGCCGCCGGCGTCACGTGGACCGACGACGGTCGTCGGATGTCAATCAATGTCGAGCAGATCGGCTCCGGTCTCGTTGTCCAACACTATGTTGCCGAAGTTGCAGAGGCCGCCTATTGCCGCATGAACTCAATCTCCGACGTGTTCACGTCCAGCGGTCGCACCAAGGTCAATGTCGTCTGGGAGCTGATCGCCGAAAAGATCGACGAAAACAGGACCCGCTACACGAACCGGGTCACTGCGCATCCAACTGATGTCTTCATGACATTTCTCGAAGAGCATGGCACCAGGTTCGAGGATGCCGCCGCTGCCCGGCAGGCCGCAGGTGGCGATCACAACAGCCGCGAGACACCGCTCTTTGCGGCAAGCATCGCTCGCCGTGCACTCTCCAAGTAAGGGTAGCTCTGATGAAAGCGATCATGTTCGCCGATTTCGGCGGCGCGGATGTCCTGCACCTCGCTGAAGCTCCGCCTCCTGAGATCCGGCCCGACGATATTCTCGTCAAGGTCATGGCGGCAGGCGTCAATCGCGCTGATCTTCTTCAGCGCGAAGGCGTCTATGGCACGCAAACTTACGGGGACAGCCCGATCCTCGGCCTCGAAATCGCCGGCGAAGTCGTGGCGACCGGCTCCGCGGTCATCGGTTTTGCGATTGGGGACCGTGTCATGGGCATCGTTGGCGGTGGTGCTTATGCTCAGTACGCCCGTCTCGATAGCGAAATGGCAGCGATCATTCCGGATGGCATGTCTTTCATCGAGGCGGCGGCGGTCATGGAGAGTTTCGTCACCGGCTTGGGAAGCCCTCGCCCATCTCGGACAGATTGCTAAAGGAGAAACCGCCCTTGTCCATGCCGCCGCCGGAGGCATCGGATCGGCTGCGGTTCAGCTCGGAAAAGCGGCCGGAGCACATGTGCTGGCGACCGCTTCGGCAGGGAACATCGAGAATGTGCTCTCGCTGGGTGCCGAAGCCGTCTTTGATTATCGGCGTTCGGACTTCGAGGCGGAGGTCGTCGATGCTACGGCGTCCCATGGGGTCGATCTGATCATCGACTTCGTCGGCGGATCCTATCTCGCGCGCAACATTCGCAGCCTGGCGCCCGGCGGACGGCTCGTCCAGGTTGGCCTTCTGGGACGCGACGACAACGCCATCATTCCGCTTGATCTCGTGCTTCACAACCATCTGCGGTTAATCGGAACGGTCATGAAGTCAAGATCGAGGACGGAAAAGAGAGCAATAGTCCGGCGCTTCACGGAGCAGGTGCTGCCGATGATGGGACGTGAGCTCAAGCCGGTCATTGGCGCCGTCTACCCCCTCAAGGAAGCCGCCGAGGCCCACCGCCGAATGAAAGCCGGCGGGCTGTTTGGGAAGATCGTTCTATGTGATTTCCAGTAACGGTGGTCGGCTCGGAAGCCGGTTTAGGCGACCTGCAACCCTACTCGGAGCAGCATTCCGAAGAGGTCGCGTGGCTCATCGGGATCAGCAACCAGATCAAGCTTCTCGTAAAGCGGTAGCCCGCTGAGCTTTTGCCGGAGATAACGGAGAGCGGAAAAATCCTCGGTAGCAGATCCGACGCCGTAAACTGGCTTGGAACGCTCACCCCGCTGAAAGGCTCGACAACGATTTGAAATTAATAGCAAGATCAGAACATCCGCGGGGGGATGACCGGCGTCGGTCATCCCCCGTTAGTTCGTAAAAATAATTCTATTTCAAAGCTTAAGCGCCTCTCGACGGGGTTGTTCCTTGATGCTTTTACATGCCGCCTTGGCCAGAAATCTCAATCTGGAGCTTCGCCGTGGCCTGCAATCGCGTGTAGAGAGCGTTTGCCATCGCCGTTTTCCTACAGGACCCTAGTCATTTGCCGTATTTTCTAATTTAGCAGCGGTGTCATGCTACCTTCTCTACCGAGGGGCACATAACTATGAGCGAATTAGAACTCCGCCGTGAGGCTCGAAAGGCTGACTGCCGTAAGCTCGTCGAGGCAGCCATGCGCAACCTGATTGAGCAACTTCACTCCAAAGGATTCAGCCAGGCGGCGGTTGCGCTAGCACTCGCGGATGCGGCGGAGGAATACGTGATCGAGCTCGCGGCTAAGCCTGCTCGCATTCATTAAACGACTAATATCCCGGGCAGGCATGGCCGAAGGAAGAGCCAGAGCAGCCTCTCGATGATGGAAACGACAGGTGTAGCCCGCCGCACCAGGTCATCGACGGTCGCGCCGGAGAAGTGTGTCCTGCTGGACGCGAACCGTGCTCATATCGGGCTTGCCGGCCTCTGAGCCGAGATAGGTCCAATTGCAAAGGGACTGGATAGCCGCTGTGCCGAACAAAAAATCGGCTATATTGATGGTCTCGAGAGTATTGAACCGTGGACCCCGCGATCCTCATCCGGCACCACGTCTTATTATGGAACTTATCGACTGATCGGGAGTTGTTGCAACGGTCCTTTCGATGGACACCCGGGACACCCGAAATTTGCTGCGTGCCATCGTTTCGCTTCGAACCTTTCGGATCCGTGATCGTCGCGTGCGAGCTTGACCGGACAGACGATACCAAAGCCTTTGAAAAGGAATGCGGAATGTATAATGCGAAGCGTGATAGTGAAGGTGGGGGAGCCTCACATGCCATTCCATCCATGGGAGCTATAGAAGGCCGAATAACGGTTCTTGAAGTCCTTGCTGCGACATCTCTCCGACTGTTGTTAAAGGAGGGTGACAAGATTGCCGCCAAACATGCGCTCTCATCGATCCGCAAAGCGATGCGTGCCAAATGCAACGACGTTCATCTCAGCGCAGACGACTCAAAATCTGCTCTCGCCTACGTGAAGGAACTGATGGATGCGACCCTGGAGAGCGCCGAATTTGCTGGCGCCCAGAGCCTGCAAGATCCCATGCTGGTCGCCTGATCCCTCCCCGCGGCGGCTGGCCGGTGTCTTGATGCCGGCCAATGGAGAGGGTTCGTTCTGTCTGTTGCCGACGGCAATCGAACGCTCTTCGCTGATGGTAAAGCAAATTGCGTTGAGTGGCCGCTCCAGCAAAACTCGTCCCATCAGCGTATTATTGATGATCAGCAGAAATTGAACTGCTCTCGGTAACCGCTGCCAAAGGGGCCTTCCCAACTTTGTGTGGTGTTGGAATTTGCGGCGGGCGAAACGCTCGACGCCGTAGGGGGCGGAGGAGAATTTCCGTGAGTAGCGGCCACACATAGATCAGATCAGCCGATTGAAGAGAGACCGGTAATTTCTCTGGCGTCAGGCGGCAGGCAGCAGAGGCGCCTTCGGCTTGAAACTTGCTGGCACGTTCGGTTCCGGCAGTCGGAAAGGAATCCGAAGCCGGTTGCGGAGTTCACCGTTCAGTTGAGCCGCTCGGACCGGCATGAGCATGTGGGCACCGTGAAGGGACCAGCGCATTGCTGCATTTTCACCATCCGCTTGGCGACGAGCTAGTTCACCGCTGACTCGGCGAGGGTCGTGGCAATCCGAAGGCCGGCGCGGGGAAACTGCTTCAGGATGTCGGCGCCGGCCGAAATCACCGTCACATCGCCAAAGCCGCGACATCGCCGCGGCCGCATCTCGCCACAACGAGCTCGAAATTTCTCGCCGAATCGACCTCGGCGCTGCGAACGTGGGCCGTGTCGATGCTGATAACAAACTCTTTGCGCCTATCGCCAGGAAGCTGCATTTCAAGCTGGCGTCTGATCGACGCAGGACTGTTGTTCTACCCGACGGGCGAAAAGATCATTGAACTCTCCTGGCTGAGTAGGCGCCGGCCGGGAACGCCACCGGACTCCTTGGTTGTGCGTATCGCCTGGACAGTGCTGCGAAAGGATCGCTCGTGCCCCAGCCGACTCTACCATTTGACCCGGAGGCCAGCGGTTCCGCTGATGGCATAGCTGTCGCCGAAGTTTTCGAGCGAAGACTTCGCTGCGACTTCGCCATAGAGCGAGAAGCGATCTTGGTTCCAGTCATAGGAGCCGCCAAGGGTCAGACCCGCCCAGAGGCGGTCGTTTTCGCTCTTGAAGCCGGCGCCGGCGACGTCCACGGAAGTCCCGTTCAGAAACTCGGAGTAAAGATTGGCGGCGCCGTAGAATCTTGTGCTTGCCGACTGGCCGTTTTCCTTTCGCCAGTTTTCCTCGCGATCGAGCGCTACGCCGAGCCGACCGATCAGGCTGTTGCCGTCATTGAGCGACACACGCGCTCCGAACCGATCATTGAAGCTGTCGAAATTGACGGAGGAATAGATGAGTTGCGCCTGCGGCGTGATTGACCATGGTCCAGAGGCAGCGAAGCGTTTGCCCGTCTCAAGGCTCAAAGCGTAGCCGAAGCCGTTGTTGCCATTCTCCAAGTCGCCGTTGAGAAGATCCGATTTAAGGTTGCTATCATACCAGGTCGCCTGACCCTGCGTGTCGACATAAAAGCCATTCTCGCCATACCAGGTAAGCGTCGTGCCGACGCCGTAGCCGTTCGTGTGAATGTCGCCATCGCCATAGACCGAGCTGATGTTTCCGGAGACCGTGCCGTAGTGCACGTTGAAGCCGCCGATCAGCCGGCCGTTGCGGTCCTGATAAAGCTCGCTGTCGAGCCCGCCTTCCAGCTTGAACAGATCGTAATCGTAGCTGGTGTCGCTCGTGCTGGTATCTGGCTCAAGTCTGGCGTGCGTGCCCTCCGTACGCAGCCAGAAGCCTTCCAACCTCTTGGCTGGCGTGTTCTTGTCGCCGGTCGACCAGTAGCGGTCGCCGAGACGCTGTTGCAGCGTGGAAAGCCCGTTCAGGCTGAGCAACAGTTGCGGATAAGCTTCATAAAGCGGAACGCCCGGTTGATAGAGCGGCGCTTCGGGAGCGACGGGTATGGTAGGATCGGCGGGATTGGACAGCAGCGCCGAACGGAGATACCAATCGCCATCGGTCGGGGTAGAGATGCCGTTCTGATAGAGCCGATAGGCATAGGCGCCAGCAACGACGGCCTGATTGCCTTGGAAAACGTAGTCGCTGAGCAGCGAGAAGGTGCCGGCCGAGACGCCACCGATATCGATGATCTTGATGCCCTCGACCGTCTGCGCGCCAGCGCCGCCGAGATTGATCACTTTGACATTGGTCGTGCCTGACGTGTTGCCGGAGACGACGAGACGGTCAGTGGGAGATGTGTCGTCCCCGAGCGCGGTTTCGATCTCCAGCGTACCGCCATTGCCGGTATAGTTGCCATTGACCGTCAGCGTTCCGATCGAGTTGCCAGGGGCGATGATGCCTGCGTTGCTGGTTGTGCCGACCTGTCCGTTGCCCTGCAGCCGCCCGCCCGCCAGAACATCAAGCGTGCCGCCGAGAATACCGTTCACCGACAGCGTGCCCGCCTCGACGAAGGTGTTGCCGGAGAATGTAGAGTTGTCGGCCGTCAGGATCGTCGTGCCGCTGCCGATCTGGCGGATGGTGCCGCTGCCGGAGATCAGATTGTCGAAGGTGAAGACATCAGAACGGTTGAAGGCCAGCGTCGCGTTGTTGGTGATAGCGCCGACGACACTGCCGCTGGTACCGCCGTTGCCGATCGCCAGCATACCATCCTGAATATCCCAGTTCGTGGTGGTGGTTCCTGTGCCCGTCAGCGCCCAAGTGCCAGTGCCGGTCTTCTGGAAATTGTTGAAATTCAGATATTGCGCGCCGATAGTCGACACATCAAAGATGGCGTTGGCCGCGCCTCCGAGGGCAAGCGTGTCAGCATTGCCCGCGCCCGCCACGACATTGCCATTGATCACGGATCCGGCCCGAAGTTCGAGATTGAGGGTCCCCGTCCCGGTGCCGGTCGCGCCGATCTGAATAGCGTTGGCCCCGGTGCCGGCTGTAATGGTTCCGCTGTTGATAATGCTCAAATTTCCGGCGTTGGTGTTGGTCAGGATTGCGACCGCGCCATTCCCGCCCTCGATCGTGCCGGTATTGGTAATCGTATTGACGTTGTTGGTGCGCACCACCACGGCGGCGCCGCCAACCGTAGCTCCGGCTCCGCCGAGGATTATGCCATTGTTGGTCAGGGTGCTGCTTCCGCCGGCCGGTGTGCCGATGTTGACGCCGACGCCGCCCGTGCTGCCGTTACCCCCCTGGATGGTCGCGCCGACCTCGTTGATCAAGGTGGAACCACTGGAGACCTGCGCGGCGAGTCCGCCAGTGGTGGCGCCGTTGCCACCTTTGACAGTGCCCTTATTTGTCAGCGTCGCGCTGTTGAGGAGCAAGGCACCGATGCCACCGCTGCCGCCGGTGCTATTGCCGCCGACGACCGTCGTGTCATTGATCACCGATGCTGCATTGTTTCCAGTGAAAGCGGTGTTGCCCGTGCCCGTTCCCGTGACGTCGCCGCCTTTGACCTGCCCCGTTCCCGAAAGCGTGGAGGGTTGCGTCCCTCCGCTGAACGTCGGACTGAACAGTGTGAACCCGTTCGAGTTGATCGTCAGTTGGCCGGTGGCATTGGGAACATTCCCCCCCACCGTGAAGCTGGCTGTCAGAGTGATGACGGGGTTCGGATCATTATTCGTATTGGCCAGAGCGATGTCGTTCTGCAGCTCCGCCAGGCTCCCCGCCGTATAGTTCGCCGCCAGGGCGCTTGCCGATGGCCAACAGCTCAGGATCAGCGCTGCGCCGCAGACATTCGTCAGCAGCCGCTTCTTCATGGAGAGATAACAACCAAAGGCTAGGGTTGCTAGGCTCGCACCCGCGAAAAGCTCTGTTTTTTTAATAGTCCTTATGCCGACACAGCCGCCGCCCATGCCCGTCTCCAAAAGTAATTTTCAATGCCAAATAATGCATTCACAGGATGAAATATTCAGCGGCTAGTCGAGCGGTTCCGTGAGCAACTGCCTAGCCAAAAACCGAAGCTGTATGTCCACAAAGCGGCGGTATGTTGCCGAATGTTGCTGCGCAGCAACATTGTGTTTCCGAATGTGACATTTAGGTAAACCAACATGTTAATGCGTTGCCAACTTCCACGCGTGGGGCATCCATGGGCCGACACCGCCGCCATTGGATTGTCTGCCGATTCAAGCATTCGCGCCGCCATGGCATCGAAACCGATATCCGCAACGCCCCACACGTAGAAAGCGAAGACAAAAGCCGCCCGGCGCGATCCGGACGGCTTATTATTTGCTTGCTTAGCCCGCAGCCCGTCGGGAAAACCACTTCTGAAGGCGAACTTCTGTCCCACGCGGCCCGAGGCAAGCCAGCCCCGCTGTCAGGCCGGTCGTGGCCGGTGGTCCAACGTTCAGATAAGAGGCTATCCCCTCCCCGATGAATGCCATGAATGCAATCGGAATTTCCCAAAGTAGTTCGATGCCGAAGAACTTCCGACGACCGAACGCACGGCCCTTTTTGGATCCGAAAAGTGACCGGCTTGATGGCTCTACTTGCGCCGATTGCAAGGATCGTGAGATTCTCCTCGGTTGCTCCAGAATTCCCGCTCCTCTTTCTCCGTTATGAAATCATTAGGCTCCAGAGCCGGAGGGTCGCTTTCTTGCGGATAGCCCGCCTCCAGGAAGCACTCGGCCTCGAGATACGCATAAGCTTGCGGTCGCAGCTCTACCTCCAAAATATACACGGCAACTTCACCGGAATATTCCGAAATCGGCTCGGCATAGGTGTAGGTTGCCCACGGGAAAAGCTTGGTCATGACCTCGTGGAGGTCATGTGCACGAAGACGATAGTCGATCTGTACATCCGGCTCTTGCCTTTGGCCCTCGCCGATATAGATGCGGAGATTGCAAAATATCGCGGTCGTATCGCCCTACTCGTCCCATACAAAAAACGTTGTCTGATCCTGCATTTTCTGCATCAGCACGCGGTCAAGCGTAAAGGTGGAGCGCATCAGAAGCTCCGGATCGGTTGCAATGGCCTCATCGAAGCAGAGCCTGCCTGCAGCATTAAGCACATTCGTCGCCGGAATGATGATCGACCATTCAGCCTCTGTTACCTCGCACAGTCGCTTCTCGACTTGCCCCCAGAGCATGAGGTCGTTTTCAGAATCGACGATGATCACCCAGACTGGTAACGAATGCCTTGTCCAGTAATCGAAGTGTTTCTTCTCTCCGCGATAGATATGATCGCCATGCCATTCGCTCGTGGGCGATACCGATCTGATTTGCAGCGGCAAGAATCTACCTGTCGGCCAGCCGTCCTCGAGGATTTCAGCGCGCGCATCAATGCCTGTGGCAGAACTCGACAATCTGCGGAAAGCCCACTTGAAATCCCGAAGAAAAACCCTTTCGACAGCGTCGATAGCAAGGCTGACGGCGGGATCCATCTCATAGTCGTCCGGTTTCTTGCGGAGCAATCGAACTGACGGCGATGTCGGGGGAATAATCCGGCGCCGAATGGCCGCGATCAGAGCGTTTATGGCGATAAGTCCAATCTGGGGAAGTCGAACCATTGAAGCTCGCCGTCACGAAGCGCGGCCTCCCGTGTTCACATGTTCCAGTAAAGCAAGAAGACCGCGGAGAATGTCCGTCGGCGAAGGCGGGCAGCCCGGAATATGGAGATCGACAGGTACGACCTTCGAAACCCCGCCGATAATGGCATAGCTGCCGGTAAAACACCCGCCGTCGCGGGCGCAGTCGCCGAGCGCGATCACCCATTTCGGGGCCGGCATGGCGTTGTATGTCCGCTCCAGAGCCTCGCGCATGTTCTTGGTTACCGGGCCGGTTACGAGCAGCACGTCGGCATGGCGCGGCGAGGCGACAAAACGAATGCCGAAACGCTCAATATCGTAGAAAGGGTTGTTCAGCGCATGCATCTCCAACTCGCAACCGTTACAGGATCCCGCATCGACGGCGCGGATCGACAAACTGCGCCCGAGGCGCTGGCGAGCGGCTTCGTCAACAGACGTGGCGAGCTCCTCCATCGCCGCATCGGAGGGACTTGGCGCCGGTTCCGTCAGCGGCAGGTGGATCAGGTTTTCGAAGAGCAGCTTTCGCATGGATCCTTGCCTTCAGAGATCGTGGCCAGAATAGGAACAGTTGAACGACTTGTTGCAGAGCGGAAAGTCGGCGACGATATTGCCTTCGATTGCCGCTTCCAGCAGCGGCCACTGAAACCAGGACGGGTCGCGCAGATGGCAGCGTTCGATCATGCCCTCCGGTGTGAGACGCAGCCAGACCAACACGTCACCGCGAAAGCCCTCAACGAGCGCCAGACCTTCCCGACTTTCGTTGACCGGAGAAATCACATCGAGGACCGGACCCTCCGGAAGGCCGTCAAGGATACCTTCGATGAGTAGTAGGCTCTGTTCGACCTCGCGAATGCGGATCCAGACGCGGGCGTTGACATCACCGTCGTTGAGCACCGGAACGTCGAAGACCAGGCTGTCATAGGGCGGATAGCGCAAGACCTTCCGGGCGTCGAAACCGCGCCCAGACGCCCGCCCGATATAACCGCCAGCTCCATATTCGCGCGCCAGATCGATGCGCAGCTTACCTGTGCCGACCGTGCGGTCCTGCAGCGAGGCGGTGTTGTCGTAGAGTTCCACCAGGGCTGGAAATCGGCGGCGGATTTCGGCAAGCAGGCTTCGCACGCCGGCCGCCCCGTCATTATTCAGATCGGTGGTGACGCCGCCGGGTATGATACGGTCGCGCATTAGGCGATGACCGAAAGCGGTATTGGCGGCGCGCAACACGTGCTCACGCAACACGCCGCAATGGGCCAGCATCAACGAAAAGGCGGCGTCGTTGCAGATGGCGCCGATATCGCCGAGGTGGTTGGCGAGCCGTTCCAGTTCGGCCATCAGCGCGCGCAGCCAAACCGCCCGGGGCGGAACGACGAGGCTTAGTGCGGCCTCCACGGCCTGCGAAAAAGCATAGGAATAAGCAACAGTGCTGTCACCCGACGTTCGCCCGGCCAGTTGCGCTCCGCGGATCAAGTCCGCGCCGGCCATCAACGCCTCGATGCCTTTATGGGTATAGCCCAGCCGCTCTTCGAGCCGCACCACCGTTTCGCCGTTAGCCGTGAAACGGAAATGCCCCGGCTCGATGATGCCGGCATGCACCGGGCCGACGGGGATCTGATGCAGACTTTCGCCCTCGGTACGCAGAAAGGTGTAGGGCGTGGTCTCCTCAAATGAAACGCACCGCTTTCCGAGAGGATAGCGCAAATCCCAGCGGTTGTGATCGAGCCACGACCGGTTGTCCGGCAGATCCCACGGTTCGAGCCCGGTCAAATCACGAAGCGCCCGCTCCGGCCGGAGCGCCGGTGGATGCAATCGCGCGACGGAAGGATACCCTCCGCCCTCCAGCCCTTCCAGACTGAGAACGCCGATCATGCCGGCCAGTTCATCGAGCAGAGCCATGTGAACCGCATTCCCCTCGCCCCACAGACCAAGCAGGATCAGATGCCCCTCGGACAACGCTTGAGCCGCCGATGTCCATACAATCGGATCAACGATCGCGCGCGGCCGGGGTGCGTGATGAGGTACGAGGCGCCCCTTCTCGATCATATCGTTGAGCGTCGACATCTTCCCTCTCCATCATCGAAGAAGGTTGGCAATATGCTGGAACCAGGCGACCAGCGGCGACGGTAGATAGACGCCAGCGATGAGCACCAGCGCGAGATGGGCATACATCGGTATATAGGAAGCGTCTGCTGGCATCACGCTGCCGCGCGGCTGTCCGAAGGCGGCCCCTGTCAGTCGTAGCAGCAGCGCGCCGAAAGCGATCAGCAATCCAAAGACGAGCGGAATGGCGAGCAGCGGCTGCTTCGCAAAAGCCGAGCTGACGATCAGGAACTCGCTCATGAAGATTCCTGCCGGTGGCAGGCCGGCGATGGCGACGACACCGGTGACCAAGCCCCAGCCAAGCCCAGGATGTGTTTCGGTCAAGCCGCGAATGGCAGAAAGTCTTTGCGTTCCTTTGATCTGGGCGATGTGGCCGACCGCGAAGAAAATCGCCGATTTGGTCAGCGAGTGCATGACCATATGCAATAGTCCGGCGAAATTGGCGATGGGGCCGCCCAGGCCGAAGGCAAAGACGATGATGCCCATGTGCTCGATCGAGGAATAGGCGAACAGGCGCTTGATGTCGCGGCGGCGATAGAGCATGAAAGCTGCGAAAATCAGCGAGACTAGCCCCATTGTCATCATCAGCGGTCCAGGAGCAAGTGCGTCGGGATTGGCAGACAGCAACATCTTGAAACGCAAGACCGCATAGAGCGCAACATTCAGGAGCAGCCCGGACAGAACTGCCGAGATCGGCGTCGGCCCCTCGGCATGCGCGTCCGGTAGCCAGGCATGCAGTGGCGCAAGTCCGACCTTGGTGCCATAGCCAAGCAACAGGAAGACGAAAGCGACGTTCAGAAGCGCCGGATCGAAGGCGGCGGCGTGCTCGATCAGGATGGTCCAAACCATGGCATCATAACCTTCGCCGACGACCGGCTGCGCCGCCAGATAGACGAGAATGGTGCCAAAGAGCGCAAAGGCTATGCCGACGCTTCCCAGAATGAAGTATTTCCAGGCGGCTTCGAGCGCCTCGTGGGTGCGGTAGAGGCCGACCATCAGCACGGTGGTGAGCGTGGCGAGCTCGACTGCGACCCACATCAGACCAATGTTGTTGGACACAAATGCGAGATTCATGCCGAACATCATGATCTGATACATGGCGTGGTAGAAACGGAGGTTTGCAGGGGTCAGCCGGCCGATCTCCAATTCATGGGCGATGTAGCTGGCGCTGAATATGCTGGTGGTAAAGCCCACGAAGGCATTGAGGACGATGAAGGCGATATTGAGATCGTCGACGAGCAGATATTGCCCGGGTGCTGGCTGCCCGGTGACGAACAGGGACAGAGCGGCGAGCAAGGTCAGCAGGCTTGCTAACACGTTCAGCCGTGCCGGCATTCGATAGCCAGGCAAAAGCGCTAGGAGGGCGGCGGCCACGATCGGTATCACAAGAACGGCTGTCACCGCATCCGAGGTCAATACAGAGGAGAACACGCTCATTTCCGTCTCCTCCCTTTGAAATCATCGAGCGCCCGAACGTCGACCGTGTCGAACCTCTCGCGGATACGAAACAGAAAAACACCGATAACGATGAAGGCGATCAGGATCGAGAAGGCGACGCTGATCTCAACGACCAACGGCATACCCTTGGCGCCGGTCGCGGCAAGCACCAGTCCGTTCTCGAGCGACATGAATCCGACAACCTGGCTGACGGCGTTACGCCGCGTGACCATGATCAACAGGCCGAGCAGCAGGACCGACAATGCGAAGGCGAGATCCTCCCGCGCCAGAGGATCCGCCTGTGGCGTCACCCGCAACATCACCGCAGTCGCGAGAGCGACGAGACCGATGCCAGCGAGCATTGTGAGGCCAATACCGACGACGGTCTCGATCTCGCGATGGATGCCGAGTTGGCGGATCAAGCGATGCAGCACCACGGGAATGACGATGGCCTTGAAGAGCAGTGCGATCGCCGCCGTGACATAAAGATGTGGGGCGTCCTGGACGAAAGCTTGCCAGGCCACCGACAGGGTCAATATCAGTGAGTGCAGCGCGAACACGTTGAGCAGTGCATAGAGGCGGTCTTGATAGAGCATCATCATGCTGACCAGCACGAGGCCGCCGGCGAGCATATGGGCTATGTCCAAGACCGGCCCGCTCATCACAAGCTCCTCGAGACGAACCGCAGTAGAGTGGCGAGCAGACCGAGCATAAGGGCCGCGCCCAGGAATTCGGGTACCCGGAAGACCCGCATCTTGGCGGTCGCGGTCTCGAACAGGGCAAGGAGGGCGCCGCCCGCCGCGAGCTTGATGAGATAGGCGAGCATACCCACCAGATAGGCCGACGGCCCTTCCCCCAGTGCGGCGAGTTTCCACGGAACGAAGATGCAGGCGATCAGGGAAATGTAGAGCAGGAGCTTGAGGGATGCCGCAAGTTCAATCATCGCGAGATGCCGCCCGGAATATTCGAGCACCATCGCTTCATGCACCATCGTCAACTCCAGATGAGTTGCGGGGTTGTCAATGGGGATACGGCCATTTTCCGCGACCGCGACCATGATAAGGGCGATTAAGGCGATTGCCAGCGAAACGCGCAGTCCTACCTGCGGAGAGGTCATGAAGGCGGCGATGGTCGAAAGCTGGGTCGAGCCCGCGATCAGGGCAAGCGTGAAGATGACCAGCAGCATCGACGGTTCCGCGAGCGTTGCTATCATCGCCTCTCTACTCGACCCGATACCACCGAAACTGGTACCAACGTCCATACCGGCAAGCGCCAGAAAGAAGCGCGTACTGCCGAGCAGCGCGGTAATGGCAATCAGATCCGCCGTCCAGCTGAAGATCAGGCCAGTGGCGAAGGTCGGAATGATCGCCGCCGCGACCCAGGTTATGGCGAAGATCAGATAGGGCGTCACCCTGAACAGCCATGATGCACTTTCAGCCAGCACCACTTCCTTGCGCAAAAGCCGCAAGATGTCCCGGTAGGGCTGGATCATGGAAGGCCCTCGCCGGCGCAGCAATCGCGCCTTGATCAGACGAATGAAGCCGGTCAGCAGCGGCGCGAGCAGCACGACGAGTGCCATCTGCAAGGACTGAACAAGGAGAGCCGAGATTACGACCATAGCGCCAGCACCAACAGCAGGAAGACGAGCGCCAGGAAAACCAGGCTCAGATAGCGCCGGATCGTGAGAAACTGCAGGTAGTTGAGCTTTTCGGCGGCAAAGCCGACGGCGCCGACGATCGGAAGATAAAGCCATTCCCAGATCAAATCATGTGCCTCGACGGCAAAACGCGCTGGCCTGAGATCCCCGGGCGCGGGCATGTCGACGCTCTCTCGGACGCGGAAAACCAGCGTTCCAAAAACGCGTCGGATGGGCTGGGCGAAACTGCCCGCCGTGTATTGCGTCGCCGGGCTCATCTCCGGAAAGCCGCAATCCCAGGCGGGCGCCCGGCGCAGCGCCCGTGACGCAAAGCGGCGGATGAGATAGGCCGTCAGCGACGCTGAGAACAGGGTGAACAGGAAGACCAGAAGGCCATTGTAGGAACTGCGGCTTTCGGCAATCGGCACGATGGACAGCCATGCAATATCCGTCTGCACCGGCATCCGGTCCCCGATCACCGACAGCGTTACGGGCGCAAGCCCGTCGATGACGATTCCCGGCAGGATGCCGGCGAGAAGGCACAGCGCCGCGAGTATAGACATTGCCGCGAGGGAGAGGCGGTCGACTTCCAGCGCTTGTCCGGCTGCGATGGTACGAGGACGACCGAGGAAAGTCACGCCGAATGCCTTGACGAAACAGGCGGCCGCCAGTGCCGCCGACAAGGCGAGTAAACCGCCCACGGCCGGCACCAGTATCTTCAAGCCCCATTGCGGCAAATCAGGGCTTTGCAGGATAGCCTGGAATGCTAGCCACTCGGACACGAAGCCGTTAAAGGGCGGTAGGGCCGAGATCGCGACGCTGCCGACAAGGAAGACGATGCTGGTGACAGGCATGCGATGGATGAGGCCGCCGAGCTTGTCCATGTCCCGCTCGCCTGTCGCCGTCAGCACCGCGCCGGCGCCGAAGAAGAGCAGGCTCTTGAAGAAGGAATGGTTGAGGACATGAAACAGCGCGGCCGTCATTGCCAGCGCCGCCGCCAGCCCCATGCCGTTCGCCTTGAAGGCAAGTGCCAGTCCGAGGCTGACGAAGATAAGGCCGATATTTTCGATAGTACTGTAGGCGAGGAGCCGTTTGAGATCGCTCTCCATCAGCGCCTGCAATATGCCGAGAACCGCGGTGCCGCTGCCGATGATCAGGATGATGATGCCAGACCACCATACCTGCATGCCGAGCAGGTCGAAGACCACGCGGATGAAAGCGTAAACCGCGACCTTGGTCATGACACCGCTCATCAAGGCGGAGACGTGACTTGGGGCAGCCGGATGCGCCAACGGCAACCAGACATGCAGCGGTGCGAGACCAGCCTTGGACCCAGCGCCGAGCAGTAGCAAGACAAGCACAAGACCGGCTGTCAGCGGTGGATGTTCTGATATCCGGATAGCCGCAAAGCCGTAATCGCCAGCAGGACCGGCAAGCAGGCCGAATGCGATAAACAAAGCCAACGTGCCAAAACTTGCCATGACGATATAGATATAGCCGGCCTTTCGGTTGCTGGCGTCGTGATGGTGGGCCATCACCAGTGCCCAGGAAGCAAGCGACATGAACTCCCAGGAAATCAGGAAGGTGAAGGCATCGTCCGCCAGGATCACCAGGTTCATACCGCCGAGGAATGCCGGAAAGAACGGCAGAACCCGATGTGGTGCGCGTTCGTGACGGCCGTAACCAAGTGCATAGAGAGACGAAAGGACACCGCCGAGATTGATAACCGTCAGGAAAAAGGCGGCGAGCGGATCGAGCCGGAAATGGCTTCCCAACCACGGCAGGCCAACAGGAAGGACAAGCGCCGACGCGCCTGTGGAAGGAAGACCAGCGGCAAGAGATGCAAGCGCGGTTATCAAGGCAATGCCGGAAAAAACCAGGCTTGCGCCGTAGACGACCGGCGTGGATCGGCCTGAACGGGCGGTCAGTACCGCCAAAATCGCCGTCCCAAGCAATGCGGCCACGCATGCGATCAAGCCGGCAAGCGGGGTCATGGCGGCGTCCTCGCTGAAGGTAAGGTCGCGGATGGTTCCGCCGTCGCACTCTCTGAGGGCTGGACCTTCGACTTGAGCCTGACGCCGCGCCCGCCATCCGTGCTAGCGGCCCCCTGGTTGATCACCTCGATGCCTGCAGCATCTAGCGCGGCCAAAAGACGCATCAGGGTGTCGACATTGCCGCGCACCACATCGGCACTCGCCTCCATTCGCTGGATTGTCGGAACCGAAATTCCCGCTAGTTCGGCCAGCGCGCGCTGGTCGATACCGAGAAGGGCCCGGGCGGCCCGCATCTGAGCGGCAGTAATCACGATTCACCATCGGGTTAACTTGCGCAGGCTCTGATAATTGATGTCTACAATATGCCTATTGATGTCTGGAATCAATATTCTGATGCGTCAGCATCTTTTTGACATGAACAGCTGCTTGTTACGACACGATGCCTCGGAGTAAGTTGATCTTGTTTCAGGTACCAAAGGGAGCCGGCCATGGCAGGCGAGCGCCGATATGTATAGTCAGCGGTTACCGCTCTGGATGGCGAGCTGGCATGCCCAAGAACCCCGGCAGGAGAACCGAAGGCGCCTAGTCGAACAATGAGATATTCCCCCAAGATAAGAAGAAGCCCTACAGTACCTGCAGCCTAGCCTTCCCACCAATCCTAATGTCATCTCACCAATAGCTCACAGCACATGCTCGTAAGACAGGGTTCTCACCGCAATGAAAAGATCGACCGTGGCTTGGCGGCTTCGCTTGCCGCGATCGCCGGCGCATTGAACGCATCAGCCTTCTATGCTGTAGGCTTCTTCTCTGCCAACATGACAGGCAATGTCTCCACGCTTTCCGATCATCTCGCCGTGGGCCAATGGCTGTCTGCGCTGTTCTATGGCGGGATCGTGGTGGCTTTCGTGTTTGGCGCGGCAGTGTCGACGCTGATTGTCAACGAAGGGCGGCGGCGCAACGTCCATGCCATTTACGCCTATAGCATTCTGACTGAAGCGTTGTTGCTTGCCATTCTCGGCTGCGCCGATCTTTGGTTGCTGACGGAGTGGCGTGTGCCAGTTCTCATTCTCGGCCTCGCTTTCCTGATGGGCCTACAGAATGCCGTTGTCACCCGCATCTCCGATGCTCGAGTGCGCACCACGCATGTGTCCGGTATGGCCACCGACCTTGGAATCGAACTCGGCATTGCCTTCGATATTTTGTGCGGCCGCGAGTCGCTGGCGGAGGCGCGCCACAATCTGATCAAGCTCCGTTTGCATTTTTACACGATCGCCGCCTTTTTGATCGGCGGCGTCCTGGGCGTCATCGTTTATCGCGCCGTCGGCGGCTACCTTCTCATTCTCGCGGCGGTGGTGTTGATGGTGATTGCGTTGGAGGCAATTTGGCGCGCGCGAGCGATGCTGACTGTTCGAACAAAGGCGTAGGCAAGAATGCCGACGGAAAGGCCTAAGCGGAATGGACGCTCTGTTGCGGGGTTCGCTTTTTCCGGCTATTCGTCCAGTCGGTGCGATCGGCGAATGGCGTGGGATCTTTCCGGTTAAAACGAACAGCTGCCATGGCGCGACCGTTTGCGCACAACGCATCCGAGCTGATCGCACGACGCCTTGAAGCAGTCCACGGAAGTAGCCAACTCTTTTCACGCCAATTTACAGGCCTTTGTCCCAAATCCCATGGTGACGGAGCATTGCAAACCGGGCGATCGATCCACAAGAAGCCTCAGATGCCGACAAGTCGCGCAAGCATCTCTCGCAGTTGCTTGTTCTGTTGACGAAGATGGTTTGCCAGTAATCCCTTCAGCCGTCGATTCTCCTCATCAAGCACGACCAACTCATCGGAAGGCATTTCACCTTGAGCAGTGGTTAGTCGCTCGGTGACCGCGCCTTTCGCATTCTGGGCATGATGAACCACACTCGCTTGGCGTCGGCGCCGCGACACTCTTGGAGATGCTCGTCCGGCACGGACTTCTTTCACGTCTGGAACCGCGCTGAACGTTGGAGCATTGTCTTGCTGCGATGGAGAGCTTTGCTCCGCCTCGGTCAATGACGCCGAAATCTGTTTGTCGTCGACGGTCTCGATCTTGTTGTCGAGATGAACTGCCGGTTCTGACTCCGCTGGCATCACGCCATCTTGGCTCGGAGTCGTTGCCACCGTGTTGGGGTCGAACAGATGCGGCGCTTCAGCTTCTGCCTCACGCGCAAGGGTCTTGAGATCGGTGCCGCTCCAAATGGAGTCTTGCCGCATCGATGACCGTCGGCGCGCCGATTTGAATTCGACAACGAAGGTTCGTTGCTGTGTCTTCATATGTGTCCAATCCTTGAGAAGGTGAGGCTCGCTCACGAGATGTCGAAGCGCTCAAGCATCTTCTTGAGCTGAATATTCTGCAAATGCAGCTTGTGTGCCAATTGGCGTCTCAGCTGCCTGACTTCGTCGTCCAAGCTCCCCACTTCATCAAGGAAGGTTGGCGGCGACGGGGATTGTGCAGTTTGATCCTCATTCGCAGGATCAGTGCGCTCGGCATCCCTATCGATGCGGGTTCTCCCGCCGCGTGCCGCCCGCTTCGCCTGCGGTGCTCGTGGAGATTTTTTGCTCGTCGCGTTTTGCCGCACCAATGCAGGCGCTTCAGCACCCGACTTGCTGGCCTTAGCTGGCGTCTCTGCCTGGCCCTCGTCAATATCGACTGGCGGCGTGGCTGCGGGCGTGGCATCGAGATCGCGTCCAGTTTCGATTGATGTCGTTGTCGCCACGGGACCAATAGCTGGGGCCTCATGGTGGCGAGGCCCATCGGGTGCTTCCGTCGAGCTTGACGGAAGCGCCGACGTCCGTTGCGCTTCGCTTTCGATTGCCGCGGCTTTAGCATCATGCTCAATCGAAGCCGCTGGCGTTTCCGCCGGTCGTGCCCGCGACGTCAATTGAACAAGAAATTTCCATGGTGATTTCATAGCGCTTCAACCTCGAGCAAACCGCACCACGACGTTGCCGCAGCTTTAGATCCGGAACAGCGACGCGCGCCCCGGAATTTCTTTTCTAATGCGACAGTAGCGGCCACGATCGATCCCGCAACCGCTCTACTGTTCCGGGTGATCAAGCGAGCCCGAGCCGCTTGCGCAAGTCGGCATTTTCCGCGCGCAGCTTATCTGCCAAGGTCTTGCGAAGCCTCTTATTCTCTTCTTCGAGCTGAATGAGATCCGTGATCTCATCGATTGCCGGAGCAGACGTGCCAGCCGCTTGCCGGGTTTGCTCTGCCGTCCCGGTTTTTGTGGCCGCCTTGTTGGGGCCCCTTGTCTTGCGCTGCTTGGCGACTGGCGTTTCGACGGGCGTCAGCTTCGGTTCACCGGCTTGTTCGTCACGCTTCTTGCGACCCTTCGTCGACTTAACAGCCTCCGCAGTCGATGCTGCTACCGTCGCCTCGACGGCTGCCTTTTGACGTCGTGGTGCGCGCTGCTTCTTCTCAGCCGTCACTTCCGCTATCGCAACCGTATCCGCAGCCTTCGTAACGGGCGCCATGCTATTCTCGTCAGCCATCACTGTCTCCTTCTGTAGCCAAAAATTCTTTTGGGCTGAGCGCAATAGGGAGTCAACATGAACGCCATAGATAGCGCGCCCTTTTGAAACAAAGCACCACCATATTCTGAGAAATATAAGAAGGAGATGCACGATCGATGTCGTATGAATTGAGAGCTGTTACAACATCGGACGATTGGCGCGCCATGCACGACATTCGGCAAAAGGTGCTGTTTGCGCCGGGTCGGCATTCGATCTCTTACAATGAGAACCACCCAGATGATCGCGCCGATGGAAATACACCCTTCCTTCTGTTTGAGAACGAAGAGCCGCTCGGGGTGGCGCGGCTGGATGAACGGGGCGAAACTGGCATAGTGAGACTTGTTGCTATCGTTCAGCACAAACAGCGAAAGGGATACGGTCTCAGGCTAATCAATTTCATTGAGGCAGAGGCCAGAAGACGCGGGGTCCGCGTTCTCCGCGTTAACGCTGCCCCTGACGCGGTGGGCTTTTATCTGAAGGCTGGGTGGTCTGAGAAGCTTTGGGACCCAACAGAATTAGTGGGTCTTGGCCAAGGAGCGATCCAGATGGAAAAGATGATTCGCGAATAGGAAGATAGAGTCGTGACCGAGACGAAGACAGCATCATCACTTTCGACACGGACCTTTTAGAGGCATCGTCGCCTTGCAGTTAGTTATGAGAACTGTATCCAACGATTTGACTTAGCCGGCATTGCTGTGCGGATCCGCCTATCGATACGCTATTTTGCCAGGTTGAATCGTTGCGAACATTGCAGTCGGATCAATGAAAATTCCTGGATTTCACCTTTAGTGTGTCGATGTGCAGGTCCGGAACTTATCCCGAGCCTCGATGCGATGCCGAGCCAGTTTCCCTAGGCCTGCGACTTCATGCTCCGACGGTAACTAACTTGGAGACAAGCCTGCGGCCGATCCGGGCCTCCAGCCAGCGGCGGTGGCGACCGGACCGACAGCATCCTCACCGATCACTCAATCGGCTTGATCGACGCGATGATTGCCTGAACTTCGGCGCCGTGCTTGTCTTCCTCTCCCTTGGTTCCCCAGTAGGTTACGACGAGAGCGTTGTCACCGGATGTCTGCACGAAGAGCAGACCGACGCTGACCGGGCCGTCTTCGTCGTTGCCGTCCCACTCGAGGGTCGTCATCTGCATGCCGTTGACGTCGGTGACGGGTGTCTCCTTCCGGGTCGAGGGATCAACCGTGATTTTGTTCTTCGCGAGAAAATCGACGGCGTCGGTAACGACCTTGTCCATTGACTTGCTGCTGGCAACGTCGGCGGAAAGATAGATGGCCGAATCCGCCGATGTTCCTTGGACGCCGCTCTCTGTTTCCTCCGGCTTCCAGCTATCCGGAATGGTAATACTTGCGACGGGCTTTTCGCTGGGGAACTTCAGGGTCGCAGCGTGTGCGGCCAGGGGAGATGCTAAGACAAGCAAGGCCAAAGCGATAATTTTCTTCATGACAGAATCCTAAAAGGTTGGGAGCAATGCAGCGGCATGACGGCCAAACTTCTAAAGGTAATATCTTAAAATCATGCCCTTAGATCCGAAGCTCTAGCGCGACAAAAATGCGCCAAGAACGGAAGTTCGCACGGGACGAGACCTCGAGATTACCCGATGCTTTCAAGAAGAAGGAAGAGCTCGTCGCGAAGCTCTCGCGCTGAAGATGCTGATCATTCGAGCATTTCCAGGAAAAGTGCGAAGCGGTTTTCCGTCTGGAATGCGTAAAGAAACAAAACGCTCTAGTCAGTTCTTTGCAAGAGGCAAAAAGGGCCGTTAGCATCTGATATTGCGAGCTTGACCGTAATCAACGATCGTCCCTGAGGTTCCCAATTTGATGACATGGATGAAAACGCCCCGTCACGAAATCAGTCGGCGGCGTATCGCCTCTGCGATCGCTTGCGTTCTGTTCGACGCCCCAAGCTTCTTCACTGCAGACTTGATGTAGCTGTTGACGGTGTCAACCTGGTAACCAATCGCTTTGCCAATCCCTTCACTCGTCAGCCCAAGGCTCGCCTGAGAAAGACACGCCATCTCGCCTTTTGACAAACGTAGGTGTTGCACGGCGAAGCGGTCCATCAGTGGTTTGGTTACAGCGGTATGGATGGGTTCTGCGATGAGCGTGAGAAAGGTAAGCTCGCTTTCCGTGAACGCTGACATGCGGGTGAAGCCGACCGCGCCGTAAACCGTATTTTCACGCAAGATCGGGACCATGGTTCTGTTGTGAACCCCGAATATGCGCTGCAAATACAGCAACCGCTGCGGGACTTCTACGTCCTGGTAGACTTCACTTTCGACCATTACGGTTTTCGACGCCTTGGTGGCTGCTATAAACGGATCGACCTTGAAAAGCTTGTCTTCCATGTACGCCTCCACAAATCCTGGAGGAAGGTCTGTGTCGATCGAAAACCCGTCCCCAAAACGATAGTGATCGACGTCTAGCCCGGATATAGAGATGTGGTCGAACGGTACACCTTCGCGAAATCTATCAATGAGATTGTTTTTACCGAAATACCGATATTTTGGTACCGAGCGAAGGTCTACGTAAGGATCCAGCGCATCAGGTGCGAGCACGGAAAAAGCGCTAACGGGCATCTTCGACTCGATTGTTGAATTAGGTACCCCATTTGTGTAGCCGAATGGTTAACCGTGAATTAACAATTGACCTGTGAATTAACAATTGACCTCAGCAAGCAAAAGCGATGATCGTTTTGTGGAGACTCCCGGCCAGAGCGACCTTGCTGCTTAATTCGACTGGAAAAGCCAAAACGTTTGTGATGAGGCGTGCTTTCAGCTTTGAGGGTGAACAACAAACTGCCTATCAGGCCGGTCTTAAAACTCTTCCCAACTTTCGGCAGCAGCTCCACCATCGACTTTACCGGCTATTTTGGTGAGCATATGCCTGGCCGGCGAGGGCACCGGTCGGTGGCCTGGCTTCGCAAGCTCGAGCCTTCGGTTTGATGTATGATCTGCCGATTGTCTGATGCCCGCTGAATTCGGCCGCTCTAGCCCACCCAGTTGGAACTCTCCTATCAGTTCACGCAGTCGCGTCGTCTCCTGGGCGAGCGTGGCGCTAGCGGCATTGGTTTCTTCAACCATGGCGGCGTTTTGCTGCGTGACCTGATCCATTTGGTTAACAGCAGTATTGACTTCCGATAGACCGGTCGCCTGCTCTTTTGCCGAACTGGTGATCGCCTCCATGTGGTCATTGACTGCCACAATGTTGTGCTGGATGGTCCGCAGGGCCTCTCCGGTTTCGCTGACCAGTTTCACGCCGGTGCTGACTTCCTCGGACGAATTGCGTATCAGTTCTTTGATTTCTTTGGCAGCTTGCGCGGAGCGTTGCGCAAGTTCTCGCACTTCTTGGGCCACCACCGCAAAACCCTTACCTGCTTCGCCGGCGCGCGCTGCTTCAACTCCGGCATTGAGAGCCAAGAGATTGGTCTGGAAGGCGATCTCATCGATGACGCCAATGATATTGGAGATCTGGTTGGACGAACTCTCGATCCGCGACATCGCTCCAACGGCATCGGCGACCACCTTGCCGGAGCGCTCGGCATTTTCACTTGCCGTGGCTGCGGCATGACGGGCCTCTTCGGCGCGCTTTGCTGCGTTGTTGACGTTGACCGTGATCTGATCAAGGGCTGCGGCGGTCTCTTCGAGTGACGCTGCCTGCTGTTCGGTGCGCTTGGACAAATCTTCGGCACTTTGACTGATCTCGCGCGTGCCCGTATCAATCCGATCGGTTGAATGCGCGACATCACCGAGCGCGTTGCGCATCTGGCTCAGCGCCTCGTTCATTGTGTTTCGCAGTCCTTCGAAATCCGGTGCGAAGGGCTCGTCGAGGCTGAAGGAGAGATCTCCCTTTGCAAGCTTGGTCAGCGCCGCACCGATGGTCGTAACCGCATGAACTCGCTCGGTCACGTCGGTTGCAAATTTCACGACCTTGGTGACTTTGCCCTTGGAATCCAGGATTGGGTTATAGGATGCGTTAATGACAACGACTTTGCCGTTCTTGCCATAGCGGGTAAACTCAGCCGCTTGAAACTCGCCCCGGCGCAGCGCCTCCCAAAATTCCTTGTAAGCCGGTGTCTTGGCGTATTCCGGATCGACAAGCATACTGTGGCTGCGACCCTTGATCTCGTCCAGGCGATAACCGATCGCCTTCAGGAAGTTGTCGTTTGCCGTGACGATCTCGCCTTCGGTCGTGAACTCGATGATCCCCTGAACACGGCTGATCGCCACCATCTGGCCCTGGAAGTCGACATTTTGCAGTCGTTCTTTCGCGTTTGCCCACTCCACGACAAAGCCCGTCGTCTTGTTTCCTTCGAGCAGCGGGGTAACAATCAAGTCAAAGGCGCGATGTCCGACCCAGATCGTGGCCCGGTGCTGGGTCTTTAGCGCCGCGAGCATGTTTCGCTGATGCGACGGGTTTTTGTGGAAGATGTCGATGTTGCTTCCGACAAGTCTGTCGAAATCGAACCGCGGGAGTTCCTTCTTCAGTTCCGTTTCGGCTTCCTTGAGCAGCCCGGCGACGGCCTGGTTCATATATCGAATGTTCAGATCGGCGTCGGCGATCATGATGTTGGCAGTAATAGAATCCAACGACTTTGTCTGCATGCGATACACTTTGGAACTGCCGAACATCTTCAGATCTCTCCTCTGGCGACCCTGTAAAAGAGGCAAGCGCACTGCCCCTCATCGTATTTGTAGTCTAATTCAAGCCGGACCGATTGAGCGGGATAGCCAGCTGATAGCAGCAACTGCAATCACTTCTGCTCGCGCTATCTGCAAGCATGGCGATTTCTCCAGACTTCCGTGGCAGGATGTAATCCGGCAAGGGGCTGTAAAAAGTTTGGAGAGTTGAACAGATGCCCCGATGCCAGAAACCTCTCGCTAAAGCAACGTCGAAGTTCCTGGAAGGACCGACCTCATGTCGGTCTCGACTTAATGTCCGGACACCCTATTAATAGGGCATAAAGCTTAATTTTTACTGAAGACTAATATTTATGGATACTTAGGTATAATTCCGACCGCCGGACCCGTGCATTGAACCCCTCGGCTGAATTGACTTGGACGGCATCTCGGACATATTCGCGGCTGGAGTGGTTGAGTGTCTCGTGTGCCACAAAGCTTTCGCCTGCGGCAACGAATGCCTTTGCTTCGTCACTCATCAAATGCGCTCGAAGTCCCACTTGAGTTGCAACTGGTCCTACGGCAGCACGCAACGAAAGGCCGGTGACGGCAGTCGCTCGGGCATCGCCGGCACTTGAACCAAGGATGATATCTGTCGGTCGTTGCACGATCGCCATGTCGACTGCAGGAACCCGGATAAACGAGTGTTCTCCTAGCCGCGCCTCCATCCATTTGGCTGTGGAGGACGTGGTCGAAATGGCCATATTGGTCATGATGAGGTCCTTTGCGGCATTGGCATTCTCAGGCGGACAGACTGTCGTCGTCCGCCCAACCACCGGCGCCATCGTCATTAGAGACCGGTTTGGTTTCGCGGCGGTGTCAAAATCGCCCTCTTCGTGACGGATGTAACGCGTCGGCTCCCTCCGATTCTTCGTAGGTTGCCGCTTCGCAAGGTCCGGTGGAACCGCGATTCCATTCTTACGACTGGAGCTGCCGTTATCGGTGAAAACCCGACCTTTTCCGGTGTTTCCCGCAGGTTTCAGGAATTTCGCGGCACGACGGAATAAGTCGGCTTTCGGGATGTCTACCCATTCGTAGCGAGATCAAAGCCACTCGAAGGGTGCTCCGATGAATATTGCAATCAGCTCCGAAATGAAAACCTACGTCGCACGCATTCTCGTGGCCGGCACCGGCATCGTCGGTTTTGCCGCGCCCGCCTGGGCCCATGCCCATCTGAAAACGTCGATGCCGATGACCGGCTCGACAGTCCAGGCATCTCCCACCAGGATATCGATGGATTTCACCGAGGGATTGGAGCTTGCATTTTCCGGTGTCTCCATCACCGACAACAGGGGCGCACCGGTTTCGCTCAGTGATCCAGTGCTTGGCGCTCCAGACGATACCGAGCTCTCCGCCGCGTTCATTAAACCCCTCATGCCGGGCCGCTATAGTGTTGCATGGCACGCGCTTTCGAAGGATGGTCATAAGACCGAGGGAAAATATGACTTTTCTGTCGCACCATGACGCCGGAAAGCGCTGTGACGTGCCTTCGTTTCTTACACGACGGTGCCCTTTGTCTGCTGTGGGGCGGTCTGGGTTTTGCCTGTTTCCTTGCCGGTCGGACTTTGGTAACGCCGCTCGTGCGGCTTCTGGAGACTGCGGTTAGCGTCGCTGTCGGTGTTGTGGTCGCAACGAGCGTGTCTGCACTCCCTGTGCAAACTGCCGACATCACCGGACATTGGGCCTCGGTGTACGATGTCAGCACGTTGCATCTCGTTGCAGAAACAGCCGTGGGCGAGGCGTTGGCACTTCAGGTTGCGACTGCCATCATGCTGCTTTTGGCAAATCTTCTGCGCGCGTATCGAACATCCGTCTTGATCGCAGGATTGATGCTGTGCGAACTTGCCCTGAGTGGACATGCTGCCGAAGACAGCGGCCTTGGCGGTGTTGCTCATCAGGCAGTTGACGCCGTCCATGTCCTGTCGGGCTGCGCTTGGTTGGGAGGTCTCATCCCATTCATGTTGATCTTGCGCATGGCAGCTATATCGGAGCTCCAATCGGTTTCGATCAAGGCCATGCGGCGCTTTTCAACGGCCGGACATGTGGCGGTCGCTCTCGTCCTGACCAGCGGGATCGTCAACCTCTGGTTCACGGTTGGACGACTTCCGATTCATTTCTCTTCCCCCTACGATCAAAAGCTTTGTCTGAAAATTCTGGCCGTCGGCCTTATGACGGCGATTGCGATCGTGAACCGTTATGCCTTCGTGCCGATGATCCGGAGAGACGGATCGTTTGCCCGATCGCTGCTGACGTACGGCTGTGCGACCGAGCTCGTGCTTGGAGCCGCAGCCCTCGGTTTGGTCGCTTCATTTGGCCTGCAGGATCCCGCCTGACATTAATTTCGTGCCTCATGGAATAAACCCCGTGCCACGCTGTCTACCCCAACGTAACAACAGAGAAGAAGATGAACATGCACGGTTCTTCCCGATACCTGATGACCCTATGCCTTGCTTCTGCTGCGGCATTCTCAGCTTACAAGGCGATGGCGCAGGACAACGGCAGCAACATCGCCGTCGCAGCGTCAGCGCAAAATGCGGCTGAAGCCGCCTATCTCACTGAAAACGACGCTGCTATGACAAAAATGATGGACGGTATGTCCATCAAGCCCAGCGGCGACGTCGACCGCGACTTCGTAGCCATGATGACGCCCCACCACCAAGGCGCAATCGACATGGCGATCGCGGCTTTGAAATACGGCAAAAACGAGCAGCTCCGCAGGATCGCCCAGGAAATCATCGTCGAACAGCAGCAAGAAATCATCGCGATGAAGCTCGCGATCGGCGATCCCCTGCCGCCTCCGACTTCCGCACCCACCCAAACTGCGCCCTCCGGGACTATGCAAGGCATGGCTCCGGGCATGAAAATGTAATGAAAGGTTTTCCAATGCTACGCACATCATTTGCCGCCATCCTGCTTGCCGGCAGCATGCTATCTCCGCTTGGCGCCCTCGCGGGCCAGGCACCATTCGCCGCATCCGCGCCGGACATTCCGATCAGCCACAAGGACCGCGTCTATGCGGCCGAGCAGTTCTCCAATACGGTGTCGGTCTCCGATCCGGTCGACAACAAACTGCTTGGCGTCATCAAGCTCGGCGAACCGCAGCCCGGCAACCTGAGCCCCCTTTATAAGGGCCAGGTCCTCGTCCACGGCATGGGGTTTTCCCCCGATCACAAGACGCTCGCCGTCGTCTCGATCGGCTCTAATTCGGTGACCTTTATCGATACAGCAACCAATGCCGTGAAGCACACGACCTATGTCGGCCGCTCCCCGCATGAGGCCTTCTTTACGCCCGACGGCAAGGAAGTCTGGGTGACGGTGCGTGGCGAAGACTATATCTCCGTCATCGATGCGGGCACTTTCGAAGAAAAGACCCGCATCAAGGTTGCTCCTGGCCCCGGCATGCAGATCTTCTCGCCGGATGGCAAGTACGGCTATATCTGCTCATCCTTCAACCCGGATGTCGCCGTCGTCACCGTCGCAGACCATCAGATTGTCGGCCATGTGAAGCAGGCAAGCCCCTTCTGCCCGAACATTGCCGCTTCCGCCGATGGCAAGCAGGTTTGGTTCACGCTGAAGGATGTCGGCAAGACGCAGGTCTTCAATGCCGAGGCACCCTTTGATCTTATCAAAACGCTCGACACCGGACCGATCACCAACCACGTCAACCTCGTCGTTAACAAGAACGGCAGTTTCGCTTATGTGACGGTCGGTGGCCTGAACGAAGTGAAGGTGTTCCGGACCGACAACTTCGAGCAGGTCGCCACCATCCCAGTGGGCAACCTGCCGCACGGTATCTGGCCATCAGGAGACGGCGCGCGGGTCTATGTCGGGCTTGAAAATGCCGACCAGTTCGCTGTCATCGATACCCTGACTAACAAGGTTATCGCCAACATCCCGATTGGCCAGGCGCCGCAGGCTGTCGCCTATGTTCCGAACGCCGTGCCCGAAGGGGATGGCATGCAGAATCTCGTGCCGCTCGGTGCTGCGGGTGATGCTGCCCATCTGAAGCTTGCAACCAAGGGTGACAAGGACAAGAAGCAGTCGACGAGCGTTACGCTGTTCAATCAGGGGCTGACACAGGTTCTGCAGGCGTCCGTCACCGGCCTGGATCCCAAAAAACCGTATGTACTCGCCCTGTCTGACAACGCCAATGGCAGCGGCCCGCTCGAAGGCCTTGCATCTTTTATGACGAACTCGGCGGGTTCCGCTATCGTCAACACCGTGGGCCCGATCCGACAGATCGTCGAGGCCAAGCACAAGGATGAACGTCGTTATCTGGTCGTCGCCACCGCGCTGGATGGCAAGCCGGATAGTGTTGTCCAGGTGCAAGCCGATTGAACGTGCAGGTCCGCCTCCTCGAGGCGGGCCCCTCAACGATAAAGGTGACCAGTGGACGACATGCTTTCTCTTGTGGAACCGCTCATCCCGACACTGCGGCGTTATGCACGCGGCCTTCTGCGTGACGTTGAAGCGGCCGATGATACCGTCCAGGATTGCCTGGAGAAAGTTGTCGCCAACTGGCACCGTCGCCGCAACGATGATCCCCGAACATGGATGTTCGCCATTCTTCATAACCTTGCCATCAATAGGCTGCGGCAGAAGACACGACGCGGATACGCCGTACCGATCGAGGACATGCCTGAAGCAACAAATGCAACTGCGGCCACACAGGAAGAGACCATCTACGGCAAGGAGGTTCTCCTGGCCATAGAGCGACTGCCGCCCGATCATCGAAGCGTTATCCTGTTGATCTCCGTTGAGGACTTGTCTTACGCAGAGGCAGCAAAGGTTCTTGGGATTCCGGCGGGAACCGTGATGTCCAGGCTTTCGAGAGCAAGAGAACAATTGCGGGCCATACTTGAGTCGCCACGCGCAAATGTCATAGCAGGGCAACCCCAGCTCAGGATTGTAAAGTGATGAAACGACCAATTACAGAAGAGGATATCCAGGGTTACGTCGACTGCGCGCTCCAGCCGGAGCGACACGACGAAGTCGAGGCCTACCTGGCCGCAAACCCGGATGAAGCTTCGCGAGCCGCCGCCCTCAAGGCAGATGCCGCAACTCTGCGGGCCGCGCTGGATCCAGTCGCCCAGGAGCCCATTCCAATGCGTTTGAACCTGGCGCAGATCGCTGCGCGACGGCAGTCCGAAAAGCTGCCTGCCTGGAGAATGGCCGCCGCGGCCATGGTTCTCATCGTTGTCGGCGCAACCGGTGGCTGGGCGGTTCGCGGCTATTCGCTGCCGCCCTCGGAAGGCGTGGCAGCGCTCGCTCAGGAAGCGTCTGCGAGTTATACGACATTTGCCGGCAGCGCTGTCCAGCCCGTCGAATTCAAGGCAGACGATCTTTCCGGCTTAGCGGACATCGCTTCGAGAACGCTGGGGGCCAAGACGGTGCTGCCAGATCTGTCCCGGTCAGGCTATCGTCTCATGGGCGGACGCATCGTTTCCACCGTTCACGGGCCTGGGTTCATGTTGATGTATAACGACGACAAGGGAGACCGGCTGGTAATGTTGGCCAGGCACATGATCGTTGATCAGAACCGACCGATGGTCGAGCATGCCGATGGAAAGGTCAACGGTTGGACTTGGGCTAATGGCGGGATGGGTTTTAGTCTCATGGGTGCGACTGATGCGAAATCCCTGCATCCGATCGCAGATGATATTCGGGCGCAGCTATCGACCATGTAGCCATTGTCGCAGTCGCTCCGCTTAAGTTCGGGTAGCCGTAACCGACGAGTCATTTGCGCTTTATCCCCACGGTCGCCAATGTTCAGCTTGTTAGCTTGCCAGCTCTTGTAGGGAGTAGAACCGCCGGCGTGGTGGCAGATTTTTCTAAGCTCCTGGCAAGTCTGGGAGTGCGGCCCGCAATTCGCATCAGGGACCTCGAACAACTCTGGGCGCAAGGTCGGCGGCGCCGCTCGCCTCCAGCATGGACGAGGCAGCTGTGGGCGATGCGCTTGGCTTACCACCGCCAGCGACGAACCAGGTCCTGCAGGCAAGGGGTCGGCCAGTCGAAAACGTTTTGAAGCATGATGGAACCGACTGGTCGGAACATTACCGCGGCGGATCACTTCCGTCTATCGGCTGGCCGGCGGGCCGCAGGCAACATTCGCGCCAGAACATCATCTCTGAGAACATAGTGATGAACGAGCGCAGCAAGCGCATGCAATGCGGCGAGGAGGATGATTGCCCAGGCCACGACCTGATGCACGTCGGTGATTGTGTGGCGCAGCGAGGGATCGACATTGATCAGCCGCGGTAGTGGAAACAGTCCGAAAAACGTGAAAATTCCCTCCCGCGCCCAAGTCGCGGCGAAGCCGAGCACAACCTGTGCAATGAGCAGCGCATAAAGTCCGAAATGCGCAAGCTTGGCGGCTATATCCATAAGTCCACTGGTCGGCGCAGGACGATCTCCCCGCGAGAAGAGACGCCAGAGACTGCGCAGAAGAATGGTCGGCAATAACAAGATGCCGAGAGAAATGTGCAAGGGTTGCATCTCGCTGCGGATCCAGGTGCCTTGCACAAGAAATCCGCGCAGTTCGATGCTCGCAAAAAGGCTGACGACCAGCAAAGCGGTCAGCCAATGGAAGAATATCGTAATGATGTCATAGCCATCCTGAAAACGGGACGGCGCTACGGCAACGGGATGATCAGTCATGTCAACTTCTCGAAGTGAAACAAACGGAACACTCGGGGCGGACATCCACCCGCCCGGAGATGACTTACCCCTCCCATTTTGATGTGAAACCCATTGAGCACGGCAAGCTTGCGGCTACCTGAAAGGGCATCGCGTCCAATGACGACAAGATCGGAATTTCTGCAAAAATCCCTGTTAAGGTTTTGGCCGCGTGACGGGAAACAGGTGATTTCCGCCTGAGATCTTCCAGCCTAGCTGTTTGATCCCGGACTTTGATGGTGCAATCTTATCCATTGAATGGAGGGAAGCGCTATGGCCCAGATTCTTCACGGCAGCGCCACGACGACAGAGGCAATCCGTCGAGCGATACAAGATAGTCAAGAGAGCCTGAGATCGCTTGCCAAGCGCTATGGCATAAACCAGAAGACCGTAGCCAAATGGAAGAAGCGAACCTCAGTCGCCGATCTGCCGACCGGTCCAAGCGAACCGAAGTCCACGGTCCTGTCCGGTGACGAGGAGGCGATTATCATTTCTTTCCGCCGGCATACCCTTCTGCCGCTCGACGATTGCCTCTACAGCTGGCCAGTCGATCCGGAACGGCCCCCAAGCTCATCGTCATCGGGGCACCCGGGCCAATCATGAGGCGAGACGATACGCATTTTCAATCATGCTGCGACAGAAAGGTGGCGACGGTGGCGAGGCAAAGCTCCTTCTCCTCGACATGCGGCATATGGCTGGAATGTTCAAAGAGCACCCATCTGCAACCGGCGACGCGATCGACATAGGGTTTGACCACATCGGGCGTCGCCTCGTCGTATTTTCCGGAGATCAGCAGCGTCGGCGCTTCGATCAAGGGCAGACGATCCTCGATCGTCCAGTCCTTCATCGTGCCGATGACGTGGAATTCGGTCGGGCCGTTCATGTTGCGATAAACCGTATTGTCCTCGTCCATGATCGCGAAGGTGCGCGCCACTTCGGGCGGCCAGGGGACGACGCGGCAGACATGCCGATCGTAGAAGACGCGGGAAGCGGCGATATATTCCGGATGAGTTATCGTGCCGGCCTCTTCATGTCTCAGAAGTGTGTCCTGCACATCCTGCGGCAGCTCGCGGCGCAGCCGGTTGGCTTCAGAAACCCAGGTGTGCATGTTCGCCGGCGAGTTGGCGATGACGAGCGCCTTCAGTCCCTTCGGCTGGCGCACAGCATGTTCGGCACCCAGCATGCCGCCCCAGGACTGGCCGAGGAAAGCATAGCGATCCTGGATACCGAGATGCTTCAGCAGCGCATCCAGCTCTTCGAGAAACAGCGCCGGCGTCCAGAAATCGGGGCCTTTTTCCGGCAGGCGCGTCGAGTTGCCGTTGCCGAGCTGGTCGTAATGAATGACGGCGCGACCGTCGATCTCGGTGATACCCTTGAAGGAATCGACATAATCATGCGTGCAGCCGGGGCCGCCATGGGCGACGACGAGAGGCAGCTTGCCGCTATCGAGCGATCCGGTGATGCGATACCAGGTCTGGTATTCGCGAAAGGGCAGGAAGGCTTCTTTCGATGCGACGGCGGCCACGGGTTTCTCCATCTTTTTGACAAGGACGGAAAAAGCATAACGCGACCTCAAGGCCGGCGGCAGCTATCAGAAGTTATAGGATGGCTCGCTTTCCAGCAGCCGGTAATGCGTGGCCCGCACCACCGCCTGCGTGCGGTTCTTGGCGCCGAGTTTCTTGGCGGCAGCATTGAGGTGCATGACGACGGTCGGCACCGAGCGGTTGATGACGCGGGAAATCTCCTTGGCCGAAAGCCCTTCCGCCGAATGACGCAGACACTCTCGCTCCCGCTCCGTCAGCCGCATCTTGCCGACGCTGCGCGCACTGGAATCGAACAGAGCATAGGCCGTCTCGTGGAAGACATGCGCGAGCAGGCCGAAATCGGCGATGTAGCGCAGCGCGTTGCGTTCGAAATCCTTGTTCGCGCCGAATCGGATGCCGGTTACCGTCGCATAGTCGCCGCGCGGCATGTGCACCGGCACGGTGACGCCGGTCGACATGCCGCGCTCATTGAGGTAGCGGGCGACCGGTTCGGTATTTTCTCCGAGATAGCGGTTAATCGCCGTATCGGCCTCGACATTGTAGTTCCAGAAGAATGGCGCCGAGGTGCGCAGCGCCACCTGCTGCACCGGATCGATGCGGAAATAGCCTCGGTCGAGCCAGTATTCGAGCATGTCATCGGAAATATTGCGCAGCTTCAGAAACGACGGAACCATGATCTCGCCGTCGAGATCGAAGGGCACCGGCGTATAGTCGTAGACCAGAGCTTCGAAACCGAGCTGTTGCATCGCCTCGAAAGCCTGGTCGATCCGTCCGTCCAGCGTATCATGCGCGGTAAACTTGCGTCTGATCGTTCCGATTTCGTCAAGCATGGAGAACTCCGGCTTACATCCAAACTCCGACCCTATCACTTCTTATAGCTGGTGTGGATCGCGGTTTACGGTAAAAATTTAATCATGCCCAAATGTTGAGCAAGAAGAATCTTTGCCGGAGTAAGCTGATGTGGCGCGAAATGCACCCGGATGAACGCATGGAGGTCGAAGTCGACGGGCACAAGGTGATTGCCTATAGCTTCGGCTCCGGCGCGGAGACCGTCTTCTGCCTGAACGGTGGTCCCGGTCTTCCCTGCGACTATCTGCGCGAGGCGCATTCCTGCCTCGTCGATAAGGGTTACCGCGTCGTCGCCTTCGACCAGCTCGGAACCGGCGCCTCCGACCGCCCGACGGACCCGGCGCTCTGGACCATCGGCCGCTATGTCGAGGAAACCGAAACCGTTCGCAAGGCGCTCGGCCTCGGCAAGGTTCATATGCTCGGCCACTCCTGGGGCGGCTGGCTCGCAATCGACTATGCGCTCACCTACCCGGAGAACCTCCGGACGCTGATCCTCGAGGACACCGTCGCCGACATGCCGCACCTGATCTCGGAACTGGAGCGGCTGCGTGCGGCGCTTGGCCCGGAAACGGTGGCGATGATGCAGAAGCACGAGGCGCAAGGCACCTACGATCATCCGGAATACATGGCCGCCGTGACGATCCTCAATTACCGCCATGTTTGCCGCCTGCTGGAATGGCCGGCACCCGTGCGCCGTTCGCTCGATGACTGGAATATGGGACCTTACACGACAATGCAGGGGCCGAACGAATTCCTCTATATCGGCAATCTCAAGGACTGGAACCGCATCCCGGATCTGCCGCGCATGACCGTGCCGACACTGATCACCGTCGGCGAGCACGATGAACTGACGCCCGCCTGCGCGCTGCGCATGAAGCTCGCCATTCCGAACGCGGAGTTGAAGGTGTTTACGAGCGCAAGCCACATGCCCTTCTATGAAAACCCCGGCGACTATTATCCAGCGCTTCTCGATTTTCTGGCGAGGCACAGGCAGGCATGATGCAACGGGAAGCATTCAACGACGGAAGAAGGCAAGGGAGCGAGCGTCACCATGCATCGCTATAGGTTCGTTCTCAGCCGCCCGCTGCAATTCTTGCCCGTCATTTTCGGTATCAGCGTTATCACCTTCGTCCTGGTGCGTCTCATTCCTGGCGATCCCGCCCGCAACATCCTCGGCACGCGCGCGACGCCGACGGCGCTGGCCAATATCCGCGCCCAATACGGCCTCGATCAGCCGATCTGGCTGCAATACTTCTATTTCCTGAAAAACCTCGCCAATGGCGAGATGGGCAAGTCCATCCTCTACAAGATCGACGTGCTGAAGCTGATTTCCACACGTATCGAGCCGACGGTGGCACTCGTCGTTGCCAGCGTCATCCTGTCGATCCTCATCGCCGTGCCGATGGCGGCGATTGCCGCCCGCAACAATGGCCGCGCGGCGGACCATGTCGTCCGCATCGTCTCCACCTTCGGCATCGGCTTTCCGCCCTTCTGGCTCGGCCTGATGCTGATCATCCTCTTCAGCGTCGATCTCGGCGTGCTTCCGGTCTCCGGCTACGGCGAGACGCTCGGCGACAAGCTTTTGCATCTTATCCTGCCGAGCCTCACCATCGCATTGTCGCTATCGACGGTACTGACCCGCAGCCTGCGCGCGGCTATGATCGAATCCCTGAAATCTGACGTGGCGACGGCGGCGCGCGCACGCGGCATGCCGGAGAGCATCGTTTTCTGGCGGCATGTGGTGCCTAACTCGCTGGTGCCGACCATCAATCTGCTGGCGGTCAATATCGGCTGGCTGATCGGCGGCACCGTCGTCGTCGAAAGCGTCTTTGCGCTCCCCGGCATCGGCCAGCTTCTGGTGCGCGCCATATTCTCGCGCGATTACATGGTGGTCCAGGGTGTCGCCATGGTCTTTGCCTGCGCCACCGTGCTCGTCAATTTCCTCGCCGACATCGTCACCGTCGCCGCCGATCCGAGGGTGACCATATGAGCCTTCAGGCAACTATTCCTGCTTCCATCGCCTGGCGCCATCTGCTCGGCAAGCGGCTAACCCTCGTCATTGGCGGCGGCATTCTCCTGTTCTTTCTGCTGGTGGCGCTCGGCGCTCCGCTGATCGCACCCTACGACCCGATCCTGCAGAATGCCGATGTCCGCCTACAGGCGCCGTCTTTGCTTCACCCCTTCGGCACCGACAATTTCGGCCGCGATATACTCTCGCGCGTCCTCTGGGGCGCGCGCATCGACCTGCAGATTGCCGTGATCGGAGTGGTCTTTCCCTTCCTCATCGGCACGACCATCGGCACCATCGCCGGCTTCTTCGGCGGCGTGATCGATGCGGTCTTCATGAGGGTCGTCGACATCATCCTCGCCTTCCCCTTCCTCGTGCTGATGCTGTCGATCATCGCCATTCTCGGGCCGGGGTTGAGCAGCTTCTATATCGCCATGGCGCTGGTCGGCTGGGTCTCCTATGCCCGCCTCATCCGCGCGCAGATGCTGGTGTTGAAGAACAGCGACTATGCTGTTGCCGCTGTCAGCCTCGGCTTCAGTCGCTTCCGCATCATGTTCCGCCACCTGTTGCCGAATGCCATCGCCGGCTCGATCGTCTTTTCGATGTCGGATGCTGTGCTCGTGCTGCTGAGCGGTGCCGCCGTCAGCTATCTCGGTCTCGGCGTACAGCCGCCGCTGGCCGAATGGGGCGTCATGGTCGCTGAAGGCCAGAGCTTCATCACCACGGCCTGGTGGATCACGCTGTTTCCCGGCCTCTCCATCGTCTGTCTCGCCTTTGGTTTCAGCATGCTGGGCGATGCGCTCGGCGAATTGCTGGGGGTGCACGAATGAGCGCCTCTGTCCTTTCCGTCCGTGATCTCACCGTCAAGGCGCATCTCGACAGCGGCGAGCGCACGCTGCTCGATGCGGTGTCGCTGGATCTCGCCAAGGGAGAAATCCTCGGCCTCGTCGGCGAAAGTGGCTCCGGCAAGAGCCTGCTCTGCCGCTCGCTGATTCGCCTCCTTCCCTCCTCACTTCTGAAGATCGAAGGCGGCAGTGTTCTGCTCGAGGGCCGCGACCTGACGACAATCAGCGACGGCGACATGCTGAAGGTGCGCGGCGGCGAGATCGGCATGATCTTCCAGAACCCGACCAGCCATCTCGATCCGGTCATGCGGATCGGTAACCAGATCGCCGAGGGTATTCGCTATCATCAGGGCCTCAATGCGCAGGAGGCACGCACTGCTGCCATCGAAATCCTCGGTCAGGTCGGCTTTCCCGATCCCATCAGGCAATATGAAAGCTATCCGCACGAATTCTCCGGCGGTATGCGCCAGCGCGCGATGATCGGCGTCGCCCTGTCCTGCAATCCAAAAATCCTGATCGCCGACGAACCAACGACCGCGCTCGACGTCACCATCCAGGCGCAGATCCTCAAGCTCCTGATGGACATTCGCGACAAGCGCGGCCTTTCGATCATCCTCATCACCCACGACCTTGGCATCGTCGCCCAGACCTGCGACCGCATCGCCGTGATGCGCGGCGGCAAGCTGCTGGAACAAGGTCCGAAGCGGACGCTTCTGTCGCAGCCGCGCCACCCCTACACGATCGACCTGATCAAGAGCCATCCGTCGATGCCGGACGAGACGGCATCCATCGCGGAAGCCATAAAGGCCGACACCCCGCTCAAGCCGCTTCTCGAAATCGACGACCTCCACGTCCGCTTCCACGTCGGCGGCGGCTTCCTCAAGGGCGGCGGCGCCAGAACGGTCAACGCCGTCTCGGGCGTCAGCCTGCGGATCATGCCCGGCGAGACCGTCGGGATTGTCGGCGAATCCGGCAGCGGCAAGAGCACGCTTGCCCGCGCCATCCTCGGCCTGACGCCACTCTCCTCCGGCCATATCACCTTCGGCGGCATCGACCTCGCCCAGCAGAGAACGGCGGGCCTCGTCAAGCTCCGGCGCGAGGCGGCTATGGTGTTTCAGGATCCCTATAACGCACTCAATCCACGGCTGACGATCGGCGACATGCTCACCGAAGTGCTCAAGGTGCAGGGCAAGGTCGCGTCCGCCAATATCCCCGCCCGTGTCGGTGAACTGCTGGATCTCGTCGGGCTCGAGCGCGAATTCGCCAAGCGCAGGCCGCGCAGCATGAGCGGCGGGCAGTGCCAGCGCGCCGGCATTGCCCGCGCGCTCGCGGTCGATCCTCAGCTCATCATTGCCGACGAATGCGTCGCCGCCCTCGACGTCACCATCCAGGCGCAGATCATCGAGCTTTTCCGCGAGCTAACGCGGAAGATGAACCTGACCCTACTCTTCATCGCCCACGACCTCGCCATCGTTCGCAATCTCTGCGAACGCACCGTCGTGATGTATCGCGGCGAGATCGTCGAGGAAGGCCCGTCCGAGGAGGTCTTCGCGCGACCGAAACATCCCTATACGGCCTCTCTCATCGCAGCCATTCCGGACATCGATCCGAACAAGCAACTCTTTGCCGACACCGATCTTCGCGGCGAGAACAACGTCGCTGAAATCCTGCCTTTCAAACGCGTGCCATAACAACCAAGGGAACGATATTATGACCAGCAGATGGAAATCAATCGGGCTCGCGGCTATCGTCGCCGGCCTCACCCTCACCGCAACCTATGCCGAAGCAGCCGGCGTGCTGACCATCGGCCGCCGCGAGGATTCGACGACGTTCGATCCGATCAAGACCGCGCAGAACATCGACAACTGGGTGTTCTCGAACGTCTACGACGTGCTGATCCGCGTCGACAAGACCGGCACCAAGCTGGAACCCGGCCTTGCCGAAAGCTGGACCACCTCCGATGACGGCCTCACCTACGTCTTCAAGATCCGCGATGCGAAATTCTCCGACGGCTCGCCGCTGACGGCCGAGGATGCGGCCTTCAGTCTCCTGCGCATCCGTGACGATGCGGCCTCGCTCTGGAGCGACTCTTACAAGGTGATCGACACGGCCGTCGCGACCGACGCCCATACGCTGACCATCAAGCTCAAGCATCCCTCGGCGCCGTTCCTGTCGACGCTGGCGCTGCCGAATGCCTCCGTCATTTCCAAGAAGGGCATGGAGACGCTCGGTCCCGACGCCTACGCCGAAAAGCCGATCGGCTCCGGCGCTTTCTCCGTCTCGGAATGGCGGCGCGGCGACCGCATTATCCTCAAGAAGAACCCTTACTTCTGGCAGGCCGACCGGGTGAAGCTCGATGGCGTCGAATGGATCTCCGTGCCGGATGACAACACCCGCATGCTGAACGTCCAGGCCGGTCAGCTCGATACGGCGATCTTCGTTCCCTTCTCCCGCGTGGCGGAGCTGAAGAAGGATCCGAACCTCAATGTCGACATCGATGCCTCGACGCGCGAGGATCATCTCCTGATCAACCACGCGCATGGTGAGCTCGGCAAGAAGGAAGTCCGCCAGGCCCTCGACCTCGCCATCGACAAGAAAGCGATCGTCGATGCCGTCACCTTCGGCCAGGGCACGGTCGCCAATTCCTACATTCCGAAGGGCGCGCTTTATCACTACGCCGATAACCTGCAGCGCCCCTACGATCCGGAAAAGGCCAAGAAGATGCTGGCCGAAGCCGGCGTTTCCAACCTGACGCTGACCTATCTTCTGCGTGCAGGCGACGAGGTCGACGAGCAGACGGCCGTGCTGGTGCAGCAGCAATTGCAGAAGGTCGGTATCACCGCCACCCTGCAGAAGGTCGATCCGAGCCAGGAATGGGACATGACGGTTGCCGGCGATTACGACATCTCGGTCAACTACTGGACGAACGACATCCTCGACCCGGACCAGAAGACTACCTTCGTCCTCGGCCACGATTCCAACAACAACTACTCAACCAACTATAAGAACGAGAAGGTGAAGGAACTGGTGGCTGCGGCTCGTCTGGAGCTCGATCCGAAGAAGCGCGAGCAGATGTATATCGACCTGCAGAAGATGGCGAAGGACGACGTCAACTGGATCGACCTTTACTACAGTCCCTACATCAACGTTTCTCGCAAGAATATCGAGAACTTCTACCAGAATCCGCTCGGCCGCTTCTTCCTGGAAGACACGGTCAAGAACTGATCCTATAGCTGCGATGATCTCCGCCACCCTCGGGTGGCGGCGTCTTATCAACTGGGCGAGAGTAAGAAACTCCACATGAGCGAGACTGCTTTTCTTGGCGTGTGGGAACTCGGGCGACTTTAGCGCGATGGCACGCTGTCACCGGTCGAGGCGACGAGACAGGCAATCGAACGCATGGAACGCCTCGCGCCGAAACTGAATGCCGTCTCCTATTTCGTCACTACCGCCATGCAGGATGCCGAACGTCACGCGGTAGATTCTTCGCTCAGGTCACGACCTCGGGGCGTTGCGCGGCATTCCGGTCGCCATCAACGATCTCATCGAGGTCAGAGACACACCGACGGTCTTCGGTGTCCGGATCCGTCGGGATATGGGCAATGATCTCGCCGCTATCGGCATCCAGCACCAGATGCAGCTTTCGCCAGCCACGGCGAGACCTGGCACGATGCGTCTCCTCCAGCCCGGAAAGCCGGTAAGTCGGCGCGTACCTATGGCTTCGGCGCTGGCTGCTCGATGGTCTTCTGGCCGATGGTCGAATCCTGTTTAGTACCGGTCACGAACGGCTTGATGACGACAATGCTGAGGATCGACGCTACCATCAGTCCCAGAATGACAAGCAACAACGTACGCATGTTGGCCTCCGCATCCTATTGCGCCTTACGGATGCAGAGATTGCTATCGAGGCCAGTGATACCGTTCACCTGTCGGGAATGAGTTTCGGCCCGACCTTTGGCCTTTGCGTTTTCGACCGATCCCTCGATGAGGACATAGCCTCGGCTGACGGAAACGAAGATACCGCCGGCATCCAGCAACGGGTCCTCGTTCAATCTCTTATGGATTTCCTGACGTATCTCGGCATCCGGTCGCCGCTGCGAAACGCCATGTTCCTCGTGCGGGTCTTGCATGACGCCCTCCTCGCTTGCAGCCTTCATCATCGGCTTATCGGCTTGCGATAACGCTGTGCAGCAGGAATCCGGCGAGGCCGCCGATCGCAAAGAACGCTGCACCTCGCGTCGCATAGCGTTTACGCGGCTGCGAGGCTAACACCGCCTCCGCAATCCGGCCCCGGGCCTTGTCCAGCGCTTGGCTACGCTGCCTGTCGCGAACCAACGTATCCGCCGATCGGGCATCGTCGGTGCTAGGTTCCGCGTAGCCTGGAATTGGCTCCGATACGATCGACTCGATGTCTCCGGAGTCGCCGGCAGCCTGATCAAGCGCCTGTTGGGTGCGAACATCGCTGGAAGGCGAGGATGTGTCTTTAGTCCCGGCGTTCTTGAATTTGACCATAGTATTCTCCTTTCGCTCCGAGAGGCAAACCAACGCCGATGAAGAATGTTCCGCAACGGACATCGGCCAATCACGCGGCCGTCGTCACCATCTCGAAGGAGCGGACTTTGTAGCGCTCCTCAACGGCGGTAAGCAGTTCCAGCGCGGCGCCGCCGACGCCAGAGTGTTTCCAGCGCACCTGATAGGTTACATGGACGGTGGCATCGGCCTCACCTTCCCTTTTAGCGATGAAGAGGAAAGTGTAGCCGAGCGGCTCGAATATTGCCTGGATCTTTGCGATCTCGGCGACGTCTGCGAGTTCGATCTCCATGCGCGCCTTGTGCTGATGCGGTATCAATTCATCGAACCATTTGAACGGCGACAGCACGATAAACGCCGCGATGGCGCCAATTGATCCGACCACCAATTGTCCGCCCCCGATGCAAAGGCCGATCGCCGTCATGATCCACAGCGTAGCCGCGGTCGTGACGCCCGTGACGAGATCGCCGCGTTTGAGAATGGCGCCGCCGCCAATGAAGCCGACGCCCGTCAGCACGCCAAGCGGAAAGCGCAGGACGTCCATGGAGACGAACGATTGCGATGTCTTGCCGATCGTGGAAAGCAGCAGGTTGGCCTGGATCATGGCCAGGCACGCCGCCAGGCCGACGAGGATCGTCGTCCGGAACCCGGCGGCATGTCCGCCGACCTCGCGGTTGACGCCAATCAGCGCGCCGGTGGCAATGACCAACAGCAGACGCACGATGATATCAACCCATGAAGGGTTTAGGGACATGAACTCGATCATCGCTGGCATAGCGGCCTCCGCCCACTCGTTTCACCGCAGATCTTAAATTCTGGAACAAAGCCGGAGAGATTTCGTTCCGCCCACTGGATGAGGGAGGCACTCCAATGGCCCGCCTCCCCGTATTTTCGGGAGAAAAGACATGACCATAACGGCAAAAGATGTCGTCTCGGTTCTTGGCCCGGTCGATGAAACCCTGATGGCTGATATCGCGGCGATAAGCGCAACGCCCAAAGAGCTCGCGGAGGCCTGGGCCTGGGTCAACAGCGACGAGGCTCTGATCAGTGAGGGCAGGACCTTGCCGAGTGGCAAGGTGGCCGAACTGGTGGAACTACTCTGCGCTGGCGAAGAGGATGAATTCGAGAGGTGATCTCGCAATCCGGGACGACATCCGACAGCACGGAACAATGCCGATCCAATGCCGTTGAACCCTAATGTGGAAATGGAGCATGAAGCATGGCCCCGCGCGCGCAATGGAAGGGATTTCTCAAATTCGGCGAGGTGAGTTGCCCGGTGGCACTCTACACTGCGACCTCCACGTCCGATCGGATTTCCTTCCACACACTCAATCGCGCAACGGGCAATCGCGTAAAGCGCGAATTCATCGATAGCGAAACCGGCAAGCCCGTGCCGCGCGAGGACCAGATCAAGGGCTATGAGATCAACAAGGATGACTATATCACACTGGAGCCCGAAGAGATCACCGCCGCAGTGCCGGAGAGCGACAAGGTCCTGCGTGTTGAGGCCTTTCTCGCCTGCTCTGATATTGACGACGTCTATTTCGACCGCTCCTACTATCTTGCCCCCGCCACCCGCGCCAGCGAGGAAGCCTTTGCGCTGATCCGCGAAGGCATGCGCAAGAGACAGGTCGTGGCCATTGCGCAGGCGGTCCTGTTTCGTCGTATGCGCACCATGCTGATCCGCGCCCATGGCAAGGGACTGATCGCGACGACACTGAATTTCGATTACGAGGTCCGCGCCGCCGAAGAGGCCTTTGACGACGTGCCGGAGATGAAGATCAAAGGCGAGATGCTCGACCTTGCCGAACACATCATCAATACCAAGCACGGCACGTTCGTGCCCGGCGAATTCGATGATCGCTACGAAGCAGCGCTCCTCGAATTGGTGAAGGCGAAAGTCGAAGGTAAGGCCATTGCGAAACGCAAGCCCCCGAAGGTCGCGAAGGTCACCGACCTTATGGAAGCACTGCGCCAGAGCGCCGGCATGGATGGCGATAAAGCAGGGCCGAAGCAGGCGGCGGACAAAACCGGCTCAGCGCGGCGCCGAACGACGAAATCGCGCACCGGTACATCCTCGCCACCACGGCGCAAGGCGGGCTGACCATGCCGCTCGAAACCTATAACAGCAAACGCGACTTCTCGAAAACAATCGAGCCGAAAGGCAAGGTTGCGAGAAAAGGCAGGGGTCGGACAACAGCTTCGTCATTCAAAAACATGCCGCCCGCCGGCTGCATTATGATTTTCGCCTGGAGATGGACGACGTTCTTAAAAGTTGGGCGGTCGCCAAAGGCCCCAGCCTGGTTGCCGGCAACAAACGGCTAGCCGTCCACCCGGAGGACCACCCGCTGGAATACGGAGGTTTCGAAGGCACAGTCCCGAAAGGCGAATATGGCGGCGGAACCGTCCTCGTTTGGGATATCGTCGCCGCATTCAAAGACCTACCGGTCGGGACGGCCCTGCGCAATCAGCGGGGCATGACGGCCGTTGCCCCTATTCGACCCGAGCCCGCCCGGGAGCGGCGGTTTCCATGCTACTATCATGGGAGGAACTGACGCCTCCCATAGGGCCGAACGATTTTACGGTGCTGAATGTGCCGACACGGCTGGCGACTTTGCGCTCGGACCCGTGGGCGGACTTCAAGGCGGCGGCCGAACCGCTACGCCGGTCACCGCCGAAGAGAAAACGTGCGGCCTAAAACACTCGACGACCGCGCCGCTATCGCTTTTTGGTTCTCGTTTCCTGCGAAATACTCTTCCTTAGCGCATCCATGATATTGATGACGTTGCTGGGCGCAGCCTCTTCTTCCACCTTTGCCTTGGCGGGACGCTTCCGGCCCTTTTTCTTGGAAGCGATGATATCGAGCAGCTTTTGCTGGATCGGATCGGTCACCATGCTCGGGCTCCACGGCTTCTTCTGCTTGTCTATCAGCTTCTCCATAAGCGTCATCAGCGTGGGTTCCGTCGATTGCCTCTCGATATCACCGAAGTAATCCTGCTCATCTCGCACTTCATCGCCAAACCGTAACGTCCACAGAACGATCCCTCGTCCGCGCGGTTCGAGCATGACGGCACGCTCGCGGCGGTACATGACCAGTCGCGAGATGCCAACCATGCCAGTGGCGACCATGGCGTCACGGATCACGCAGTAAGCTTCTTCACCGACGGGATCATCCGGCGTCAGATAGTGCGGCGTATCGAACCAGATCCACTCGATGCTGTCGCGCGGCACGAACATCTCAATGTCGATCGTGCGGGTGCTTTCCAGCGCCACCGCGTCGAGCTCTTCATCTTCAAGGATGACAAATTCGTTCTCGCCACGCTCGTATCCCTTGACCTCGTCATCCTCGTCCACGGCCTTGCCGGTCACGGAATCGACATAGCGGCTAACGATGCGGTTCCCGGTCTTCCTGTTGAGGGTATGGAATCGCACCTTCTCGTTTTCGGTCGTCGCCGGTGCCATCGCGACGGGACAGGTCACGAGTGATAGTTTCAAATAGCCCTTCCAGAACGAGCGTGGCGCCATGGATTTTCCTCCGTCGCGGAAGTGGAACGGACTTCGGCATGCTTAGTTCCCTGACGGCTGCAACGAGGCGGAGGATGTTTGTCGCGCACGGGAGGCTCGCAGTGGCCACTCGGAACATTTAACAGGGTGCGGAAATAGCGCCAATTTTCCCGCCGATCCTCATAGCTGGCTCGAAGACGAGCAGCGACAATGGTTCTTCAGTGGCCTTGTCGGCCCGTTTCGTCGTAATCCGCCCTCTTTAGGCGGATTACGGGCGCGATTGTGCTGTCGCCAGCAGCTTTGGCAGCCTCACCAGATTATAAGCCGTCGCTGTCAGGGTGAACATCCAGCCGACGCGATCCTTTCCGCGATGGCGGGTCTTGCGCATTCCGCCGCTGGTCTTGGCCCAACCGAACACTTCCTCGATGCGCTTGCGAATGCGCTGACTGACACCGTAGCCGGGATGATGGGTGGTCCGACCGTCTATGGCCGAGCGTCGGTTCGTTGTGTTCTGGGCTACGTGTGGCGTTACCTTTGCGTCCCGCAAGGCGGCAACGAAGTCGGCCGTATCGTAGGCTTTGTCTGCAGCCAATGTGATGCGATGACGACCATCCATGCGGCCCACCATATCCAATGCTGCCTCGCGCTCGGCGGTGCCGGTCGCATGGGTCAGCGTGGCGTCGACAACCAAGCCGTTGCGGTTTTCCATGGTGTCGTGGCCCATATGGCAAAGCCTGGCCGCCTGACCACGGGCCTTCTTATAAAGCCTGGCGTCCGGGTCGGTGGTCGATGCATGGGTTGCGTTGCTGCGCTTGTCGCCGTGGAAATCGCGCTCAAAGTTGCGGCCTTTGGCTTCTGGCGGCTGTTTCCCTTCAGCGCCAGAGCCGCTGCCGTCGGCGTCGCCACCATCTGCGTCGTCCTTGGGCTTGAAGCTCTTCATGCTCGCCCAGGCTTCGATCAAGGTACCGTCCACCGAGAAATGCTCGTCCGACAGCAGCGCTTTCACCCTCGGTTGGCCCAGCAAGGCGGCCAGAAACTTGGCGGCGATATCGCCCGCCAGGAGGCGTTCGCGGTTCTTGGTGAACACCGTGACGTCCCAGATCGGCGCGTCCATCGACAGGCCGACGAACCAGCGGAACAGCAGATTGTAATCCATCTGCTCCATGAGCTGACGCTCCGAGCGGATCGTGTAGAAGGCCTGCAACAGCAGGGCACGCAGCAGCTTCTCCGGCGGGATTGACGGGCGACCGATCGATGAATACATCGCCTCGAAATCCGGCGACAGAACTTCCAGCGCTTCGTCTACAATGGCACGGATCGGCCGCAGCGGATGGTTTGCCGGAACGCGGGCTTCGCAGCTCACATAAGAAAACAGTCCCGCCGTCTGGGTATCACTGCCGCGCATGTCATGCTCCTGCCGACCAATCACTCAGCACTGAAATCACGGAGGTACGCTCGCAGCAAGCGCCTTTTTCCGCAGCCTGTTAAGACCCCGGAGTGTTGAGGAATGCACTCCTGTCCTCGGCAATAGAAGGATACGGCGATGCCATATTCCGAGCCAAGAAAATACCGGTCATTGATGGTCTCCATTGTGACGGCAGCAATTCTCGCATTCATCATAGTTGCTGGTGTGATCATCTCCCGAGATCGCTCTGGAGAGCGACCCGGAACAGCGTCTCCGCATGCACTCGACCAATCCCAATGAGATAAATGTGGGCAGCTGTATGGTTCCCATCCGAATCCTTGGAATGCGCCCGCGGAAGAGTTGGCAGGTAAATCAAAATTGAAATCCCACTTTTCCACTCTGCCCTGAACATAACTCGACGCGCGCCAACCGTCGTGATGTCGGATCGACACTTGGTGGTGGCGTTGCCACGATGATGACCCAATAAAATGATGTTCCGTTCAGGTCTGATTATGAGGACCCGCGGATGGAATGGATTAACAGCTACATCGATCGACCGTTGCTAGACGGCGCAGCTAGCGGCTTGCGAGCTTGGCATATTCGTTTCGGACAACATCCCGAGCGGCTGGAGCCGACATGGCATCTCGCTGTGCTCTCTCTTCTCTTGATCGCCGCCGCACATTTTCTTCACGACTCTGGGCTTGTCCTCTGCGCTTCAGCTCTCGCCATGCTCGCGCTCCCTTCGGTTTGGAAATTGGTTTCCTCGTTCAGAGTAGCCAATATCTACAGCCGACGAGAATATGCACTCCACAGGACGCGCGCCTTCACAAAACGGGAGGCAGAATGGTCCGTGAGAATGACCGTCCTGTTCGTGTCCGCAAGCCTCCCGTTTTTCGCAGGAACAGCCGACCCGACGGGGATGTTTTTCTTACTGGGGGCAAGTCTTTGGTTTGTTCTGACAGTTCCTGCAAAATTCTATCTTCAGGCAGCCGAACCACCCGAACCCGATGAGGACGATAGATTATTTCAACGCGCTGTTGGGTTCGGCTGATGTACAAGCAGATGCCATGGGACGCCTTCATTGCCGACCTCCATTGTTGCCTCGCTTGAGCAGATCAATGCCCGCAGCCAAGCGCGAAAGATCAAATGCAATAAGATTATGGATGTTTTGGAACCAATTTTGATGAGTTCCGTTGTCTCCTCATACACCGAAAAGGAGATCACCATGCTTTATTATGCTCTGGTGTTTTTTGTTGTGGCGCTGATTGCGGGGGTTCTCGGGTTCGGAGGAATCGCGGGCGCTTCTGCTTCGATCGCACAAGTTCTGTTCTTCATCTTCTTGGTTCTGCTGGTCATCTCGCTGGTTATGCGGGTCGTGCGGCGGCCGTAGGAACGGACAACGCCTGTGACGCAGCCCGGCTGAAAAGCCGGGCGGGCTTTGCGATTTCGGAAAATGCCGAGGAACTGAATTTCTCATCGGCATTGCCCGGCTTCGATGAGCGTCTTCAAGAGGCAATCACCACATCGCCCACAAGGAAATGAGGCCGCTAAGGGTCGGGGTATAGCGCGTCGCGCGAAATCCATGATCGGAAAACCATTCCTGGTTTTACGCTTGTTTGCCCCTGTGCTCGGCGGCCATTTCCCTGACGGCATCGTGCATCCGACATTGGAGGTGACGATCGTCGAAGCACCTGCCCACCTTTACCGTCGCCACCAACACGATCTTGGCATTGGGCTCATTGCCCCCTGAACGGCCCATGAGCGCCGAACGCAGGTCGCTCGGAACAACCGGGAATAGCGGGCGTTAGGTCCGCAGAATGACATCCGAAGGAGGACCCCAATGGCAATGGACACGAATTTCGAGACCTCGCGCGGCGAAGGCGGCGAGACGCATCAGCAGGTGCCGGCCAAGGGGCCGCATGGGGGCGTCGATCATTTGACGACAGACCAGGGCATCCCTGTCTCCGACAACCAGAACAGCTTGAAATCGGGCGTGCGCGGGCCGACCCTTCTTGAAGATTTCGTGCTGCGCGAAAAGATCTTTCATTTCGATCACGAACGCATCCCCGAGCGGATCGTGCATGCCCGCGGTTCGGGCGCGCATGGGTTTTTCGAACTCTATGAGCCGCTTCCCGACATCACCAAGGCCGATCTGTTCCAGCGCAAGGGCGAAAAGACCCCGGTCTTCGTCCGCTTCTCCACCGTTGCCGGCGGCGCAGGCTCCGTCGATACGCCGCGCGATGTGCGCGGCTTCGCGGTGAAATTCTACACCAAGCAAGGTAACTGGGATCTCGTCGGCAACAACATCCCCGTCTTCTTCATCCAGGATGCGATCAAGTTTCCGGATCTCGTCCATGCCGTCAAAATGGAGGCGGACAGGGCCTATCCGCAAGCCGGCAGTGCCCACGATACCTTCTGGGATTGGGCATCCCTGATGCCGGAAGCGACCCATATGCTGATGTGGGCGATGTCGGATCGCGCCATTCCTCGCTCGCTCCGCATGATGCAGGGCTTCGGCATCCACACTTTCCGCCTCGTCAACGAGGCCGGTAAATCCACCTTCGTGAAATTCCATTGGCGGCCAAAACTCGGCATGCAGTCGCTGGTGTGGGACGAAGCGTTGAAACTACAGGCAGCTGATAACGACTATCATCGCCGCGATCTGTTCGAGACGATCGCCGCCGGCCATTTTCCGGAATGGGAGCTCGGCCTGCAGCTCTTCGACGACAAATTCGCCGAAAGCCTTCCCTATGATGTCCTCGATTCCACCAAGCTCATTCCGGAGGAGATCCTGCCACTCAAGATCGTCGGACGGATGGTGCTTGACCGCAATCCGGACAATTTCTTTGCCGAGACCGAGCAGGTTGCCTTCTGTCCGGCCAATATCGTGCCGGGGGTCGATTTCACCAACGATCCGCTGCTGCAGGGGCGCCTGTTCAGCTATCTCGACACACAGAAATCACGGCTCGGCACTGCGAATTTCCATCAATTGCCGATCAACGCGCCGAAATGTCCGGTGATGAACTTCCAGCGTGACGGCCAGATGCAGATGAACGTACCCAAGGGCCGCGCCAATTACGAACCCAACAGCCTTGCCGCAAGCGGCGAGCCTGGCGGGCCGCGTGAATGTCCGGTCACCGGCTTTCGAACCTTAGCCCACCAGGCCGGGGAAGAAGAGCAAGGTGACAAATTGCGGGCACGCGGCGAACTCTTTGCCGATCACTACAGTCAGGCACGCCTGTTCTGGAAATCGCAAACGCCGTCGGAACAGGCTCATATCGCCTCCGCCTTCGTGTTCGAGCTATCGAAGGTGCAGCTCGAGCAGGTGCCGCCACGCATGGTGGGCAACCTCATGAATGTCGACGCCGATCTGGCAAACCGCGTCGCCGCCGGTCTCGGCATCGTCCTGCCCAACAAGAATCCGCCCGCCCGTAAACCGATCGATCTCGATCCTTCGCCGTCCCTGTCCATACATCGCAACATGCTGGACACGATCGAAGGTCGGCAGATAGGCATCATGATCGCCGCGGGCAGCGACGCCAAGGCAATCTCTGATCTTATCGGCTCTCTGACCGCCGCCGGCGCCACACCCTTCATCGTCGCGCCGAAGGTGGGGGGAACGAAACTTTCAGATGGCAATACGATCCAGGCCGACGGGCAACTCCTCGGTTCGCCGTCACAGCTCTTCGACGCCGTGGCGGTCATCCTGTCGAAGGAGGGCGCGGCAATGCTCGTCAAGGAAGGGGCTGCCGTGCAATGGGTGATGGATGCCTTCGGCCATCTGAAGGCCATCGGTTATGATGAGCCGGCCAAGCCTCTGCTCGACAAAGCCGGCATTCAACCTGACGCAGGTGTGGTCGGTCTCTCCGCTTTTGTCGGTGCAGCCGGCAAGCGTTATTGGGATCGCGAGCCCCACATCCGTATGCTTGCGTAAGCTGCGCGCGATGCAGAGAACATCAAACACCCGCGCGGACCCAAGATCTCAAATGCGCCCGAACAAGAGGACCACGACTGAGGGCAAAGCGCGTTTGGGATCGGGACTAAATTGCGGCGGCAGCGATAGCGTCGCCAGACCAGCCTCGGCCGAGGTCGTAGAGGGACGCGGACGCGCAGCTGTTGACCCGGCAGCGCCGCAAGGTGACCATGGTTCCGGATGTTTCTACCTCGCCACACTGGACAGCGGCGTTACCCGCAAGAAGGGCCGAAAAGACTTTCTCTATTACGATCAGAGCGGAAACCGCATCATCGACAAGGTCGAGCTCGACCGCTTTTCCGCCCTGGCCATTCCTCCCGCATACATCGACGTGATCATTTCACCGGATCCGCGATCGCACCTGCAGGCCGTCGGCCGCGATGTCAGGGGACGGAAACAATATCGCTATCATCCGGATTGGATCGCAGAGCGCGGCCGGGAGAAATTCGCGCAACTGGCGGAATTCGCCCGAGCATTACCTAAAATCCGCAAGCGGATCGATATCGACCTTCGCCGAAGGAAGCCCGGACTAGCGAAGGCGCTCGCTACCGTCGTCTGGCTGATGGACAAGCTCTTCATCCGAATCGGCAACGAGGCCTATGCGATGGAAAACCACTCCTATGGCTTGACGACCTTGCGCAGCCGCCACGTCAAAGTGGTGGGATCACGCGTCCAGTTTCGATTCAAGGGGAAATCCGGCAAGGAATGGCGACTGAGCTACAGCGATCGCCGCATCATCCGCGCCATACGAATGCTGCAGGAGTTGCCTGGCCAGCAGCTGTTCCAATATGTGGACGACGATGGCGTTCGTCATTCGATACGCTCGCAGGACGTTAATGCTTATATTCGTGACGCGGCGGCCGGCGACTTCAGCTCGCGGCAATTCCGCACCTGGGGCGCCACCCGTATGGCGGCCTCCACGCTGGCGGCTATCCAACCTGCCGACACCGCCGCAGCGCGAGCAAGACAAGTGAACGAAGTCATCGATGCCGTTGCGGCGAAACTGGTGAACACGCGCGCTGTCTGCCGAGCATCCTACATCCACCCGCGTGTATTTGAAGACTTCGAGAACGGCGCCCTAGCCGAAATTACGCAAGTGAAGGTGAAGACGAGATCCAGCAACATGCTGAAATGGTTGGACGAAGATGAAATCGCAGTGCTTCGGTGGTTGGAGCAGTCAGCATGAACACGATCCAGTTTTACAAGCATTTCGATCCGTCAAAGAAACCGCAGCCTAAGGACATGATCGAACTCCTCGCGCGCATTCGCCAGGCGACCAATCGCGAGCTGAACCCGCCGGCTGACGCGGCAGTTTTCCCGCTCACTACCGACGCAAATCCACCGCATTCACTTGTCTATACCCACACCCGTTCAGATCTTGCCGCGGGCTCCACCAGCGAGAACGACGAGCTGGTGTTCATCATGAACCCCTTGTTGATACAACTCGATGATAACGGCAGCCACGCGCTCGGCTTCTTCTGTGTCTTTGGCGATGTCCAACTCGATCAGAAGAGCATCGAAAGCCCGCTGACAGATATCCAAATCGGCCGACTGCAACGGATGCTCATGGCTGGTGAGATATTTGCGGATCATCGCGTTTCTTTTCCCTGGCACTCTGGGTAACGACCCACAACTGATGCTCAAATCACCTAGCATATCTTTCAGAAACCGCGTTAGCGCGAGTTTGGATTTGAACGATCGTTTGCTGGGCACGAGGTCTGTCACGCGGATGACTGCCATAGTCACCAAGTCAACATGACACTCCTCAACCCAAACAATAAATAGCTGGCATGGACTGAAACCAATGGTCGCCTTGATCGTTAGCGTATGAGCGCTGTTCGACGCCGCACGATCAAGAGGTGAGACATTTTCGATGGACGCCAATTCTACCGAGCCATCGCCTCAGTCGGCGAGCAAACAGTCAGAGCGTCCGAATCTGTTAAAGATCCTTGGTCCCGGGCTGATCACCGGGGCGTCCGACGATGATCCGAGCGGCATTGCGACCTATTCGCAAGTCGGTGCTCAATTCGGATACAGCATGGGCTGGGTCATGCTTTTCAGCTGGCCCTTGATGTGCGCCATTCAGGAAATCAGTGCCCGGATCGGGCGCGTCACAGGTCAAGGCATCGCCGGCAATCTGAAGAGACACTACCCCGTTGGCGTCGTATACAGCGTCGTATCATTGCTGGTGGTCGCCAATGTCATCAACATTGGGGCTGACCTCGGCGCGATGGGGGCGGCACTCAAGCTGCTGATCGGCGGCCCGGCGTTGATTTATGTTGCCTTGTTCGGCCTTGCGTCGGTGCTGCTGGAAGTGTTTTCGCAATATTCGCGGTATGTTTCAGTTTTAAAGTGGCTGACCCTCTCGCTCTTTGCTTATGTGGGCGTCGCCTTCGTGGTGCATATTCCATGGGGCACCGTCGGCTATAATCTGGTCGTGCCGCACATCACCTTCGATGGGCCCTACATCACGGCGGTTGTTGCCGTGCTCGGGACGACAATCAGCCCCTACCTGTTCTTCTGGCAGGCTGAAGAAGAAGTTGAGGAGGTCAAAGAACGCCCGCAGGCAAAACCGCTTAAACGCGCGCCCGAGCAAGCGAAGCCGGAGTTTCAGCGTATCCAATGGGATACTTATATCGGTATGCTCATCTCGAACGTGGTGGCACTGTTTATAATTTTGACGACCGCAGCAACGTTGAACGCGCACGGCGTCACCGATATCCAGACATCTTCGCAGGCAGCCGAGGCGCTCCGGCCGATAGCGGGGCCTTTTGCGTTTTTCATCTTTGCTCTCGGCATCATCGGAACCGGGCTGCTCGCCCTGCCCGTGCTCGCCGGCTCATCCGCCTATGCGCTTGGAGAGACCTTTGGATGGCCCGTGGGGCTCTCACGCACGGCCGGAAGGGCAAAGGCTTTCTACGGAGCTATCGCTATCGCAACGTTCCTCGGAATTGGCCTGAATTTCAGTCCGATAGATCCAATCAAGGCGCTGTTCTGGAGTGCGGTAATCAACGGCGTCGTCGCAGTTCCCGTCATGGCGTTGATGATGCATCTTTCGAGCCATCGTCCGGCAATGGGCGAATTTCGGTTGCATATCGGATTGAAGATCGTCGGATGGCTGGCAACGTTTATCATGGTTGCCGCCGCTATCGGCCTGTTCGCAACCTGGTAGGTGCGAGGCTCTGTTGTTGCGGTTGCAGCATGCGTCTCGAAGGGGGTTTTCGGTTGGCATTTTGGAACGTTCAATGTCTTCCGAAGTTATAGAACTACCATCCATGAAAGCGGCAATCTTCAAAGGAGATCGAAATGCCCGCGAAATCCAAAGCTCAACAAAGGGCTGCCGGCGCAGCGCTGTCCGCAAAGCGTGGCGAGACTCCGAAAAGCGAATTGAAGGGAGTCTCGAAAGAAATGGAGAGATCCATGAGCGAGCGGCAACTGCAGGAGTTCGCATCGACCAAGATAAAGGGTAAACCGGAACACGTATCCAAATGACGATGCGTGGAGGAATGACCGGTGCCTCATCGTTCCCCAATGCTCAAGGCATTTACGACGGTCTTACTTCTGGTCGCAATCACAACGACAACATGGGCACAGTCAGCACCCAGTGCCCTCAGCCAAGATGCGGCCTTTCTTCGCGCTTTTGACGGACAGTTTACCGGAACTGGCAGGTTGGAGCGTGCCAATGGCTCAGACCACGCGCTGACGTGCGAATTCAAAGGCAATAGCGTGGGGCGGCAGGCCGTCTTTGACGGGCGCTGCACGACAGCGATCATATTTGGCATATCGATGCGCATCAGTATCCGATATGACGCAGGGACGAGGCGCTATTTTGGCTCGTTTCACGAGAGTATGGGCACCATTGCCTTGTGTTGCGCCAAAGTTGAAATCCACCATTGGCTCACCTGCGAGCGCTCATCTGGTGGGAGCCCGCCTCGGGCAGCAACACCGCCTCACGCGTACCATTTCGATTGCGTTATTTAAGGAGTGGATCAAGAAAGCAAGTATTCGGTCGGCATGGCGCGGCAAAATTGCGGAACGGTCGATTGGATCCGCGACCGAAACAGGGACTGCGATTACGCAACGAGACGGTCTGCCCTAACCGTGAGGCGGATCGACAAACCCTCGGGTCTCCATTCGCGAGAAATCTCGCCGCCGAGCTGGCTGCGGACCGTCGCCTTGGCGAGGATACTGCCAAATCCATCACCATCGGATTGCCGCTCGACCCGCGGCCCGCCGATCTCGGTCCACGTCAGCATAAAGTGCTCCCCATCCTCGACGCATGTTATATCGACGCGTCCGTCCGAGGTGGAAAGAGCTCCATATTTCGCGGCGTTGGTTGCAAATTCATGCAGCAGCAATGCAAAGCTCGTGACCGCGCTGCCGCTAATCGTGACATCGGGGCCAGTAATGATGGCCCGCGATCCCCGGTTGTCGGTGATGACATCGTAGGGCGCCACAATCGTCTGGATCAAGGCGTGCAGCATGGTTGTCTGCTCGTTGCGACTGGCTGCGTCAGACGTGCGGGGAACCGTCAAGGCATGCGCAAGCGCCAATGCGTTCAATCGGGCCGAAACAGCGGATGCGAGCTCGCCCGGTGTCGTCGCGGCTCGCGCGCTTAAGGACACAACGCTGCTTGCAAGACTGAACAGATTTTTGACGCGGTGGTCCATCTCCCTGATCAACAGATGTTGCTGCTCTTCCGCGCGCCGGCGCTCGGTTATATCGCGAGCGATCTTGGACGCACCGACTACGCGGCCTTCGCGATTTTTGATCGGCGAGACCGACAATGATATTTCGACGAGCCTGCCGTCCTTCCGGCGCCGGATCGTTTCATAGTGGTCGATGCGTTCGCCACGGCGGATGCGCGCCAGGATCTCTGGCTCCTCGTTCTGTCGATCCAGAGGAATAAGCATGAGAACAGGCTGGCCGATTGCTTCCTCCGCCGTGTAACCGAACAGACGCTCGGCGCCACGGTTCCAGTTGACGATTGTGCCGTTCAAATCCTTGGCGAGGATCGCGTCGTCGGACGATTCAACGATTGCGGCAAACCTTTGGGCCGCCTCTTCCGCGACGGTCAGTTCGGTCAGATCGACGAGCATATTGACTGCGCCGCTAAGATTTCCGGCGGCGTCGAAGATCGGAGTTGGAAGTGCAAGGAAAGCCACACGTGTACCATCCGGCCGCTCGGCAACCGCTTCCAGCCCTCTGACGGCGCGGCGCTCTTTCAACGCGATCGCCATGGGACATTCGTCGTGCGGGAGAGGTGTCCCATCGGGCCGATAGAGCTTCCATGAGCCGAAAAATTCGCTCGCTCCAAGCTCGGGGCTGACACCCCACATCACAGCTGCTGCTTTGTTGTAGAACGTGATCCGACCGACAGCATCCGTCGTATAGACGGCTTCCGGCAATGCCTCGAGAACATCCTGAAGCGCTAGCGGATGATAAAGCGAATTTGGTTGCGATCCACCTTTAGCCAAAATTTCGGAGGACTCGGTGATCACATCATTCTCAGCAATCGACAGATGGCTCATCGCGTACACTCCGTTTCCCGGCAATGCTTAAAAACCGCGACCTCATGCGCAGATAGTATGGCCGCAGTAATAAAGCCGAACACAGGTCTTCTTCACCCGCAATTAAAGTACACTCGGGCGGCCTCGTAGATGGAACTATTAAGGCGGCAGGAGTAGGGATTGTAGATCGAAAAATACTATAACGATTAGTAGAAATTGTCTTTTTTCGTCGCATAGGTCCATTTTATGGGTGCGCGATGCGACGCCGGCGATCCGGTCAGTGAGAAATTCGACCCCAGGTTAACCCCGACCGAGACGGTGCCGGAGATCTTATGGGACGCGCCGATACTGATATCGAAAGCATGACTGTTCTCTTGCCGGGTTTTCAGAATTTGGACGACTTGGCGATCACGATCAGGTGCGGCATCCTTGAATGAACGCGTGACGCGCTATTCTCTCTGCTGAGGCAACATGGCGGCGCAGAAAGAGAATTACCTCAGACAGCGCGCCTATCAAATTTAGCAGGAGCGGCGACGGCCGTATGGGGAAGATCTCCGCCATTGGTTGAAGGCGACTTACCTGCCGGAATGGGATGCCCACAAGGATGCTTGAGACCCCACAAACAGCGATATTTCCGTCCTTTTGGCAAGGACCGCGGCGTCCGGGGCATAGGCAAGCGGGTAAGGATGCCTAGGCGCTCGCGCCGCCAAAGCCGGTGAAGCACGAAACAGGAACCCAAAGCCATCCAGTGGCGTTCTGGGTTCCTTGCTGAAATCAGGCGTGGCGCCAGCCAAAACAGTTCCCGGTTTACGCAGGACCACCATCTGCGCGTCAGATGACACAACAACAAGTCCTTGGAGGAATAAATGCAAAACCAATCTCAAGCGGCCGACAAGGCCGTACCGGCTCCCAAAGATCAGCATCTGCGCAAGCTCGCCAATTGCATCCGTTTTCTGTCCATGGATGCTGTCGAAAAGGCAAAAAGCGGCCATCCGGGAATGCCGATGGGCATGGCGGACATCGCAGCCGTGCTGTTTTCAGACTTCATGAAGTTCGATGCCAACGATCCATATTGGTTCGACCGCGATCGTTTCGTGATCTCGAATGGCCATGGCTCGATGCTGCTCTACAGTCTTTTGTACCTGACGGGTTACAAGGACATGACGATCGAAGAGATCCAACGGTTCCGTCAGATCGATAGCAGGACGCCCGGACATCCGGAATATCACCACGCACCCGGGATCGAGACGACCACGGGGCCTTTGGGACAGGGGCTGGCGAATTCGGTTGGCTTTGCTTTGGCCGAACGGATCATGAATTCCGCCTTTGGCGACGATCTCGTCGATCATTTCACCTATGTTTTCCTCGGTGACGGATGCACGATGGAAGGCGTCAGCCACGAAGCGATTTCGCTCGCTGGTCATCTGAAGCTCGGAAGACTGATCGCCTTTTTCGACAACAATTCCATATCCATCGACGGCGCCACCAGCCTTGCCGAATCCGACAATCAAGCCGACCGTTTCCGTGCCTCGAACTGGCACGTGCAGGAAATCGACGGACACGACACAGACGCTATTCGCAGCGCCATCATCGAGGCCCGGAAAATTACCGACAGGCCATCGATGATTTCTTGCCGAACCATCATCGGCTTTGGTTTTCCGACAAAGGCCGGCACGCAAAAGGCGCATAGCGACGCGCCGGGAGAAGAGGAAATCGCCGGCGCCCGCCGGATCCTCGCTTGGTCCGCCCCTCCATTTGAAATCCCGCAACCGCTGCTCGACAGCTGGCGCCAGATCGGCGCGAGGGGCCGACAGGCACGGATGGCCTGGGCCGATCGTGTGAAGGAGATGCCGGAATCGCTTCGGGAAAATTTCGAACGGCGCATGAAAGGAGAACTCCCTTCCCACTGGCGTCAGGCAATCGCATCGGCCAAGGTCGAGCTGCTTGCCAGCGAGAAGGACTTGGCGACGCGGCAGGCAAGCGGCATCGTGCTCAATCATCTGTTCGATGCCATTCCCGAAATGCTCGGTGGTTCGGCGGATCTGACGCCGTCCAACAATACAAAGGCGAAAAATCAGGTCGAAATCACACCCAGTCACTATGCCGGCTCCTATGTTCACTACGGCGTCCGCGAACATGGCATGGCAGCCGCAATGAATGGCATTGCGTTACATGGCGGCCTCATTCCGTACGGCGGAACATTCCTGACGTTTTCCGACTATTGCCGACCGTCCATTCGCCTTGCCGCTATGATGGAAATTCGCACCATCTTCGTGATGACGCACGATTCCATAGGTCTTGGCGAAGATGGTCCAACACACCAGCCGATCGAACATCTGAGTGCGCTGCGCGCCATTCCCCGGCTTGCCGTCTATCGACCGGGCGATCCTATCGAGACTGCCGAATGCTGGGAAGCGATCCTCGACGCACCCAGACGCGCGGCGCTGATCGCTTTATCCCGGCAGCCGATGCCTTTTCTTCGGCGTGATGCCGGTGGCGAAAATCTCTCGGCCAGGGGCGGCTATATTCTGCTCGACGCCGAAGGCGGAGAGCGACGCCTAACGATCATGGCAACCGGGTCCGAACTGCATCTCGCGACGCAAGCGCGAGCTGTCTTACAGGGCGAAGGGATTCCGACCGCGGTCGTTTCCATGCCCTGCCGCCTGATATTCGAAGAGCAGGATGATGATTACAAACGCAAGGTTCTCGGCGAAACCCGGGCACGTGTTGCCGTTGAAGCAGCCGTGCAGGATTCCTGGGATCGCTATCTGGGACTCGACGGCCGTTTTGTCGGCATGCACGAGTTCGGCGCATCGGGCAAGATCGACGACGTCTACAAGAAGTTCGATATCACGACCGACGCCGTGGTCTGCGCCGCTCGAACGGTCTTGAGAACGGCTTGAGCGCCGAAATCACCCGTGCCACTCACGAAATGCCCAATAGCTGCCAGTATCTCGCGGTGCACGACCACATCCAGATATTCAAACGCTTGATCGGAAACATAGCGTTGCGAACGCTTATGCCCAGAACAGGCGCTTTCATGGTCATTGTGTACTTACTTTCGATATACATTGAAAGGCACGGATCAATTTCGAGGCGAGCCGCGTTACATATCCACTGATGCTGACCTTGAACCGCGCCAATTCACACCTGCTGTCACCACTTTCAAAAGAGCGGTGGCCCAAGAGAATTGATATTTCAATGACCCATGCCCGTATTGCCGTTCTCGTGGTCGAGGACGAACCACTAACGAGGATAGACATTGTAAGTGCTCTGGAGGATGGCGGGTTTCTGGTCTTTGAGGCTGCAAACGCCGACGAAGCCATTGTCGTCCTCGAACACCATACTGAAATACAAGCCCTGTTCACCGACATCGATATGCCCGGCAGCATGGACGGTCTGAAACTTGCAGCCGCTGTTCGAGATCGCTGGCCGCCCATCAAGATCATCGTGACATCCGGCCACCGGTCCATTCTGGAGGAGAACCTCCCGATCGATGGGCGGTTTTTCAGCAAGCCCTACAACCCCGAGAGAATTATCAGCGCAATACGCGAAATGGTGGCGGCCTGAGCGAGGTCGACACTGATCATCATCCACGTTTTGCTGAGCTTCTGTTGCTTGCCTATAAGGTCGGAAGGATAGATGCTCCTCAGGATTGTATGCCCCAGTTATCCATAAGACTCCATCCCTTTGATCGCACACGGAATAAAAGCCAAACCGACGGCTGTCGTCGTGCAAAGAGGAAAAACAATATAAATCAATGAACTAGGGAACGTTTTTCGCTCGCAAGGGTTAACTCCCGGTAATGGCATGCACCTTCGTCTGCCGTACTTTACAGGAGTATCTCATGAAAATTCGTTCGATCCTTGCCGGCTTGGCGCTCACACTTATGAGTGGCGCAGCCTTCGCTCAGACGACTGCTGCAACCGGCGCAGACGCCGCCATGGCTGGCCCCGGCATCACAATGGGCAAGACGGCGAGCGGCCCCTTAAAATACGTCAACATCCAGGACGATGATCTGGTCACGTCGAAATTGGTCGGCATCGGCATATACAACAAGCAGAACGAAACCATTGGTAAAATATCCGACGTAGTCATCGGTGGGGGCAAGTCGGTGATTGGCGTTGTTGCAAGTGTCGGCGGCTTCCTCGGCATCGGTGAAACCTACGTGGTTCTCGATCCATCGTCGATCGCGCTGGCGCCGGACAACGGAACCTGGAAGGCTTATGTCGACACCTCGAAACAGGATCTCTCGATGGCCCCGAAGCTCGACTATTCCAAATTGAGGAAATAATGCTGGGGCCAGCTTCGCGCTGGCCCTCTTCCTTCTGACCCGTTGCACTGAAAAAGAGCCGGCGCTCCAAAAACGTTGGCTCCGCATCACCGCCTCTTTTCCTATGCGGCTATTCCACGCGCGCATGACATGGAGAACGGTAGATCGATGGCGGACGCCCTCCCCGCAGAAATTTCCAGGGGCCCTGATGGAGGCCTTGAAAGCATCCTTGCGGTGATGGGGAAATCGCGGACGGAAAGGCAGTACGCCCGCGTGCTGTTTCGCTAACCATGGTGGGAAAACCAAGAAATCGCCATGCTCACCATACCTTTCTTTCATGTCGGTTGGCCTGTGGTCTCGCCAGCAAAACCCGTGAACCGCAAGGTAGTTCTAAACTTAGTCGTCGCCGGCACGGCTTGCAGTCGGGCATCAATAAAAGGCAACCCCTCACCCAATCGTCTAGTCCGGCCGGAACCAATTGCTGCGCACATGGTTGTAGACTTACGGGTCTCGTGAAGAAGATCCGGCAATGTGAGGAAACACAATGAAAACGATGATTTTCGCCGCGGCGCTCCTTGGAGCGTCAGCGCTGACGGCTGTCGCCCAGACATCCGCGACCCCGTCGACAGATGCCAACACCCCGGCCGTCGCTACCCCCAACACCAAGAACCCGACGGCGCCCGTCGCAGGCCACAATAGCTTCACCGAAGCACAGGCCAAGGAACGCATAGAGAAGGCGGGGTATAGCGGCGTCACGGCGCTCAAGCTTGATGACAAGGGTCTGTGGCAGTCAACAGCAACCAAAGACGGCAAGTCCGTGTCGGTCACTCTCGACTACCAGGGCAACATCGTCGCGATGTGATTTCAGCACATCCGAATCTATCGATTTCAGGAGAACTAAAATGAAAACAGTTTCCGGACTTTTCGACGACTACAAGGATGCCGAAACCGCGGTCGAGGCGCTTGAGAGATCTGGTGTGCCTTCAGAACAGATAAGCATCGTTTCGAACAATGCTCACGATCATGACAAGGATCATTCGGGTGCTGCCAATGGCGCCGGTACGGGTGCGGGGCTTGGCGCTGTCGTTGGTGGCGCGGGCGGTCTGTTGACGGGCCTGGGCATGATCGCAATTCCGGGCGTGGGCCCCGTTGTCGCGGCCGGCTGGCTTGCGGCGACCGCGGTTGGTGCCGTCGCTGGCGCAGTCGCCGGCGGTGCTGCAGGTGGCCTGATCGGTGCCCTGACTGATTCCGGCGTTCCGGAAGCTGACGCGCATGTCTATGCCGAAGGTGTCCGTCGCGGCGGGACGCTCGTCACCGCGAAGGTCGAGGACGCAGTCGCGCTCAATGCGCAGACAATTCTCAAGCAGTCGAACTGGGTCGATCCGGTTGAGCGTCGCAACGCCTATACCAAGCAAGGCTGGACCAAGTTCGACGAAAGCCTTGATCCGTACGAACCGGCGGCCATCGAGGAAGAGCGGGCCCGCTATCGCCAGCCCGGCGTCTGATGAAATGAGCTCTGGCCTCAAGGTCAGGGCTCTCCTTTCTCACCGATCTATCTTAAACACAGGAGGCTCTCATGGGTCGCGGCATTCTTCTCTGGTTCCTGGGCATTCCGATCCCGATTATCATCCTCATCATGCTCTTTGTACGATAGGAGCGCATCATGACGACAATCGACGCAAATGCTGCGCGTACTGTTGCACCTGAATCCTCCGCCTCCGGCGTGAATTGGGCCCCGATCATCGCAGGAGCACTCGCCGCTGTCGGTGTGACACTGATCCTGACACTGCTAGGATCCGGGCTAGGCCTGACTATGGTGTCGCCATGGTCCTCGCAAAGCGCTGCGGTCGCCACCGTTTCAATCTCAGCGGCTATCTGGCTCATCATCGTCCAGTGGCTTTCGGCTGGTATTGGCGGCTACCTAACCGGCCGCCTTCGCACGAAATGGGTATCGGTCCATACGGACGAGGTCTATTTCCGGGACACCGCCCACGGACTACTCACCTGGGCATTGGCGACTCTGGTCATCGTTGGCGTCCTCGGTTCAGCCCTTTCATCGATCGTCGGCGCCGGGGTCCAGGCCGCTTCCACCGTGACATCTGGCGCGGCCACCGTGGCGGTTTCCAAAGCCGGCGACAGCGTGGGAGGAAGCTCCTACTTCGTCGACAGCCTGCTGCGGCCGGCCGACCCGCGGAAGCTTCCGGCAAATGCGAACGTCACCGACACCTCAGCAGCGCAGGTCGCCACAATCCTCGCCAATGGCGCGGTTTCCGGCAGCATTTCCCCGGATGACCAGACGTATCTGACACAGCTTGTCGCTGCGAAGACCGGGCTGTCCGACGCCGACGCTAAAACGCGGGTCGACACGATTCTGAAGAATGCTGCCGACGCCAAGGCAAAGGCTCAGCAGGCTGCAGAGGGTGCTCGCAAGGCTGGTGCCAAGCTCGCCCTTTTCGGGACATTGTCGCTGCTGATCGGTGCATTCATTGCCGCCGTCGCTGCAGTCATCGGCGGTCGCGAACGCGATGATATGAAAGCACTTTGAAAGTGGGTCGCCTGTAAGGCAGGCGACCCTACGCCCGAGCGACTTCGGCTCGAACTTTTCGCTGGATGTCATGTTCTCGAAGGACGCCCCCAGCCGCAACGGTTGATCGCCGTCGAGCTCATTAGATCCGAGATCGAACGATGGTCGATTACCACCGTTGATCGACCGCCAGGCGATGGCAGATTGCATCGCATCCTCTCGTTTAGGCCTCTCCATTGGACAATCCCGTGCCCCTTACCCATAAGCAGCACCTGCGCCACGACCAACCTCTGTGGGCAGCTTCTCCGAGAATTTCGGTGGTGTCGCGGAAGAGGCCATCGTCCACATCGTTCGATGTCATCATCGTTGGAGCGGGCATCAGCGGTGCGCTCATGGCGCATGCGCTGGCGGGAAAGGCATTGAGAATCCTCGTCGTCGATCGCAGACAGCCTGTACGTGGCAGCACCATAGCCAGCACGGCGATGATACAACATGAGATCGATGTACCCCTGCATGTGCTGGCGAAGATGGTTGGCGAGAAGAAGGCACAGCGTGTCTGGCAGCGCTCGGCGCGTGCGGTTGAGGAACTCATCAGCCTTGTCCGGGACCTCGAATTGAAATGTGCCTTTGAGCGGAAGCACACACTCTTCCTGTCCGGTGAGGAGTATGGCGCCCGAGCACTTCAGATGGAGGTCGATGCCAGAGCGAAGGCTGGGATCAAAGCGGAACTACTCGATTCCTTTACTCTTCGAGAACGATATGGACTTCATCGGCACGCAGCGATCGACAGCGCTATTTCAGCGTCAGCCGATCCGGCACAGCTTACCGCAGCATTCCTTCGAAACGCGAAGGTCCATGGTATCGAAATCGCTGCAGGCATCGAAATCAAGGACGTGCGCAATACCGATGAGGAGGTCGTCGTCTCGACGTCCGAAGGAAAAATGATCACGGCAAAGCATGTCGTGTTCTGCACGGGTTACGAATTTCTGGAATCGATTGCGAACAAGAGCCAGAAGCTGATCTCGACCTGGGCACTTGCCAGCCGGCCGCGGCTGAAGCGACCGGAATGGCTTGATCGTTATCTCATCTGGGAGGGCTCGGATCCGTATCTCTATTTCCGCACAACGCCGGATGGTCGGGTCATAGTCGGCGGCGAAGACGAAGATAGCGACGGTGCCTATAAGGATTCGTCAAAAGTCGCGAAGAAGGCAAAAATTCTTGTTGAGAAGCTGGGCGATCTGACCGGCATATCGATCGGCAGGCCCGACTTTACGTGGTCGGCCGCGTTCGGCGTAACGCCAAACGGGTTACCAATGATCGGCAACCTCCCGGGAATGAAGAACGTTTTCGTGACGATGGGTTTCGGTGGCAACGGCATAACGTTCAGCAAGATTGCGGCGGATCTCATCTCTTCCGAAATCCTGGGGCATCGTGACGCCGATTGGGATCTGTTCCCCATCCATTAATCTCACTGTGACTGAGAGCTACCACAAAGAGAAGGACGAACCTCCGGAACGCCGGCGTTAAGCGGTGGGGCCTTGGACGACGACGCTTTCATCAGGCTTGGGTTCATTATCCGACTAAATTTCGATGTTGATTTCGGCGAAGTATTTTTAGGCGCGTTGACACACCATCATTTCTGCGGGCGATCAGATGCAAGTGATGGCCTCGTTTGGAGCTATGCCAGATCTGCGACCTGCCCCCATGTCATATGCGCGCGGGGATGACCGTGCAGCAGAAGAAGTGGCGGGCCGGAGCCCCCATGGCGGACGCGAAGCTCCCGAGGTCCGACGTCTGTCATTTCCAATTGGAAGCCGCAGAACATGCCATTCTCCTCAGTCTCCGGTGCGAAGTTGGAGCAAGTGCAAAACACCGGAATACAGTATTGGGAGCAGCAACCAGAGGGCGCCCCAGATGTTGCGGCGTTGCTTCCATTCTATAATTTGAGTTGGGTCAGCTTCGCCGCTGAACGCAGGATGGAATGCTTTACCGTCGGAGCTTTGCCCTATCGCCTTTACTGAGTTGGTGTTGTTGCCGGTGGAGTTGAATTAGCCGCTGATGGCTGGATCGTCGTCTGGGCAGGCGGAACGCGAGAGTCCGATGGACCCATGATAGACCAAAAGCTCCAGGCCAGAGCCGCGACCAGAACAGCCGCAAGAATGGCGATCCAAGGAGACCACGCCGGCCGATCAACCGGCGTCGTTCTCAGGCCGGGGCGGGGGTTGTCGGTATTTTTGCTCATTGCAACACTCCTCCAGAGGGAAAGTCCTTAGCTGCAATAAAAGTTCCACCTGAGATGTGAAATTCGAGCGACCGAATCCGCGCTCCGAGTACAAGGAAATATTCGCCCATGGTCCTATCGTCAGACCGATATCGAAGAGCAGATCCACAGGAAAAGACGGCGTCTGAGCGTGGGGAACCCGCTGGTCCTCTATTGCCTTGCGAGTTCGTGCATCGGAAACAGAGTTGTCGGTCGGAACGATGCAGGAGCGACAATGTTCATCACTACAAGCCTCGCCACCAATCATGTCGCCCGCGAGGAGAATCCTGCAACGCGGGAGCGCTTTACGGAGCCGTCGCAGCGGGCACCGGCAGGGTTGGCTATCAAATAGGTGCGGGAGACGTAGCCTGGATGAACCCATATATGGTCACGCTGTTCATCTTTGGAGCGATCGTGCTGCTGACTGCGTGGCTGCCGCTGGCTCTGCGTCATATGCCGTTATCGCTGCCGATCTGCTGTGTGGTGATCGGCATGCTTCTGACGTGGTCGCCACTCGCCCCACTTCCACGGATAAACCCGCTCGACAGTCGCGAACTCACGGAACATCTAACGGAATTCGTCGTGATCGTGGCATTGATGGGCGCTGGCTTGAAGATTGACCGGCCGCTGGGATGGCGGCGATGGGCGATGACCTGGCGATTGCTCGGGATTGCCATGCCCATCTCGATCGGGATGATCGCCTTCCTCGGCTGGGGTGTTCTCGGGCTGGGAGCCGCCTCCGCGCTCCTGCTCGGTGCGGCACTTGCGCCTACCGATCCCGTACTGGCGGGTGATATCCAGGTCGGACCACCGCAGACCGGCGAGGAAGACGACATCAGATTCGCGCTGACCTCGGAAGCCAGCCTCAACGACGGACTCAGCTTCCCCTTCGTCATGGCCGCTATCGCCGTGACCTCACAAGAAAGCAATGGTCATGAATGGATCGCTCATTGGTTCGCCTTCGATGTCGTCTGGAGACTGACGGCAGGTATCGCTTTGGGCTGGGTCACCGGCCGCATACTCGGATATCTGACATTTAAGGTTCCGAGGTCCAGTCGCATAGCTAAAACCGGCGACGGACTTGCTGCACTGGGTTTCACATGCCTTTCATACGGCGCGACCGAACTGATCCATGGTTACGGTTTTGTCGCGGTGTTTGTGACAGCACTGACGCTGCGCAGTGTCGAAAGGCAGAGCAGCTTTCATGGAGAGCTCCATGATTTTGGCGAGCAAATCGAGCGACTCCTGATGATGGTCTTACTTGTCGGCTTCGGCTCCGCGCTTGCGGAGGGATCGCTGATATCGCATGTCGACTGGCGTGTCGTCACTGTGGCCGTGCTGACGCTTGCGATAGTCAGACCGGCGGCTGGCTGGATCAGCCTGATCGGCGGCCAACAGCCGCGTGCCGAGAAGCTCATCGTTTCTATTTTCGGGATCAGAGGATTAGGGTCGATTTACTATTTGGCTTACGCCTCCGGAAGAGCTTCGTTCACCGGGATCGAGGTCATCTGGGCGACGGTTTTTCTAATCATCCTTTTTTCGGTGATCGTCCACGGCGTGGCAGTCACGCCGGTAATGCAGTGGATCGATCGTGAACGAGGCACCGACAGCTTGCGCCCAACCACGATGGACAGCCAACAGACCGAAAACCAGGCAGACGCCTAGAGTGAAAATGTTCGCTCAATCAACGACTGATTCACGTATGCCTCCATCTTGATGGCTGCACCCAAAGCAGTATTGCCAAGCCCTCTGCTCTGGGCGTAAGGACTCTCCCCGAACAATGAGCACGGTTATATCAGGAGAAAAGCTTGCAAGTCCTTGTTAGAGACAACAACGTCGATCAGGCGCTGCGCTTTCTGAAGAAGAAATTGCAGCAGGAGGGTGTTTTCCGGGAAATGCGGCTGCGCGAGTATTATGAAAAGCCTTCCCAAAAGCGCGCCCGCGAAACGGCTGAGGGAATACGGCGTGCGCGCAAGCTCGCACAAAAGAAACTGAACCGCGAGCTAGGCATAAGCACAGCTAAAAAGCCCAAGCCGGCTCCCCGCTCCAAATAGATATAACCTACTCTCCGCCGAAAGTGCAGCCTGGCGGAAACCTGCTTCCACGGAGCCAAAAGTGTGAACCGGCTGTGCACGATGACCCCGTTGAGATCCCGTGCAAGCGATTTTAAGCTTCACTCGGGCGGCCATCAGGCTCGGCATATCCCAATCGGCCCTCAGCCGGGCTATACATCGGTTGATTGAGACATTGCGCCGGGCACTGGACGACGTGTCTGAGAGGCTCGCAGCCGTTGTTTTGGGAAGCAGCGCGCCCACCTTGCCGACAAATCACTGTGCCGCGTGCTGGAGCAATTCCAGGAAAAGTGCGCAGCGGTTTTCCGTCCGGAATTGCGTAAAAATAAACAGATAGAGCAGTTTGGCGATTCCATGAATCGCTGAACCGCTCCAGAGGACTGATGTCAGCCGTTCGCCGGGTTTCACTTATACTATCCGAGCCACCGGCAAAGCTCTGCTGCTTTCAACTTGCTTAGGCACGACAAACATCTGGCCGAAGATCATAAACCAAGCATGATGTGTTCGAACCAATGTGACCGGTCAAAGCTAAACAGCGCGCGCCGCGACACCGCATTCCTCCTTGATCTATTTTCATGTGCCTTTCTGCAATATTTTGGCCGTAGTGGAACTTTCAGCCACGCTATCGATTTGCTTCGTCGAAACAGCGAGGAGAAGTCGGGCATGGATTCACAACGGACTTTTCAACGACGACGCCCCGTAAGGGGTGCTCCTTATTCACTGGCGGAATTTCAGAAAAAGTACCGCCTGGACGGTGGCACCGCCGAAGACCTGTTCGTTCGGTTTGGCCCCTCGGCGATTGAGCTCGATTTGCTCATGAAGGCAAAACGTCGAGCACCTTCTTTTGATGAGCTGACGAAAGATATGCCTCATCGCTAGAGATCGTCCAATGGCACTCTCTCCAGATGTCAGAGGCGCGTTCACCCCGCAGCGTCGAGTTTACATTGCCCTACCATCATCTTGAACCGAGGGGTACTCGAATTGGCGCTACGCCTTTTTGACGATGACCCGCTCCGGTTTGGCGAATTGAGGCGAGTGATGGGCCGACCTAAAACCTCTGTATGCAGAATCTTCAAATATCCTTGGCTCAAAGATTTCTCGTGATCGTCGGCATTTTGGCGGCGATTGCGCTTGCCGCAAACATTCCGCATCTCCACGCGGGAAAAGGTCATCGGGAATTGGGCAGGATAGAGCTATCTGCTGGATCGTCGCGCGTTCCGCGTGATTGTATTTGGTCCAGCCACACCGCTGGAACCAAACGGGTCCAGCGGTCGATGCAAGCCTGTAAACGCTACAGCGCTGCTTATTCTACCTTCGATGTGATCTGCCCTTCGCTCTATTTTGTAGTATCTGAGATTGTCCGGGCATACTTCCTGCCCCATGGGCTGCTGCTGTTTCCTCCAGAGCAACAGAGTTTTCTGTATCCCTCGTAGGCCCTACCGCGACACTACCGCGCACTTCTGCTCCCGGTAGATAGTCTCGCTTCCGCGATACGCGAACTCCGAAGTGAGCCGACATGCGTACCATAGCAGCCGGACGCCACATCCTGCCGGCCTGCCCCGGTATGGGTCGGCAATCTCTGGGCCTGTCTTTCGACGATAGCGCAGGAAAGCTTCTTAGCGCGCGTTTGCACCAATCCGATTTGAACCCCTGTTGTTTGCCTGATCCTCCTTGGGATCGGCGTTACGTTAGAAGGAGTATATAATGCCGCTCGCCATCACTGGATTTAATTCCCTTCGTCAGGCTCCCTTTCGCCTGTGTCGCGCTCTTTGGGAGACAATTCCGAACTCAGCCCGGCGAACGCCGGCCATGTTCCGTGCCGGACGATATATCTACCGCCACTTCACCCGTCACACCGGGAAGTTTCAGTCGCACTATACCCAGTTCATGCGCAACCCGCCGCTGTTGTCGACTATCGCAACACTCGCGTCCCACTATCCGCTTGGCAGCCACCTAAAGATCGCGTCTATTGGGTGCAGTACCGGGGCCGAACTCTATTCCGTTCTCTACACGATCAAAAGCCTCCGGAGCGATTTGCATGTCACCGCGCAGGGCGCAGACATATCGGATGCGGTGGTGGAGGCTGCAAGACGAGGCGTCTACTTTCCCGATGTTCCAGCTGCCGAGGGAGGTCTTTACGCCGCAGGCAGGGCGGAAGTCGCCGGCGCTGATGTGCCATCACTCGTCAAACTCCTGGAGCCTCTTGCGGATGGATCGTTGCGGGTAGAGGACTGGGTGAGGGAAAGCGTTACCTGGCGGACCGCCGATGCGACTGACGATAAGCTTCCGGAGCTTTTCGAGCCGCAGGATTTCCTGCTGGCAAACAATTTCATGGGGCCGATGGACGACCACTTGGCCGAACGATGCCTACGGAACATGGTAAGGCTTGTCGCCCGCGACGGATATCTGGTCGTGGACGGGATCGACCTCGACGTTAAAACGAGAGTGTTGACGGAATTCGGGTTCCGGCCCGTGCTGATGAACCAGGAAGAGATATGGGAAGCGGAGGGATTAAAAACCGGCTGGCCGTGGCTTCGCTGGGGCCGTGAGCCGATCGATCGCAGCGAGGCTGATTGGGCTCGGCGATATTCGGTCATCTTTCGTCGTGACGACCACTAACTCGCGAATTTGCGCCGGCCGCCGAGATCGTCAATCGAGGCGAGGCGACCGGTGATCTATCAATCTGGAACGCTCACATGTTTTCACCGACCAAGGACGCTGGACCCCGCACGGACAGCGAAGCACCGCATTGGGACGGACCCACAAGACGTCAGTTTATACGGGCGATCGTGTCCGGCGGCGTTTGGATCGTCGTAGCGAAGATCGTTTCACAGGTTTCGCAAATCGCGATGTTCTTCCTTGCGGCACGCATGCTGAGTCCCGCCGAATTCGGGCTTTTCGCTTTCGTTTCGGCCATTGCCATGCTGCTGGTGGTGATAGCGGAGGGTGGCTGGGCGGAATTCATGATGAAATCGCGAGATAGCGGCGATTGCTTCGATCAAGTCGCCACTATCTCGCTTTGCAGCGGCGGGATATTTACGATCGTCGGCCTCATCGGTACCGCGGTTTTCTACGCCCTTACAGCCAACGTCGCGCAAAGTTGGCTTCTCGCTCTTCTAAGTTGCTGGATGTTGCCCGCGGCGCTAACCGCCACTTTCGACGGCGTGTTGGTCGCTTCCGGTCGTCTGCATCAACGTGCACTCGTCAGAGTCGTTGGAGAGGTCGTAGGCCTGCTCACGGCAATGGCGTTGCTCTACCTTGATGCGCATGCATCGGCTCTGGCGGCGGCCAAAATAGTTTGCCAGTTTGTTTTGCTGACAGGATCCGTGATCGTTACGATGCGGCTACCGCGTCTACGGCTTACGGCACCAGTGTTTGTCGAAGTCGTAACATTCTCGCGCCAGATCGTCGGAAATCGTCTGGTCGTCTTTCTCGGATCATATTCGGGTACCCTGGTCGTAGGGAGTTTTCTAGGGGTAGCGGATGCGGGATTCTACCGTGCGGCAGAGCGCGTCGTCTCAGTCGTGTCGGAATTGATGGGCGAGCCGGCGCGGTCGTTGAGTTGGGTGGTTTTCCGGCGCGCGCACGGGCAGCCTGGCGCATCGGCGCGCTCGATCGGCCACGCCGGCGTGAGATTCCTTCTCATTCTGTTTGCCATTGCAGCGCCCATGTACCTCGGTCTTGCGCAGGTATGCGAACCTGTCGTACGTCTTTTGCTTGGCGATGCATGGATGCCTGCAGCCTCCATAATACCCTTTCTTTGTGTGCGCCAATTGCTGCTTTCACCTGGCTACATCAACGAGGCGTCGCTATCCGTCATCGATCGAATCCGGTACCGGCTCCCCGTTACAGTGTTGAACGTTGCTGTATCGCTTGCGGCCGTCGTCGTGTTTGCACGGTTTGGGCTAAGAGAGTTGGCGATCGTTCAATGCTTTACGGCCGCTTTCGCGCTGGCGACCTGCATCGGACTGCAGTCGAAGATTGCGAAGGTGGATTGGGTGGAGATTTCGAAAGGAGTTATCCTGCTGATCCTGCCTGCGAGCATAATGATGATCGCGACTGTGATGGTGGTCCACAATCTGTCGGGAGACATGTCCTGGCGGGTCGGTCTTTTTCTTCAGATCACCACCGGCGCTTTGACCTACGCTACCGCTCTGATGGCATTGGTAGGTCTAAGCAGGCGCCTGCGCTGGCTAACCTTAGAATAGAATGAACCGGGGGCTTCGCGTTCCGCGGACCTTGACAGGTATTCATTTTCCGTCGGGAAGAATTCGCGGGCGGATTCCACAACTCTGTCGCCAGCGCGCCCGCGACGCCTTTTCCTGGGCGCCAGGACGATGAAGTATCCGGATTTTCTCGACATTCGTATCGCGCTAACGGGTCGTGTTCTCTTGCCGAACCCCCATATCGACATCAACCGCAAGGCAGGGCTTTGCGTTCAGGTTTCGGACCTCGAAGACATTGTACGGGAATTTGCAGTAGGAAATAGAGGGCGATCCGAGGGCCGCCCTCTGCAACTCCATGCCTATCCGGCTATTTAGCCACGTGCCAGAGGTTGGCAACGCCGTCGCCGTTCATGTCGCCTGACTTCTTATCTCCGGCAAAAGTATAAAGCGGCTTGCCGCCATAAGCCCACATTTGCTTGCCGTCGGCATCCTTGACCAGCGACCACTCACCCTCTGCCTTGGCTTTGTCGGCAGCGTGGAAGGCTGGCCACTTCTTGAGGCAATCCTTGTCGCAGTTTGATTTACCTTTGGTATCCTTGTCGAAGGTGTAGAGGGTCATGCCCTTTTCCGTAGCCATGACCTTGCCCATTTTGGTGTCGACCATCTTGACAGGTTCGGCTGCCAGAGCCGGCAAAGTTGTTGCGGCTAAAAGGCCGATCGCGATCAGCAGCGTTTTCATATTTTCCTCCCATTCGGGGTTTCTGACGAAATGTCAGCAGTGCCCGATATAGCCATAGAGAAACGTTCGGCCGCCAACGTGGTTCCATTGAGCGGCTGGCAAACCGCACAACGGCAATTGCCTTCCTATCGCAATGACATTGCGTGAAAAACCCGGTTCATAAGGAGCCCGAATAACGGATTCTCTTTCCTGCCTTGAGCGACGACGTCCATACCGGGGAAGGCTTTCGCACCGCAAGCCTGCGGCCCCTGAGGACATCAAACCATGACCACCCACCCGCCGCTATTGCCGGCCTCGGAGCGATCGTCACGGAATTGGCGATCAATGCTCCCCTTCCCTGGCCATCGCAACGGTTTGTCGCAAGTGTCGGCGGCTTCAAAACTGCCGGGTATTCCCGGAAAGCTCGCCCCCTACCTGTTTCATCCTGTAAATCGTTTTGTGCAGTGCAACAAAATGGAGCCGAGCGCGTTTGCTTTTGTCACTGCCATTCCGGCTTTGATAGTTGGAGCATGCAATGACATCCCTTTCCGATACGATCAAACGCCTCGCAGAGCAGCGAGCTGGACACCTCGGCAATAGTGCTGCGACGTCTCGGCTCGGAGATCTCGGAGCCTTCGGTTCAAACCCTGGGGCACTGGCCGCAAAGATATATGTTCCTTCTTCGCCGGAGCAGCCCCCTGCCCTCGTCGTTGTATTGCACGGTTGTACCCAAACAGCTGAAATCTACGATCATGGTTCTGGGTGGTCCCGCCTTGCCGACGAACATGGCTTCATTCTTCTTTATCCGGAGCAGCGCCGGGAGAACAATATCAATCTCTGTTTCAACTGGTTCGAACCGGGCGATACGCGCCGCGGCGAAGGGGAGGCCATGTCGATCGTTCAGATGATTGAAATGGCATGCCGTGAGCAGCAGATAGATCGCAAGCGGGTTTTCATTACCGGACTTTCAGCCGGCGGCGCGATGGCCAACGTCATGCTCGCGACCTATCCGGAAGTATTCGCGGGCGGCGCAATCATCGCGGGCCTGCCCTACAACGTCGCCTCTACCGTTCCGGAAGCCTTTGAGCGGATGCGCGGTAACGGCCTTCCATCCGCGTCAATCCTTTCCGCCAAGATTACCGAGGCATCACCACATCGAGGGCCGTGGCCCATTATCTCTGTCTGGCAGGGCACCCGGGACCACATTGTCGCCGAGGCGAACGCCCGTGGACTCGTCGAGCAATGGCGAAGCATTCACGGCGTGTCTTCCTCTTCGCCCATATCCTCGGTTTCGGAAGCCAACCATCGCATCACCGGATGGGAAATGGAGGACGGCTTCGTCTCGATCGAGCTCCATAGAATCGACGGCATGGGTCACGGAACGCCGATCGACACCAAGAGCGGTCTCGGCGTTACTGGTCCGTTCATGCTTGATGTCGGCGTCTCTTCAACCGCGCATATCGCCCGATCCTGGGGCCTGACGCCGTCCTTTGGCAAACGAAGCTATCCCGAGCCCCATCAAAACGACGCGCTGCCGGAACGACCAATACCTGCGTCCGCCGACGGTATCCGGGGTGTCATCGAAAATGCCCTTCGTTCCGCCGGCCTCATGCGCTGAATGATCTGATGAATATGGCAATCGGGACGAGACCTTGAGCCTATTTCGTGCGCATCACCCTTCACGGATTTTGTCGCCACGGCGCAACTCGTGATGACGCCAAGCAGCTTCTGAGAAGGAACATTCTGGTGCGACGGGCATTCCCCTTTAAGCTCGTACGAGCCCAAAAGGAAAGGAAAAGGAAAGGAAAATGCTATGAATACGAAAGTCATCGTTTCAGCAGCGGCCGCCTTTGGCCTTCTTGCTGGTTCAGCCTTCGCACAATCCTCGACAGTTACCGGGGCTGCGGGTGGCGCGGTTACCGGAGCAGTTGTTGGCGGCCCTGTGGGCGCGGCAGTCGGCGGCGTGACCGGAGCTATCGTCGGAACGGCCATCGACCCTCCGCCCCAGAAGGTCGTCACCTACGTGGAAGAGCAGCCAATGCCTTCCCGTGAGACCGTCGTGCAAGATAGGATAGTTGTCGGCCGGCCGCTCCCTGAGACCGTTGTTGTCACACCGGTCCCCGATAATCCAACCTACGCCTACGCCTACGTTAACCACGAGCGGGTTATCGTCCAGCCGAAGACCCGTAAGGTTGTGAAAATCCTGGAATAATGCTGCCGGAAGGGCCTTTTCCAAAGGCCCTTCCCACCGGGGAGGCGAGCAGCCCATGGCGCGTTCTTCGTGCATATGGCGTTTGCGAACTCAGGCATACGCATTTTCGAGTTCTGATCCGCGCCCGAGCGGAAGCTCAATTCCTCTGGATAGAATGGTTCGCCTCGTGATAGCGGGCCCAAGAAGTTTTTTGAGCCACTTGGTGGCGCAATACGACAGCCCTCTCCACAATGCAGGCTTGCCCAGGCGCCTCCGGGAACTCTGACCAGGCAGACTTCAATTTCCATTCTGGGACGCCGCCGCTTCACTCGCGGTCCCGCTCCGCGGAGGGCCGGTTCTCTAAAAGGCGCAAAAGCAAATTCCGCTTTCTCTTGCGGTGGACAAGATCAATATCACTGACAAGCTTTGCACCGCCTTCGCGCCGCTCCAATGTGATCTTGCGGCTATGGAAGGCTTCCAGCTCGGCTCGATGCGCTACGCTTATGATCGTGACCTTCGGCAATTCACGGATCACCGTCTCCATCATCTTGTCCTGGCTCTTCTCGTCGAGCGCTGATGTTGCTTCATCCAGCACGATGATATCGGGATCGTGCAGCAAGAGACGCGCAAACGCGAGCCGCTGCTTTTCGCCACCCGACAGCGTCTGGTCCCATGGCGCATCCTCCTCGATCTTATCGTTCAAATAATCGAGCCCCACCCTATCGAGGGCTGCCTTGATCGTATCCAGCGTCCAGTCATCGGCGGCACGCGGATAGGCGACTGCACGGCGAAGCGTCCCGGAAGGGATGTAAGGCCGCTGCGGTAACATGAACAATCGTCTGTCGGCGTGGAAATTGACGCTGCCGTTACCCCACGGCCAAAGACCTGCGATGGCCCGCACCAGCGTGCTCTTGCCTGAACCGGATTCTCCGGCCACGAGCACCCGCTCGCCTGGTTCGATCACGACCTGGGTTTCCTTGACCACAGCGGTGCCGTCGTCAAGCGACACCGACAGATCGTTCAGGCTGAGCATCGCATCGCCTTCAGTTTCACCGCGCTTGATGCGTCCCAGGGCGTTGCTCTGTTCCGCGCGCTCGAGCCCGTCGAGCGACATCATCAGCGAAGCAATGCGCCGGGCACAGGCGTTCCAATCGGCAAGCCGGGGATAGTTGTCGACCAGCCACCCGAACGCGCTCTGAACGATGGCGAAGGCGGAGGCAGCCTGCATTATCTGTCCAAGAGTCATGCTGCCTTCGAGAAACTTTGGAGCGCAAAGCAAAATCGGTACGACTGGCGCAAACAGGCTCGACCCCTGCGACACAAGCGAGGTGCGCATATGCTGGCGTGCAAGAAGCGCCCATTGCCTGAGCACATTGGCGAACGTCTTGTCGACGTCGTTACGCTCCTCCTCTTCACCGCCGAGCAATGCGATACTCTCGCCGTTTTCCCGCACGTGCGTCAGCGTGTAGCGAAATTCGGCTTCCGCCTGATTTTTGACCTCTGAGATGTGGACGAAATGGCGGCCGATAACCGCCATCGAGCTGGACGTGATCGCGGCGTAGAGTACCGCAGTGATGACGAGGAAGCCGGGAACAGTGACGCTCGAACCCCCGATCGTCAGAGTCAAGGCCCCGCCGATCGTCCAGAGCACCACAATGAAGGTCGAGGCCGACAGAAATGCGGAGATGACACCAGCGGTGAAATCAACAGGTGATTCAGTGGCAATCCGCAAATCCTCCGTGATGCGCGCTTCGGGGTTCTTGTGGTCGCCGCCGATGAGATTCAGTTGATAGTACCGGCCGTTTGCGAGCCAGCGCGCGATCACCGCGGTAGTGAGCCAGGAGCGCCAGCGGCGCTGGATCGCCATACGAAGGGAGACTTGGACAGCGACAAGGACTACGCTTCCGAGCACGAGTGGCAGGAACACGGCACTTAGGAAATATACGGTGCTGGCATTACGCTGTTCTATGGCGTCAAAAATCGCGCGATTCCAGATATTGATTCCATACTGGAAGCCGACATTGATGCCGATCAGGGTCAATAGTGCCATTGAGCACGGCCAAGCGAGGCTGTCGCCACTGCTGCCCCAGTAACCGCGCGCACTGATCCAGAAACGCGTCAGCAAATACCTCTTGCGCGCCCGCTCGGCCTCCTCAGGCGTCAACTCTGGATCGGGCTCGATGACATTTGGCGGCGGCGCGACCTCGACAGTCGACGCCTTTTCCTGGCGCGACTTCTTAAGGCCGCGCGGTTTGGTGCCGCCGCCCGATTTCGGATTGAATTTAGCGTGGGTCATAAGCACGATAACGGCTTAAAAATCAAAAGGTTTCATGGTGCCGTTGTCGAACACGGCATCGCAGGCGTGTCGAAAAAATGAGGCATCCACCGCTCGAACGCACAGGGCCTCAAAAGGGCATGTCATCCCAACCATTTTTCAGCTATCGAACTGCTCGACAGCCACGTAGCCTCTCCGCAATTAGATCGCGGTGAAGCCATTGTCGACAAACAAGTGGGCGCCGTTGACAAAACGCGATTCGTCGCTGGCGAGATAAAGCGCGGCCTGGGCCACATCCTCGGGTTCGCCGATGCGGCCCTGCTGCGCGGCGATAGCGGCATCCGACACGTCGACACCCAGAGCCTGCAACTCGGAAACCTCCCGCAGGCCATGCGGCGTTCGGATGAATCCGGGGCATACGGCATTGCAGCGAATGTTTCGGTCTCGAAATTCGACGCCGACCGCGCGGGCGAACATATGAACCGCACCCTTCGTGGTGTCATACAGGACTTCCATCGGCGTTGCAGCCACGGCAGAAATCGACGATGTGCAAACGATCGAGCCACCGCCCGCAGCGATCATGCCCGGCAGCACTGCCCGGGTCATTAGAAACATGGAACGGACATTGACGGCATGAAGCCAATCCCACTCCTGAACTGTCGTTTCCAGGAATGGCTTGATGACGATCGTTCCCGCATGGTTGAACAGCACGGTGACCGGGCCGAATAGGGCTTCCACGCCCTTGACCGCGTCGGTAACCGCCGTCTCGTCGGAGACATCCGCGATCCAATGCTCGGCAGTTCCTCCGGCAGCGCGAATATCGCTGACGGTTTGCGCAGCTGCATCGCCGTTCCGGTCGATGATTGCGACCTTTGCGCCTTCCCGTGCGAACAGGCGGGAGGCGGCTCCTCCCATGCCGGTCGCCCCTCCGGATATAATTGCGATCTTGCCTTTTAGCCTGTCAGTCATGTCCTTGTCTCACTTACCACGATTTTCGTCACGTTTTGCGGACGTCAACGATATCACGATCTCATCCGGAATCGGACTGATCCTCAACAGAGCCCGCGGATTCAAAGCAAGCACATTCGCGGCTCTGTAGCCGCGTGGCCTGACTTGCCGAATTCGGCTCTATTTGGATGACATGAGAGAATCGGATCGGAGATCGTCCGACGGTGGAACGCGGGTCTGGCACATGCGAAGCCATTCGCCAGCTGAATGAGGCCTGCCGACATCAGCAGGCCGCATCAGAGATGCACGAGAAATAAACAAAGCACTGTAAAACTCTCTGTAAACAGCGCTTCGCTCACACTGGGAAATACCTCACAACCATGTGTATTCAGCTGTAGAGACTGACCTCGGGGATCGTGTCGTTGAGAACGAATTCTCCGACTTCCCTGGCCTTGTAGAAGACAGGATCGTGCAGCGTGTGGGTCCGCACATTGCGCCAGAAACGGTCGAAGCGATATTTCTCAGCTGTCGAACGCGCGCCGGTGAGCTCGAAAACGCGGGCAGTCACATCAAGAGAAACATGCGTGGCATGGACCTTCGCCGCATAGGCTTCGGCCGCAGCCTCGCCGCGTTCACGCGCGGTCGCCTTATGACCCTTGGCAAGATTGGCCTGAACGACAGCGGCGGCGCTATCGGCTAGGGCCGCAGAGGCCTTCAAAGCGGCGGTCAGCTCGCCAACGCGCTCGAGGATATAAGGATCGTCGGCCGCCCGCTCGACGCCTGAGGTCACCCAAGGCCGCGTCGTCGTGCGGACATAATCGACCGCCTCGCGCAACGCGCCTTCGGCGGTCCCGAGATAAAAGTTCACGAAAACAAGCTGAATGAGCGGCGTGTTGAACGTAGCTAAGACGGGCGCGGCACTGCTGGTCGTTGCGACCTTGTCCAGATCCTCCTCATAGACAGGGAAATCATGGAATTCGACGCTGCCGCTATCGGAAAGGCGCTGGCCGAAATTATCCCAATCGTCATTGGCCTTGTAACCCGCGCGATTGGTCGGAACGGCAAAGCCGACGATCTTGTCGTCGAGGGCGGCATTGGCGTTGATATAGTCGGAGACGTGCGCCGCCGTGGAGAAGGATTTGCGGCCGTTCAGGACATAGCCGTTGCCGCGCCGCGTCAGCACGAGGCCGGGATCGCGCGGATTGACGGCCGCGCCCCAATAGAGGCTGTTAGCCACCGTCTTGCTGCCGAGCTCCTGTGCGCGCGCCTCGTCGAAGGCCCAGTAGACATATTGGCTGTTGACGAAATGATAGCCGAGAAGCTGGCCGATGGAGCTTTCGCCGCGGGCGAGGATGCGGGTCAAACGCAGGCCATCAACCCAATCGAGACCACCGCCGCCGATCTGCGGCGCATGCAGCGCATTCAGCAATCCCGCATTCTTGAGCTTGACGATTTCGCCAAGCGGCGGCTGGCCTTCACGGTCCAGCTCGGCGGCGCGTTTCGAAAGGTCAGCTGCAATTTCCTCGGCCCTGGCAAAGAGATCCTCTCGCGTGGCATTCCGATTGCTCGCGAAGACGACGTTGGACTGGCTCATGATATCACTCCGATTCTATGACATGAGCCGGCGGGGTCTCGTGACCCCGCCGGCAAATCGAGGCAGGCAGCTTAGAAAAGCTTGTCCGGGATCCAGGTGGCGGTCACCGCGTCGCTCGTGCTGAACGCCGGAACCTTCTGCGCCAGCTCCTCGATCGTCTTGACACCGGCGGTGCGCAGTCCCTCCTGGGTCAGGAGCGTCGGCTTGACGGTGATCTGATGCGGAACATCCTGACCGGCGACCTGCAGGGCGGCGGCGCGAATGGAGACGGCGCCGACAACGGCCGGATTGGTCGCGACGGTCGCAACCCAGGGGCTGCCCGGCTCGATGATCTCCTGAATGTCGGCGGTGGAAACGTCAGCCGAATAGATCTTCAGCTTGCTCCCGATGCCGAGATCGTTGGCCGCAAGCTTCACGCCGCGGGCAAATTCGTCATAGGGGGCGAAGACGACAGTGATGTCGGGATTTGCTGTCAACGCCGCCTTTGCCTGGTCGGCCGTCGACGTTGCCGTCGTATCGCTGACATTGCCGAAGCGGGCCTTTTCGACCACACCAGTATTTTGTGACTTGAACGTCTCCCAGGCTTCATTGCGGCGGTCGAGCGGCGCAAAGCCTGCGACATAGACATAGCCCGCCTTGAAGCTGCTGCCATTATCCTTGACGACCTGTTTCAAGGCGAGATCGGCAAGCTCGTGGTCGCTCTGCTCGACCTGCGGGATCTTCGGATTGTTGAGATTGACGTCGAAGGCGACGACCTTGATGCCCTTGTCGAGCGCCTGTTGCACGACGTCACCGAGCGATTCCGGCAGGCCGTGATCGATGACGATGCCCGAGACACCGAGGTTGATCGCCTGCAGGATCTGCTCACGCTGTTCGGCGGCGTCCTGACGTCCCGGGAAGACGCGCAGATCGATGTCGAGCGCCTTGGCCTGGGCTTCGGCGCCGGCCTGATAGGCCTGAAAGAAGTCGCCGGCGGAAATGTAGCTGATGAGAGCGATCTTGACGCCGCCCTTGTCGAAGGGGGCAGGAGCGCCGTTCACGCCGCCGGCCATTGCTGCTTGCGTGAAAAAGAGCGGAATGGCGGCTGACAGGGCAAGCCGCGGAAGGGATTTCATCGTCGCGATCCTCGTGATCAATCGGAAGCGTCGTCTGACGGAATGCCAACCCTGCGACGCATGAAATTATTAGATATAATCTCTATGTTTTTAGTAGAGTAAATCATCCGAATTTCGCGGGCTTCTGAGATTCTTTGTTCGCCTCGGCAGGCCTTCAGGGCAAGGGCTTGCCTGGAAATCCGGTGGCCATGCTGCGCACTATCAGCGCTCGAACAGGAACCCGGATCCCTCTGAATGGCGCTTCTTGACGTCTCCAATATTACGCATAGCTTCGGCTCGACACGCGCCGTCGATGCCGCGCGCTTTGCGATCGAGCGCGGAGAGATCGTCGCGCTGATGGGTGCCAACGGCGCTGGAAAATCGACGCTGGTCAAGATTCTGTCGGGCGTGTTTGCCGCAGACGGCGGCACGATCCGGCTCAACGGGCAACCGTTCTTGCCCAGAAGCCCTTCTGAAGCGGCTCGGGCGGGTGTCGTCACCGTCCATCAATCGACGGATCTCGTCGGTCCTGCCGGACTGACCGTCGCCGATGTTCTGCTGCTCAACCGGTTCGCCGAGCGCGGAACACCCTTCTTCGTCTCGCGCAAGAGCGTTCGGCGCGAGGCCAAGGCAATGCTGGACGCAGCCGGCTTCTCACTGCCGCTCGATCGTGATTTCGGCGATATCTCGGCAGCCGACCGCCAGCTCGTGGCAATCGCGCGCGCCTTGGCCAACAAGACGGAACTGCTGATCCTCGACGAACCCACAGCCAGTCTCTCGGGAACCGAAAGCCGGAGGCTCTTCGATGTCCTCCTGCGGCTGCGTGCTCAAGGTCTGGCGATCCTCTATATCTCGCATCGGACGGCGGATCTGGAAGCTATCGCCGATCGCGCGCTGGTCATGCGCGGCGGACGGGTGGTCGGCAGCTTTTCCAGGCCGATCGACTTTTCTGCCGCTATCGAAGCGATGATCGGCCGCAGGCTGGATAGCGCGCGCCCCGATGTACGGCAGGCGACAGGCCCGGCAGTCTTTGAAATGCGCGGCACGCAGCTACTTCCGCAAAGCGAAGCCTTCGATCTCAGCCTTCATGCCGGCGAAGTGGTTGCCGTGACCGGCGTACTCGGGGCCGGAAAAAGCCGGTTGCTGGCGGCGATCTTCGGCACCACCCGGTTGGCCGGGGGCGATATGCTGCTCAACGGACGACCTTATCGGCCTCGCTCGCCTGGCGAGGCAGTCGCAGCCGGCGTCGCCATGGCAGGAGAGGATCGCCATCGCTCTTCGCTTATGCCGGATGCCTGGCCGGGCTCCTCCCTGGCTGCGACGATCAGCCTGCCGCATCTCGACAAATGGTATCCCCATGGCTTCCTGCTCGGCGGCCGTGAGCGGCGCGAGGCGGAAAAGGCGATTTCGCGCCTTGGCATCAAGGCAGCGGGTCCGCAAGCCTCTATCTGGACCTTGTCCGGCGGCAACCAGCAAAAGGCCGTCATCGCGCGCTGGGAGGCGGAACCATGCCCGCTCCTGCTGCTCGACGAACCCTTTCAGGGGGTCGATGTCGGCGCGCGGCAGGACATCATAAAGGCGATCCGTGCGCGCAGCGACCGCGCGACGTTGATTGCCACCTCCGACCCGGAGGAAGCCTACGAGGTCGCCGATCGCATTCTCACGATGGATCACCACGTGCTGCGTCCCATCGCTGGCAACAAAACAATTTCCGCAGCCATTGAGGGCATTTCCGCATGACAACGATCGATGACGACAGATTTGCGGCTGCGGCCGCACAGGACGGCCGCGGCGTCAAAGGCCGCCTTGCTGTAGTCGGCCACCATCTCCGCGCGGGCGCAGTGTTCCTCCTGCTCCTGGCCATGCTGGTCGGCTTTACCGCGGCACAGCCCGCCTTCATCACGATCGCAAATCTCATGAGTATCCTGCAGGCCGTGTCTGTTGTTGCGATCCTCGCCGCCGGCGTCACGGTCACCCTTGCCGTCGGCGGTTTCGACCTGTCCATCGGCGCGATTGCCGCCTCCAGCGTCATGGCGGCAAGCTATGCCATGATCGTCTGGCACCTGGACGCTCTCGCAACCGTGCCTCTGGTGCTGACCTCCGGCGCCGTGATCGGCCTCGTCAACGCCTTCCTCATCGTGCGCCTGCGCGTGCCGGATCTGCTCGCCACGCTCGCAGTGATGTTCCTTCTTTCGGGCCTGCAATTGATCCCGACGGCTGGACGCTCGATTTCGACCGGCATGGTGCTGCCGGACGGCTCGAAGGCGACGGGCGCCTTTGATCCATCCTTCCTTCTGATCGGCCGCTACAATCTCTTTTCCATCCTGCCAGTCGCCGTCGTGTTGATGGCGGTCGTCGCCATCGTGCTTTTCGTACTGACCGAGCGGACCCGCATCGGCCGGCTGCTCTTCGCCACCGGCGGCAACGAACTCGCCACCCGGCTCGCCGGCGCTTCGACAACGCGGCTGAAGACATTTGCCTATGTGATTTCCGGCGTGCTCGCAGCCCTCGGCGGCATCGTCATTGCCGCCCGCGTCGGGCGCGGCGACGTCTCCTCCGGGGGCTCCCTGCTGATGGATTCCGTCGCGGCCGCGTTGATCGGCTACGCCGTCCTCAATCTGCGCCGCCCGAACGTGCTTGGCACGATCGTCGGAGCGGTATTCGTCGGCATATTGCTGAACGGGCTCACCATGCTGAATGCCCCTTACTATACGCAGGATTTCGTCAAGGGCGCAGTTCTCGTAGGTGCACTGGCGCTAACCTATGGGCTCGGCAGAAACCCTGATCGCTAAGCCCCGGAAGCGGCCCACGGAAATTTCCCCGGCCGCTCGTGTTTTGGAAAACCATTCCTCTGTAATTCTCCTAAATCTATCTATTTTATGCTCTATTGCTCGAGAGGATTCTTTAATGGACAATAAGCAAACGACCGGCCTTGGGCGCCGGGACATTTTGAAACTGACCGCTGCCGGCGCAGCCCTGGCGACCGCTGGGCTGATCTCAAGCAAGGCAGCAGCAGCCGACGATGCCTTGTCTCTAAAAGGCAAGCGTATCGCCATCAGCGCAACGGGAACCGACCACTATTTCGATCTGCAGGCCTATAATGCCCAGATCGACGAAGTGAAGAAGCTCGGCGGCACGCCGATCGCCGTCGATGCCGGTCGTAACGACGGCAAGCTGGTGTCGCAATTGCAGACACTGATCGCGCAGCGGCCGGACGCGATCGTCCAGATCCTCGGCACCTTGAGCGTCATTGATCCCTGGCTGAAAAAGGCACGGGACGCGGGTATTCCCGTCCTGACCGTCGATGTCGGCTCCACCAATTCGATCAACAACACCACATCCGACAACTGGGGTATCGGCAAGGATCTGGCGCTGCAGCTCGTGTCCGATATCGGCGGCGAAGGCAATATCATCGCTTTCAACGGCTTCTATGGCGTCACGCCCTGCGCGATCCGCTATGATCAGCTCGTCAATGTCGTCAAATATTTCCCGAAGGTGAAGATCATTCAACCCGAGCTACGGGACGTCATTCCCAACACGGTTCAGGACGCCTTCACCCAGATCACCGCGATCCTCAACAAATATCCGGAGAAGGGCTCTATCAAGGCCATCTGGTCCGCCTGGGATATTCCCCAGCTCGGCGCCACGCAGGCTCTTGCCGCCGCAGGCCGCACGGAAATCCGCACCTATGGCGTCGACGGAAGCCCGGAAGTGCTGCAGCTGGTCGCCGATCCGAACTCGCCTGCTGGCGCCGATGCGGCCCAGCAACCGGCAGAAATCGGCCGCACCGCCATCCGCAACGTCGCCAAGCTGCTGGCAGGGCAGACCCTGCCGCGCGAAACCTACGTGCCTGCTCTTTTGGCCAATAAGAGCAACGTCTCCGACGTCGTCAAGAAGCTTGGCATCGGCTGACATATGAACCGGCGATGCGGCTTTCGCCGCATCGCCCCGCATAATGCGAGGGCCTTTTCCAATGACAGCAACCGAGCCAGCGCCTGCGGCCGACAGCCGGGACCATGTCGTCCGCTTTGACCGTGTCGTGAAGCGCTTCGGCGGTGCGCAGGCACTGGCCGGCGCGTCGCTGACCGTACGCCGCGGTACCGTGCATGGGCTGGTCGGGCAGAATGGCGCCGGCAAATCGACACTGATCAAGCTTCTTGCCGGCCTGCACAAGCCGGATGAAGGCCGCATCGAAATCGAAGGCCGAGGCTATGATCGGCTGACGCCACATCTGTGCGAAGAACTCGGCATTCACTTTATCCACCAGGACCGGCTGCTGGTTCCGACTTTCACCGTAGGCGAGACGTTGTTCCTCGGCAGGGAGCTGCGCCTCGGTGGCACGCCCTTCATCGACCGTAGCGCAATGCAGCGTCGCGCCCGGGAGATCCTTGCCAATTATTTCGGCGTGGATTTACCTAAGAACGCACTGATCAGCGAGCTCTCGACGGCCGAGCAGCAGATCGTTCAGATCACCCGAGCGCTGCTGCACCAACCGAAACTTCTCGTCTTCGACGAGCCGACCGCTGCTTTGGTCCGGCAGGAGGCGGACATCCTTTTTCGCCTGATCCGCCGTCTGCGCAGCGAAGGAGTGACCATCATCTACATCTCGCACTATCTTAACGAGATCGAGGCTTTATGCGACGATGTCACGGTGCTCCGCAACGGCGTCGATGTCGCCTCCCTGCCCATGAGCGAGACCTCGGCCAACGGGATCGCGACCCTTATGGTCGAGCGCGATATCGGAGAGATGTTCCCGAAGCGGCAGGTGGAATTCGGCGCCGAAATTCTCAAGGTTCGTCATCTCTCGGCAGCCAATCGCTTCCACGATGTCAGTTTCACCCTGCGCCGCGGCGAGATCCTCGGAATCACCGGCTTGCTCGGCTCCGGGGCGAAGGATCTGGTGCGCACCCTCTTCGGACTGCAGGCGGCGACGAGCGGAGAGATCGATATCGAGACGAAGGCGCTCAAACCGCGCAGCCCGGTCGAGGCTGTCGACCATCAGCTGGCGCTGGTGCCTGAGGATCGTCGCGGCCACGGCGTCGGCCTCGATCTCAGCGTGCGGGAGAACATCACGCTGTCGAGCCTTTCCCGCTACACGCGCTTCGGCTTTCTCGACCGTAAACGCGAGGGCAGCGATACCGACGAGCTAATCAAGCGCCTGCAGATCAAGACGGCAGGCCGCGAAGCGTTGGTGCGCACGCTCTCGGGCGGCAACCAGCAGAAGGTCGCGATCGCCAAATGGCTGAGCCGCCAGTCGGAAATCTATCTGCTGGATGAGCCGACCGTCGGTGTCGATATCGGCTCCAAGGTGGAGATCTACTCGCTCATCGGCGAGCTTGCCGCACGCGGCGCCGGCGTGATCGTGCTGTCGTCGGACCTGCCTGAGCTCGTGGGCATTACCGACAGGATCCTCGTGCTGTTCCGCGGCCGGCTGACGCGCGAGCTCGTTTCCTCACAGACCACAACGGATGAAGTGCTGTCGGCATCGACCGGCGCCGTGGAAGGATTGCGCCATGTCGGCTGATGTCCAATTTGCCTCCCTTCCCGAGGCTCCGGCCGGGCGATCGCTGCCATCGGGCAGCAAGCTTGCAGCCGCAGCCCTGCGCTTCGGCTCGCTGCTCGCATTCGCCTCGATCCTGGTGATCTTCGCGTTGACGGCACCCTACTTCCTGACCGTCGGCAATATCGGCAACGTACTCGGCCAATCGGCCATCTCGGGCGTTCTCGCCATCGGCTTGACGATCGTCCTCATCGCTGGCGGCTCCAACGTCGTCACCGGCGGTATCGACCTTTCGCTTGCGGCCAATATGGGCCTGAGCGCCGCGGTCTATGCAACGCTCATCCAGCTGGGTTTCAATGATCTTACTGCCGGCGCGGGTGCACTTGCCACCGGACTCGCAATCGGTGCCGTCAACGCGCTGGCGATCGTGCTGGCGGGCATCGTGCCCTTGCTGGCAACACTGGCTGTCATGAATGTCGTCGCCGGCCTGGAACTTGTTCTGACCCAGAATACAGTTCTTCCGGCGGCGACCGATTTTCTGACAATCCTTTCGGCCTCGGATGGCTTCGGCATACCGATTCTCGCCTATGTCCTGATCGGTTTTACGATCATCGCCACGGCCATCGTGCAATGCACGCCGCTCGGCCTGCGGCTCTACGCCGTCGGCGAGTTTCCCGAAGCCGCGCGCGCGGCCGGCCTGCCGTTGAAAAAGCTGGTCGCGGGCGCCTTCGTCGCCAGCGGACTTTGCGGCGGGATCGCCGGCATCCTATCGGTATCCTATCTCAGCGGCAGCACGACCGGTTCCGGCGAAATGCTGCTTCCGGTCGTCGTAACGGCCCTGCTTGGCTCGGTCTTCTCGCGCCGGCTCGTGCCAACGATCGGCGGCACGCTGATCTCAACCCTGTTCGTCGGCTTCCTCATCAACGGCTTCCAGCTTCTGAACCTGCCGAGCACGCTGGTCAGCGGTGTTCAGGGGCTGCTGATCCTGATCGTCGTCTCGGCGACAACCCTGCTGCGCAAACGGGAGATCTGATCATGTCCGCTACCGTTGTTTCAGCACGATCGTTCGCAGGTGCTGCCCGATATGGCCTCATCGTCGCACTCATCGCCGTCTTCTCGCTCTTCTCGACGGTCGCGCCGACATTCTTCAGCGCCGGCAACCTGCAGAGCATTCTCGTCAACAATTTCACGCTGCTCGCCATCGTCTCGATCGCCATGACCTTTGCCGTTGCGGCCGGTGGCATCGATCTTTCCGTGGGGACATCCGTCGACTTTGCGAGCTTTGCTTTCGTTTCCAGCATTCTGGCTGGCGTGCCCGTGCCTTTGGCTGCTCTGGCGGGCCTTGGCGCCGGGGCACTGGTCGGGGCGTTCAACGCGGTGCTGATTTCCGGAATCGGCGTATCGCCATTCCTGGCAACGCTTGGAACGCTGTTCATCGGCCGCAGCATCCAGCAGCTACTGACGGATGGCGGCAATCCGGTCTATCTGCCGCCATCCGGTGTGCCCGAGGCATTTCGTTTTATCGGCCATGGAACGCTCGGCACTATTCCCGTGCCGCTGCTGATCGCGGCCGTCATCATCGCCGGTGCCGCATTGCTCTTTGCCAGGATGCGCTTCGGGCGCGTGGTTCTGGCGATCGGCATCCAGCCGCGGACGGTGCGCTATTCGGGGATCGGGCTGAGAGCCCATGTCGCCGCAACCTTCATTCTCGCCGGCATTATCGCCGCCTTTACCGGGCTGATCCTGACGGCCACGGTGACCGTCTATATCCCCTCCTCCGGCAACGGCTTCATGCTGAACGCCATAGGCGCCACCTTCATCGGCACGACCTTTTCGCCGCTCGGGCGGCCGAATGTCGTGGGCACGGTGCTCGGCGTGCTGCTTTTGAGCATCGTCGCCAATGGCCTGCTGCTGACAGGCCTGAACTTCTACTGGCAGCAGGTCGGCACCGGTCAACTGATCTTCGCGGTGCTCGCCTTCAGCTTCGTCAACAAGAAAGCCGTCGGCGCCTGAATGCCGCCGATCCTTATCATGCAGGAATAACAACATGACCCGCGAAATCAGGCTCAACGCCTTCGACATGAACTGCGTCGGACACCAGTCACCAGGCCTGTGGCGGCATCCGCGCGACAAGTCCTGGACCTACAAGGATATGGATTATTGGGTCCATCTGGCAAAGACGCTGGAGCGCGGCAAGTTCGACGGGCTGTTCATCGCCGACGTGCTCGGCGTCTATGACGTGCTGAACGGCAATGTCGACGCGGCGCTGCGCCACTCCGCGCAGGTGCCGGTCAACGATCCGCTGCAGCTTATCCCGACCATGGCCTATGAGACGGAGCATCTTGGCTTCGGGCTGACCGCCTCGCTCTCCTTCGAGCATCCCTACACCTTCGCGCGACGCATCTCGACGCTCGATCACCTGACCAAGGGGCGGGTCGGCTGGAACATCGTCACCTCGTATTTGAACAGTGGCGCGCTGAATATAGGCCAGTCTGCGCAGACGCAGCACGATGACCGCTACGGCTTGGCGGAAGAATATCTTGAAGTCTGCTACAAGCTCTGGGAAGGCAGCTGGGAAGATGATGCGGTTATCCGCGACCGGGAAAAAGGCATTTTCACGCGGCCGGAGAAAGTGCATCCCATCCGCCATTCCGGCAAGCATTTCACCGTTCCCGGCATTCATTTGAGCGAACCCTCGCCGCAGCGCACACCGGTGCTCTATCAGGCAGGAGCCTCCAGCCGCGGCAAGGATTTCGCCGGCGCGCATGCCGAATGCATCTTCGTGGCAGCACCCTCCAAGCCGGTGCTGAAGCGCTATGTCGCCAATGTTCGCGAAGCGGCCGAGCGTGTCGGGCGCAACCCACGCGAAATTCTTGCCTTCAACCTCCAGACCGTGATCCTTGGCGAGACCGACGCGGAAGCGCAGCGCAAGTTCAACGAATACCGGGAATACGCCTCCTTCGAAGGCGCGCAGACGCTGATATCAGGCTGGACCGGCATCGACTTCGGCCAGTTCTCGCCTGACGAGGTGCTTCGCCACCGCCATACCAACGCGGTGCAGTCCGCCGTCGAGACCTTCACCACGATCGATCCGAACAAAGAGTGGACCGTGCGCGAAATGGCCGACTGGGTCGGCATCGGCGGTTTCGGCCCCGTCTTTGTCGGCTCGCCGCAAACGGTTGCCGACCTGATGCAGGAATGGATAGAGGATACCGATGTCGACGGCTTCAATCTGGCCTATGCCGTGACGCCCGAAAGCTTTGAGGATGCCGTCGATCTTCTGGTTCCCGAGCTGCAGAAGCGCGGCGTCTACAAGACCGACTACCGCTCGGGAACACTGCGGGAAAAACTCGGCGGCAACGGGCCTCGGCTTGTGGCACCGCATCCGGCGACAGGCTATCGCAATCTTCGCGATGCTGTTGCGCGCGCATCTTAACCTCGCGAGGCCACCCAGCTATGCCGGTATCCAGAGTTCAGGCAAAGGGCTCTGAAAGCATCTCCTCGAGATCGGCCTTTGCCTGAGGTGAAAGATAGGGACGCAAGAGGCTCGCGACCTGGCTTAGCCCCCAATGGACGTGCTGCGGGCTGAGGTCGCGAACGCCTTCCTGCAGCCCGAGATAAACGGCCCAATAGGTTGAGACGATCCACACATTGGCCAATAGCGGCTTCCTGTCATCCGCAGCGAAGCTGATGAGACCGGCTGCTTCCATGCGCTGAAAAATGACATCGACCGAAAGACGCATGCCGGCACTGACAGCCAGAATCGGCCCCCTCAATCCCGGCGCGGTCGCCAATAGGCCCGGAAGGTCGCGAAAGAGGAAGCGATAGGTCCAGACGAGGGAGAACCATTTGCGCAGAAAGCCGGCATAGACTTTCGAGTCGGGCGCGGGCACGGCATCCGCCTCGGCGACGAGCGCCAGCGCATCGGCCTCGAACCGGGAAAACAGGGCCACTACCAGGGACTCCTTGGTGCGGAAATGGTAGTAGAGATTGCCCTGATTGATACGGACAGCCTCTGCGATTTCCGCCGTTGTCACTGCCTCGGGGCCTTTTTGGTTGAAGAGCGATAATGTCGAGACAAGGATCCGTTCGCGCGTACTGGGCCGTGCTGTCGGCTCCGTTCTTTTGCCTTTGTTTTCCGCCACGCTTTTTTCCTCTTGAATGCCTAAGGTATTCACCTTACCTGTTCTAAGGTAAATGCCTTAATCCTGATCTACAGGCATTCGTGGAACTGAACAAGGAGGCGGAAGGATGAATGCACGCGTAAACACGGCCGATCCATCGCCGGGCGCATTTCCCCTGACGCCACGGTCGATGCCGCATGTGCTCCTTTCACTGATCCGCAATCCCCTTGATGCGCTGCCACCCGAGATCTTCGATGAGCCAGTTGTCTTTACGCGGTTAGGCGGAAAATTACGGGTCTATCTCGCCGATCCAGAACTTATCTACCAGGCTCTCGTGAGGAATTCCGATGCGCTCGGCAAGGGCGAGGATGTTCGCCGCCTGCTCGGCCCAGCGCTCGGCGATGGCATCCTGACCTCGGATGGCGCTCATTGGAAATGGCAGCGTCAATCCGTGGCCGGTGCCTTTCGCCACGAAAAGCTTCTCGAACTTCAGCCAGCCATGATCGCAGCCGCCCAGCGCAGACGCGATCTTTGGCTCACGCATAAAGACGGCGCTCTCGACCTCTGCCAGGAAATGATGCGCACCACCTTCGACATTATCGTCGAGACGATGATGTCTGGCGGCGAAGGCATCGATGTCGACAGAGTCGAGCGTAACATCACCGACTATCTGAAGCCGACTGGCTGGAAATTTGCGCTGGGCCTGCTCGGCGCGCCGGAGTGGATGCCGCATCCAGGCAAGGAAAAGGCAAAAGCGGCCGTGACCTTCCTGCGGGCGACCCTTGCTAAAGTGATTGCCGAACGGCGGCGCAGTGGTATCGAGCGCAGCGACCTCGTGTCCATGCTGCTTGGTGCAGCCGACCCGGAAACGGGTCGCACGATGAACGACGAAGAGATCATCGACAATCTGATGACCTTCATCACCGCCGGACACGAGACGACGGCGCTCGGCCTTGCCTGGACGCTCCATCTCCTGGCCCGCCATTCGGACTGTCAGGCCAGGCTCTTCGACGAGATCGCCGCTGCCACAGATGGCGGCCCGCTTCTTGCCGAACATGTCGGCAAATTCACCTATGCCAGACAGGTCTTTTCCGAGGCCATGCGGCTCTACCCGCCGGCCCCGATCATCTCGCGCGCGGCACTGCGCGAATTTACCCTTGGCGCCTATACGATTCCGGCCGGAACGATCCTCTATGTGCCGATCTATGCCGTGCATCGTCACGCCTCCATCTGGGAGGACCCGCTGGTTTTCGACCCCGAGCGCTTCGAACCCGAGACCGCCAAGAACCGCCACCGCTTTGCCTTCATGCCGTTCGGTGCCGGCCCGCGTGTCTGCATCGGCAATGGCTTTGCCATGATGGAAGCCGTTGCGATCCTTACCGTCCTGCTGCAAAGGTTCCGCGTCACCGGCCCGAACGAACCTTCGCCAAAGCCGATCATGAAGGTCACGCTGCGGCCGATGCACCCTTTGCCGATCCATTTGGTCGAACGATAGGCGCTGGAGCACCCTATTTCGGACACAAGGCGGGCTGAAGTTCGCTTCAGATGTCATGGAGGTGAGCATGCGCCTGTTCCTGTCTGGCCTTTTTACGCTGCTTGCCATCACCGCCGCCGTTGCCGCACCTTCGATAAAAGCAGGCCAGGCCGCCACGAAACTCGGCCGAGGCGTCAACGTTCTCGGCTATGACCCTCTCTGGACCGATGCCGGGAAGGCTCGCTTCAAGCCCGCCTATTACAAGATGCTGCATGACAGCGGCTTTCAGAACATCCGCGTCAATCTGCAAGCCTTCTCGCATATGGATCAGTCCGGCCACCTCGACGCGCAATGGCTCGCAAAGCTTGATGACGTGGTGAAACAGGCGACCGGAGCGGGTCTGAAAGTCATCCTCGACGAGCACGACTATCGTGCCTGCGCTGAGAACGCCGAGGATTGCAGATCGAAGCTGATTGCCTTCTGGAACCAGATCGCACCACGCTATAAGGATGAACCTAATAGCGTTCTCTTCGAGATCTTGAACGAGCCGAACAAGGCGATAACCCCGGATATCTGGAACGGGTTGCTGCGCGAAGCGCTCACTGTCATTCGCAAGACGAATCCCGATCGCAGTGTGGTGATCGGACCGGCAAATTCCAACAACTTCCATTCACTCGACAAGTTGTCGCTTCCCGAAGACGACCGCAATATCATCGTGACTGTTCACTATTACGATCCCTTCGCCTTCACGCACCAGGGTGCGACCTGGACAAATCCAAGCCGCGAAAAGCTGATCGGCGTGAAATGGGGCAGTCCAGCCGAGCACGAACAGATCGTCCGGGACTTTTCAACGATCGCCGCGTGGTCGCGCAACCATGATCGCCCGATCCTGCTCGGCGAGTTCGGCGCCTACGACAAAGGCGATATCGCATCGCGGGCGGCATGGACCGCAAGCGTGGCGCGGGCAGCGGAAAGCAACCATTTTGCCTGGAGCTACTGGCAGTTCGAAGACAGCTTCGGCGCCTACGATGTCGCCACCGACAAATGGGTGGCGCCGATCCATCAGGCGCTGATGTCGAGCCAGCAGAACTGAGCCGAAGGGCAAGACGCTACTCCCGCTTGGATAAGGTGCAGCGTCTCGCAAGTTCAAAGCTCTACGCGCGGTGCCGCCGCGGGTTTCAGGCGCCCCAAGTGCGTTCGAGCACGCGGATCCAGTTTTCATGGGCAATCATCCCGAGCGCCTGATCGTCAAAGCCATGTGCGCGCAGGGCGTCGATGAGCTTCGGCAGGCCGCTGGCATCGCCAAGCGACTGCGGGATGGTCGTGCCATCGAAATCGGAGCCGAGCGCCACATGCTCGATGCCGATCCGCTCGGCGATGTAAGCGATATGACGGACGAGGAGCTCAATCGGCGTATCGGCATTTCTGACGCCATCGTCACGCAGGAACAGCACGCCGAAATTGATGCCGACCAGACCGCCGGTATCGCGGATCGCATCGAGCTGCTTGTCCGTCAGATTGCGGCTGTGGGGCGAAATCGCGTGTGCGTTGGAATGCGAGGCGACAAGCGGCGCCTTCGACAATTTCGCGATATCCCAGAAGCCCTGCTCGTTCATGTGCGAGAGATCGATCATGATCCGCAGTTCATTGCAGGCGCGGATCAGATCTTTGCCGGCATCGGTCAGGCCGGGCCCGATATCCGGCGTCGAGGGAAAGCGGAAAGGCACGCCATAAGCGAAGACGTTCGGCCGGCTCCACACCGGACCGAGCGTACGCAGCCCGGCTTGATGAAGGACATGGAGCGCATCGAGATCGGCCGCGATCGCTTCTGCCCCTTCGATATGGAAAACAGCGGCGAACCGGCCATCGGCGATGGAACTACGGATGTCGTTGGCCGACCGGCAAACCTTTACTGCGCCATCGGACTGAGCCTCGATTGCGAGAAGAAGGCGAAACATCGCCAAAGTCTCGTTCAGCGCCTGGGGCTGCGAGGGAGCCGGAAAGTCACCATTCCCATCGCGGGGTTGATCCGGAGACGGAATGAACACTGCGCAAAGCCCGCCTGCAAGCCCGCCGCGACGCGCGCGCGGGAGATCGATATGCCCCGCAGCCTCGCCATTCAGAAAGGCGTTGACGGAATTGAGGCCATCGCGCCGCAGCCGCAGCAACACATCATTGTGGCCGTCGAATACTGGAATTATCGAGGATTCTGTCATGTCTCATTCCAAAAATTGTAGTGGATGCCTGCCTAGGCAAGCTCGGAGGGGTGGGCAAATGCAAACCGCGCATAGGGTCTGCGAAAAACGGAATTAGTCGCTCGCAAGACGCGCTGTTAGAGAAGCTGGCGAAAATACGATAGCGACAGAACCGTACCAAGTCTCGCCATGCTTGGCATAGAGCTGTTGCCAAAAGAGTGAAAGGGGATTTCGCATGGTTTCCAGACGCCAGTTTCTCATCGGCAGCGGTACGCTGCCCTTCCTGTCCTATCTCGATCTAGCACAGACCGCATTTGCCGCGACGCCGAAAGATGTGCTTGTCGTTGCCCAGCAGCTCGACAACATGACGAGCCTCGACCCTCATGAAAGCTTCGAGGCCGTTGGCGGCGAAGTGATCAGCAACATGTATCAGAAGCTGGTGCGCCCCAACACCGATGATCCCTCCAAGGTCGATCCTGTGCTCGCTCAATCCTGGCAGGCCGATGCGGACAGCAAGGTCTTCACCTTCAAGCTCGCCAAGGCAAGCTTTGCAAGCGGCGCGCCGGTGACGGCAGAGGATGTCGCCTTCTCGCTGCAGCGCGCGATCAAGATGAACAAGGGCGCAGCCTTCATCATCAATCAGTTCGGCTTCACCGCCGAGAACGTCGAAAGCCGTATCGTCGCCAAGGATGCCGAGACGCTGACCCTGACGACCGAGAAGCCCACCGCGATCGCCTTCCTGCTTTATTGCCTCTCGGCCAACATCGCCGCCGTGGTCGAAAAGAAGACGGTGCTCGCCAATGAGGCAAATGGCGACATGGGCAATGCCTGGCTGCAGAAGAACAGCGCCGGCTCGGGCAGTTTCCAGCTTCAGGCCTGGAAGGCGAGCGAATCCGTGTCGCTCACGCTCAACCCGCATGGCCCCTACAAGGGCAATCTGAAGCGCGTCATCCTGCGCCATGTCACCGACCCCGCCTCGCAGCTTTTGATGCTGAAGAAGGGTGATGCCGATATCGCCCGCGATCTGACCTCCGAGCAGCTTCGCACCATTCAGAACGACGCCGACTTCACGCTGGTCACCAAGAGCATCGCCTCGCTGGTTCTCATCTCCCTTAATCAGGGTGTGCCGAACCTGGCAAAGCCTCAGGTCTGGCAGGCCGTCAAATGGGCGCTCGACTACAAGGGCATGCAGGAAAACATCGTGCCCTTGACCCATAAGGTCCACCAGAGCTTCGAGCCGGAAGGTTTCCCGGCAGCGATCAGCGACACGCCGTTCCAGAAGGATGTGGCGAAGGCGAAGGCGCTGATGGCCGAAGCCGGGCTTGCCGACGGTTTCGACGTGACGATGGATCACTACGCCGCACAGCCCTATCCTGACCTCGCCCAGGCCATCCAGGCGAACCTTGCCGAGATCGGCATTCGCGTGAAGTTGCAATCGGCGGAAAACCGGCAGGTGCTGACGAAGATGCGCGGCCGCCAGCACGAGATGGCGCTTTCCGCATGGGGCACCGATTATTTCGATCCGAACTCCAACGGCGAAGTCTTCACCATCAACAAGGACAATTCCGACGACGCCAAGAGCAAGCCCTTCCTGTGGCGTTCACGCTACAAGAACGACGATTTCGCCGCCAAGGCCGAAGCCGCCCGCGACGAGAAGGACCCGGCCAAGCGCATCGCCCTCTATGAAGAGCTCCAGCGCGAGCACATGCAGAACAGCCCCTTCATCTTCATGTTCCAATGGATGAAAACCGCGGCGTGCAGCAAGGCCGTCTCCGGCTTCCAGCTCGGCGCTCTCTCAGAAGCCAATTCCTATCAGGGGACCAGCAAGGCTTGACCCGACGGCTCAAATCCTTCTCCGCCATCCTGAGCAGCATCGTATTGACGCTGCTCGGGCTGACGGTCGTCACCTTCCTTATAGGCCGCGTCATGCCGGTCGATCCGGTCATTGCTGCCGTCGGCGACAATGCGCCGGAGGCGGTGGTCATTCGCGTGCGGGCCGAAATGGGCCTCGACCAGCCTCTTCCCATTCA
>Ga0209233_1000164_pt1 | contig 152430 bp, 135 predicted proteins | sample AraplaCL_Cvi_mCL_FD_184269 | JGI IMG/M metagenome (GOLD analysis project Ga0209233, IMG submission 184269) | Arabidopsis root microbial communities from the University of North Carolina, USA - plate scrape CL_Cvi_mCL (SPAdes) (version 2) | ecosystem: Host-associated > Plants > Roots >...
AAAAATAAAAGTTGCTGAAAACAGCAAAACCCGAGTCGCTGTTGGACGTATCGCCCGCGTCCGCTGCCTGGCTTTGGCGCGACATAGGACGGAGCCGTGGTTCAGATTTTGCGCACGCCGCTCTAGCGCGCGCCGTCCCGATAGCGCTCGCAATCAGTGCCGCCCTGCTTGCGGCAATCCTTCATCGCCTTTTCCCGCGCCTTGCGCTCCTTGCGGGCGGCGTTGCGATCCGCTTCGCTCGGGCTTGTCGTCGTCCAGTCGACGACCTTGCTCGTCGCCTTGACCGGAAGCGTGACGACAGTGACGGCAGTCTTGGCGACGCAGCCGCCGGTCAGGACCGGCAGCAGCGCGGCGACGTGGAGCAGGTAACGGCGCATCGCGACATACTCTTCACTGGCCCGGACTATTCCGGGCGGCGGCATCGCGGGCCTGGACTCCGATATAGGTGAAGTCCGTGAAGAAGCCATCGATGCCAAGTGCCAGATAACGCTGAATTTCGTCAGAAAGACGGCCGCGACCGCGCGGATTGATGCCGACGCGGAGCGACGAAGGCAGGAAGAAATTCTCGGCGCGGAAGGTCCAGGGGTGGAGCCTGAGCCCGGCGGCATGGGCATCGGCAACGAGCGTCGTCGGCGGGCCGTCGCCTTTCTTGATCATGTCCTTGTTGGGGCCGATTCCCCAGGCATAGGTCGCGACCGTTTTCAGGCCTTCGGGTGTTGCCATCGCCGCATAGCTTGGCGCGGCGTTGTCGGCCGGGGCGCCGCTCGAATCCATCAGCTGGATCAGGCGGATGCCAGTCAGGCTATGCAGCAGCTTGAGGTTGTTCACTTCGAAGGACTGGATGAACACCGGCGCATGCGCGTCATGCCAGCCCGCGGCCTTGAGCTGCTCCACCAGCCGCCGCTCCATCGGCTTGCCGATCGAAGCGAAATAGCTCGGATGCTTGGTCTCGGGATAGATGCCGACGACCCGGCCGCCGACCGAATTCTTCTTGGCCAGCGCGATGATCTCGGCCAGCGTCGGCACCTCGAACTGGCCGTCGAACTTCGCATTGTCGGGACGGAGCAGCGGCAGGCGCTCCTTCGCGCGGAGCGTCTTCAGCTCGGCGAGGGTGAAATCCTCGGTGAACCAGCCATTATGCTTCTCCCCGTCGATCACCTTCACTGTCTTGCGGTCAGCGAATTCCGGGTGCTTCGACACATCGGTCGTATCGGTGATGTCATTCTCGTGCCGGGCGACGAAGACATCGTCCTTGGTCAGTACCAGATCGGGCTCGATGAAATCGGCGCCCTGCTCGATGGCGAGCTGATAGGAGGCAAGCGTATGCTCGGGGCGCATGCCGCTGACGCCGCGATGCGCGATGATGATCGGGGGGGAGAGCGGGGCCATGGGCGCAGCCTGCCCGATGGCGGCGGCCGGCGCCAGCAGCAGCAGGGCCGCGACAATATTTCGCTTGCGAAAAGACTGCTTAAAAACTTTCATGCCCGTACCTATCTCCTGGAAACCAACCTGTCCCAACGCGTTTCCCACTCACTCTCGAGGGGCAATCCCATGCATTTCACGATCAACGGGGCGCGCCACGAGGCCGAGCCCGATATCCGCGCCTCGCTGCTCGATCTGCTCCGCGAGCATCTCGGGCTGACGGGCACCAAGAAGGGCTGCGACCATGGCCAGTGCGGCGCCTGCACCGTGCTGGTGAACGGCCGGCGGATCAATTCCTGTCTCACGCTGGCGGTGATGCATCAGGATGATGACATCTTGACGATAGAAGGGCTTGGCAGCGCCGACGCTCTCCACCCGCTCCAGGCGGCGTTCGTGAAGCATGACGGGTTCCAGTGCGGCTATTGCACGCCGGGGCAGATCTGCTCGGCGGTCGGCATGCTCGACGAAGTGGCGAAGGGCTGGCCGAGCCATGTCAGCGGCTCGCTTTCGGAGATCGAACTGACCGGGGAGGAGATATCGGAGCGGATGAGCGGCAATCTCTGCCGCTGCTCGGCCTACCCCAATATCGTCGACGCCATTTCCGAAGTGGCCCGGGCATGAAGACCTTCGAATATGCGAAAGCCGACAGCCCCGAAGCAGCGGTTGCGGCGGGCGGGCGCTTCATCGCCGGCGGGACCAATCTGCTCGACCTGATGAAGCTGCAGATCGAGACGCCGGAGAGACTGGTCGATATCAGCCGGCTCGATCTCGGCGATGTCGAGAAGCGCGCGGATGGCGGGCTGACGATCGGCGCGCTGGTGCCGAACAGCGACCTTGCCGCTGATCCACGTGTGATCAAGGGTTATCCGGTGTTGAGCCGCGCCTTGCTGGCGGGCGCATCGGGGCAGCTGCGCAACAAGGCGACGACGGGGGGCAATCTGCTGCAGCGGACGCGCTGCCCCTATTTCTACGACACCGCCATGGCCTGCAACAAACGTGCGCCCGGCAGCGGCTGTGCGGCGATCGGCGGATTCAACCGGATGCTCGCGATCCTCGGCACGAGCGACCAGTGCATCGCGACTCACCCGAGCGACATGGCGGTGGCGATGCGCGCGCTCGACGCGATGATCGTGACGCTGAAGCCCGATGGCGACCGGCGGCGGATCGCGATGGGCGATTTCTACCGTCTGCCCGGCGACACCCCGCAGATCGAAACGGTGATCGAGCCGGGCGAACTGATCACCCATATCGAGCTGCCACCGCCGCCCAAAGGCAGGCAGCTCTATCGCAAGGTGCGCGACCGGGCGTCTTATGCGTTTGCGCTGGTTTCCGTGGCGGGAATCGTCTCGGTCGAAGACGGGAAGATCGCGTCCGCCGCTTTGGCGTTTGGCGGTCTCGGGCCGATGCCGTGGCGCAATTCGGCGGTGGAAGCCGCGTTGATTGGCCGGGCGCCATCGACAGACGTTTTCGAGGCCGCGGCGGATGCATTGCTCGCCGGGGCGAAGGGTCATGGCGCGAACGACTTCAAGATTCCTCTCACCCGCCGCACGCTGATCGCCTCGCTGCGCGACCTGACCGGAGACGCGGCATGAACGCCTTCAGAATGGACGCCGACCATCCCGGCATCGCGCTGGATCGCGGCGTGCAGGATGTGATCGGCAAGGGCATCGACCGGATCGACGGCGTACTCAAGGTGACGGGTGCGGCGACCTATGGCTATGAGCATCAGGTCGGGGACAGCGTCGCGTACGGCTATCTGATCACCGCGCCGGCGGCGAAGGGCAAGGTGATCGGGTTCGATACCGACGCCGCCCGCGCGCTGCCCGGCGTGCTCGACATCATCATCGATGATCCGCGCATTCCGCGCCAGGCAGCCGGTTTCGTGCCGGCGAAGCGGGGCAATGCGGCGATCGACCATTGGGATCAGGTGATCGGCGCTGCGATCGCCACCAGCTTCGAAGCGGCACGCGAGGCGGCACGCGCGGTGCGAGTCGAGATCGAGGCCGAAGAAGGCCGCTTCGACACGCTCGCTCATGTCGCCCATGCAAGCGGGCCGCCGGCGGATTCGCGGCTGCAGGACATCGCCAAGGGCGATATCGAAGCGGCAATGGCCGCGGCAACCGCGTGCGTCGACCAGGTCTATTCGACCCCGCATCAGGTGCACGCCGCGATGGAGCCGCACGCCTCGATCGCGGTGTGGGAGGGCAAGAAGCTTACCCTCTATTCGAGCCTGCAGATCCTCGGCGCGGCGAAGGCAGTGCTTGCCGGCGCGCTGCGGATCGAGCCGGACAATATCCGGATCGTCTCGCCCTATATCGGTGGCGGATTCGGCGGCAAGATGCTCGGGCCCGAGGCAGTGATGGCAGCGATCGCCGCCGAGCGGATCGGCCGGCCGGTGAAGATCGCGATGGCGCGGGCGCAGCTGTTCCACAATGTCTATCGCCGCACCGACACGCATCAGCGCATCCGCCTTTCCGCCGATGCCAAGGGCAAGCTGACGGCGATCGGGCATGAGAGCGTGGTGAGCCAGGGCCCCGATGGCGGCTTCATGGAGCCGGTCGCACTGGGCAGCATCGCGCTCTACGAAGCGCCGGTCCGGCATTTCGGCCACAAGGTGGTGACGCTCGACATGGTCCAGGCGGGCGCGGTGCGCGCGCCGGGCGAGGCAGTCGGCATGCTCGCGCTGGAGACAGCGATCGACGAGCTGGCGGAGAAGCTCGGCCGCGATCCGGTCGATTTCCGCAGGCTCAACGAGCCGGTGGTCGACCCGACGACCGGCGCGCCCTTCTCGACGCGGCGGCTGGTCGAATGCCTCGACGAAGGCGCGCGGCGTTTCGGCTGGGTCAGGCGCCAGGCGACCCCGGGCTCGGTCCGCGAGGGCGAGTGGCTGATCGGCATGGGTGTGGCGGCGGCGGTGCGGATCAATCTGCTCCTCGATTCCGAGGCGCGGGTGACGCTCGGCACTGATGGCCGCGCCACAGTCGAGACCGACATGACCGATATCGGCACCGGAACCTACACCATCCTCGCCCAGATCGCGGGCGAGTCGCTCGGGCTGCCGGTGCACTGTATCGACGTGAAGCTCGGGGATACCGATCTGCCGACCGGGGCCGGATCGGGCGGCTCGTTCGGCGCAGCGAGCTCGGGGTCATCGGTGGCGCTCGCCTGCGAGGATATCGTCGCCGAGCTGGCGAAGCGCATGGACACCAGCCCGGAGAATATGACGCTCAAGGATGGCCATGCCATTGCGGGCAACCGGCGCGTGGCGCTGGATGTGCTGGTCGGCGATGCGCCTTTGGTTGCGACGGGCAAGATCAGCCAGGGCGGCAATGCCAAGGCTTTCAGCCAGGCTGCGCATGGCGCGCAATTCGCCGAGGTTGCCGTCAACGCAGTGACCGGCATGGTCCGTGTGCGGCGGATGCTCGGCGTGTTCGAGGCCGGGCGCATCCTCAACGCCAAGACGGCGCGGAGCCAGGCGATCGGCGGGATGATCTGGGGCATCGGCTATGCGCTGATGGAGGGACTCGAGCTCGACCAGCGCTACGGCCAGTTCGTGAACCATGATCTCGGCGAATATCTGGTGCCGGCCCATGCCGATGTGCCGCATCTCGACGTGCATTTCATCGAGGATGTGGACCGGCATGCGAACCCGATCGGGGTGAAGGGGCTCGGCGAGCTGACCATCTCGGGCGCGGGCGCTGCCGTGACCAATGCGATCTACAATGCGTGCGGCGTGCGGGTGCGCGATTTCCCGATGACGCTCGACAAGGTGCTGGCGGGGTTGCCGCCGGTATGAGGAACTGATGGCCGATAACGATACCGTCCTCGCCGCCGCGCAAAGCTGGAAAGGCGCGCCGATGGCGATCGCCACGGTCGTCTCGACCTGGGGATCGGCGCCGCGCCCGCGCGGCAGCCATATGCTCGTCCATGTAGACGGCCGCTTCGAGGGCTCGGTTTCGGGCGGCTGTGTCGAAAGCGATATCCTCGCCACCGCCGCGGAAGTGATCGCGGGTGCGCCGTTCCAGGTGAAGACCTATGGCGTCGCCGATGCCGCAGCCTGGGAAGTCGGCCTGCCTTGCGGCGGCGAGATCGCGGTGATGGTCCAGCCGGTTTCGGCCGAGGGCTTCGACCCCGAATTGTTCGACCGCATCGCCGAGGCGCGCGCGGCGGGCAAGGCGCTGACCGTCTCGACCAGCCTGGAAACCGGGCATAGCGACGCGCGGCCGATCGAGACAGGCTCCGCCTTCATCAACCGCTATGACCCGCCGCGCCGGTTGCTGATCATCGGTGCGGTGCAGATCGCCCAGGCTCTGGCCGGACTGGCGCGGGAGCTCGGCATCGAGACGGTCGTGATCGACCCGCGGGCGCGCTTCCTGACCGAGGAGCGATTCCCGGGCGTAAAGCTCGATGACCACTGGCCCGACGAGGCGGTTGCCACCTATGCACCCGGCCCTTCGACTGCGGTCGTAACGCTCAGCCACGATACCAAGATCGACGACCCGGCGCTGATCGCGGCGCTGGCCGCGCCGACCGGCTATGTCGGCGCGCTGGGATCACGGCGCAGCCATGCCGCGCGGCGCGAGCGGCTTGCGGCTGCGGGCGTTTCCGAGGCCGATCTCGACCGGATCGACGCGCCCGTCGGCCTCGACATCGGCGCGATCGGCCCCGCGGAAATCGCCCTGTCGATCGCGGCGGCCATGATCGGCGCCTTCAACGCCCATGATCGCAAGGCCGGCTGAATGATCTTCGCCGAGAAAACCGCGCTGATCCTGCTCGCGGCCGGGCGCTCGGTGCGCTTCGGCGAGGCCGACAAGCTCGAACAGCCATTCCTGCGCAAGCCCCTTGCCTTCCATGTCGTCACTGCGCTCGAGGATATTCCGTTCCTCACGCGCTTCGCCGTGCGGAGCGGCACCAATCTCGATTTCGCGAGCCGCGGCTACCGCGTCCTCCAGAACGACCAGCCGGAGATCGGCATGTCGCAATCGGTGAAGCTCGGCGTGGCGTCAGCGCGCGACGAGGGTGCCGAGGCAGTGCTGATCGCGCTCGCCGATATGCCGCGGGTGACGGCGAACCATATCTACCATCTGCTCGATGCGGCCGACAGCCATGATGCGGTGGTCGCGTCGAGCGACGGCATCAATCCGCGTCCGCCCGCCCTGTTCGGCGCCGGCCAGTTCGAGGCGCTGCTGGCGCTCGAAGGCGATGAGGGTGCGCGCGCGATGGTGCGCAGCGGGCGCCACGTGATCGCGCCGGAGAGCGAGCTTCTCGACATCGATACGCCCGAGGACCTGGAGCGGCTGCGGGCGCTGCGGTGACGATTATTCGTGCCGCAGCGCGTCGATCGGGTTGAGCCCCGCTGCGCGCCGGGCGGGGAAATAGCCGAACACCACGCCGATCAGCGCCGAGATGCCGAAGGCGACCACGTTGATCTGCGGCACGAAGATCCAGCTGACCTTCATCACCGGCGCGAGCGCGAGGATCGCGACCTGGGCAATGAGCAGGCCGATCAGCCCGCCGAGGCAGGACAGGGCAATCGCCTCGACCAGGAACTGCAGCAGCACTTCGCGTGCAACCGCGCCGATCGCGAGGCGGATGCCGATCTCGCGCGTCCGCTCGGTCACCGAGACGAGCATGATGTTCATGATGCCGATGCCCCCGACGAGCAGCGAGATCGCGGCGACCGCGGTGACGATGCTGGTCAGCAGGGTGGTGACGCCGGTGAAGGTGTCGCTGATCTGCTTCGTGTCGAGGACGAAGAAATCATCCTGCTTGCCGCCGGTAATGTTGCGGCGCTCGCGCAGCAGATCCTCGATCGAGGCCTGCACCGAGGCAGTGGTGTAGGCGGGATCGACACCGACCAGGATCAGCCTGAGATCAGTCGAGCCGGTGAAGCGGCGCTGCACCGTCTTGAGCGGCATCAGCACGACATCGTCCTGGTCGCCGCCAAAGCCGGCCTGGCCGCGGGTGGTGAGCAGGCCGATCACGTCGCACGAGATGCCGCCGATGCGGATGCGCGCGCCGAGCGGCGAGCCGCCATGGAAGAGATTCTGGTCGACCGTGTTGCCGATGATGCATACCGACTTGCCGGCTGCCTCCTCGGTCGACGAGAAGGTGCGGCCCTCGACCAGCGGCCAGGGCTGCACGTCGAAATAGCCGTTGGTGGTGCCGTTGATCGTGGTCGACCAGTTTGCGCCCTCATAGATCGCCGTCGCGGTCGTGCCGGCCTGCGCCGCCACCGCGGCGACGCCGGCGATCTGGTCGCGGATCGCGGCGAGATCGGCCGCCTTGAAATTGGCCGCCGGGGGCCCGCCGCCGCCGCGCCCGAAGCCCTGGCCGGGGCGCACCTGGAGGACATTGGTGCCGAGGCTGGCGATCGATTTCTGCACTGAGGCGGTGGTCGCCTGGCCGAGGGTGACCATCGTCACCACCGCGGCGACGCCGATGATGATGCCGAGCGTCGTCAGGAACGAGCGCAGCTTGTGGCGCAGGATCGAACGGATCGCGAGGAGGAAGGTGGTGCCGAGCATATTTTACTTCTCCCCCTCCCGCTTGCGGGAGGGGGCAGGGGGCGGGCTCGCGTTGCCCGCGAGCGGACCGGTTGAGGTGAGCGCGAGCCCACCCCCAGCCCCTCCCGTAAACGGGAGGGGGGAAAGAAGAGCACTCCTCACGACACCTTCTCCCCCTCACGGTGCAGCGCTTCGATCCGCTCGACCAGCCCGTCCTTGAAGTGCACGATGGTGCGCGCGAACGCCGCCATGTCGGGCTCGTGCGTCACCATCAGCACGGTGATATTGCTGTCGCGATTGAGGCCGCTGAGCAGTTCCATGATCTCGACCGAGCGCTCGGAATCGAGGTTGCCGGTCGGCTCGTCGGCGAGCAGCACGTCGGGCGCAGTGACGATCGCGCGGGCGATCGCGACGCGCTGCTGCTGGCCACCGGAAAGCTCGGCCGGGGTATGATCCCACCAGTCGGCCAGCCCGACCTTGTCGAGCGCTGCCATCGCTGCATCGTGCCGCTCCTTTTTCGGATCGCCGCGGTAAAGCAAAGGCAGTTCGACATTTTCCAGCGCGCTGGTGCGCGCGAGCAGGTTGAACCCCTGGAACACGAAGCCGAGATATTTGCGGCGGAGCAGCGCCCTCTGGTCGCGATCGAGCGTCTCGACATGATGGCCGCGGAACAGGAAAGTGCCGGCGCTCGGCACGTCGAGGCAGCCGAGGATATTCATCGTCGTCGACTTGCCCGAGCCCGAGGCACCCATCACCGCGACGAAATCGCCCTGGGTGATGTCGAGATCAATGCCCTTCAGCGCCTGGAACGCAGTCGCGCCCTCGCCATAGATCTTGGTGACGCCGCGCAGGCTGATGATCGGCGCGACTTCCGCCTTACTGGCCACTGTGCTGCCCACCCGCTGCGCCGCCGGAGCGCCGCTTGCCCGCGCTCGACGCAGTGCCCGAAAGCTGGCCGGTAATGACCTGCATACCAGGCTGGAGATCGCCGCCGATCACCTCGGTCATGGTGCCGTTGGTCACGCCGGTGGTGATGCTGACTGCCCTGGGCTGGCCGTTCTCGTCCTTGACATAGACGGTCTGCGAGCCGCCGCGAACGACCGCCGTATCGCCGCCGCCAGTGCGCGGGCGTCGCGGCACGAGCGCGCCGGCGATCCCGCCGCTCGGGGCGCCGGCCCCGGCCGCCGCGACCGGCTTGAAGCGCAGCGCTGCGTTGGGGACGAGCAGCACATTGTCGCGCGCTGTGGTGACGATATCGGCAGTCGCGGTCATGCCGGGGCGGAGCTGCTGATCGGGATTGGCGACGGTCAGCGTCGCGCCATAGGACACGACCTGCGAGGTGCTGGTGGTCGTCGTCGTCGTGGTCGACTGCGCGCTCAGGTTGGAGCCGACATCGACGCGGGTGATCGTGGCGGGGAAGGTCTTGCCCGGAAAGGCATCGACGGTGAAGCTTGCCTTCTGACCCTGCTTGACCGAGCCGACATCGGCTTCGTCGATCGCAACCACGAGCTTCATCTGGCTGAGGTCCTGGGCGATGACGAACAGGGTCGGCGTGCTGAACGAGGCGGCGACGGTCTGGCCCGGCTCGATCTGGCGGGCGAGGACGACGCCGTTCACCGGCGAGCGGATCACCGTCTTGGTCAGCTGGGTCGCGTTCGAGGAAAGCGTCGCCTGGGCCGAGACGGCATTGGCCTGCGCGGCGCGCAGATTGGCGACGGCGCGGTCGCGATCGGCGATCGCCTGGTCCATCTCGGTCTTGGCCGGCACGCGTCCGCCGGAGAGCTTGCTGACCTCCTGATAGCGCGCGAGCGTCGCCTTTGCCTGGTCGAGCGTTGCCTGATTCTGCCCGACGGCAGCGACCGCGGCGTCGAGTGCCGCCTTGCTCTGGTTGACCGTGTCGCTGAAGCGCGAGGGATCAATCAGGGCGAGCGGCTGGCCGGCAACGACGCGGTCATTCACATCGACCGCCACCTTGGTAACGAGGCCCGACAGCTCGGAGCCGACCTCGACCTGGTTGGTCGGGGCGAGCTTGCCGGTCGCCGAGACGCTGACGGACAGCGAGCCGCGTGCCACTGTCTCGGTCGCATAATTGGGCTTGGCACTGCCGCCCATGAAGCGCAGCACGAGCAGGATCAGCAGCAGGGCGCCGACCCCGATCAGCGCCCATTTGACATAGCGCCGCCACCAGGGCGCGGGCTTCACGCCCAGGAACTCGTCGAGATCATTACTGTTGGTCGCGGCCATCGTCATTCCCGGTGCGGTTGCGCGGATGGCGCCTGGGGCACGCTGCTATTGTCCCAGCCGCCGCCAAGCGCGAGATAGAGTTGGACGAGCGCCTGGGCCTGATCGGCCCTGGCGTTCGAAAGCCCGTTCTGGGCGGAGAGAAGGGCGCTCTCATTGGTGTTGAGCGTGGTGATGTCGGTCAGGCCGGCACGGTACTGGCTGCGCGACAGGATCGCGGCATTGTTCGACGCGTCGAGCGCGATCGCGAATTGTACCTGGCGATCCTTGGCGGCCTGGAGCGCCGTGAGCGCGTTTTCGACATCCTCGAGGCCGGTCAGCACCACCTGCTTGTAATTGGCGAGCGCGCCCTCCGCCGCATCTTCCTGCGCGCGGACGCGCGACCGCGTGCGGCCGCCGTCGAAGATCAGCTGAGTCAGGCCGGCGAACAGGCTGCCGGTCACGACGCTGCCGAGGCCGCCAAACGATGCCGCGGCGCTGCCGATATTGCCGGTGATGTTGAGCGCGGGATAGAGCTGCGCCTTGGCCACGCCGATCTGCGCGGTCGCCGCGGCGAGTTGGCGTTCGGCGGCACGGACATCGGGGCGCTGGCGGAGCGTATCGGCCGGGATCCCGACCGCGAGCGAATCGGGCCCTCTGGGGATCGGTGCCGTGGCTTCGAGTTCGGCCTTGAGCGCGCCGGGGGCCTGGCCGGTCAGCACGCCGAGCCGGTTGACCGCAGTCTGGTAATTCTGTTCGAGCGTCGGGATCGTCGCCGCAGTCTGGGCGCGCTGCTGGCGCGACTGCTCGACATCGAGCGACGAGACCAGCCCGGCCTGGACGCGGAAACCGGTGATTTCGAGATTGTCGTCCTGGATGCCGAGCGAATTGCGCGCGATCGCGAGATCGGCCTGGGCCTGGCGCGCGAGAATATAGTTGCGCGCCGCCTCGGCGGTGATCGATGTCTGCACCGTGGCGAGATCGAAGCCGCTCGCCTGATAGGTCGCGCGCGACGCCTCGATACCGCGACTCACCCCGCCGAACAGATCGGCCTGGTAGGAGACATTGGCGCCGAGAGACAGATTGTCGCGCGGGCCCACATTATCGAACACCGCCCGGTTGTAGCCGGCCGAGCCCGAGACGCTCGGGAGCAGATCGGCACGCGACTGGATCAGCGATTCATGCGCCTGGCGAAGCCGCGACACGGCCTGGGCGATATCGAGATTACCGGCCCGGGCGCGCTCGACGATCGCGCTGAGCTCGGGATCGTTGAAGTTGGTCCACCAGGACTGGAGATCGGCCGGCGCGCCTGCCGGTGCGGGCGTCGAATAGCTGCCGGGAACGCCGAGCGCGGCAGGCGCGGGCGGCGCGTAATTCGGGCCGACCGCGCAAGCCGAAAGCGGCAGCGACACGACCAGCAGCAAAGCGATGCGCGAGCGAAACATTCCGCCCAAATGGCTATAAGGCCGATTTGGGTCCATCGAAATATTGTCGCAGTTTGTATCCCGGCGGCGTGGCCGCCATCAACGCGCGCGGCCGGACCTGACGGGAAACCCTTATTCCATCTCGAGAATCACCGCGTCTACCGCGAGGCTGTCGCCCGGCGCGGCGTTAACCAGTTTGACCGTCCCGGACTTTTCCGCACGCAGGATATTTTCCATTTTCATCGCCTCGACGACCGCCAGCGATTGGCCGGCCTCGACCTTGTCGCCGGCCGCCACATCGAGCCGCATCAGCAGGCCGGGCATCGGCGCGAGCAGGAATTTGGACAGATCGGGCGGGGTCTTCTCGATCAGATGCTGCGCATAGGGTGCAACGTGCGAAGGCAGGACGCGCGCGACATGGCTCGCACCATGCGCGGTCAGCTTGAAGCCGGCCCGGACCCGGGCGATGCGGACCGAGAGAAGCTGATCGTCGAACTCAGCTTCGACCACGCGGTCACCGGGCGTATATTCGAGATCGAGGTCGATCGGCTTGCCGTCGATCGTGATGGCATCGGGCGAGACGATGACTTGATGCTCGTGGTCTCCGATCTTCACCGCCCAGTCGGCGGGCGGACGGAGCCTTTTGCCGAGCTGCCCGTCGATGCGCCGTGCGCGATCAGCCTCGGCGGTGGCGGCGAAGGCGGCGATGGCGGCGAGCTTCTCGATCAGCGCGGGCGAGGCCGGCGCACCGTGGAAACCATCGGGATATTCCTCGGCGATGAAGCCGGTGGTGATCGTGCCTGCGCGGAAGCGCGGGTGCTGCATCAGCGCCGAGACGAAGTCGATATTGTTGCCCGGGCCTTCGATCTCGAACGCATCGAGCGCGGCGATCTGCTGGTCGATCGCCTCGAGGCGGGTCGGTGCCCAGGTGATCAGCTTGGCGATCATCGGATCGTAGAACATCGAGACTTCGCCGCCTTCGCGCACGCCGTCATCGACGCGGACATAGGCGTCGCCCTTCACATCGACCGCGCCGTAGTCGGGCCGGGCGTCCTCGGGCGGATTGTAGCGTACGAGGCGGCCGATCGAGGGCAGGAAGCCGCGATAGGGATCCTCGGCATAGATGCGGTTCTCGACCGCCCAGCCGGTGAGCGTCACATCTTCCTGGCTGAAACCGAGCGGCTCGCCAGCGGCGACGCGGATCATCAGCTCGACCAGATCGAGCCCGGTGATGCATTCCGTGACGGGATGCTCGACCTGGAGCCGCGTGTTCATTTCGAGGAAATAGAAGCCCTTGCCCGACGTGTCGGCGCCGGAGACGATCAGCTCGACGGTGCCGGCCGAGAAATAGCCGACCGCCCGGGCCAAAGCGACGGCCTGTTCGCCCATGCTCTTGCGCATCTCGGGCGTGACGAAGGGCGATGGTGCCTCTTCGACGACCTTCTGGTGGCGGCGCTGGATCGAGCATTCGCGCTCGCCGAGATAGACAATGTTGCCGTGCTGATCGCCCATCACCTGGATTTCGATGTGGCGCGGGCTCTCGATGAACTTCTCGATGAAGACGCGGTCGTCGCCGAAGCTGGCAAGGCCTTCGCGCTTGATCGCCTCGAAGCCCTCGCGGACATCCTGCTCGCTGTACGCGAGGCGCATGCCCTTGCCGCCGCCGCCGGCAGACGCCTTCATCATCACCGGATAGCCGATCTCGGTGGCGATCTTCACGGCCTCGTTAGTGTCGGCGATCTCGCCGAGGAAGCCGGGGACGACATTGACGCCGGCTGCCTTGGCCAGCTTCTTGGATTCGATCTTGTCGCCCATCGCGGCGATGGCGTTCGGCGGCGGGCCGACAAAGGCGATGCCGGCTTCGGCACAGGCCTTGGCGAAGCTCTCGCGCTCGGAGAGGAAGCCATAGCCGGGATGGATGCAGTCGGCGCCGGTTTCCTTGGCCGCGAGCAGGATCAGGTCGGCTTTGAGATAGGAGTCGGCGGCGGGCGCCGGGCCGAGGCGGACGGCTTCGTCGGCCATCAGGACGTGCGGGCTGCGCGCGTCAGCGTCCGAATAGACCGCGACGGTCGCGATCCCCATCTTCCTGGCGGTGCGCATTACACGGCAGGCGATCTCGCCGCGATTGGCGACCAGGATTTTCTTGAACACGATCTACTCCCCTCCCGCTTGCGGGAGTGGTCGGGGGTGAGCGCCCGGCCTCTCGCAAACGGTAACGTACGAGGTGAGCGCGAGCCCACCCCCTGCCCCCTCCCGCAAGCGGGAGGGGAATGAATTCATTCCGCCGCCACCCGCATCGGCTCCTCGCCTTCCATCGGCTTGAGGCCGAGCTTGGCGAACAGGGCCGCGTCAGCGCCGCCGCCGGCATTGCCGGTGGTGAGCAGCTTCTCGCCGGTGAAGATCGAATTGGCGCCGGCGAGGAAGCACAGGGCTTGCGTCGCTTCGCTCATGCTTTCGCGGCCGGCCGACAGGCGAACCATCGACAGCGGCATCGTGATCCGAGCGACGGCAACGGTGCGGACGAACTCGATATCGTCGATCTTGGCGAGCGGCGTGTCGGCGAGCATGTCGCCGAGCACCGTGCCCTTGACCGGCACCAGCGCGTTGATCGGCACGCTCTCCGGATGCTTCGGCAACGTGGCCAGCGCATGGATGAAGCCGACCCGGTCAGCGCGGGTCTCGCCCATGCCGACAATGCCGCCGCAGCAGACGTTGATGCCGGCCTGGCGGACATTCTCCAGCGTATCGAGCCGGTCCTTGAAGGTCCGGGTGGTAATGACATCGCCATAATGTTCGGGCGAGGTGTCGATATTGTGGTTGTAGTAATCGAGCCCAGCATGGGCGAGCTGCTCGGCCTGGTGCGGCTCGAGCATGCCGAGGGTCATGCAGGTCTCGAGGCCCATCGCCTTGACACCCTCGATCATCGCGACGACCGCGCCCATGTCGCGGTCCTTGGGGTTGCGCCATGCAGCGCCCATGCAGAAGCGCTGCGAGCCCGACGCCTTGGCCTCGGCGGCGGCGGCGAGGACAGCGTTCACTTCCATCAGCTTGTCGGCCTTGAGACCTGAATCGGCTGAGGATGATTGCGAGCAATAGCCGCAATCCTCGGGGCACCCGCCGGTCTTGATCGAGAGCAACGTGCAGAGCTGGACCTCGCCGGCGGCGTGGTGCGCGCGGTGGGTTTCTGCGGCGCGGAAGACGAGTTCGGTGAAGGGGAGATCGAACAGGGTCGCGATTTCCTGGCGCGACCAATCCTTCTTCTCCCCCTCTCGCTCGCGGGAGGGGGCCGGGGGGTGGGCGCCCGGCTTCAACGAGGTTTCCGCCTGAGGATAGCGCGAGCCCACCCCCGGCCCCTCCCGCAAGCGGGAGGGGAGTTCAAAAGTGTCACTCATTCGGCAGCTTCCTCGATCGGGGGCTGGTTGTGCCCAAGCAATTTCAACACTTCAGTCGCCGCGTTCACCAGATTGGTGCCGGGGCCGAAAATTCCCTGCACGCCGGCGTCGCGGAGATATTGATAGTCCTGCGCGGGGATCACGCCGCCGGCAATCACCTTGATGTCGCTTCGGCCCGCATCGCGGAGATGGCCGATCAGCTCGGGGATCAGCGTCTTGTGGCCCGCCGCGAGCGACGATGCGCCGACGACGTCGACGTCCGACGCAATCGCCAGATCGGCGGCTTCCTTCGGCGTCTGGAACAGCGGCCCCGGTATAACCTCGAAACCGAGATCGCCGAACGCCGACGACACCAGGTTCGCGCCGCGATCATGCCCGTCCTGGCCCATCTTGGCGACGAGCAGGCGCGGCTTGCGGCCCATGCGGTGCGTCAGCGAACCGACACCATCGAGCAGGCCATTCCAGCGCGCATCGAATTCATGCGCGCCGCCATAGATGCCCGAGACCGGCGTCGGCCTGGTGCCGTAGCGGCCGAACACATCCTCCATCGCCTGGCTGATCTCGCCCAATGTCGCGCGCTGGCGGGCGCATTCGACCGCGAGGCCAAGCACATTCTCGGTGCCGCGCGCACCTTCGCGGAGCGCATCGAGCGCTGCCTGGCATTTCGCCTCGTCGCGGCCTGCCTTGCTCTTCCTGATCCGCGCGATCTGCGATTCCCGCACCGCGACATTGTCGACATCGAGGATGTCGATATCGTCCTCTTCCGCCAGCTTGTACTTGTTGACGCCGACGATGACGTCCTCGCCCATGTCGACGCGCGCGGCACGGCCGGCCGAGGCTTCCTCGATCATGGCCTTGGGCCAGCCGGCCGCAACGGCCTTGGCCATGCCGCCCTCCGCCTCGACCCGTTCGATGATCTCCCAGGCCTTGTCGTACAGCTCCTGGGTGAGGCTCTCGATATAATAGGAGCCCCCGAGCGGATCGACGACATGAGTCATCCCCGTCTCTTCCTGGATCACGATCTGCGTGTTGCGCGCGATCCGTGCGGAGAAGTCGGTGGGGAGCGCGATCGCTTCGTCGAGCGCATTGGTGTGCAGGCTCTGCGTGCCGCCAAGCATCGCCGCCATCGCCTCGATCGTGGTGCGGATGACGTTGTTGTACGGATCCTGCTCGGTCAGCGACACGCCCGAGGTCTGGCAGTGCGTGCGCAGCATCTTGGAGCGCTCGTCCTTCGCGCCGAGATCGGTCATCACCCGGTGCCAGAGCTTGCGCGCAGCGCGCAGCTTCGCGACCTCCATGAAGAAGTTCATGCCGATCGCGAAAAAGAAGCTCAGCCGCCCCGCAAACGCGTCGAGATCGAGCCCCGAAGCCATCGCCGCCTTCGCATATTCGCGGCCGTCAGCGATGGTGAAGGCGAGCTCCTGGAGCTGCGTCGCGCCTGCTTCCTGCATGTGATAGCCGGAGATCGAGATCGAGTTGAACTTCGGCATATGCGCCGAGGTATAGCCGATGATATCCGAGATGATCCGCATGCTCGGCTCGGGCGGGTAGATGTACGTGTTGCGGACCATGAACTCCTTCAGGATGTCGTTCTGGATCGTGCCGTCCAGAAGTGCCTGAGGGACGCCCTGCTCCTCGCCCGCGACGATGAAGAAGGCGAGGATCGGGATGACCGCGCCGTTCATCGTCATCGAGACGCTCATCTTGTCGAGCGGGATGCCGTCGAACAGAATCTTCATGTCGTCGATCGTGTCGATCGCGACGCCGGCCTTGCCGACATCGCCCGTCACGCGCGGATGATCGCTGTCATAACCGCGATGCGTGGCGAGATCGAAGGCGACCGACAGGCCCTTCTGCCCCGCGGCGAGGTTGCGACGGTAAAAGGCGTTCGAGGCTTCGGCCGTCGAGAAGCCCGCATATTGGCGGATCGTCCACGGCCGCCCGGCATACATCGAGGCGCGCACGCCACGGGTGAAAGGGGCAAAGCCGGGCAGGCCGGGATCGATATCGGCGACGTCCTCGGCGGTGTAGAGCGGCTTGACCTCGATCCCCTCCGGCGTGTGCCAGGTGAGATCCTTGCCTTTCACTTCCTTCGCGGCGGCGGCGGCCCAGGCTTCAACGGTTGGCTTGTCAGTCACGTCTACGCTCCCCGGAACGCCGGCTTGCGCTTCTGCAGAAAGGCGATGCCGCCCTCCATCGAATCCGCCGACCCCCGCGCCGCGCGCTGGTTCTCGGCTTCGTGCTGCATCGCGGTCGCGTAATCGACCTCGAGCGCATGGGCGAGGCCGCGGCGCATCAGGCCGAGCGCGACCGTCGGACCCGCCGCCAGCCGCTCGGCCAGCGCGAAGGCCTCGGCATCGAGCGCATCGTCCGCGACGACCTTGTGGATCATCCCCCAGTCGAGCGCCTTCGCCGCGGGAACGCGTTCGCCCAGCATCATCATCTCGGTGGCGCGCGCCTTGCCGATCAGGCGCGGCAGCATCCAGCTCGCGCCGCCATCGGGCACGAGCCCGATATTGACAAAGGCCTGGAGGAAATAGGCCGTCTCGCTCGCGACGCAGAAATCGCTGGCGAGCGCGAGGCTGCAGCCGATCCCCGCTGCGGGCCCGCGCACCGCGCTGACCACCGGCACGGCGAGATCGGCAAAGGCGGCGATCGTCGTGTTGTAATGGTTGGTGAGCGCCTGATAGGTCGTCTCGCCCGGATTGTCGGTGCCGAGCGCGCCGCCTCCGACATCAGCGCCCGAGCAGAATGCCCGCCCCTCGCCCGCGACCAGCACCGCGCGGGCGCCGTCGAGGCTGGCGATCGCGTCGCGCAACTCGTCGAACATCTGCGGCGGCGCGGCGTTGAGCCGCTCGGGCCGGTTGAGCGTGAGGGCGAGCACGTCGCCACGGCGCTCGCTGCGGATCATCTCATAGGCCATCAATGCGCCTCTCGCGGTGTTTCCATCAGCTCGACCAAGGTCCCGCCCATATCCTTGGGGTGGACGAAGACGATCAGCGTGCCGTGCGCGCCGATGCGGGGCTCGCCGAGGACCCTGGCGCCCTTTGTGGTGAGATCGGCGATCGCGACATGGATATCAGGCACCTCGAAACAGACATGATGCTGCCCGCCGGCCGGATTCTTTGCGATGAACGCGGCGATCGGCGATTTCTCGTCGAGCGGCTCGATCAGCTCGATCTGGGTGTTGGGCGTATCGATGAAGCAGACCTTCACGCCCTGCGCGGGGAGATCGAACGGCGCATGCACCGTCGTCGCCCCGAGCAGGGCGCGATAGAGCGCGATCGACGCCTCGATCGACGGAGTCGCAACACCGATATGGTTGAGGCGCCCGATGCTCATGGGGTCGGCGTCGCCGGCGGCGCGGGTTCAGGTGCGGGCACGACACCGAAGGTATAGCCGCAGGATTCGACCACCTGCTTGATCGGCGCTTCGCTCGGCGGCCCGTTGAAGACTGCGTCCAGCGGTTTCTCGGCGGGGTCGATCACATGGACCTTGATCGTCTTGCCGCGCGCGATGGCAACGGTGAGCGTGGTGACGATCGCCTCGTCCGAAACGACCGCGCCCCGGCCCGGGAAATCCCAGTTCGCGCCGAGCGGCGGGCTGCCATCGACCGTGATCGACACCGGCCGCGGCGTGGCGGCGGCGAACGGCGCGTTCGGGATGAACTGGATCGAGACGACATTGTTGACCCGGCGATCACAGCGCACGACCAGCCGGGCATTGCCGTCCTGCGAGGTGGCCGAAACCGAGCCCGACGGCCGGTTGGTGACCGGGTCCATCTTCATCCGCGGCGTCCAGGGCGGAGGCGGCGGGGCGGGAGGGGTTGCGGCGGCCGGCGCCGCTGCCTGAAGTGCCATCGTCAGGAAAAGGATCATGCGTCACCTGTCTTGAGTTGAGGCGCCGACCCTGCGCCAAAGCCGGTGTGCAGCGCAAGGGATCGCTGGGTGACGCGCGCCGCGCGCATTTGGCTGGCGCGCGCCGCGCGATGGGCAGATGCGGGCGAGCGGGTCACAGCGGGATGTTGTCGTGCTTCTTCCACGGATTTTCGAGGCTCTTGCCGCGCAGCTTGCGCAGGCCGAGCGCGATGCGCCGCCGCGTTGAATGCGGCAGGATCACCTCGTCGATGAAGCCCTTCGACGCCGCCACGAACGGGTTGGCGAATCGCGCCTCATATTCAGCGGTGCGCTCGGCGATTTCGGCGGCGCTCTTGCCGCGGAAGATGATCTCGACCGCGCCCTTCGCGCCCATCACTGCGATTTCCGCCGTCGGCCAGGCATAGTTGAGGTCGCCGCGCAGATGCTTGGAGGCCATCACGTCATAGGCACCGCCATAGGCCTTGCGCGTGATCACGGTGATCTTGGGGACGGTCGCCTCGGCATAAGCGAAGAGCAATTTCGCGCCGTGCTTGATGATGCCGTTCAGCTCCTGCGCGGTGCCCGGCAGGAAGCCCGGCACATCGACAAAGGTGACGATCGGGATTTCGAACGCGTCGCAGAAGCGCACGAACCGCGCCGCCTTTTTCGAGGAGTTGATGTCGAGGCAGCCGGCCAGCACCATCGGCTGGTTGGCGACCACGCCGACGGTACGCCCCTCGATCCGCCCGAAGCCGATGATGATGTTGCCGGCATGAGTCGGCTGGACCTCGAAGAAATCGCCCTCGTCGACGGTCTTCCGGATCAGCTCATGCATGTCATAGGGCTGGTTGGCATTGGCCGGGACAAGCGTGTCGAGGCTTTCCTCGAGCCGGTCCCATGGATCGGAGCTCGGCCGCTCTGGCACTGCCTCGCGGTTCGAGGCGGGAAGGAAGTCCACGAAGTCGCGGGCCGCGAGCAGCGCCTCGATATCATTCTCGAAGGCCACGTCAGCGACCCCCGACTTCGTGGTATGCGTCACCGCTCCACCCAGTTCCTCCTGCGTGACAATCTCGTTTGTAACGGTTTTCACTACATCCGGGCCGGTGACGAACATGTAGGAGCTGTCCTTCACCATGAAGATGAAGTCAGTCATGGCGGGGGAATAGACCGCACCCCCGGCGCATGGCCCCATGATCAGCGAAATCTGGGGCACGACGCCCGAGGCAAGCACATTGCGCTGGAACACCTCGGCATAGCCGCCGAGCGAGGCGACGCCTTCCTGGATGCGCGCGCCGCCCGAATCCGCGATTCCGATCACGGGCGCGCCGACCTTCATCGCCATGTCCATGATCTTGCAGATCTTCTGCGCATGCCGCTCCGAGAGCGAGCCGCCGAACACGGTGAAATCCTGGCTGTAGACGAACACCAGCCGGCCATTGACCGTGCCCGATCCGGTGACGACGCCGTCGCCGGGGATGGTCTGTTCGGGCATGCCGAAATCGACGCAATTATGCTCGACATACATGTCGAGCTCCTCGAACGATCCTTCGTCAAGCAGCACGTTGAGCCGCTCGCGCGCAGTGAGCTTGCCGCGGGCATGCTGGGCGGCGATCCGTTTCTCGCCGCCGCCAAGCCGGGCAGCGGCACGCTTGCGTTCAAGCTCGGCGATCGTCGATGACATGCTGGCTCCCGGTTTGCGAAATGCCCCTCTTTCAAGCCGTGCGGCACTTTGCAAATGTGAATTTGCAAAGTTGCGAATATCGATTTTGCGAAGTACGGGCGGGAGCGCCTCTTCTGAAAGCCCCTCCCCTTCAGGGGAGGGGTTGGGGGTGGGGGACTCAGCCCCATTCGCAACGTCACTTGAGGCACTGCCCCACCCCAGCCCCTCCCCTGAAAGGGAGGGGCCTGAAAGAAGTCGGATGCCCCGAGTCACCCAACGCCTCTATGCCGGAGAGCAGCTCCGCGCGATCCGGCGGGCGGCTGGGCTCAACCAGGCCGCGATGGCAGCGCGGCTGGGCATTTCGGTCAGCTATCTTTCGCAACTCGAAAGCGGCGACCGGCCCCTCACCCCCGCCGTGACGGCAGCCTTGCGGCGGCGCCACCCCGGCGCGCTTGCCGCGATCGAGAGCGCCGCACCGGCGCTCCGCCTGTCCGGCCTGGCCGATGCGCTGGCCGATCCCGTGCTGCCGCCGTCCCCGCCGCCCGAGGTGATCGCCCGGCTGGCGGAGGAGCGCCCCGAGATCGCTGACCGCATCATAGCGCTGCACGGCGCAGTGCGTGCCGCCGAGGAACGGCTGCAGATGGTCGAGGAGAGCATGGCCGCGGGGGCGTCGGGCGCCGGCGCGCGGATGCCCTGGGAGGCAGTGCGCGACTGGTTTCATATCGCCGGCAATTATGTCGATCCGCTCGACCGCGCCGCCGAAGCGCTGGCGGAGGAACTTGGATCGGACGAGGCGGCCTATGTCGCGCGGCTGGCATCGCTCGGCATCACGATCGTCACGCCTGCCAGTGACAGCGCGCCCCTGCGCGCGCTCGATCGCCAGCGGGGCACCCTCACGCTCGGCGGCGCATTGCCGCCTGAAAGCCGCCGCTTCCTGATCGCGCACCAGCTCGCCGCGACCATCTTCGCCGACATGATCGAATCGATCGTCGAAACCGCGTCGGTCTCGAGCAACGAAGCGCGCAACCTGCTCCGGATCGGCCTCGCCAATTATGCCGCGGGCGCACTGACCATGCCCTATGGCCGCTTCCGCAGCACCGCGCGCGCCATGCGCCACGATATCGACCGGCTGTGCCGCCATTTCGGGGTCAGCTTCGAGCAGGCCTGTCATCGGCTCTCGACGCTGCAACGGCCGGGGGCGAAGGGCATCCCCTTTTATTTCTGCCGGGTCGACATGGCCGGCAACATCACCAAGCGGCATTCAGCGACGCGGCTGCAATTCGCGCGCTTCGGCGGCGCCTGTCCCCTGTGGATCGTCCATGAAGCCGTTGCGATTCCCGATCGCATCGTCGTCCAGCATGCCGAGACGCCCGACGGCGTGCGCTATGTCTCGATGGCGAAAGGGCTGGTGAAGCCGAGCGGCAGCTTCACCCGCAGCCCGCGCCGTTATGCGGTGACGCTGGGCTGCGAGGCTGAGCATGCCGCCGACTTCGTCTATGCCGATGCGGTCGATCGCAGTGCCGCGCCCATCCCGATCGGCATTTCCTGCCGGCTCTGCTCGCGCGACGATTGCGACCAGCGCGCCTTTCCGCCCGCCGACCGCGAGATCAGCGTCGATCCGGATTCGCGCGGCACCGTGCCCTACCGGGTCGTCTGAACCCTTCCCCCCGCAGCCGGGATTTGGCACAGCGTCATCATGTGCATGGATCACCTTCCGCCGGACGGATCGGAATGGCCGCAACAGGGGCGCGAGCGGATCATCGTGCCGGCGCCTGTCGCGATCGTCGGCACCGGGCAATCGACCGGCGAACATGAGGCGCTGGCCCGGCTCGGGCCCGACACCGTCATGATGATGGGGGACAATCCCGCATTGCCGCGCATGCCCGAAGCGCCGACCCTGCTCGATTTCTTCCGGTTGCGGATCACAGGCATCACGGGCCGCCATCTGCTGACTGCGGCGAAACGCGCGATGGATGAAGGGCAGGACGAGAAGATCATCCTCGCCTGCCTGCTCCACGATATCTCCAACGCCTGCCTGATCCGCTCCGATCACGGCTATTGGGGCGCGCAGATGATTGCGCCCTATGTCGACGAGGAGGTCGCCTGGGCGGTGCAGCAGCACCAGGCGCTGCGCTATTTCGCCGACGAGTCGGTCGGCTATGAATATCCCGAGAGCTATCACCGCTTCTTCGGGGCCGACTATGTCCCGCCCGATTATATCCGGCGCGACGCCGAGATGGCGCGGGCGCATCGCTGGTATATGAGCGCGCGGCTCGTGACTTTGTACGACCGCTATTTCTTCGACGAGACGCCGGTGCCCGATCCCGAATTCCTGACCGACGTGATCGGCCGCAATTTCCGCCAGCCGGTCGAGGGGCTGGGCTTCGACGGCTCCCCGACCGCGCATATGTGGCGGACGATGATCTGGCCGAACAACTTCCTTTAGCGCCGGAACGGAAGTTCAACGCCGAGTTCAAGATCCGAAACCAGCCGGTCGATCGTCAGCCCGGGCGTACAGCGCGGTCGCTGCCAGGGCGCGAAGGGCAGCATCAGCTGCGCGAGGTTTTCGCACATCGACAAGATCTCATCGGCCGTCATCGGATGGCGTTCGGGATTGGCGATATGCGCTTTCAGCCAGCCGCCCAGCGATTCCTTGCGCACGCAAGTCTCGCCCGTGAAGATCCGCAGGCAGACCGCATAGCCGCCCTTGATCCATGCCGCCCATTCCTGTGCGGCCTGGGCGCGCGCGACCGCGTCGATGATGCTGCCATTGCGATCGAAGCAATCGGCAAAGCCGTGCCGCGCTTCGGGGAAACGCTGCAGCGTGCTGACGAATTCCTCCACGAACACAGCCTGGTTCCGGTGGGCAGCCTCTTCGAGGGAGGCGCCTTGCCGCCGGGTCAGGACCGCGCGCCGGAAACCCCAGACGGAAGCGGGGGCGAACCAGCGCTCGGCTTCTGCCGGCGGCGGCGCGACATGCCCGTCAACATGGCCGTCAAGCGCACTCCACCAGCCATAGCTGCTGAACGCGTAAATGGCGCCCGGCCCGCAACCGGCCTCGATCAGCTCATTCAGATCGCCTGCCGATATGCCGACCGCCTGTGCCAGCCGGTCGATGGGCCAGAACCAGTCGGTCACATAGTGATGGTTGGGATCGTCCCGCGCGGTGTCGTTCATCACGAACCGATAGCAGCGAGTTCGCCTGCCTGGTTCGGTCGCGAACGAACTATCGCGGTCACACTACGGGATCAGCTTCGCGATTGCTCCGCCTATCAATCCGGACACGGCCGAGCCGATCGTTCCGAACACCAGGATCATCGCCGCGACATCGCCCAGCGTGCAGGACACCGCGATCCCGATGAAAGCACAGATCCCGCCGACCACTGCGCCGCCGATCAGCGAATCCGACCAGCCGTTTCGCGCCCTTCGCACATAGATCACGCCCGCGACCAGCGAGATCAGCATGCCCCCGATCGCGAACCAGGCGGCGATGGATGCATCATAATGGCCGGCGATCACCATGATCAGCTGGAGCACCAGCCCGATATCGGTGGCGATGATCAATGCCTTGCGATTCATGTCTCTCTCCCCGGTCGAATTATTTCTCCATCGCCTTTTTCAGCGACACCAGCATCTGGCCGTCGCCTTGCGAGAAAAAGGCATAGAGCTGGTCGAAGCCCGCGCCATTGGCGAAGCCCATGCCCGAGACCGTCACCCGGGTCTGGTTCGGTCCAAGCGACGCGAACTCGACCGTCTTTACGGTCTTTCCGTAGTCGGCCTTGCCCGGCAGCAGGTCCGGCGCCTGGACATTTTGAAAGACCAGCAGGCGCCCCGGAATATAGGCGATGAAGGCGTTCCTGATATTCTGCGGATCGCCGATATGGCCCTTGGGGTCGTAGCTCGCCTCGATCGCACCGCCGATGCGGAAGTCGATCGCCGAAACGGGCACCGCCCATTGCCGGTACACGTTTATGTCCGTGAACGCCGCCCAGAGCCTCGCCGCAGGCGCGTTGATGACGAGCGAATCCTCATAGAAGCGCGTGCCGTCCCCGGCGGTGCCCTTGACCTGTTCGAAGGCCGGTGCGGGTGGATCAGGCAGCGCCATGGCGGGCGCAGTCCAGAGCGTCAGGGCGATGGCGGCGGACAGATACCGCATGGTCATTCTCCTCATCGGGCAGCCAGAAGCCGGTCTAGATAATCGCGCAGCCCAGCGACCGAGGCGTCGAAGGCCTGGAGGGTGCGGTGGGTGCGCGACTGCATCACGCCGCCCTCCATCACCGTCAGCACGAACTGGGCGAGCGCCTGGGTGTCGGTCCCTGCCGGCAGCCGGTCGGCGGCGGCATCGAGACAGCCCTTGATCGCCGCCACCCAGCCATCGAAATTCGCCGCAAGGAGTTCGCGCACCGGCGGATCGGGCTCATGGATTTCGAGCGCGAGGCTACCGATCGGGCAGCCATAGGTGCAATCAGTCATCTCCAGCCCGGCGCGGTAGCGGGCGAGCAGCGCGAAGATCCGCTCGATCGGATCTTCCACTCCCTGCCATGCCGGATCGAGCAGCATCGGCCCGATGCCTTGGCGGTAGCGCTCGAGCACCGCGAGCAGCAGATCCTGCTTGGTCGGGAAGACGTGATAGAGGCTGCCCGAATTCGCACCCGCCTCGCGCAATATGTCGGCGACGCTGGTCGACTGATAGCCCTTCGCCAGGAACAGCATCATCGCCGTGTTGACGAGGCGTTCGGACGTGGATTGTTTCGGCTCTTGAGTGCTCACTCAAGTGGGATACGCCCGGTTGATTGATCAGTCAATCAACTGGGGCTGGACGGGTCCGACCTTCACGATCCCACGATCGATCAGGCTGCGCGCGGTATCGACGATCGACTCCTCGGCCGGACGCATCGTCCAGCCGAGCACCGCATGGGCATGGTCCGAACTGGCCGCGCGGGTCCGCCCGAGTTCGCCGACGACCTGTTTGATGCTCCCGTCGAACAGCGCCATCAGCCGCAGCACGAAATCGGGGATGACCCGCTTCGGCACCTTGTGCGCTTCCGGGCCGAGCCGATCGTGCAGCAACTGCCCGACCTCGCGCATCATCATGAACGGACCGGCGCCGATGAAACGCTCGTTGGCCATGTTCGGCGCGTTGAGGGCGCGGACATGGAGATCAGCGAGATCCCGCACATCGACCACCGCGAAGCCGAGCCGGGGAAAGCCCGGCATCGATCCATCGATCAGGCGCTTCACGAATTCGATCGAGGTCGAGAAATCATCGCTCAGCAAGGGCCCGAGCACCGCCGACGGGTTGATCGTGCAGAACTCGAGTCCGCCGTCATGCTGCGCCACCCAGTCGCGCGCGGCGCGCTCGGCGATCGCCTTGGATTTGACATAGGCGCCGAGCCCCGGGGCGTTCACATCCGTCCAGTCCGCCTCGGTATAAGTATGGTCGCCCTTATGGCCATAGGCGATCGCCGCCACCGAAGACGTCATCACGAAGCGCTGGACCCCGGCCGCAGCGGCGAAACGCAAGGCCCGGAGCGCACCTTCGCGCGCCGGTACGATCAGATCGTCCTCATGCTTCACCGCACCTGCGGGAAAGGGCGAGGCGACATGCGCCACATGGCTGCAGCCCGTAACCGCCTCCGCCCAGCCGGCATCGTCCATCAGGTCAGCGGCGAAGAAATGCAGGCTCGCCTCGGGCACGCCGAGCCAGGCTCGCACCTCGGCCTCGCGCTTCAGCGAGCGTACCGTGGTGTGGATCGTCCAGCCCTCGGCTGCGAGCTGGCGGATCAGATAGCCGGCGATATAGCCGCTTCCGCCCGTCACCAATATGGTGCCTGCCATCATCCTCTCCCCTGATTATCGGGACGGGTTTTACATTGAAACTGAACTCTCGCCAAGCCGGGCTTGCATTCCCTGCCCCTGACCCGGCAAATGGGGCCTCCAGGAGAAAAGCATGTCCGATCAGGATCTCTACCCCGTACCCCCGGAATGGGCGAAGCGCGCGCGTGTCGATGCGGCGGGATATGAGAAACTTTATGGCCTTTCGCTGGCCGATCCCGGAACCTTCTGGCTCGAACAGGCGCGCCGACTCGACTGGATCAAGCGCCCCGAGATCGCGGGCGACTGGTCGTTCGACGAGAAGGATTTTCGCATCCAGTGGTTTGCTGACGGCCGGCTCAATGTCGCCGCCAACTGCCTCGACCGCCACCTCGCCCGGCGCGGCGACCAGATCGCGCTGATCTGGGAGCCCGACGAACCCGGCGAGGAACCGCGCCGCTTCACCTATCGCGAGCTCCATGCCGAGGTGTGCCGCTTCGCCAATGTGCTGAAGGGCCAAGGCGCGAAGAAGGGCGACCGGGTCACAATCTATATGCCGATGATCCCCGAGGCGGCGTTCGCGATCCTCGCCTGCGCGCGGATCGGGGCGATCCATTCAGTTGTGTTCGGCGGCTTCTCGCCCGAGGCTTTGGCCGGGCGCATCACGGATTGCGACAGCGCCTTCCTGGTCACCGCCGATGAAGGCCGGCGCGGCGGCAAGCGGATTCCGCTCAAGGCCAATGTCGATGCGGCCGCGGCGCGCGCGCCGGCGCTCAAGACCGTCATCGTGGTGAAGGCGACGAGCGGCGCGGTGACGATGCAGCCGGGTCGCGACATCTGGTATCACGAGGCGGCCGAAGCTGTGCCCGCGACCTGTCCGCCCGAGCCAATGGGCGCGGAGGATCCGCTGTTCATCCTCTACACCTCGGGCTCGACCGGCCAGCCCAAGGGCGTGCTCCATACCTCCGGCGGTTATCTGCTCTGGGCAAGCCTGACGCATGAGCTCGCCTTCGATTACCGCGCCGGCGACGTCTGGTGGTGCGCCGCCGATATCGGCTGGGTGACCGGGCACAGCTATATCCTCTACGGCCCGCTCGCCAATGGCGCGACGACCTTGATGTTCGAAGGCCTGCCGACCTGGCCCGACGCAGGCCGGATCTGGCAGATCGTCGACCGTCACAAGGTCCACACCATCTTCACTGCGCCGACGGCGTTGCGCGCGCTGATGAAGGAGGGCGACGATTTCGTGAAGGCGACCAGCCGCCAGTCGCTGAAGCTGCTCGGCACGGTCGGCGAACCGATCAACCCGGAAGCCTGGCGCTGGTATCATGATGTGGTCGGCGAAGGCCGCTGCCCAATCATCGACACCTGGTGGCAGACCGAGACGGGCGGCGCGATGATCGCGCCGATGCCCGGCGCGACCGATCTCAAGCCGGGCAGCGCAACCAAGCCGATGCCGGGGGTCGATCCGCAACTGGTCGATGCCGAGGGCGTGGTGCTCCAGGGCGCGATCTCGGGCAATCTCGTCATCGCGCGGAGCTGGCCGGGGCAGATGCGCACGGTCTGGGGCGACCATGCCCGCTTCTTCCAGACCTATTTCACCACCTATCCCGGCAAATATTTCACCGGCGACGGGGCGCGGCGCGACGAGGACGGCTATTGGTGGATCACCGGCCGCGTCGATGACGTGATCAACGTCTCGGGCCACCGCATGGGGACGGCCGAGGTCGAATCCGCCCTGGTGCTGCACCCCAAGGTCGCCGAGGCGGCCGTGGTCGGCATGCCGCACGACATCAAGGGCCAGGGCATCTACGCTTATGTCACGCTCAATTCGGGCGAGACTTCGTCCGAGGCACTCCGCGGCGAGCTGGTCAAATGGGTACGCACCGAGATCGGCCCGATCGCCGCGCCCGACAAGCTCCAGTTCGCGCCCGGCCTGCCCAAGACGCGCTCGGGCAAGATCATGCGCCGCATCCTGCGCAAGATCGCCGAGGGCGATGTTTCGAGCCTCGGCGACACCAGTACGCTGGCCGATCCGGCGGTGGTGGACGATCTGGTGGCGAACCGGGTGGTGTAGCGCACGGTCTGCGCCACCTCTTTTTTGTCATTCCCGCGAAAGCGGGAACCCATCTCGTGCCCTTTCGCAAGAGCAACCGGGGCGAATGACGCTGCCACCGGAGATGGGTCCGCGCTTTCGCGGGGATGACAGAAGATGGAGACGAAGGCGCGGCGGCGCTTGACTCGTAGGTTAGCTATGACTTACCGTTAGTCATGGCTAACCGAGTCGCTCACGCTTTCGACATGCTCGCCGATCCCACGCGCCGGGCGATCCTGGAAAGGATCGGGCGCGCGCCCGCCGCTGTCGGGGAGATCGCGTCGGGCCTCCCCGTCTCGCGCCCGGCGGTGTCGCAGCATCTGAAGCTGCTGAAGGAGGCCGGGCTGGTGACCGAGACCGCATCCGGCACGCGCCGCATCTATCGCATCGATCCGCGCGGCCTCGGCGCCATGCGCGACTGGCTCGATCAGTTCTGGCAAAATTCGCTCGATAATTTCGCTGCTTATGCGGACGCGCAGGCAAAGGGGGAGAAGCAATGACCATCGCGCCCATCGTCAAATCCGTTACCGTAGCCGTCCCGCCCGAGCGCGCCTTCGCGCTGTTCACCGGCGATATCGGGCGCTGGTGGGCGCCCAATATGCATATCGCGCCAGAGCCTTTCACGGAGGTGGTGATCGAGCCGCAAGCCGGCGGCCGCTGGTTCGAGCGCGACGCGGCCGGCGCTGAATGCGATTGGGGCAAAGTCCTCGCCTGGGAGCCGCCGGGACGATTGCTGCTCGCCTGGCAGCTCGACGCCGGCTTCGCCTTGGATCCGGACCTGATCACTGAAGTCGAGGTGACCTTCGAGCCCGAAGGCACCGGCAGCCGAGTCACTTTAACGCACCGCCACCTCGAACGCTTCGGCCCGAGCGCCGAGCGGATCGCCGGCCAGCTCGCCGGCGGCTGGCCCGGCCTTGTCGAACGTTTCGCCACTTATGTCCAAGAGGAGAAAGACCAATGACCGACTTCGTCCTGCATGGAATTCCCGGCAGCCCCTATGTCCGCACGGTGGCGCTGGCGCTCGAGGAAAAGCACCTGCCATGGCGGCTGGCCGCGGTGGCGATGGGTGCGCACCGGGCGCCGGAATATCGCGCCATCCACCCGTTCCACAAGATTCCCACGCTCGATCATGGCGATTACCGCCTGTACGAAACCGCGGCGATCCTGCGCTATCTCGACCATATGGCGGATGTGCCCGCACTCGTACCCGACGATGCCAGGGCAGTCGCGCGGATGGACCAGATGATCAGCATCGCCGCCTGCTATGTCGCGCCGCGGATCAGCGGTGCGCTGAGCTTCCCGCGCCGGGTTGCCCCGCTGATCGGGCTGCCGGTCGATGAGGAAGCACTGGCGGCTGCAATCGAGCCGGCGGCGGAGGCGCTCGACGAGATTGCGCGCCTGCTCGGCGGCGACACGTTCATCGCCGGCGATGCGATCTCGCTCGCTGATCTGATGCTCGCCCCGCATATCTCGTTCCTGCCCGATTTCGAGGAGGGACGGCGCATCATGGCCCCGCATGCGAACCTCACTGCCTGGATCGCTCGGATGGAAGCGCGTCCGAGCATGGTCGCGACCACCTGGGAGCGCATGAATGCGCTAGCCGCGCCGGAAACCGTCGCTGCCTGAAGCGGGAGGCTGGACAAGGCGGCGTCGAGCAGGTTGAGAGGGCGGGCTTCTTCATGCGCGAGGCCCGATGGAATCAGTCGATCCTGTTCAGGCCAAGCCTGGCGCCGCCCCGGTCGATCGGGAGCATGGGCTCAAGCCGCTGACGCGCTGGGCGCTGCTGCTTGGCCTGTCGGCGCTGTTCGGCGGGGTGCTCGACTGGATCGGGCTGCCCGCCGGACTGCTGCTGGGCCCGATGATCGCCGCGATCCTGCTGGCGACCCGCGGACAGGGCGTAAGCATCCCCGCTTTGCCTTTCCAGGGCGCGCAGGCAATCGTCGGCTGTCTGGTTGCGGCATCGTTCAATGCCGGGACGGTCCATATGGTCGCGGCACACCTGCCGCTGTTCCTCGGCACGACGGCTGCGACGCTGACGGTGGCGGTGCTGATCGGCTGGCTGATCGCTCGGCTCGGCTGGCTGCCGGGCAGCGTCGCGGTCTGGGGCTGCATGCCCGGCGGCGCGGCGGCGATGGTGCTGATGGCGCAATCCTATGGCGCTGAATGGCGGCTGGTCGCAGTGATGACCTACAGCCGCGTGGTCTGCGTTGCCGGCACTGCCTCGATCGTCGCTGCGCTGGTCGGGGCACATGGCGGCGCCCATAGCCCGACAGGTATCTGGTTCCCGGCGATCGACCCGAGCGCGTTCGCCGAGACGCTGCTGATCGCGGTGATCGGCGCCTGGCTCGGGGTCAGGCTCAAGCTCCCGGCCGGACCGATGATCGGCACGCTGATCCTGGGAGCGGGGCTCAACATCGCCGGCCTTATCCGCTTCGAATTGCCGGGCTGGCTGCTTGCGACAAGCTATGCCGTGGTCGGCTGGCGCATCGGCCTGCATTTCACCCGCGACATCGTCCGCGCCGCAGCGCGCGCCCTGCCCCGTATCCTGTTCTCGATCGCCTTGCTGATCGGCTTCTCGGCTATGCTCGGGATGCTGCTCGCGCGGATCGGCGGGGTCGATCCGGTCACCGCCTATCTCGCGACCAGTCCGGGGGGCATGGATTCGGTCGCGATCATTGCAGCCTCGACGAAAGTCGATGTGCCTTATGTGATGGCGCTGCAGGCGCTGCGCTTCTTCGCCTGCGTCATCGCCGGGCCGGCATTGGCGCGATTCGTGGTCGGGCGGCAGCGAGCGGCGTCGGCCTAACGCAGCAGCACCAGCTCCTCAGCCATGGTCGGATGCAGTGCGACTGTGTCGTCAAAGGCTGCCTTGGTCAGCCCTGCCTTTACTGCGATCGCCGCCGCCTGGAGGATTTCCGGCGCGTCGGGGCCGATCATGTGGAGGCCGAGAATCTTGTCGGTCTCGCCGTCGCAGACCATCTTGTAGAGCGCGCGCTCGTTGCGGCCGGCCAGCACATTCTTCATCGCCCGGAAATCGGAGGTATAGACCTTCACCGAGCCGAATTTGGTCTTGGCCTGGCTCTCGGTCAGCCCGACGCCCGCCATTGGCGGATGGCTGAACACGGCGGAGGGGACATTGGCATAATCGACCCGGGTCGGCTTGTTGCCGAACAGCGTGTCCGCAAAGGCCTGGCCCTCGCGGATCGCGATCGGGGTCAGCTGGATGCGGTTGGTGACATCGCCGACCGCATAGATGCTGTCGCAGGTCGTGCGATTATCGTCATCGACCTTGATTGCGCCCTTCGCATCGAGTTCGACGCCCGCGCTTTCGAGCCCCAGCCCCTGGGTATTGGGATCGCGTCCAGTCGCGAACATCACGCAATCGACGACCAATGGCTCATGGCCCGACATGCTGACCTTCAGACTACCGTCCTTGAGTTTCTCGATGCCCTGGAAATCGGCATGGAAGCGGAACTCGATCCCCTTCATCAGCGAAATCTGGAGCAGCCGGTCGCGGATCGACTCGTCATAGCCGCGCAGGATCACGTCGGTACGGTTGATCAGCGTCACATGGGCGCCGAACTGGTGGAAGATGCCGGCGAATTCATTGGCGATATAGCCCGCGCCTGCGATCAGGATGCGCTTCGGCACGCTCTCGAGATGGAAGGCCTCGTTCGAGGTGATGCCATATTCATGGCCCGGGCATTTCGGCACTGAAGGCGTGGCGCCGGTCGCGACCAGGATCGTCTTCGCGGTGACTTCGCGACCATCGCCGAGCTTGATATTGTGCGGGCCGGTGATGGTGGCGCGCTCGAGGATGATCTCGACGCCGTGGTTGGTCAGCGTCCCCGAATAGGCGGTGTTGATCCGGTCGACTTCCTCGAACACGTTCCTGGTGAGAACCTGCCAGTCGAATTCGCATTCCGGCACTTTCCAGCCGAAGCGGCGCGCATCGGCGAGATCCTCGGCGAAATGCGCGCCATAGACGAGCAGCTTCTTGGGCACGCAACCGCGAATAACGCAGGTGCCGCCGACGCGATATTCCTCGGCGACTGCCACCTTGGCGCCATGCGCCGCGGCGACGCGTGAAGCGCGCGTGCCGCCGGAGCCGGCGCCGATGACGAAAAGATCATAGTCGTAGGTGGCCTTGGCCATAGTCGCTTCCCTCGTCGTCCCGGACTTGTTCCGGGACCCACTGTTCCACAATCACCGATCCGCATTGCTGCACGGTGGATGCCGGAACAAGTCCGGCATGACGGTTCAGCTGTCGCCGAACGCCCGCTTGATCAGATCCTCGGTCGAGACGTCGAATGTCTGCCCGCCCTCGCCCGCCGCCTTGGCCATTTCCTTGCCGAGCTCGACCCCGAACTGGTCGAACGGATTGATGCCGAGCAGGGTGGCGTTCACGAACACGCGGTGCTCGTAAAAGGCGATGAGCGCGCCGAGCGTGCGGGCGTCGAGGACGTCGAGCAGGATGGTCGAGCTCGGCCGGTCGCCGGAATAGCTGCGTGCCGGATCCTTGTCGTTCGCCCGGCCCTTCATCAGCGCCGCGCCCTGGGCGAAGGCGTTGAGCAGGAGCTGGCGGTGATGGTCCTCGGCCAGCGTATCCCCGGCCTCGATCACCGCGATGAATTCGACCGGCACGAGATGCGTGCCTTGGTGCAGCAGCTGGAACACGGCATGCTGTGCATCGGTGCCGACACCTCCCCAGGTGATCGCAGCGCTCGGCCGGCCGAGCGGCTTGCCGTCGACCGTCACGCCCTTGCCGTTCGATTCCATCTCGAGCTGCTGGAGATAAGAGGGGAGCAGCCGCAGCCGCTCGTCATAGGCGAAGGTCGCCCGCGTCTCGGCGTGGCGGACCTGGGTGTAATAGAGATCAGCAAAGGCTGCGAGCGCGGGCGCGTTTTCCGACAGCGAGGCGAGGCGGAAATGCCGGTCCATCTCGGCCGCGCCGTCGAGCAGTTCCTCGAAACAATCCCAGCCGAGCGCGAGTGCCGCGGGAAAGCCGATCGACGACCAGAGCGAATAGCGCCCGCCGACGCTCTCCATGAAGGGCAGCACCCGGGTTTCGTCCACACCCCATTCGATCGCCTTGTCGGGCGAGGCAGTGAGCGCGATCACCCGGCCATAGGGATCCTCGACACCGGCTTCCTCCATCCATTCGAGCACGCTTTCGGCGTTGAGCATCGTCTCGGTGGTGGTGAAGGTCTTGGAGGCGACGACCAGCAGGGTCGCGGCGGGGTCGAAGCGGCCGAACGCCTCTTCGAGCGCGACGCCGTCGACATTGGAGACGATCGCGGTGTCGTAGCGTCCCGATTCGCGGCCGAGCGCATCGACCAGCAGATCGGGCCCGAGCGCCGAACCGCCGATGCCGACATGCAGGACATGGCGGATCGGCCCGAGCGCATCAGCCTCGATCGCGTCGATCAGCGCACGCATGCGGGCGTGGAAGACCCGGGCGAGGCCGACATCATCGTCCTTGCCCTCGCCGCGCTCGGCGGTGTGGGTGGCGGCGCGGCCTTCCGTCACGTTGACGATCTCGCCGGCGAACAGCGCCTCGCGCTTGCCCGCCAGATCCTGCGCCCTGGCGAGTTTTTCGAAGGCGGCGATAGCATCAGCGGTGAGGTGCGTCTTCGACCAGTCGAAATGAAGGCCGGCGACATCGAGGCTCAGCCTCTTCAGCCGATCGCCATCCTCGGCGAACAATGTTTCGAGTCTGGGCGAAGGCAAGGCTTCGATCGAAGTCCAGTCGGCAGGCATGATCACCTCATTGGTCGAGCGGGGAACGCATCCCGCCTTAGATCGCCCTAGCGCCGCCCGGTTACAACCGCCAGCTTGACGCCCGGCCCCCGCCACCGCAAACCGCCGCGCATGTCAGAGACTGAAGCACAGCCCGAGCCCGTGGTCGCCCCCGCGCCCAACGCCGATGCGACTCAAACACCGGCCAAGCCGCGGTCCGAGACGCGCGACACGATCCTCTTCCTGGTGAAGCTGGTCCTGATCGTGCTGGTGTTCCGCAGCTTCATCCTCTCGCCGTTCAGCATTCCCTCGCAGTCGATGCTGCCGCGGCTCTACATCGGCGACTATCTGTTCATCTCGAAATGGAATTACGGCTATTCGCGCTGGTCGCTGCCGTTCGGCGTGCCGTTGATCCCGGGGCGGCTGTTCGCGCATGATCCGGCGCGCGGCGATGTCGTGGTGTTCCGCGGGCCGCCCGGCGAGGATCATGACGTGATCAAGCGCGTCATCGGCCTGCCCGGCGACATGATCCAGGTGCGCCACGGCCAGGTGATCCTGAACGGCGTGGGCGTCCCGAAGCAGCGCGTGGCGGACTTCACGATCCCGATCACCCCGAATTATTCAGCGGGCGATCCGCCCGACCATGAGTGCCCGGCACAATATCAGGATAGCGATGCCAAAGGCGCCCCGATCTGCCGCTATATGCAGTTCCGCGAGACCTTGCCTAACGGCAAGACCTATATGGTGCTTGATCGCGGCGAGTTTCCCGACCGTGACGATACCGCCGTCTACTCAGTGCCGGCCGGCAAGGTGTTCGTGATGGGCGACAATCGCGACGATAGCGGCGACAGCCGTTTCCCGGCACCCGCCGACGCCCTGCCGGGCCAGTCGAGCGGCATGGGCTATGTCCCGATGGACCGGATCGAGGGCAAGGCAGTCGTCTCCTTCTTCTCGACGGACGGCACGGCCAACTGGTTCCTGCCCTGGACCTGGTTCACCGCGGCGCGCTGGAAAAGGATCGGAGAAGGCTTTTGAGCAGCCCGCTCGGCGCCTGGATCAAGAAGACCTTCGGCCACAAGCCGACCGACCTGGCCGGCTTCGAGCGCGCGCTGACGCATGGCAGCCAGGCAGCGGCGAACTACGAGCGGCTCGAATTCCTGGGTGACCGGGTGCTTGGGCTGGTGATGGCGGAATGGCTGTTCGAGGTGTTTCCGGGCGAGCCCGAAGGCGCCTTGTCGAAGCGGCTCAATGCGCTGGTAACGGGCGCGGTCTGCGCCGATGTCGCGCGCGGGCTCGATATCGGCGCGCAGCTCCGGCTCGGGAAGCAGGCGCGCGATGACGGGGCGGCCGACAGCGACAATGTGCTGGGCGATGTGATGGAAGCGCTGATCGGCGCGCTCTATCTCGATGCCGGGCTGGAGGTGGCGCGCGCCGCGATCCGCAAGGCCTGGGGCGGCCGGGTGGTGACGCATTCGATCGCGCCGCAACATCCGAAATCCGCGCTGCAGGAATGGGCCGCGGCGCATAATCGCCGCACCCCGGCCTATGAGGTGATCGAGCGCTCGGGGCCGCACCATGCGCCGCGCTTCACCGTAAAGGCCTCGATCGGCGCGCTTGCCGATGCGGTGGCGGAAGGGAGCTCGAAGCAGGAAGCCGAGACGGCGGCCGCGGCGGCTTTGCTGGAAAAGCTCGGAGATTGAAGACGTTGCGGCACGCGCGAGGTTAACCTTGGCTGCAACCCGCGTTCCGGATCAGTTCAGCGGGATCGTGCCATAACTGAACCCATGCTGGCGTGAAGCGTTGTATCATCTGTCCGCCGCAAATTTCGAGGAGCCCAGTAATGAATAGTCTCATGACCAAGGCAGCCCTTGCGCTGGCGCTTGGTGCCACCGCGATGACGGCTGCCGCACCTGCCGAGGCGCAGCGCTACCGTGGCGGATATCGCCATCACGACGGTGCCGGAACCGCGATCGTTGCCGGCGTGGCCGGCCTGGCGGTCGGTGCGGCGCTCGCCTCGCGTGATCGCGGCTATTACTACGACGACTATCCCGCCTATCCCTACCCCTATTACGAAGCCTATCCCGACCCCTATTATTACGGGGCGCCTTACCCCTATCCCTACCCCTATGCCTATCGGAGCTACGGGCCCCGCTACTATCATTATGCCTATCGGGGCGGGTATCGGGGCGGTGGATATTATGGCGGCGGATATCATGGCGGATATCATGGCGGTGGCGGCCACCGCAGATAATCGCTGATCATGAATCGCTGACAAGCGGGCGGAAGCGATGGCTTCCGCCCGTTTTTTTTGCGTGGGCGGCTATTCACACCTCCTACTGATACCGGGTTGTTGGATAATTTCGGTAGACTGTATGGAAGACCCTTCCACACCGTTCGCCCTGAGCTTGTCGAAGAGCGTTGAGGCGTGGAGCGGGGGACAAACAGATGGCCTTCTATGCCTATATTCTCCGCTGTGCCGACGGCAGCTACTATACTGGCCATACCGACAATCTCGAAGCTCGGATCGGCGGTCATCAGTCAGGACAGATCGAGGGCTATACGCGCACGCGACGACCCGTGGAGCTTGTCTGGAGTCAGGATTTTCCTACCCGGATTGAGGCGTTGGAAACCGAGCGGCGGATCAAGGGCTGGAGTCGGGCGAAGAAGGAGGCGTTGATCGCGGGTGACTGGGAGCTTTTGTCCCAGCTTGCCCGGAACCGCCAGGACGAGAGGCGCCCTTCGACAAGCTCAGGGCGAACGGGTTAATGATTGCTTCAACAATGTAATGATTGATTCAACATGAGCGATTGGGGGCGCAGAATGATCACGCGGACGATACTGGCCCTGCTGGCTGGCGCTCTGGCCACCGCGCCGGCCCTCGCCGAAACCCGCTATGTCCGTGCCGGCCGTTTGATCGACACGGAAAAAGGCGTCGTCCTGACCGACCGCCTGATCCGCATCGAGGACGACCGGATCGTCGCGGTCACACCCTGGGCCCCGCCGCCCGCCGGTGCGCCGCTGGTCGACTGGTCGGCCTATACCGTCCTGCCCGGGCTGATCGACATGCACACCCATCTCGCCGACTGGGGCCAGACCAGCAATGTCGCCGAGCCGCTGCTGCACAGCCAGCAGGAGATCGCCTATGTCGCGCTGCGCAACGCGAAGGCGACGCTCTATGCAGGGTTCACCACCGTGCATGATGTCGGCTGCTTCCGCGCGTTCAGCGATGTCGCGCTGCGCAATGCGATCAATGCCGGCGATGTCGAGGGGCCGCGCATGAACGTGGTGGGCGCCTATATCACCATCCCGGGCGGCGGCGGCGAGGTGACCGGCTTCGCCCCCGATGTGAAGGTGCCGGACGATATGCGCGTCGGCGTGGTGACCGATGCCAATGACGCCCGGCTCAAGGTCAACTACCTGTTCCAGCATGGCGTCGACTCGATCAAGCTGATCGCGACCGGGGCAGTGCTGGCCGAGGGGACCGAGCCGGGCACGCAGGAACTCACTGACGACGAACTGCGCGCCGCGGTCGAGGCGGCAAAGGCCAATGGCAGCTGGGCAGTGGCGCATGCGCATGGCGCGGCCGGCATCAAGGCTGCGATCCGCGCCGGGGTGCGATCGATCGAGCATGCCTCGCTGATCGACGACGAGGGCATCGCGCTCGCCAAGGCCAGGGGCACCTTCCTCGACATGGATATCTATAATGGCGATTATATCGAAGAGGTCGGCACGAAAGAGGGCTGGCCCGCCGGCTATCTGCGCAAGAATCGCGAGACGACGGACGCGCAGCGCGAGGGTTTTCGCAAGGCTGTGAAGGCCGGAGTCAAGCTCAGCTTCGGTACGGATGCGGGCGTGTATCCGCACGGCCTCAATGCCCGGCAGTTCAAATATATGGTCCGCTACGGCATGACCCCGATGGCGGCGATCCAGGCAGCGACGACCGTGTCGGCCGAGCTACTGGGATGGACGAAGGATGTCGGTGCGATCGCACCGGGCCATTTCGCTGACATGGTGGCGGTCAAGGCCGATCCGCTGGCCGATATCAGCGCGCTCGAGCATATCGATCATGTGATGAAGGGCGGGAAGCTGGTGAAGTGAAGCGGCCTTGCCCTTCACAAAATCGGCCCGACGCGGTGCGCCGGGCCTGAGTCTGCGCCGTTCGCTAGGGAGCATCGGCTCGCATGATATAATTCCTATCTGATCGGTAGGAAATATAGCTTCGCTTGGCATTGCGACAGGCTGGCTTGGGCACAGGACGAAATGCCGGCTCGGACGACGCCGGAAGCGCAGGCACAAAAAAGACCGCGCGCCCTTTGTCAGGACGCGCGGCCTTCCGGTGCTCCGACGCTGCCTGGGAAACGTCGATGCCGAACGCTTATTTCGCGGTTGCGTTCGAAGCGTTGTCGATCGCGGTCGCGTTGTCGACGGCGGTGGCGTTCAGCGGCGCATCGTCGATCGCCGTCGTGTTCGCGTCTTCGCTGTTCAGGGTGACGTCGTTGGAGACGACCGAACCATTGTCGACAGCGGGTGCGTCATGCTTGCAGGCAGTGAGGCCGAGCGCGGCGACAGCGATCATCGGAACGAAAACGAGCTTCTTCATGGACTATACTCCTAGGTTAGACAGGTCGGTTCCCGGGTGCGCCCATCGCTTGCCCGCGCCCCGCCTGGTCGGCGTCCGAGGTCGCTATGCCGCAATTCCCATAGAATTGGTAGGATAAAATGCGGCCGAAACAAGGCAGGCGTTTCGGGCCAGTAACACCCCCTTCGACATCACGCCCGCAAAGGGTGTAAGGGCTCCCGCTTCCCCATTCGCTACGGGCTCGCCCGCGGCGTTGATCACCTGAGGTATTCATGACCGACACCCAAACCCATTGCGGCCTTGTCGCCATCGTCGGCGCGCCCAATGCCGGCAAATCCACGCTCGTCAACGCCCTGGTCGGCCAGAAGGTCGCGATCGTCAGCCCCAAGGCGCAGACCACGCGCGCCCGGCTGATGGGGGTCGCGATCGAGGGCGACACCCAGTTGCTGCTGGTCGACACCCCGGGCATCTTCGAGCCCAAGCGCCGGCTCGACCGGGCGATGGTCTCGGCTGCCTGGGGCGGGACCGAGGGCGCCGACGTGATCGCGCTGGTGGTCGACGCCAAGGGCGGGCTCGGGCCCAAGGTGATCCCGATCGCGGAATCGATCGCCAACCGCCGCGAGCCCAAATATCTGATCCTCAACAAGGTCGATCTCGCCGACAAGGCCAAGCTGCTGCTCCATGCCGAGCGGTTGAACGGAATCGTCGATTTCGCCGAGACCTTCTTCATCAGCGCGACCACCGGCGACGGGTTGGCCGAGCTCAAGACAGCGTTCGCCAGGGCGATGCCCGAGGGGCCGTGGCATTATCCCGAAGACCAGGTCTCCGACGCGACCGAGCGCAGCCTCGCCTCGGAAGTGACGCGCGAGCAGCTCTATCTCCAACTCCATGCCGAGCTGCCTTATGCCAGCGCGATCGAGACTGAGCAGTATAAGGAGCGCGATGACGGTTCCGTCGAGATCCACCAGCAGATCCTGGTCGAGCGGCCAACGCAACGCGCAATCGTGCTCGGCAAGGGCGGCGCGCGGATCAAGGAGATCGGCGCGCGGGCACGGGCGGAATTGAGCGCGATCATGGGCAAGCCGGTGCATCTCTATCTGCATGTGAAGGTGAAGCCGGGCTGGGACGACGAGCGCGACATCTATCGCGAAATGGGCCTCGACTGGGTGGAGTAAGCCTGGTTCCTCCCCGTTCCGGGGAGGAACTAAAGAAGCAATTGCTCCACCCAGGCGGGCACCAGTTCGCTCGCTGGTCCCAAGCGCGTTTCGGCGAAATAGGCGCTGCCGATCGACGGTTCGAGGTTCATCTCGAGCGTCTCGGCGCCGTGATAGCGCGCCGTCTGGACGAAGCCCGCAGCCGGATACACTGCCCCCGAAGTACCGATCGACACGAACAGATCGGCCCCGGCCAGCGCGCGTTCGATGCGGTCCATATCGTATGGCATCTCGCCGAAGAACACGATGTCCGGCCTGAGCGCCGGTTCACCGCACGCCGCGCATAGCGTCCCCGGCGGCATCGCGCCGGTCCAGCCCGAACGCGCACCGCACGCAGCGCACAGGGCCGAGTTCAACTCGCCATGCATGTGCAGCAACCGCGTGGCGCCTGCGCGCTCATGCAGGTCGTCGACATTCTGCGTGACGATCAGCAACGCGCCGGGCCATTCGGCATCCAGCTTCGCAAGCGCGCGGTGCGCGGCGTTGGGCTCGACCGTCGCCAGCGCCGCGCGCCGGGCGTCATAGAAGCGGTGCACCAGATCGGGATCATGCGCGAGCGCTTCGGGCGTGCAGACATCCTCGACGCGGTGCCCCTCCCATAGCCCGCCGGGCCCACGAAAGGTGGCGAGACCACTTTCGGCGGAGACGCCGGCGCCGGTGAGAATCACGATGTTGGCGGGACCAGGCATCGGCGCTCTCTACAGCCGGGAGAACAGCAGCGCGATATAGACGATCACGAACGCAGCCATCAGCGGCGCGACGATCTCGTGCAGGCGCGGGCGGCGCGTGACGATTGCAATCACCGCGACGATCGCGAAGAAGAGGTGGAAGGCCAGGTTGGCGGGCGCGGGCAGCCTGCCGCTGACCATCACATCCTTGCCGATGCTGACGCACAGCATCGCCAGCGATATCGCGAAGAAGGGCCGTGCCTCGCGATAATAATGGGTGCGCAGATCAATCGGCTCGCCGGCGGGCATGTCGGGGAAGACGAGCGCCGTCATCATGTAGAGCAGCATCGCCTGCAGCAGGATCACGCTGAAGATCGCGAAGGTCCATTGGTGGAAGCCGGCAAGGCCGAAGCTCGCCCACCAGCTCTGCGTGGCGAAGATCACCAGCAGCGCTGACCAGATCAAGGGCGGCGCATAAAGCTTCAGCCGGCCGCGCGCGAGCAGCAGCAGCCGATATCCCTGGAGGACCTGGGTGATCGCCAGCCCAAGGATGATCGAGAGCAGCACCGAGAGATAGGAAAACGCGTCCATCCACCCCCCTTGAGATGTCCCCGGCCCTTCTAGGCGAGCATGGACACCGGCGCCACCGTGAAGCGGTGCCTCAGCCGGTCGCCGGCGATCGAACCGGCCCGGCCTCAGGGCTCGATCGGTACGACATAGCTGTTGACCCCAGCCATACCGGAGACCGCATAGATGCCCATCAGGCTGTTCTCGTAGATGCTGTTCCCGGTGGTGATCACCGAACCGTCATAGCTGTACGGAACCCAGGTCGCATCGCTGAACGAGCCGTCCGGATTGACCTCGATCGAGGCAAACAAAGCGAGCGAACCGGTCGAGCCGCCCGCCAGGTTGAAGCCCTTGGGCGTCCCGACAATACCCTCGAAATGGGTGACGAGCTGCGGTTGATCCAGATAGGAGTAGAGCTTCAGATGGCTGAACTTGCGGGTCGCTGAATCATAGGCGACCACAAAGCCCTTGTTGATACCGTGCCCGTCGCGCGTGCCGCCGACAATGGTGTAATTCGTGCTGCCGATGCCGTTCTGCCAGATGCCATAGGCGGTCGTGAGGGTGCAGCCCTGGAAATCGAAGATCGTCCAGTGCCGGGTCGCGATATCGTAAAGGAAGGCATTGGCGGACGCGGGGACGCCGAGCAGATCATAATCGCCGACGACGAGATTGCCCATCGTGCTGTGCGGGATGGTGTTCCACACCGTCTGCCCGCCGACCTTGTCGCTCGGTACGTCGAGCGGCGACCAGCCTCCGCCCCCCTGGGGCGGCCCCTCATAGACCATGCCGCAATTGCGGACGTCGCCGCTTCCTTCATATTGGTAGCTGCCGACTGCGCGGATATTCCCCTCGCCCAGATCCGGATTGAACACGAAGGTGTCCGGCCCGTAAAAGGTCGAGGTCGTCACCGTGCGCCCGTGGATGGCGGGCGGCAGGGTGTAGATGCCGGCGCTGTCGGTCGGCGAAAGCGGGCCGAGATAGATCAGCGCGGTCACCGGGCTGATCGCCGCGTTCGACCCGGTGAGTATCACGTCGGTGCCGGTCCAGCCGCGGACTCCCGTTACGAGCTGATTGGGACCGAATATGGTCGTGCCTGTGCTCATGACATCTCTCCCAGCCGAGCTAGCCCCGCGGCGCCCCATGCGCCACGGCCCAACACTTCACGGCAACGCCATTTCCTCCGGCACGCCGGAGAAAGGATGATGAAGTCGCTGTGCAATCGGTGCCGGTTTTTTACCGCCGACGGGTTCGCGCGGAAAGCGCAACAACATCCAGAGTCGCTATGGTCGGCACCATGACGCCGGCTATGGTGGGGCTCCCGGCAAACTGATGGATCCGAACCCCTGTCCTATCGTCTCGCATTGTGGCATCTGCCCGCCCACGCCCCGGGCACGGACTCGGGGCGTGATCCAGAATGGCAAAAATCGTTCGATTCCCGGGAGAGGAAGCGCATGACCAGAATCGGAATCATCGGCAGCGCGGGCCGCATGGGCCAGGCGCTCGGCGCGGTGCTCGACGATCTCGGCGCCAGCCTTGCCGGCGGGATCGATGCCGGCGGCGATCCGGCAGCGCTTGCCGCAGCGGCCGACGTGCTGGTCGATTTCTCGGCACCGTCCGCGCTCGAGACCAACCTCGCCGCCGCTGTCGCCGCCGGCACGCCGATCCTGATCGGAACCACCGGCCTGTCGCCGACGCACCACGCGCTGATCGACGCGGCGGCAGCGAAGGTCGCTGTGCTGCAGACTGGCAATGTCTCGCTCGGCGTCACCCTGCTCGCCCGGCTGGTACGCGAGGCAGCGGCGAGCCTGGGCAGCGACTGGGATATCGAGATCGTCGAGATGCATCACCGTCACAAGGTCGACGCGCCATCGGGCACGGCATTGCTGCTCGGCGAGGCGGCCGCAGCGGGGCGGGGCGTGCCGCTCTGCGAGGTGAAGGTGGAGGATCGCGCCGGGCTGACCGGCGCGCGGTCCGAAGGCACGATCGGCTTCGCGTCGCTGCGCGGCGGATCAGTCGCCGGCGACCATCAGGTGATCTTCGCCGGGCCGGGCGAGCGGATCGAGATCGGCCACCGCGCCGAGGACCGCGCGATCTTCGCGCGCGGCGCGATCACCGCGGCGCTCTGGCTCGCCGACAAGCCGGCCGGGCGCTATCAGATGGGCGAGGTATTGGGGCTTTGAAGAAGGCGGATATCGTCGAATTCTATGCGCGGCTCGCGGCGGACAATCCGCATCCCGAGACCGAGCTCAGCTATACCAACCCCTATACATTGCTCGTCGCGGTCGCGTTGTCCGCCCAGTCGACCGATATCGGCGTCAACAAGGCGACCCGGCGCCTGTTCGAGGAAGTCGACACCCCCGAAAAGATGGTCGCGCTGGGCGAAGAGGGGCTGAAGCAGCACATCAAGACGATCGGGCTGTTCAACACCAAGGCAAAGAATGTCATCGCCCTCTCCGAAAAGCTGATCGCCGATTTCGGTGGCGAAGTGCCGCGGGACCGCGATGCGCTGGAGACGCTGCCGGGCGTCGGCCGCAAGACCGCCAATGTCGTGATGAACACCGCGTTCGGCGCCGAGACCTTCGCGGTCGACACCCATATCTTCCGGGTCTGCAACCGCACCGGGCTTGCGCCGGGCAAGACGGTGCTGGCAGTGGAGCTCAAGCTCGACAAGGCGACGCCGCAGCCCTTTCGCCTGCACGCGCATCACTGGCTGATCCTGCACGGCCGCTATGTCTGCAAGGCGCGCACACCCGAATGCTGGCGCTGCATCGTTCGCGATCTCTGCGCGTTCAAGCCCAAGACCCCGGCGCCGCGCCAGCGCGGACCCTCGGAGGAGGCTTGACCCAATGCGCATGATCCTGACCGCCCCCGCCATCATCGCTTTCGCCATCGCCGCTCTCGCCGCCCCGGGCGGCGCGCGCGACCGCAACCAGATCCCCGAGGCGATACCGGCCGGCGAGCCCGAAAACTGCATCCGCACCATCAGCATCCGGCAGACCTTCGTCCGGAGCGATTCGGTGATCGATTTCGACATGGGCGGCGGCAAGATCTATCGCAACACCCTGCCCCATGCCTGCCCCGATCTCGGTTTCGAGGAGAAGTTCCTCTACAAGACCTCGACCAGCGAGCTCTGTTCAGTCGACACCATCACCGTGTTGCGCGACACGCCGGGCGGCCCGGGCCCGACCTGCGGCCTCGGGCAGTTCCAGCCGGTGACCCTGGTCGAGGCGCCGAAACATCCCTGATCGAAACGGCTGGTATAGCGCCGCGGCCTTTGCTAGGCGCTTGCCCCCAGGCACCCGTAGCTCAGCTGGATAGAGCGCTGCCCTCCGAAGGCAGAGGCCACAGGTTCGAATCCTGTCGGGTGCGCCATCTTTTCAATGACTTAGCCAGCAAGCTCGGGTCCCGTACTGAAAAAGTACGGAAAACATAATCGGCGGACTTCGGTGCGAATCAGGTTACGGTCGCACCAATCGGAGCCTTCGAGCCACCTTAAGTTGATCAGTCCGGCCGCCCTTTAGACCTATGGGACGGCGGGGTTCGCCGACGGCAGTTCGATTTTTTGCAACCGGCACCATCGTCACCGCTAAGTGCCTGACAGATAATTTAATAAGTTTGCCGCGCGCTAGCCTGACCTAATTTTCATGTCACACAGTTTCCCAGATGTTCGGCGTAACTTGGTGCGGAACTTGAACGCGCAATCGGATCGGCCGCGAGCCACGGGCGTCGCACCACCTGAACCCCATCTAAGAGGGGCGGGCCTGCCCTCCGCGAGCGGCAGGCTTGCCGGCTCACTCCCAGCGAACCTCACACGCGAGGTATTCGCCGATTACGAAGCGCACCGTCATGCCGCCGTCTTGCGCGGTTCGATAGCGGTATCGTCCCTCTTGGACGACCAACCATCCTTCCTCGAACACATCATCGCCCGCGATCAGGAGCCGGTTCATCGCACGGCTTCCCACTTCGGGCCAAAGGGCGAACTCCTGATCGTCCCGCTCAAACCGGTGCCGCTCTGCAGCGCCCATCAGCACCAGCGGTTTGATGATAACCTCCAGCGGCTCGTCCAGTTGAGGCTCATTCAATTCATAGGCGGCGTGTCCACGCGCGAGCTTCACGACGACGTTCCATACGCGGTCATGTTCGACGTCGAATGTCACGCCCGATTCCGACGTCTGGCGCGCGGCAGCAAGCCGCGCGGCGACATCGGGATTGCCCTCCATGAAACGCGCAATCTTCCGCCGCCCGATCTTGGAAGGATCGACGGAGCCAGCCGCCACGCATTCGAGCAAGCAGGCCAAATAAGCCTCGTCGGCCGAAAAGCCGTTGTTACATTTTTCGCAAGCTGGTGACGCGCCAAGGTTGTCAGGGTAGGGCTTGTCTAGGAAAACACGCGATGGTGTGTGATCGCGCGTCTCGTTCGGGCCGCCGCAAAACACGCACCAGCCTTTGTTCCGGTTGTCGCCCAAATTCTGAATCTGCTGCATCCTAGCTCCCGCCTTTGATGTTTTGCCCGAACGAGTCCGCGCGTCCGGCGTTACATACCGCATGGACACATTGACGGCGACCCAGCGAAGCGAGCGAATGTCACGGATCGGCCCCAAGGGATCGAAACCGGAGACGTTCGTTCGACGGCTCGTGCATGGGATGGGCTACCGGTTTCGGCTGCACCGCCGTGACCTGCCCGGGACGCCCGACCTCGTGTTCGCCAGCCGCCGAAAGGTGATCTTCGTCCATGGATGCTTCTGGCACCGGCACGCCAGTCCAAGCTGCACACTAGCGCGTATGCCAAAAAGCCGCCAAGAATTCTGGGTGCCGAAACTAAACGCCAACCGAGAACGCGACTTGGGGAATCTCGAGCGATTGGAGGCGCTAGGGTGGAAAGCGCTTGTGGTATGGGAATGCGATCTCAAAAGGGCTTCCCTCGGGACCGAGATTCGGGAATTCTTGGAAGTATGAAATCTATCGAACTTTTCGCGGGCGCGGGCGGACTCGGCATCGGCCTGCACCAAGCCGGATTCCACCCGCTCAACGTGGTGGAGTGGGACCGCTATTGCTGTGACACAATTCGCGAGAACCAGTCCCGTGGCTCCGAATATGTGGGAAGCTGGAAGACGGTCACCGAGGGCGATGTGCGGGGTGTCGATTTCACCCCCTATGAAGGCAAGGTCCAGCTCATCTCGGGTGGGCCACCATGCCAACCATTCTCCCTCGGCGGTAAGCACAAGGCGCACGGCGACCAGCGCGACATGTTCCCTCAGGCCATCCGAGCGGTGCGCGAGGCCAAACCCAAGGCCTTCATCTTCGAAAACGTGAAGGGCCTGACCCGCACCACGTTCAGGAATTATTTCGAGTATATCCGACTGCAGCTCGAACACCCCGCCGTCACGAAGCGCGACAACGAGGAATGGCTGGACCACCTCGCCCGGCTGGAGCGCCACCACACGAGCGGCGCCCGCGGCGACCTACATTATCGCGTCGTCACGCGCCTTCTCAACGCCGCCGATTATGGGGTTCCACAGCGCCGCGAGCGCGTCGTGTTCGTCGGCTTCCGCGACGATCTGAACATCGAATGGTCATTCCCCAACGAAACTCATTCGCTCGACGCGTTGCTTTGGGACCAGACCAAAGGCGATTATTGGGAACGTCACAAGGTTCCCCGTCGGCTGCGTTTGATAGGCCCTCGGAGCTTGGCGCGCTTGCAGCGTACTGACGTCCGGCCAAAGGAGGCGGCATGGCGCACTGTGCGCGACGCGATCGCCGGCCTCCCCGACGAAAACGATCGCGTCGCGTCAGCGTGGATTTTCAACCATCGCTTCCAGCCCGGCGCCCGATCGTATCCCGGACACACCGGCAGTCCATTAGATCAGGCAGCGAAGACGTTGAAGGCGGGCGTCCATGGTGTGCCCGGTGGCGAGAATATGCTCGTGCGCCCGAACGGCAGCGTGCGTTATTTCACGGTGCGGGAGAGCGCGCGCCTGCAGACTTTCCCGGACGATTTCGTGTTCCACGGCTCCTGGTCGGAAACCATGCGGCAGCTCGGCAACGCGGTCCCCGTTTTGCTTGCGCGTCGTGTCGGCGAAAGCGTCGCCGACCATTTGGAGCGCGCCGCGTGAGGCCTGGCGAAATTTACAACCCGCTTGATAAGATCAACCTTGCGCGCAGTATCGAGCAGGAATTGCTTGCGCGTCCCGTCCTGCCGTTGGCCGACATTGGCGGCATTATGGGCGCTGGCGTGTACGTGATTTACTACACGGGGCCATTCCACGCGTACGCGCCAATCGCTGTCCCGATCCCCTCCAATTCGGATGCTCGCCCGATCTATATCGGCAAGGCCATTCCGAAGGGCGGCCGCAAGGGAGGTATCAGCGAGGCCTCGTCGGCCGACGGCACCGCCTTGGCCGCCCGGCTGCGCCAGCATGTGACGTCGATCCAAGAAGCGGCAAATCTCGACTTGGCTGATTTCCACGTACGGTTCTTGGTGGTGGACGATATCTGGATCCCTCTTGGCGAGAACATGTTGATCGAGACATTCCGGCCGGTCTGGAACCGGGCCATTGACGGTTTCGGCAACAAGGATCCAGGCGCACGTCGAAAGACACAATTTACCTCGCCTTGGGACGTGCTTCATCCCGGCCGCGCCGCTGCCAAAAACACGACACTGAGTGCTGCGCTCACGCCAGAGCTTCTGACTGACCGGGTTGCCGACTATTTCGCCGGGCGACCTCTCACGCCTTTACCCAAGGCGGTGCAGGAGCAACAAGCGGAAGAACAAGCGAACGCTGAGGACGCAGCCGACGAGGCTTGAACCGTTCGCTGGTTATCAGGCCTGTTCGGCATGATCGACCGGCGCGTCCTCCGCCGATTTAATACCTAACTTGGTCACCTTGTAGTCGTAGCCCCGGAGCCTACGCCGAGCGTTTCGCAGGCCCACCTTGCTAAAGAAGGGTATGTCCAATTGCCTACCCGGAGGCATGATGATGCCGAAAATTACCTCGTAATCACTAATCCCCGGCCGATTTTCGGTGTCCGCGAACTTACGCGCAATCGGGAGCTTGGCGTTGACCTTCTCTCGGAACGCCGCGTCGGAAGCGAACAATTCGCCGGCAACGACTCCCTGATTGAAGAGGTGACTTAGCTGAGCCGAACCACTGTATCTCTTGACGTGGACAAACTGATTGCCTGCGGTGAAGATGTCACAGAACTCAATTCTGCTTTGACCACCGCCATGCACGATGTTGTCAGCATCGAGGCAAACCGAACCGGCCAAACCAGCGGCGGCGGCAGCGTTGTAGGCGCCCTCACTTTCGTGCTGATATTCCGGCAGCTGCAACGTCGAATCCGGCATAGCTAAGAAGTCGGCCTGGACTTCGGCCGTGAAATCAGTCGCGATTTCATACCATTTCCCATTGTTCAGGATGCAAACCTTCCCGTCAAGAGGCGCCTCCGCATACAGGCAGCGATACGCCGTCCAGTGATCGAACGGCTCGTCATCCTCAATTGCGATAGCGTGCACCAAGCGGCCTTTAAGGGCATCTAGGGTCACGGAGTTGTCGCCCAACGATTTTAGAAATTCCGCGGCATCGAGATCGACATGCAAATCGCCGCGTTTGGGCGCGCCATATTTGAAACCCTTAAGCTTCACCCAGTCCAGAATCACCGGCGGCGCCATCCAGATATGATCAAGCTCCTTGGCGTCCATTCTCTCGACCAACCACGCGTTCAACCCGGCGATGCGGATAGGATTGCGGACGTCCCTGATCTGATCGATCCACTTGAAGTCCGTCTCGTAGGCCTTGCTCAAGTATTTCTCGATGCAGGCCTCAAGCAACGTGTCGATCGACCAGAAGTCGATCTTTACCGACACCGACAAGGAATCCCGTCCGGAAATTGTTCTGCCGAACCGTTTGTCGTTTGAGCGGCCGGTCACGCCGTTCAGCAAATCCTGCTCGATGTCTATGCCAAAGCTTGCGGCCTCGCTCTCCCGGCTGACTTGTTCACGGCTTTGCTTCGGCGACGATCCCAATACCGTTCGATCGATGCTCCGAAGGCTATCACGCGCGACACAGTTCAGCACAACCTTCATGCCAAACCGCTCCTCAATGACGCCATCCTTGAGAAGAAAGCGACCACCACCAAACGTGACCGCGAAGGTTCGGGTATGGCCATTCCACGTTGCTTTTTTTACTAGCAAACCACGCGAACTCGTTGTGCGGAAGTCGAACTTGCCGGCCAACTCAAGGCCAAAAAAATCGGACACCCAATCCGGCACGCGAATATAAGAGTCTTTTCCGTAGAACAGACTGCCATCGGAGAGCGCCGTGGCGACGGGACCATCCTCGACATATTCAACGATCGTTGGATCGTCCTTCACCATGTAGATATTGAGCCGGTTTGTTTTATCAGGCATGCGAAAGGCCTCCCCGAGACTAGATGTACGCTAATTGCGGGGGAAACCACAAATCCGGACAATACACTCTCTTACGTGACGGTGTCTTCGCTACTTCACTTCGATTGATCGATGATCTGGGTGAAATCGTTGCGCGACGTGCCTTGCGCGAGGCAAGTCGAGATCAACGCAGATGGTCTCGGCCATGTTGGTTGCCAGCGGCGTCGAGCCGTAGGAATCCGCGCACGCCAGCGCGCTGAGTCATAGGTCAAATTGAGGATATCCGTATGACTCAAAGCCGAGTTCCCTCACGGGCTGCATGTTACTGCAGGCGACCTGGCACGGGGCTTTCTCACGATGGAGAGCGACTTCACATTACCGTCCCGGAATCGCGTCGCTCTATTTCTCATTGGCGGCGCGGAAGTCCGCCTCGAAATAGGCGAGCGCGTCATCAACGTTGGAGCATACGGTGCATCTAGGAGATTCGAGCGAGTGTGCAGCCTGGGAATGCGTGTATATTTATATCGGGTTCGATGCTTTCTACCCGGCAATAGGGCTGGTGAGCTGAATCGAGAGCGCATTCGACTGACGCACATCGACACAGGGATTTGATCGATGGCCGCTTACCCTATAGACGAAGCGCCGATTGGCGACCATCTTCTAGACCGGCCTTTCGTTGTTTAGGCGCGAAGAGAACCAGGTGTTGCCGACTCCACATCAACTCGAACGGGGGGATGGGCTGATTGATCGCCGAGACCGTCCGAACGCAAAAAACGTTTGCCATGGCTGAAGATGTAGATCGCTCGTAAATCCCATCGTCGCTCAACGAATACGGATCGATTTCAAATCTGAAATCAGTCTTCTGTACCAGCGCATGCCTTAGTGGTTCCGAGCGTTGATCATCGAGGCGGTATTCGCCACCACTTGCGAGACCCTGGAGTACAAACGTGGTGTGAGTACTGATGATTGTCAGGGGCCGCAGTCGGAGCGCTGCGTAGAGCTGAGGCCAGAATAGCGTATATCGCTCGATCTCCGGGAACTGGAGAAAGACATTATGTAGGCCGTCTATTAGTACAGTAGTGTATGGCTCGCCCTGAAGCTCTTCCGCGTCGAGCATCCATTCAATTCTATTGAATAACTGGTCAGCCGCATAGTTGCCCGGATAGAGATGTATAACATCAATAGAGGGCCTTAGCTCATTTGATAAAATACCATATTCAAGGCGTCGATATGCCAAAAGACTTCGAACGATATTTTCGTAGTATAATTTCGGATATAGGAATGAGACTACGAGAATCTTTTCAGCTCGGGTGCTCAACTCGCCGCTGACTTCATAAGTCGGAGATACCGCCATTTTCAGAGCCAAGGCCGCCTTTCCCCCGGATCCCTCGCCGTTGAGGAATATATTCGAACCCCGAAATAGTCGGAGACCCGAAGGTATGTCGTTAAATGGGGATTCCCCTATAGCGCGACGTCGCCCCCTTTGATTGGCCAGCTGATGATATTGATCTTGCTGCAGCACTCGGCGGAGCACCTTTTTGGAAACACGCATTTCCGGCAGGCGCGTTCGCCAGGGAGCCTTCCGGTCGAGTTGGTAATTTATCTGCGGCGAAAAGCGAACGCCTTTGGTGCCGCCTATTTGCAGGCCATGGGTCCCCACCGAACACAGTTGGTGCCTGCCCTTCGTCAGCGTTATACGACGATCTGGCTTGCGGCCGGGCGTATTTATCGAGTCATGTGTAAGTTTGATCGCGACGTCGACAAGATAGTCGAGAGCGCGTTCGCCCCCCCAATCTTCGCCGGCTGTCAGGATGACCAAAGCTCTCAGCTGGCGACACCTTTGCACGAACTGACGGAGGCGCGGCGCGAGCAAGTTGGTGCCGTTCCCTCCTTCGGCGACAATCAGATCGTGGACGCCATCTAGTACGACGACCGCCCTGCACGGTTTTGGAGCGGAAGTTAGCTCATCGGCCTCTTCCTCCGGGGCTATCAAAAGCTGAGCGGAAAGATCGTCAATCGCGTCTCCCAGCCTATCAAGCACATGGTCACAACCGCCGCTCTCCACGTCGGAAGGCAGGCGCTCGATCTCCAGCCATTTCTCATCGCGTCCTGGGAAGAAAGACAGGCGTCTGAGCTCGTCCGGGACCAAGCTCTCGACCCGTGCTTCCAAATCTTTGGCAGTCTCCTCCGCCGAGATGAACAGCGTGTCGATACCAAAGGGGGCGAGGACAGCGCCAAGAGCAAGCGCCATGCTTGTTTTGCCTGTGCCGGGCCCGCCATGGATGCCCATGACCAAACCGCCGCTACTCGAAAATTTGAGCCCCCCTCTGAACAAGGTCTCCGCACCGCGGATCGGAAGCGGAAGGCCCCATAGCTCGTTCGTGAGCTCTCCCAAATCGGGCAGTCGTTCGAGGTGGTTAGATCGTATGAACTCGTATGCTCCAACGCAACGAAGACGGCCTCCACTCAGGTAATCAATGGCTAATGCGAGAGATTTGAAGCGCATCCAAAACACACCTCGCGCACCGAGGAATTGACGCAACACACCTCCTACCGCAGTTTTTCCCTCTGCCGGAAGAGGGTCGCGTCCGCTCGACCAATATCGCGGACGAAGGGACGTCCAAATATGCGATAGGGCCTCTTCCAGCTCGGTGACGGCAAACGTATTAGATGCGCTTGAGAGACCAACATCTGCGGGAAAAATACCAAAGGTTTCGAATACATAGTTTCGCACGGGAAGAAGTGCATACGCACGAGAGCCGGGCATGTCCGGCACCGTTAGATAATCGAAGACAACGCTCAGGGGCGATCGGAGAAAGACGTCATCCTGAGGGCCAGCGTAAGGTGGTATTTCTGTCGGATCGTCATCCCACGGTTCGCCGTCATCTCGGTCCTCCTCTCGATCCTGCGGTATCGCGAAGGAAAAGGATGCTTTGACTAGCTGAGATATACGAGTGGGTCCAGATTGAATGAAATCTGCCCCGTCAGGTAGCGGAACCGCATCTCTATGCTCAAGTATACTATTGATTGAACTCGGAATAGCTCTTCGGTGACGGAGACTCATCACTCTAAGCGGTTTTGTCCTCCCAATTCCGTCAAAGAGGTGGCGATTGTATCCCTCGGCGTAGGTCTGGGTGAGCCATGCAAAATGACGATTGATTAATGCGTCCGGGATAAGTGCCAAAGGCTTCCTGGCGAGTTCCTCAGCTACCTCCGCCTGAGCGTGCATCGTAGAAATGACGAGGTCTCTGAAACAATCGTGATATGGGGTTACCCGAATCCGATCGTTCATCATCATGCCGCCGATGAAAAGCGTTGCGATGTCTCGCGCACCCGTACACCAAATCGTCGAACATGTTGGAACAATCCAACCGTTTCACTGCCGTGCGGTAAATCAAGGGAGCGGGCGCGAGCGTTGTGCTCCCGTACTTGATCATTCGTCGCGAAACTCAAGTTTGACCTTGCAAAAAGCGGCTCGGCGGGGGCGACTATCCATTCCAGCTCGCTGCCAGCGATCACGAATCCCGCGAGCTCACCCGCCTCAGTTAGAACCGTCGCACCGCTCTTGACGATCTGCGGTTCGGCCGCCTCGTTTAGAGTGATCTGCATGCCCCCAGAGTAGGCCACAAGGCCGCCAGACCGTGAGTCGATCCAAAAGGGTGCGTCGAGAGCGGACACTTGACCTCGCATTCGGTTCCCATGCTGCAGCACGTAGACAGGCTTACCCGCCGTCGCGTCAGGAGCGGCTAGCCGAGTGGCGCCGCACCAGTCGAGCGCGTCAGAGTCATCAATAAGTATGTTGGCGGGGATTGGGGCAATGCGTACGGCGCGCTCGGCGGGAACATAGCCGACAATTGGTGCTGCCGTGCTTTCCAACGGAAGTGGTTGCAATCGCATCGTGCTCGTACACGCGGTTTCTTCTGCTTCCCCTGGAGTTCGCTCAAACATGTGAGAGGGTAGCAGCGCGCACAACTGAGCGCTGCGTATTGAATAGGCAATGACCGCCATGATAGCCGAACGGTCTTGGTGGGTTCTCGACCTCACCGGTTCGCCGATCACCAGGGTGCTCAGCATCTAATCGCGCACTCAAACATGTTGTATTTTTCCCGGTCGAACATCGGTTGTAATTCCAAAGAGCTTCTTAGGCACCATTCGTGAGAGATCTTGGCCTGGCGGATTGGTCACGAAGTAGCTTGCCTTCCCCCCTTTGTAGGCTCTCGAAAGGGGCACTTCAAATTCGCGCAAAACATAATCCTTCGCCGCTGGAAACCGAAAGTCGACGAACGCTGGGCTATCGGCGCTCTGCTGCGGATAGCCGGGCCAGCGCGCCCAATAAGAACCATCGTATTGCCCCATCTCGAGCACGTCTTCCAATACGGTTTGATTGGCTCGCAGCTTTGTGGCTTGAGAGGGTGATAGCAAGCCGCTCATGCTTTTTTCCGCATCCGGTCCATGCCGGACAACGCAGGGCGTCGGAAGAGGTGTCGGCGTGCCGGCGACGGTCAAGACAGGACCATTTGTGAGTCTCCCCATTTCGTAGCGAACGGCATTTCGCGCGATCGCGTGAGTGATCATCAGTTTGTGAATGGGCGCCGATGTCAATGAGTACGGCGCACTCAACGCCCCGATGAGGAGAAGCGGTTCATTAAGGTCGGTGCGGAGTGAATTGTCCAGCAACTCTAGCACGTATGGAGGAATGAGCTCGAAGGCCTCATTATAACGCTCTGCATATTCGGGCGCGGCGACTTCGTTGCTAGTAGCCCGATCCCTGATCGCCCTTTCGAGTGCCCGCAGATGCTCAGGAATACCTGTGTTATCAAGCGCGTGGACAACCGCCAGTGGCAGCTTCCCCATATCAAAGTTGGTGTGCACAATTCGGAGAGCGTCAATTAAACCGCCGTCCCCTATTCCGCTGACGGATTTTGTGTCCGATTCACCTTCCAAGTCGGCGATGGCGTCGCGCGTCCAGTAACTAGTTGTCTGCAATCCCGACACTTCTCGCTCGGGGCCAAATCCTAACGCAAGTATGATCACGTCGTAGGGTCCGGATCGTTCGTCGGCTTCGCCACCGGGGCTGCAGATGACAAATTTTGGTTTGTTAGGGGGATCGAGACCCAACACAAGCGAACGCAGATAGGTTTTGGTTACGTACTTTTTTAGGTGGTCCTTCCATTCCCTATAGAGTGCGTCGACGGCTCGTGAGCATTGATCGGCGTGCCAATCCATAAACGGAAACACTGTCGTTGGGTTGATGACAGCCACGTCCGGCCAAAGATTCACCGTCGGATGGATGTACCGGTGTACCGTCTCCTTTTGAAGACGTAGCTCTCGATCGCTTTTCTCGAAGAGGTGTACGATGCAACGGCGTGACGCGAGGGCTGCGGCAGCGGTCAACCCCGCGATTCCTGCACCAAGCACAGCCACTTTGGATCCTGGTCGAATCAAGGTCTCCTTCTCTAATGCCCATACAGTGTTGAATGCGCGCTTCTGTTGAGCGGCAAAACTCACCCTGCTGCCGAAGGGCCCGATCGCAAAGACATTGTCGGTGTCGGGTACGCGGGAAGTCCGAAGAAATAGTTTAACGGATTCTGCCTTGACCGCGTCGTCCATGAATCGTTCCCCCAGGCATCTTCATGGCAAGTTTGGAAGAACTTGCAAGACGCGATGATCAAGACTCACCCGATTTGGAGGGAATCACCTGGGCGGAGTGGGACAGCGAGGCTCGTGATGGGAAACGCTGCCCTCGAAAGGTCGTTATTGATGAGCCAGGAGTACCGAGGATTTAGCGTGCAACATCCCCCGTCAATTCGGGGTCTGTCGCCCTGGCGCGGTAGCGATCATTCTCGCACCTGCCTCTCTTTGGCTCAGTCCAATCGTACGCGCGGCCATCCACTCCGGAACATGCCAGCTCGCCGGCAGCGACCTGGCGACCGCACCGGGGACGATTGCCATTAGCAACATCCCAGCGATCGCTCCACCTGAGCTCGCCCAAATGATCCGCTCCCATTGACGATCCGCCGCCTGTCCCCGTTCAACAATTCCGTCAATCCGGCCGATCGACCGCGACAAAACGTCGCGTGTCTCCTGCAACAGCGCGCGATCCTCGGCGCGGGCATCAACGCTCGCTTTGACGATCGCCACAGTCAGGCTGGCCGGCGATAGCCGGGCTGCCGGACTCCGTTCGATCCGATCGATGCCATCGGCGGCGCCCTTCAGCGCTTCGGCCATCTGGCCAAGCGTTGTGCTGTAATCCGGCATCCGCTCGCGCGCGGCGGTTAGCCCTTCGACCGCAGCGCGGATGAAGCTCGCCTCGACGCGCAGCGCTTCGAACGCCTGGGTGAAGTCTTCAATCGGGTTCGCTTGGGTGGGATCGTCGGTCATGATTCGCGCTTACAGGCCCAGCCCGCGACCACGCGAGAGGGCTGGTACTTGCTGGAGGTCATGGGACAAAGATGCCCCGCTCGGCTTGCCGATTCCGAGTTCTTTCACACGATTTCGAAGCAGCGACTCGAGCTGGGGGTCGCGGTGAAGGCTCTTGGCCATTTCGGTCATGCTTTCCTTCACTCGGTGGACCGCATCATAGTCGCCCGTGCGATTGAGCCTCTGCAGCTTGCGCGTCTTTTGCTGCCAATCGGCGACGAACCGATCAGCGCGTTGTGTTGTGTCGATCCGAACCTCGGCCTCAAGCGTCATCGCCCGGATGGCCGCAGCGGTCTTGCCGCTGGCGGCCTGATCGACCAGTCCAAGATCGGCGTTCATGGCCTTGCGCATATCGCGCGCAGCGTCCGGCCGCAGCGCGTCGAGCGCCCTGCCGGCTTCGGCAAAGGCAATCTTCTGGTGCGGTAACTCCGGCAGGTTAGCCTTGTGCATGCGCAGGATATCCGCAGCGGCGCGCGCATAGCGCTCCACAGCCTTGTCGAGCGGAGTTGGCTGGGGTTCGATTGCCGGCGCCGGCTTGATCCGGAGCCCGGCGAACGGATTGCGTGGTGGTGGCGGTTGCAGCGTGCGCGCCGGCTCGGGCACTTGCCGGTAGTCCGACACCATATCCTTGCCGCGTTCGCGCGATAGTGCACGAACCAGCTTGCCCTGGTCGGTGAAGTCGTCACGGCCATAATGGAGATCAACACTGTCGCGGTGCCGCGATAGCGCGACATAGGCGGCGTGGCGATCGAGTCCCGGTGTCGCCAGCACATGTACACGGTCGACGGTCACGCCCTGCGACTTGTGCACGGTCGCGGCGTAGCCGTGATCGACATTGGCATAGTCCTTCACGTCGAACGCGACTGATCGGCCGTCATCCAGCATCACCGCTATCCGGGATTGTGTGACAAACTGCACCTGCCCGAGCGTGCCATTCTTCACGCCAAGGCTGCGCTCGTTTTTCAGGAACATGACGCGGTCACCGGTCGCGAACAGCCGCTCGCCGCGTTCGGCGCGCACGGCGACATCGTCGCCCAGCGCACCGCCCGAACGCAGCCGCTCGCGCGCCGCGATGTTGAGCGCGCGGACTTCGTCATTGGTGAGAGTGAGGATGATCCGCGTAGCCCCTGGTGCAGCGCCGCGATCACGATCCCAACGATCGATCAGCTCGCCCCGCGCCTGTTCGCGGGTGTCGGCGGCGTGGATGCGTCCGCGCTCATCATAGGAGGCGATTGCCTCCGCCGTCCGCCCGGTAGCGAGATGCCGTGTCGCGTCGCGCTGCCAGTCCTCGCCCTGACGGCGGATCTGGGTGATCTCGACGCTGCCGTGGCGCTCGGCCGTTGCGCGGAACGCAGCGCCGGCCTCGATCGCCTGAAGCTGTTCTGGATCGCCGACCAGGACGACCTTCGCGCCGCGCTTCTCGGCCTCGCTGATCACGCGCTCCATCTGGCGTGTGCCGATCATCCCGGCTTCATCGATCACCAGCACATCGCGGCTTGTAAGCAGTTCGCGTCCCTGCCCCCATTGATTCTCCATGCTCGCGATTGTGCGAGAGGCGATGCCGGAACCGCTTTCGAGATTCTCGGCGGCAATGCCGGACAAGGCGACGCCCTGCACGCGATAGCCCACGCTCTCCCAGGCATCCCGCGCAACCCCGAGCATCGCCGACTTCCCCGTACCGGCATAGCCGACCACGGTGGCGAGATCGTTAGGGCGCACTATATGAGAGAGGGCGGCTTTCTGCTCCCCCCCGAGGATCAAGCCGCTCCTTCCGGCGACCGCAATGGCTCTGTCCAGCGCGGTCGCCGGGAGACCATGACCCCGGCGCTCTGCGAGCAGCCCGGTCGCGCGTTCGAGCCGCTGTTCGGTCTCGATCATCGCACGGCTGGTGAAGCGATGGTCGCCTCGGCTGTCCCTGCCGAGCGCAACCAGTTGGGGCGCGACCTTCACCGCCGCCATCACCCGGTCGAACTGCTCCTTCCCGTCGCTGTGACGGTGGACGAACATGGCCAGGTCGCGATTGGTGAACGTGGATTGCTGGTGTGTGATCGCGTCGAGCGCGAGCGCCGGGTTCGCCAGCAGCTTATCGCCATTCGCCCGGGCAATCGCCTGGTGCTCTTTAAGCCGTTCGGACTCGAGCCCCTGCTCCGCCATGCGCGAAGCCGCCGGCCCGATCTTGTGCTGCGGCTCGAGCTCGATCCCCTGAGCCTCAAGCGAGCGGTGATCGATCCGCGCATCGATATCGAGTTCGGCGAGCCGCTGGTTGACGTGCTCGCTCCAGCGTTCGCGCCATTTCTCCATGAGGTCGGTGCGATTCCAGTCGCGGTTCTTCTTGCCGAACCCGTCCTCGCCGACCTCGCGCATCGTCAGCATCACATGCGCGTGCGGCTTCGGCATTCCGTCGGCGCCCACGTCCCAATGCACATAGAGATCGGCGATCATCCCGCGATCAACAAACTGGTCGCGGACGAAGTCACGAGCGAGCGCGATACCAAGTTCTGGGGATAGCTCGCGCGGGATCGCAAACTCGATCTCGCGGGCAAGCTGCGCGTCGATCCGGATTTCGGACGCCTCGACCTCGTTCCATAGCTTTTCGCGATCGGAGAGATGTTCGGGCGCGCCGTCCGGCAACATCACCTCGGAATGGACGACGCCCGCCTTGTTCGAGAAATCGTGGTGTCGATCGAGCCGCTCATCATGCAGCCGGGAGGCGGAGCGGTACGCAGCGGAAGCAACCGCGCTTGACCCGGCAGCGCGAGAGATGACCTTGGCCGAGAAATGATAGATCGCCATGACGGCGATCCATTTACACCTAACGAGCGACGTCGGCACGACGTATAAGCGCGCCCTCGAAAGATTTCATCAATCTCGGGACAGCAAAGTCCCAAGAGATTTCAACAGATTGCGACTGAACGACCCAGGCGATAACTGGTCAATCCTCATCACGCAAGACGAGGACCGGCACATGCGCAAACCCCGTGATTTCGACGCCGAACTGAAGGCGCTCGGCGACAAGGCTAGGCAGCTGAAGGACCGCAAGGTCCATCAACTCGGTGAGCTGGTGATTGCGACCGGTGCCGATGCGCTGCCTATCGAACAGCTCGCGGGACTGCTGCTGTTGGGAGTCGAAGGCAAGGACGCAACTGCAAGGGAGGGATGGCGCAAGCGCGGCGCCGCATTCTTTCAAGGCGCGGCCGGCAAGGCTGCTCCGGGCGATCGCGGCAACGCGAATAGCGCTGCGTCAGGCGACGGCGGCACGACATCGGCTCGAAGCTAGACGCGCCCGGACTGACACGCGGACCTGGGTCGTGAAGCGCCGCGAGAGAACGCGCCAGTTGATCGAGCTTGGCGGACTGATCGCCAAAGCTGGCCTGATCGAACTGACCGATGACGACCGCGCGGTGATCCTTGGCGCACTTGCCGAAGCTGCGGCAAGAATTCGAAGTGAGGACCGCGAACAGATGATCCAGCTCTGGCGGCGACGCGGCAAGCGGATGTTCGAGAACAACGAAATCGGTTAAGCAGTTTCGCAGGTCCGCGAGCATCGACTCCCGCGAAACATCCATTATGGATGTAGCCGCCCAGTGCAGCGCAAATGCTTGCCGGCCCTTCAAACCACGCAGGAACTACACATGTCAGAAGAAACCACCTTGAACGCGGTCGAACTTGCGACCGAACTCACGATCGCCTGGCTCGGCAATCAGAACAACCGCGTCGCCGCCGAGGACGTGCCGGCATTCCTGCGCACGATGCACGCGACCGTGACCGAACTTTCGTCGGGTTCTTCCGCTCCCGCCTCGGGCGACGAAAGTGCGGCGCCTGCGGAAGAATTCACACCGGCCGTCACCGTGCGCAAATCGCTCGCCTCGAAGGATCACATCATCTCGCTGATCGACGGCAAGCCCTACAAGACGCTGCGCCGGCATCTGTCGGGTCACGGCCTGACCCCCGAACAGTATCGCGAGCGCTACAGGCTGAAATCTGACTACCCGATGGTCGCCGAAAATTACTCGGAAGCTCGTCGGCAAATGGCGCACAAGATCGGGCTTGGCCAGAAGGGCCGTCAGGCACGCGCGGCAGCGGCTGCCCCTGCTCCAGCGAAACCAAAGCGCGCACCCCGCGCGCCGAAGACCGCCTGACCTTGCGAGCGCCGCCCGGTCATTGACCGGGCGGCACGAGCCGCTCCTCACACACTGTCTTCACCAGCGCCTGAAGCTCGGCGACGCGCTCTCCAATCCAGTTCAGCTCTTCCTCGCTGATCTTGTAGTGTTCCGAGTAGCGCGCGTTGACATAGGCGAGGCGCAGCAGCTCAAAACAGCGGCGACTGAACTTGTCGTCGCGCGGCCATGCAGCGATCAATGACGGCGCGATCTCCTCGCAGTGCGAGCGCAGGAAATTGAGCTTGTGCGATTTCGGGCTGTAGAGCGTGAGCACCAGAAGCACGCAGTGATACAGGCGCTCGGTCGCTTGGTGGAACAGAAATGCCGCCTCGGCTGGTCGCTTCCGCTCGACATCATCGAGCGCGTTTTGAAGGAACGTCTCGGCACTGGGAAACCACCGATCGAAGTGTTTCTCCGCCTCGGCCTGAGCCTTTGCAGGCGGCAACTTTTGTGGGCTAGCAAACGGAAACCCCTCGGCCTCGTACAGCGCGATCCCCTGCTCGACGATATCGATGAAGAAGGGCCGTCCCTGCTCAAGCTGCTTGTTCACGTCCTTGAGGCTGTGAACGATGAAATTGACCGGCGCGCTGAGCGCATGGTTGATCGTCATGTCGCGCATCAGCCGGTCGTCGGCTGCCGACCAGTAATCGACCACATCGGTCAGCCGATCGTCGCTGACCACGACGAGAATATCATAGTCGGACTGGTAGCCGCCGACCGGATCGTCCACCCATCCGCCACGCGCATAGGAACCGTACAGAACGACCTTGAGGATACGCCCCTTCTTCTTCCAGGGCTGGGTCGAAAGGATGATCGCCTCGGCGAATTCCTCGAACAGAACGCGCACGACATGGGCAAGCTCGCGCTGCTTTGACGCTGGCAGATGATCGAGCTCGGTGCGCACGTCGATCATCCTAGAGTCCGGCGAGAATTTTGCCAGTGGACGGTGTCCGGGCTTGAACCCGGACACCCGCCAATCGTGCGACCCGTCGATGGTCATAGCCAGCGCTCCCACCAGCGCAGCCTGCCGCCGTTCATCTGACGACACAGTTTCTCCAGCGCCTTCGCGAACTGCCGCTCGACCTGAAGCGGCGTGAGACCGATGCATTTGGCAAGCTCGGCATAGCTCAGGTCTTCGAGTCGGATGGCCAGCAGGATCTCGCGTTGCAGGCGTGGCATGCGGGCAACCGCCGCTTCGAGCCGCGCAAGCGTGGCGGTGTCGGGCTCCCGGATCATGCTGCTTCCTCCGGCATGAACTGGCGGCAAGCCTGCGCATGCCGCTCCAGCAGCCAATCGGCCGCCTTGCCGGCCGCACTCGCCGCGCGGAAGATCGCGCGATTGTCCCCGCGGAACACCTCGAGCCACGACCCGATATAATCGGCATGCCGCACGGTCGGGACGATTCCGAGCGCCGCGCACAGGAACGCCGAACCCATCTCGGCAATCAGTTCCTCCCGCGCATAGCCTTCCGACCCGAACGGATTGGTCAGGTCCCGCCCGAGCCGCGACGCATGCCCGGTCGCATGGACAAGCTCATGCAGCCATGTCCGGTAAGCGTTGATCGGATCATGAAAAGCGCGCCGCGCCGGCACCTGCACGAGATCGCGCGACGGCAAGTAGAAGGCCTCCATCCCGCCAATCTCGAAGTCGACCCCGCTCGCCGCGATCACGTCGTCGGCGACCTCGACAATCTGGTCCTCGGCAAGCGCAACCGGTGAGGCGGCAAGCCCCAACCCCAGCCCCTCGCACTGATCGACATTGAAGACCGTGAAGCGCTTGAGGAACGCGATCTGGCGCGGCTCCTCGCCATCCCCACGCGGGGGCCGCCCGTCGCCCTCATCCCGGGGCGTGAAGCGATCGGCATAGCAGACGGTCGTCCCCGCTTCGCCCTTGCGGACATTACCGCCCAAGGCCTGAGCCTGCCTGTAGGTAAGCCACCGTTGCGAGGAATAGCCCCGCTCGAAGAGGGTAGCCCAGAGGATCAGGACATTGATCCCCGAATAGCGCCGTCCCGTGCCGGCATTGCAGGGCATCCCTACCTCCGCCCCCGCCTCGCCCCAAGGCTGCACCCAGGGCAGCCGCCCCGCCTCGAGCTCGGATATGATCCGGTCGGTGACGTCGGCATACAGCGTATTGATTGGACGCTGCGGTAACGCGTTCCTCTTCTCCATCTTCCTCACTCCAACCACCGCAGCCGGCGCCGGAATGGCGGGTGGGCGGCAGGAGCGGACCGACAGACCCGCCGAGGAAGGCGGGCAGCACCCGTAGGGCCGGAACGGAGAGGAGGACCTGAGCGCAGCTCAGGTTGCGGCACGACGCGGCGGGACTACAGGGCAGCGACGCCCACCCCGCCAGTTCGAGTGCCGGAGGCACAACGCCATCGCGCCAGCGCGATGACCGTCAGCTGGCGCAAAGCGCAGGCCGGATTGATCTCCGGATCATTCCAGCGTCAGTGATCGTCATCCGAATGGACCGAGACGCCGCAGAGCGACTCGGCGACGCGCCAGCGGCGTAGAGCGCGGTCACGCCAAAGGCGTGAGACGCCGGGCTAACGGTCTTGCAATCAGCTCCTACGCCAGAGCATCTTTTTCACCGCCACAGTTCGCCACCTGCCGACACTACGGCTTGGCCCCCTTGCGCTGCGGCTCAACATCCCACTCCTGTTCACGGGGAGCCAGACCGACGCACTCAGGATCACATCATGACCGACACCCCCGAACGCATCCTTCGCCTCAAGACAGTTCTCGAACGCACCGGGCTTTGCCGCTCCACCCTGTACCGCAAGATGGAGAACGGCACGTTCCCGCAGAACATCCGCATCAGCGTGCGCTGTGTCGGTTGGCGCGAGTCAGCGATCAACGAATGGTTGCGGAACCCGATCTTTTTTGAGGCGGCGGATCGTCATCGATTGGCAGGCGCGGCGTGACGGGACAAGTCCATCGGGACGCCGCCGTGGGCGCCTGTTGGTCGCGCGGAAGCGGGCGCCGCAAGTAGGGCAGCAGACACGCGGAGCACGGCCGACCGAAGCCGGCTTGCAGCCTGGCTTGCCCCCCAATACGCGCCGGTCGGGAAAATAATATACAACAACCTCACCATGCACGCGATCGTCGGCGGTCAGCCTCCCCCAACATTTCTCCGATAACAGGTTGGTGCCCGAATAAAATAAGCCGAAGGATCCTACCACTATAAAGAGCTAAAGTGGGCGCTATTGTTAACCCTCGCACCGAACAATTCTCCGTCACTCATCGAGCGGTTGCAATACTGAACTGTGATCGCCCCAGTTCTTCATGTAACAAGAAATGCTCGCTGAATCAAAACGGCAGCAAATCGACGATTTGCGCTTGACCGACTCACTAATTCGACAGACGCTCTGATCCAGTGGAGGTCGGATGACGCAGATTCGTATGACAGTATTACGTCAACGAATCTTGCGCGACCGTCCTTCTGCGCGTCTTATATAGAAAGCCATAGACCGTAAATGGATTGCACCCGTTGGACCGACAGACTCTGGAGATGACAATGCGAAAGGCGGAAATATCAATTGCCGTTATTCTAATTGGAATCGCCATGCTGGCATTCTCGAAGGGTTCCAACGCAAATGAAACGATCAACTACACATACGATCCCCAAGGTCGCTTGATTCTCGTCAATCATAGCGGATCGATAAATAACAACGTAGTCGCGAACTATACGTTTGACCGTGCGGATAACCGCAAGAACCTGAAGGTCACCGGCGCGCCCTGAGCGTTCGCCGCCGGCTCGTCATTTCACTGCCTCGAAAACGAAAGGGTGTCGTTCGATGTCCAGACGTATTTTCACGCGTGCGCTGCTCGTGTCCACAGTCCTTGGCGGTTTGAGCGTACCAACCCTGGCTGAGGCGCAATCAGGTCCTCCGCCGCCCCCTGCGTTCACCGCGATCGATCAGAACGGCGTTGATCTGACCACCGGCCAGGTTCTCACGAGCCCTGGCCCCGTGATGACGATTGGCGGCAACGGGAATCAGCTCTCCTACGAAACGCCTTGGCCCAACCTCGATAGCCCTGAAGGCAGCAATTACGGTGGTCATTTATACGGCGCGAGCGCTTCGGGGCTGCTGGGCGACGTGGCGGTCGTCATCGGCGCGAATTCCGAGACATTCAACTGCGCGGTGACGGGATGCCCGTCCCGACAGGGATCCGGTTCGACCCTGTCGTTCGACTCGACTCGTCATACCTGGACCTACACCAACCGCGCCGGTGATGTCGGAGTCTTTACGATCCCGCTCGGAAATTTCGAGCTTCCCGGTTCGCCCATGATGGTGTCCTTCACCAGGGCGAATGGTGAAGTCTTATCGCTCGCCCAAAACCTGGGTTTCTACACGATCCCCGGTTTTGGCAGCGGCTGGGTAGGCCGCTACACGTCGATTAAATCATCTCACGGTTATCTTGTTAAGTTCACCCATCAGTCAGACGATTTCTCAAATGGCAGCAATGCGGCTGCCTGGGGCAACACCGTCGCCGCCAACGTCTATAACCTGGCCAATAGCTATTGCGATCCGGGGACGGCCGCATGCTCGGCGACACCGCTTTTGTCGATCACCTACGCGAAGACGAATCCGTCGCCCGGGGTGAACACCGTCACGATGACCGACCAGGGCGGCCGCGTTTGGGGGTACAAGACACTCGATATATCGGGATGCTGCACTGTCCTTACGGCAATCAAGCGCCCCGGCAGCACCTCCGACAACATCACCTACACCTACGACACCAATCATAAGATCGCGACGGCGACGGTCGAGGGCAGGCTTTGGACCTACAGTTACGGCGTCAGCGGCACGACCGCGACGATGACGGTGGCCGATCCGCTGGGACATTCGCGCACGATAGTCAGCGATCTCGGCATCGGCAGGCCCACATCGGTGACCGATGAAATGAGTCGGACCACAACCTATACCTACGATACGTTTTCCCGGATCACGAAAATTACGCACCCGGAAGGAAACTACGAACAATATACCTTGGACGGCCGGGGAAACGTCACTCAGATTCTTGCGGTGCCGAAGCCGGGCTCCGGCTTGAGCAATATTACGACCACGGCCTCGTTTCCCCTGACCTGCTCGAACCCGAAGACCTGCAACAAGCCCACAAGCACGACCGACGCCAGGAACGCGGAAACCGATTATACGTACGACAGCACTCATGGCGGCATATTGTCCGTGACATCCCCCGCGCCAACTGTCTCCGCGGTGCGGCCTGAAGTTCGATTTGGATATAGCGGTCTCTACGCTTGGTATAAGAACTCTGCCGCCACGATCGTGTCCGATGCGAATCCGGTCTACAAGCTCGTCACGATATCGCGATGCCAGACAGCTGCGAGCTGCTCCGGTACATCCGACGAAGCCAAGACCAGCATCACCTATCAAGCCGGCTCCTCAAGCCAGGCCAGCAATCTTCTCCCAGTTTCCTCGACCGCGGGCTCGGGCGACGGGACATTGGCGGCCACAGTGGCCATCACTTATGACTCGCTCGGAAACGCGATCACGAAGGATGGCCCTCTTTCCGGTTCCGCCGACACGACGCGGCTTCGCTATGACGATGCGCGACAGATTGTCGGCATCGTGCATCCGGACCCGGATGGAGGAGGCCCGCTCAAGGATCGGGCCGAGCGGTACACTTATAATGCGGATGGACAGGTAACATCCATCGAGCGGGGCGTGGTTGACAGCCAGTCCGACGCTGACTGGTCTGCGATGACGGTCTCCGCGCAGCAAACGAACACTTTCGCTTCGGACGGGACTCGGGTCAGGACTGATTTGATCAGCGGCGGCACGCCGGTAAGCGTGACGCAGTTCAGCTATGATGGCGATGGATTGCTTGAATGCTCAGCCCTCCGCATGAATTCGGCGACATGGAGTTCACTCCCATCCTCGGCTTGTACGCTCGCGACGACAGGCGCGGCCGGAGCAGATCGGATCATAAAATCCACCTACGACGCAGCCGGCGAGGTCACGAAGGTTCAGGTCGCTTATGGAACGTCGGCACAGGCGGACCGAATGACGGTAACCCGGACGGCCAATGGGAGGATCCAGACCATCGTGGACGGCGAAGGAAACCTTACAACGAACGAATATGACGGTTTCGACCGCCTGGCAAAGGTGCACTACCCTTCCGGCTCGGCGGGCTCGGGGGTGAGTTCAACGACCGACTATGACGAGCTTGTCTATGATCAAAACAATAATATCACGAGCAGGCATCTGCGCGGTTACTCCAGCGACAGCACGCAACATATCGACTTCACCTACGACAGCCTCAATCGTGTAACGGCGAAGGATCTGCCCGGGTCCGAGCTGGATGTGAGCTACAGTTACGACAATCTGGGCAGGCTCACGTCCGCGACATTTCCAGGTTCGACAGCCCCTGCAGTAACCTTCACCTACGACGCGCTCGGGCGTAAGCTGACCGAGACCGGCCCTTCCGGGACGATGACATCGCAATATGACCTTGCTGGTAGGCGTACATTCCTCAGTTGGCCTGACGGGCTCTACGTCAACTACGACTACCTGGTGACCGGCGAGATGACCGCGATCCGCGAGAATGGCGCAACCACCGGCATCGGGGTCCTGACAACCTATACCTACGACAATCTCGGACGCCGGACTGGCGCCACACGCGGCAACGGCACGGCCACCAGCTATGGATTCGATAATGTTGCCCAGTTGACCTCGCTCACCCAGAACCTCGCAGGCACCGCGAACGACCTGACGCTGGGTTTCAGCTACAACCCCGCCAGCCAGATCACGAGCACGACCCGCACGAACGATATTTATGCTTGGACCGGCAGCGCCGACATCGACCGAGCCTATACGATCAATGGGCTGAACCAGATGACTTCGGTCGGCGGTGGCAGCATGGGCTACGATGCGCGGGGCAATCTGGTCACTGCGGGATCGAACAGTTACACCTACACGGCTGAGAACCATCTTGTTGGCGGGCCCTCAGGTGCAGGGCTCAGTTATGACCAGCTCGGCCGCCTGACCAAGGAAGGCCAGACCGGCACCGTCGCGATCCATTTCCTCTACGACGGACAAGAGATGACCGGAGAATATACCTCCGCCGGCCTTCAGCGCCGCTATGTCTATGGCTCAGGCACCGACGAGCCTGTGGTTTGGTACGAAGGCTCGGGCACGACCGACAGACGCTGGCTGCATGCGGACGAACGCGGTTCGGTCATTGCGGTAAGCGATGCGAGCGGCGCCTCGATCGGCACGAACACATTTGACGAATATGGTGTGCCGGGCAGCGGCAACCTGGGGCGGTTTCAGTACACCGGGCAGGCGTATCTGCCCTCTCTCGGCATGTATTATTACAAGTCGCGTATCTACTCGTCGCGGCTTGGCCGGTACATGCAGGCCGATCCCACGGGGTATAATGACGGCCCAAATATGTACAATTACGTCGGCTCCGACCCGACGAACTCAGCCGATCCGAGTGGCCTTGACGGCGAAGACGACATCATCATTCAGGCCAGTTCCATCGACGGCGCGCAATATGTCAACCTGCCGAGTCTCTCGATCCCAAGCGTTCCGACACCTATAATCCTCCCTAAACTCCCCGCAGGACCGAACCCCGTCGACAGCAACGGAAATAGCGACGATCAAAACCAGCCTTCGGACGATGATATTATTGTAAGAGCCCTCGCAGCGGGGCCGCCCCCGATGGGCCACAATTTACCGCCTCCTGGGCTTCCTGTTGGTAGGACGGGGCTGTTGATCGCAATGTGGTGCATTCTGGTGTGCCACGACTCCTCGGTCTACCCTCAGATTTTGTTCTCGGAAATTAATGGAAAATACAGTAAAATCGATAGGAGCCTCACCAAGTGGACAACTAGAGACGTAAGCAACAGAAATATAATCGATGACTGGAACTATTTGGTTCAGCACGCCGATAAGCTTACCGTTACAAATAATGGAAATATCGTTGCACAGTTTGATGCCAACGTCTCCGTTACCAGATATGTATCGTCAACTGGCCAGGGCGACACGCTCTTCTTAAATTATCAAGGCACTCTTACTAAATACAGGTACTGAAGATGAATAAATTTATTGATATCTCAGAAATGATTCTCCGAGATAAGAATCTTTCATATTTGAATATGGAGTTTCCTGCGCGAGCCAAGTCGTTTCTATTTCTAAGAGACGATGACTTGGAAATGGTAAGCCTTTCGCTCAAGTTTCTGCCGCGTCCAATCATTTCGTGTCGCCGCGTAGGAGGAGAATGGGTATTTGATACCATAGACGCTGAAGACATGGAGCAGGATTTGATAGATGGAAATGCGAACCTCTATTTCTTTGAGTTCTCCGGAAAGGCATTAATGTACGTCGACACCGCCGAAGGTACGGTTATTGTATTTATGTCTGATGATATCGCCGACGACTTGAGACATATTTATGGTGATGCCGCACTGCCCGGCAAACAGCGCGAGGCATTTGATACGCTTATTTCCCGAACGACCGGAGATTATCGGAAAAAGGCGTTGGCCTTAAAGAATCTCGGAGTGGGTTGATCAATCGACCGCAATGCCTGCACGCTCGGTTGTACTCTGGATAGCCGGAATAGTGGCCGCTCGACTGGAAGCGAAACAATTCTCTCGCGCTTGGCTGCGGAATGGCGTGGGGCTCTTCATATCCATCCCGGGCCGTCGCTCCGTCGATAGATCGGTTGCGCGTTCTCTGTCCGGGAGATCCACGAACCGAAGAAGACAGCCGTCTCGGGCTCGCCGCCCGCGCGCGGCTACTTGCACCCTGCCCTGCGGCCAGCAGCGGGGTTGAACTGTCCATAGCGCGCCATCCCGCGATTGGGTCGAATGCCACATCTGTCGGTGTGGAGTGGTCGCCAGCTGCTGAGAAACGACTTACAACGCGAGTCTGGCCAGCGCTTCGGCCGCTGCGTGACGGCTGAGGTGCCCGTAATGCCGCTCGATCATTTCGGCGCTGGTATCGCTGATCTGTGCGACCGTCAGCAATGGGAGGCCACCGCTTACAAGATCGGTAATCGTGCTGTGGCGCAATGTGTACGCCGTGGCGCCTTCTGGGAGCTGGGCATTGACGACCGCTTCCGCGATCGGTCCTTTCCAGGACTCCTTGTCCCACCGCTTTCCATTGCTGCGTGGCACCAACGGCTCGCCCGGCAACCTGCCCTTCGCCTGCGCCGTGAATAATTTGGCAACAGACCGTGGCAAAAGGATACGACGCGGTTTTCCGCTCTTGTCCTTGCCGATAGTCAATTCCGACGTCCGTTTGTCGAAATCCGAGACGTGAAGTTTGGCGACGGCACCGGGGCGAAGGGGAAGGAGGCAAAGGGTTCTCGCGAACGGTGCCGCTTCCTTGTCGATCTTCTCCAGAAGCGCGCGCCGCTGGCCGCGATCAAGATACAGCGTCCTCTGTCTATCCGCATTTCTGATAGGCTTGAGCGCCTCTTGCCAGGCAGCTTCGGTATCGGGAACACCCGGCGCGATAACCTTGTTCAACGCCGCCCGAAGCATTGCCATGTCCCGGTTTATCGACGCGGGCGCGCGCGGACGGGTGGTCTGCTCGCCCTTCTTGCGGCGACTGACCAATGCCGGCTTTTCCTCCAACCTCTGCCGCCAGCCCTTCAAATGGTTGCGGCGGAGCTTTGCCAATTTCACCTTGGCGATCGGATCTGGATAGACATAGCGCTTGAAACGACCTTCGGCTTCAGCGTTCGAATTGACGTAGCGCCTGCAAGCTTCCTCGACGGTCTCGATCTTTTCCTCAGGTTCGGCACCCGCTTCAACTACGGCGACGAATGCCTCGGCGTCCCTTTTCGCGATAGCGAACCGGTCGCGTCCGGGAAGCTCGCCATAATCACCAAGTGCCTTCAGCCTGTAGCCGCGTTGCTCGTCGTCGTACGCGCGTGCGATCCAAGTTCCGGCGCCCTCCCGCTGCGACGGTCGATAGCCAAGGAAACAACCGGGCCGAATACGCTGCCAGTGTGGCTCACGACGTGCGGGTAGCGCGTCCCGGTCCTTCACTTTGCTCAAGTCCAGCGCCATCGCCGCTCTCATTGCTTATTCCGTACGGAAAAAGTACGGAAAACATGCTCGGAATTTTATGGACCAACCGAGAAAGAAAAGCAAGGATTTCTGCCATTTTCTGCGTCTCAGGATATGTCAGAAAGACCTATTTCTCTGCCCTCCGAAGGCAGAGGCCACAGGTTCGAATCCTGTCGGGTGCGCCAGCTTTTCAATGACTCGAATCAAGGCGTAGCAGCGTGCGTTGAAGCTTTCGGCCCGTCCGAAATGCTGATGCGGATACTATGGCCGCAGCGACCCGCCGGCGGATTGAATCCGTATCTTCGGAGGCGTCGTTGAAGCGCCAGCCTCCGTCGATGTACGATCGCGTCGACGCGCCTGCCCCACCTGCCGACGCACGCGCGGCCGAAAGGGTATCGATGGCCAATTTCATCAAGACAGCGCTCGCCTCCCGCCCGCCGGCGCTGCCGAGCGACCTCGGCGAGCTCCGCACGATCATGGCCGCCGACCGGACCCTGATGGCCTGGGTCCGTACCTCGCTGTCGATGCTCAGCTTCGGCTTCACGATCTACAAATTTCTTCAGGACGTCGTTTCCAAGGCTGCGGCCCGACACCCCGACAGCCCGCAACAGGTCGGGCTGTTCCTGGTCGGGATGGGCGTCGCCGCGATCGTGCTGGGGACGATCAGCTATTGGGCGACGCTGAAGGATCTGCAGAAGACCGAGCATTTCCGGCTCGGGCGACCCGTACTGCTGATGGCCCTGCTCATGTCGATCGCCGGCGTTGCCATGTTCGTCAGCATCGCGACACGATCGGTCTGAAGGATCTATTGCGGGCAGGCGTTCAGGCTGTGGTGGGCGATTCCGTCGGTTCGCCCATCTCCAACCTGCATCGAGACTGGGCGCGTCTGGTCTCGCAGGGCGGTCGAGCTCTCATACTCGAGGATTACCCTCGAATCGGATCAGGTGAATCCTGAACCTCCGGCGGCAGGCGGAATCGCTCATCGTGGGGGCTTCCCCCGCGATGACCGCGATCGAGCATGGCGATGGCGGCAGGATATCCGCTTGGCTGTGGCGACGGATACGGGCAAGGTCGATCGGGACCGGGGGGAAGATCTTGCAATTATCAGCGCCGTTGGTGCCTCTTTTCGACTATCCGATCGCCGAGGTACTGAAAATACTCCCGCCGGAGGATTCTCCGGAGTGGGACAAGCATCAGCACCGGCAGCAGGCGTTCGCCCAGCAGCGCGCGACGCGGTCGATCGTGGTGCGCTGGCTGTCGAATGACTGGCGTCCGGGCCAGGCGCCGATCGTCCTGCTGTCGACCAGACCCAGCCCGCTCACCCTCGCCGCTGATGCCTTTGCCGAGCGGCTGAGGTCCCATTTCGGCGGCGTGATCGCCAAGCTGTTCCTTGCCGAGCTCCCGGTCGGCGGCGAGATTCCGCCGCATCGCGACCTGGCCGAGGCGCTGACGCGGTCGCATCGCTGCCACCTGCCGATCCTGACCAACCCGGACACGCAGATGGTAATCGGCGATGAGGCCTTTCACCTCGCGCCCGGCATTGCCTATGAATTCGACAATACGCGCAGACACGGCGTCCGCAATGTCGGCGAAACGCGGCGGGTACATCTCATCTGCGACATCCTGCCCGACGGATCATAGGCGCTTTCACCGCGACGCTCCGCCAACATTTCTTCGGAGCGCGTGAACAATTGGCGTTTGGCGCGAATACAGCTATTTGGCGGACTTACCGGGGGGATTACAGGCAATGGCAAGCCTCGTCGGCACTATGGGCAAGTCCGAGCTGGCGCGCGCGCTGGCCGGCATGCGCAGTGGCCTGGCGGGCATCATCCTGCTCAGCGCCTTCATCAATATCCTGACGCTGGCCGGTTCGATCTACCTGATGATGGTCTATGATCGGGTGCTGCCCTCGCAGAGCCTGGCCACCCTGTTCAGCATCTTCCTGATGATCGGCGTCGCCTATGCCTTTTACGGGGCATTCGACGTGATGCGGACGCAGATGCTGGCTGATGTCGCGACCGCGCTGGACCGCCGTCTCGCCGCGCGGGTGCAGACGATCGAGACGCGCATCGCGATGGAGCGCCCCGAAACCAAGGACCGGGTGAGCCCCACCCGCGACCTCGACCAGCTGCGCAGCTTCATCGCCAGCGCTGGGCCGCCGGCGCTGATCGACCTGCCCTGGATCTTCTTCTTCCTGCTGGTCCTGACCCTTGTGCATTACTGGCTCGGGTTGGTGACGTTGATCGGCGCGATCATTCTCGGCATCCTCACCTTCGTCGCGGAACGGGCGAGCAAGGCGCATGTCGCGGCGGTGACGGATGCCTCGGCACGCCGGCGCACCATCAGCGACCGGCAGTGGCGCCATGCCGAAGTGATCGCCAGCCTGGGCATGCGGCGCCGGATCATGGCGCAGTGGGAAGATGTGCATCACCAGTTCCTGCACCAGCAATCCCAGCTGACGGACACGACATCGTTGCTGGGCGGCCTCAGCAAGGTGCTGCGCATGTTCCTGCAATCCTCGGTGCTGACGGTCGGTGCGATCCTCGTGATCGACGGCAAGGCGACCGCCGGGGTGATCTTCGCGAGTTCCATCCTGTCGGGCCGGGCGCTTGCGCCGGTGGATCAGGCGATCGCGAACTGGCGCGGCTTCGTCACCGCACGCCAGAGCTGGGGGCGTCTCAACACCCTGTTGCGCCAAGTGCCGGACGGTTCGGCCACGCGGACCGATCTGCCGCCGCCCACTCAGATGATCGCAGTGGACAAACTCTCGCTTACCCCTCCGGGCGGCAGCCGGATGACCGTCAGCGAGGTCAGCTTCCGCGCCCAGGCCGGGCAGGCGATCGGCGTGATCGGCCCCAGCGCGTCGGGCAAGTCCTCGCTCGTCCGGGGCGTTATCGGCGTGTGGAAGGCGACGCGCGGCACGGTGAGGCTGGACGGGGCGACGATCGACCAATGGGACAGCGAGATGCTTGGCCGCCACCTCGGCTATCTGCCGCAGGCGGTCGAGCTGTTCTCAGGGACAGTCGCGCAGAATATCGCGCGCTTCGAGCCCGAGGCGCCATCCGAAGCCGTGATCGCGGCCGCGACCTCGGCCGGCGTCCACCAGCTCATCCTTCAACTGCCCGATGGCTATGAGACCCAGGTCGGCGAGGATGGCGGCAACCTCTCGGCCGGGCAGCGGCAGCGCATTGCGCTGGCGCGCGCGCTGTATCGCGATCCCTTCCTGCTGGTGCTCGACGAGCCCAATTCCAATCTCGATCCCGAAGGCGATGTCGCGCTGGCGCGGGCGATCGCCGGGGTCAAGGCACGCGGCGGAATCGTCATCCTGGTCGCGCATCGCCCGGCCATTCTCGGCACGGTCGATCTGGTACTGGTCATGCGCGGCGGCGTCGCCCAGGCCTTCGGCCCGCGCGACCAGGTGATGGCGGAGCTGAATCGGGCCAGCCAGGCGCGCGATGCGAGCGGCCTGACCGTCGTGGCACAGCGGCCCTGATTCCATGAGCTATCCGCCCCCCATCGATTCCTTCCTCAATCCCGACGAAGATTTCGGATCGGAGCGGCTGCAGCGCCGTACGCGCCGCGCCTTCATCCTGGTCGGCCTGCTCCTGTTCGGCTTTTTCGGCCTCGCCGCCGTGCTGAAGGTGGGCGGCGCCGTGGTCGGTTCGGGCGAAGTCACGGTCGATACCAATATCCGCACGATCAGCCATCCGACCGGCGGTACGCTGCTGGCGCTGCTGGTGCGGGACGGTGATCATGTCGCCAAAGGGCAGGAATTGCTGCGCCTCGATTCGAGCGTGTCAGCGGTCGGATCGCAATCGGCATCGACCGGGCTGGAGCAGCTCCAGGCCCGCCGGGCACGGCTGATGGCCGAGCGCGAGGAAGCGTCGTCGATCAGCTTCCCACCCGAGCTCAGCCGGAGCAGCCGGAGCCAGGCGCTGCTGGCGCCCGAGCGACGCCTGTTCAACCTGCGCCGGGAAGAACGTCTCGGAACGATCGCGTTGCTCGACGAGCGCGTCCATCAATATGAGAGCCAGATCCGCAGCTACGACGCGCAGATCGCGGCGATCAACAGGCAGATCACGCTGATCCAGCCGGAGCTGGAGGGGCTGCGCAAACTCTATGCGCGGCAGCTCGTGACGATCAACCGGATCAACGAGATGGAACGGACCGGCGTCCAGCTGGAAGGCTCCAGGGCAGCGCTGGAATCCAATATCGCCGAGGCGCGCGCGCATATCTCCGAGACGCGCGAGCAAATCCTCAACGTCGACAAGACGGCACGCAGCGAGGCGGCGAATTCGCTGGCGGAAGTCTCCACCCAGATCAACGACCAGCAATTGCGCTCCGCGACGGCGGGCGACACGCTCGCGCGCACCGTGATCCGGGCGCCGCAATCAGGCGTGATCGACAAGATCGCCTATACGACGATCGGCAGCGCAATCCCCGCCGCCCAGCCGATCCTGCAGATCGTACCCGATCGCGACCGACTGGTGGTCGAGGCGCGGCTGAAGCCGCAGGATGTCGATCAGGTGCGGATCGGCCAGACGGCGCGGGTGGTCTTCTCCGGCTTCGAGCGCCAGACGACGCCTGATATCGCGGCCAGGCTGATCTTCATCTCGCCCGACCTGACCCAGGATCCCAAGACCGGCCAGAGCTTCTATCGCATCCGGGTGCAGCTCGATGCCGGTGCGATGGCCAACGCGCCGCAGATCGTGCTCAAGGCAGGCATGCCCGCGGAAGTGTTCGTCCAGACCGGCGATCGCTCGATCCTGTCCTTCCTGACCAAGCCCCTTTTCGATCAGCTCCGCCACGCCTTCCGCGAGGGGTAGAATTCGATCAAATCTATTCGTCGTGGCAACGCGCGCGCGATATCTTCGCAATCCTTGCGCGAATCTTCCTGTCTCTCGGGGCCATCCGTTGCCGGGCCCCGCTCCGAAAGTTACGCCGCCGTTCTGGACGGGATGCGCAAAAGACTTTCGCCCGAGGAGAGACAATGACGCGATCGAACAAGGACATCGCCGGCGCTTTTTTCGCTGCCCTGTCCACCGGCATCGTGCCCGATGACCTGCTGACTGAGGACATGACCGCCTGGACCACGACGTCCGGCACCATGTCCAGGCAACGCTATCAGATCGGGGTGACGATGCTCCAGTCGCTGTTCCCGGCGGGGCTGGCCTACACCGTGGATTCCCTGACCGCCGAGGCGGACCGGGTCGCGGCCGAGGTGCAATCGCGCGGGACGCTCTCCAGCGGCGAGGAGTTCCACAACATCTATCTGTTCCTGCTGCGCATCCGCGACGGGCGCATCGCCTCGGTGGCCGAACATTTCAACCCGGCGGCGGTGCGCGAGAAGATCGGGCCGTTGATGCAGGCAGCGATGGCGAGCGGAGAGAAGCGATCATGACCAGCGACGATCAGGCCCTGGGGACATTGCTCGACAAGGAGGCGATCCGCGAGCTCGTGCTGCTCTACAGCCGCAGCGTGGATCGCAAGGATATCGACCTGCTGCGCACCCTGTATACCGAGGACGCGACCGATACGCATGGCGGTGACTATGATGGCGATGCAGCCGGCTATTGCGCGTTCATCGCGCAGTCAGTGCCCCATATGCAGTATAGCGGCCATCACGTGTGCAACCACCTGATTTCGGTCTCGGGCGATGAGGGTGAGGGCGAAGTCTATGCCATTGCCTGCCACGTCATTCCGGACCGGGCGGGCGGATGGATCGAGGATATCCGCTGGGTCCGCTATATCGACCGGTACCGCAGGGACGAAGGCCGGTGGCGCTTCGCCAGGCGGGTCGTGACCTATGATTACAAGTCGCAACGCCCCGCGCAGATCGAGGACGGCACGATCGGGGACGGCACGGGAGACGCCAGCTATAGCGTGCTGTCGCAGCGCCTGTTCGCGCGCGGCGGCCGCGACCTCAGCCTGCCCTGAAGCTTGCGGCGGTCAGAGCAGCGCGCCGCCATCGACATGCAGGATCTGCCCGGTGATGAAAGCGGCCCGGTCCGAGGCCAGGAAGACGACCGCGGCGGAGACTTCCTCCGGCCGCGCGATCGGGCGTTGCAGCGCGCCCTTGCGCATCCGCCGCGCGGCATCCTCCGGGGTCGAGCCAGCAAAGGCCTTCAGGAAGAATCCGCGATCGGGGTGGAAGCGACTGCCCTTGCTGAAGGCCTCGGGATCGGTGGCGATCGTCCCGAACGGCGCAACGCCGTTGACGGTGATGCCGTGCTGGCCGACTTCCTTCGCCAACACGCGGGTGAAGCCGTGCACCGCGCTCTTCGCCGCGGAATACATCGCCAGCATGTAATCGCCCGCCGTCCCCGCGGTCGAGCCGAGGTTGACGATCCGCCCGGCATGGCGCGCGATCATCGCAGGTAGTGCGGCATGCGTCATCCGCACCGTCGTCATCAGCGTGATGTCGAGATCGCCCTGCCAGGTCGCCGGATCGGAATTGGCGAAGAAGCCGCCACCGACATTGCCGCCGACATTATTGACCAGCACGTCGATCGGGCCGAACTGCGCGGCCGCCTCGATGATCCGGGCGGGCGAAAGCGGATCGAGCATATCGGCCTTCACGAAGACCGCGTCCTGCGCGCCGCGTTCCAGCGCCAGGGCCACGACCCGCGCACCGGCCTCCTCATCGCGGCCGACCAGCACAAGCCTCGCGCCCTCCGCCGCGAAATCCAGTGCGATGGCCCGGCCGATATTCGCGGTCGCGCCGGTCACGACCACGCATTTGCCGCTCAGATTGAGATCCATCCGACATCCCTTGCGGTGGCTGGTGCGCAGTCGTGCGGCGCTCGCATCGGCGCGCCAAGGGCTTTGCCGTGCGGTGGCGATGATATCGCGGCCGCGATCCGGGAATTCGGGTTCGGCGTTCAGCCGAACACAATGCCGTCCATCAGCTTGCGCGCGGTGCGCAGCAGGGCCTCGGTCACGACCTCGCCCGCCTCGTCCAGCTCGAGTACGCAGCTCACCTCGCCGGTCGGATGCTCGACCGACAGCGTCATGCGGCGGCCTTGCGGGACCACCGCGACCTCGGCGGCGGGCGAGCCCTTGACCAGGCAGGCGGTCGCGACGCTGACCGCGCCGAGCACGCCGATCGTAGCATGGGCACGGTGGGGGATGAAGCTGCGCACCGTCACCGCGCCGCCATGCGCGGGCGGGGCGACGAGCATCATCTTGGGGACCGATTTATCGGTGACATCGCCGAGATTCATCAGCGGCCCGGCCTTCAGGCGGATCGCCTCGATCCTGGCCTTGAGCTCGGTCGCGGTATCGAGCGTTTCGCGATCCTCATAGCCGGTCGCGCCGACATCCTCGGCCTTGAACACGACGCAGGGCATGCCATTGTCGATCAGCGTACAGGCGACACCATCGATCATGTCGGCGGCATTGCCGGTCGGCAGCAAGGCGCCGCAGGTCGAGCCCGCGGTGTCGCGGAATTCGAGCGGCACCGGTGCGGCAGTGCCGGGCACGCCGTCGATCCGGGCATCGCCTTCATAGGTCGGCATCCCGCCCGGCGTCTGCACCGTCGCGACTGCGACCTGGCCGGTATTGACCATGAAGATCGCGACCTGGGTCTCATCGCCGGTCGCGGCAAGCAGCCCGCGCTCGATCGCGAAGGGGCCGACGCCGGCGAGCATATTGCCGCAATTCTGCTGGTCGGTGACGATCGGCTGGTCGACAAAGACCTGGAGGAAAAGATAGTCGATATCGACGCCTGGCCGGGTCGATTTCGACACCACCGCCACTTTCGAGGTGAGCGGATCGGCGCCGCCCATGCCGTCGATCTGGCGCGGGTCGGGCGAGCCCATCACGCGCAGCAGGAAGGCGTCGCGGGTGGCGGTGTCGGCGGGAAGGTCATCGGCGAGGAAGAAGGCGCCCTTCGAAGTGCCGCCGCGCATCCACATGCAGCGGACGCCCTCACTCATAGCGCAGCCCCAGTTCGGCGAGCTTGCCGCGCATGTCGTAGATGTCGAGGCCCAGCTCTCCCGCCGCGAGGCGCTGGCGTTTCGATTCCTCGTTGGCCTCGCGAGCCTGGGCTTTCTTCAGCACATCGGCGGCGTCGCTGCGCTTGACGACGCAGACGCCGTCATCGTCGGCCACGATCACGTCGCCGGGTTCGATCGCAGCGCCTGCGCAGACGATCGGCACATTGACCGAGCCGAGCGTCGCCTTGACCGTGCCCTGCGCGAACACCGCTTTCGACCAGACCGGAAATCCCATTGCGGTCAGATCGCGCACGTCGCGTACGCCCGCGTCGATCACCAGACCGCGGCACCCGCGCGCCACCGCGGAGGTCGCGAGAAGGTCGCCGAAATAGCCGTCCTCGCAGGGGCTGGTCGGCGCAAGGACGAGGATATCGCCCTCCCGCAATTGCTCGATCGCGACATGGATCATCCAGTTGTCGCCCGGCGGCGCCGAGATCGTCACCGCCGAGCCCGCGATCCGCGCGCCGGGATAGATCGGCCGCAACCGGCTGGCGAGCAGGCCGATCCGCCCCTGCGCTTCGTGCACCGTCGCGACGCCGGCCGAAGCGAGCCCGTCGATCACCGCCGGATCGGCGCGCTGGATGGTGGTGACGACCTTGGCCATGACGCAATCTCCTTGCCGGGTGCCTGCGCGTTCGGCCGCTGCGCCCGCAATTCGGAATTGCGCGCGGCCAATAAGTTTTCTCTATACGTGGGCGGGATGATAGCTCCGTTCGATCTCAACCTGCGCCATTTGCGCGCGCTTTCCGCGATCGTCGCGCGCGGCAGCATGAGCGCGGCGGCCGAGGTCGTCAGCCTGTCGCAGCCGGCGCTGACCCAGGGCCTCGCCAAGCTGGAAGCGCAGCTCGGCGCTCCGCTGTTCGACCGGCGCGCCGACGGGATGCTGCCGACCGAAGCGGGCAGGGCGCTGGCGTCGCGCGCGGAAGCGGCGTTCGCGCATCTTGCCGGGGCGGTGCGCGGCGGCGGGCGCGGCTTCGCCCGGCCGGACCGGCTGATGACGGCGACTCAGGTGCGCGCCTTTCTTGCGCTCGCCGATGCCGGGAGCTTTGTCGGTGCCGGGCTTGCGACCGACCTGTCGCAACCCGCGATCCACCGCGCAGTGCGCGATCTGGAGCAGGTGTGCGGCGCTGTGCTGGTCGAGCGGCGCGGGCGGGGCATCGGCTTGAGCGAGGCCGGGCGGCGGCTCGCGCGCGGCATCAGGCTCGCCAGCGCCGAGATCGCCGCTGGCATCGTCGAGGTGGCGGCCGAGCCGGGCGGGAGCGGCACGATCGCGGTGGGCGCGATGCCGCTTTCCCGCGCTGTGCTGCTGCCCCGTGCGGTCGCGCGGATCGCGGCGCAGGCACCGCGCGCGCGGTTCGATATCGTCGAGGGATCGTGGCGAGAGCTGGTCGAACCACTACGCGACGGCGCCATCGACATGATGATCGGCGCGTTGCGCGACAATCCTCCGCCCGACCTCGCCCAGGCGCCTTTGCTCGACGACCGACTGGTGATCGTCGGCCGCGCCGGCCATCCGCTCGCGGGAAGCGCGATGCCGTCGCGCGAGGCGCTGTTGCGTTTCCCCTGGATCGTCGGGCGCGCTGGCGCGCCGGTGCGCAGCCTGTGGCAAGGCCTGTTCGCTGATACCGAGCCGCCGGCCGCGCCGATCGAGTGCGGATCGGTGATGGTGATCCGCGGCGTGCTGCGGGACAGCGATTTCCTCACCTTGCTCTCACCCGACCAGGTCGCGCTCGAGATCGACAGCGGCGTGCTCGCCGCGGTCGGGCCGGTGCTCACCTCGGGCGGGCGGGTGATCGGCATCACGACCCGGGCCGGGTGGCGACCGACCCGGTTGCAGGCGCGGTTCCTGGCGGCATTGGCCGAATGCGCTGCCGAGATCACGACTCAGGATTTCGAATAGCGCCGCCGCCTTTCCGATTGGGTACGACCCGGCGCGGGTCCTAGGCCGATCGTCATGGCTATCCGGGTGGCGATGATCGGGTTCGGCGAGGCGGCGATCGCGTTCGCGCCGGGTCTGTCGGCGTCGCTCGCCGCGTTCGACATCAAGCCGGATCGGCCGGTGCTCGCGAACGTGCAGTGCATGGCCTCAAATGAAGACGCGCTCGCCGGAGCCGCCGCCGCGCTCTCGCTCGTTACCGCAGACCAGGCGCTTCAGGCAGCGACCGATGCCGCCGCCTGCCTCGAACCCAATGCCCTGTGGTTCGACATGAACAGCGTCGCGCCTGACACCAAGCGCGCGGCGAGCCGGGTGATCGAGGCGGCCGGCGGACGCTATGTCGATGTCGCAGTAATGTCCCCGGTCCATCCCGCCCGCACCGGGGTGCCGCTACTTGTCTCGGGGCCGCACGCCGAGGAGGGCGCCGCGGTGCTGCGCGCGATCGGTTTCACCAGGGTACGGGTCGTCGAGGGCCTGATCGGCCATGCCTCGTCGATCAAGATGATCCGTTCCGTGATGGTCAAGGGGATCGAGGCGTTGACCGCCGAGTGCATGCTCGCCGCCGGTCGGGCCGGGGTGCTGGACGAGGTGATCGCCTCGCTCGACGCCAGCCCACCGCCGGCCGACTGGACCAAACGGGCCGATTACAATCTCGATCGCATGCTCGAACATGGGCTGCGCCGCGCCGCCGAGATGGAAGAGGTGGTGAAGACGCTCGATGCGCTCGGCACCGGCTCCGCGATGACGCGCGGGACGGTGATCCGCCAGCGCGAGCTGGGCGCGCTCGGACTCGCGCCGCCTGAGGGCCTCGCCGCGAAACTCGCATTGCTCGCTCCCGACAGGAAGGCCGACGCCGCATGATCATCGACTGCCACGGTCATTATACGACCGCGCCAGCCCCGCATAACGACTGGCGGGATGCGCAAAAGGCCGCGTTCAAGGCAGGCGAGGCGCCGCCGCCCTACCCCGCCATCTCCGACGACGAGATTCGCGAGACGCTGGAGAAGAACCAGCTCCGACTGCTCAAGGAGCGCGGGGCGGACATGACGATCTTCAGCCCGCGCGCCTCGGCGATGGCGCATCATGTCGGCGACGAGGGTGTCTCAAAGGCCTGGGCGCGCGCGAACAACGATCTGATCAAGCGCTGCGTGGACCTGTATCCCGAGATCTTTGCAGGCGTGTGCATGCTGCCGCAATCGCCCAAGGCTGATCTGCAGGGTTCGATCGAGGAGCTCGAGCGCTGCGTCTCCGAGCTCGGCTTCATCGGCTGCAATCTCAACCCCGATCCGGGCGGCGGGCATTTCACGTCCCCGCCGCTGACCGATCGCTTCTGGTATCCCTTTTACGAGAAGATGGTCGAGCTCGACGTGCCGGCGATGATCCATGTCTCGGGCTCGTGCAATCCCGGGCTGCACGCCACCGGCGCCTTCTATATCGCCGCCGACACAATCGCCTTCATGCAGTTTATCGAGGGCGATCTGTTCGCCGATTTTCCGAGCCTGCGCTTCATCATCCCGCATGGCGGCGGCGCGGTGCCCTATCATTGGGGCCGGTATCGCGGCCTGGCCGATATGCTGAAGAAACCGGCGCTGGCGGGCCATGTGATGGGCAATGTCTATTTCGACACCTGCGTCTATCATCAGCCCGGGATCGACCTGCTCGCCGAGGTGATCGACACCAAGAACATCCTGTTCGGCTCCGAGATGGTCGGCGCGGTGCGCGGCATCGACCCCGAGACCGGGCAATATTTCGACGACACCAAACGCTATATCGATGCGCTGCCGATCAGCGACGCGGAACGCCATGCGATCTTCGAGGGCAATGCGCGGCGTGTCTTCCCGCGGCTCGATGCGCAATTGCGCGCGCGAGGGCTGTAAGTGGCCACTGCCTTCACCATGGATGCCGACTGGCTGTGCTTCGACCCGGCACCGTCGAAGCCCGCCTTCACCCTGCCGCCCGGCGCGGTCGATGCGCATTGCCATGTGTTCGGGCCGGGGGATGAGTTTCCTTATTCACCGGAGCGCAAATACACACCCTGCGATGCGGGCAAGGACAAGCTCTACGCGCTGCGCGATTTCCTGGGCTTCTCGCGCAATGTCGTGGTGCAGGCGACCTGCCACGGCACCGACAATCGCGCTATGGTCGATGCGCTGGTCAATGCGAATGGAATGGCGCGCGGCGTCGCCGCGGTGAAGGCCGACATCAGCGAGGACGAGCTGGCTGCGATGCATGCGGCCGGCGTGCGGGGCGTGCGCTTCAATTATGTGAAGCGGCTCGTCGACCCGAAGCCCGACGCTTATTATCGCGGCATCATCGAAAAGATCGCTGCGTTCGGCTGGCATATCGTCGTCTATTTCGAAGCCGCCGACCTTGCCGAGAAATGGGATTTCTTCACCTCGCTTCCGACGACCGTCGTGGTCGATCATATGGGCCGGCCCGACGTGACCAAGAGCCCGGACGGGCCCGAATTCGCCCAGTTCCTGCGCCTGATGGAGCGCGACAATATCTGGTCCAAGGTCACCTGCCCGGAGCGGCTGTCGAAGTCCGGCCCGCCGACCTATGACGATTTCGTGCCCTTTGCGCGCACCGTGGTCGAGCGTTTTCCGGACCGGGTGCTGTGGGGCACTGACTGGCCGCACCCCAATCTCAACATGGTCGGCCATATGCCTGATGACGGCAGGTTGGTCGACATCATCCCGCGCATCGCGCCGACGGCCGAGCTGCAACGCAAGCTGCTGATCGACAATCCGATGCGGTTATATTGGGGGGATTGATGGTGATGATCGCGCTGGAGCTCATTTCAATGTCTCCCCTCCCGCTTGCGGGAGGGGCCGGGGGTGGGCTCGCGCTCTCCTCGACCACCACCGCTCGCGGATAGCGGGTGCCCACCCCCTGCCCCCTCCCGCAAGCGGGAGGGGGAAAGAAGAAGGAAGAAGGATGAAGATCGCGCTCGCCGGTGCCGGCGCCTTTGGCGAGAAGCATCTCGACGGCCTGAGGCTGATCGACGGGGTCGAGGTGATCTCGGTGGTCGGTCGCCGTCTCGAGCCGACTCAGGCGGTGGCGGACAAATATGGCATTCCGCATGCCTGCACCGATCTCGCCGAGGCGCTGGAGCAGCCGGGGCTCGACGCCGTGATCCTCTGCACCCCGACCCAGATGCACGCCGCGCAGGCGATCCAGTGCATGGATGCGGGCAAGCATGTCCAGGTCGAGATCCCGCTCGCCGACAGCCTCGCCGATGCCGAGGCAGTGCTCGCCAGGGCGGAAGCGACCGGATTGACCTGCATGGTCGGCCATACGCGGCGCTTCAACCCGAGCCACCAGTATATCCATGACCGGATCGTGGCCGGCGACTTCAACATCCAGCAGATGGATGTGCAGACCTATTTCTTCCGCCGCCGCAACATGAACGCCAAGGGCGAGCCCCGCTCCTGGACTGACCATCTACTCTGGCACCATGCCGCGCATACAGTCGACCTGTTCGCCTATCAGGCCGGGCCGATCGTCAAGGCCAATGCAATCGAGGGCCCGATCCATCCCGAGCTCGGCATCGCGATGGACATGTCGATCCAGCTGAAGGCGGAGAGCGGCGCGATCTGCACCCTGTCGCTGAGCTTCAACAATGACGGGCCGCTCGGCACCTTCTTCCGCTATATCGGCGACAGCGCGACCTATATCGCGCGCTATGACGATCTGTTCACCGGCAAAGACGAACAGATCGATGTCAGCCATGTTGCCGTCTCGATGAACGGCATCGAGCTGCAGGATCGCGAATTCGTCGCCGCGATCCGCGAAGGGCGCGAACCCAACAGCTCGGTCGCGCAGGTATTGCCCTGTTACCGCGTGCTCGACGCGCTCGAGCGACAATTGGGGGATGATCCATGAGCGATTTCACGCTGCTTTCGAAGGAGCTGAGCGCCCTCGAAACGGTGCAGGCCGAACTGGCCGGCATCGCGACCCGAACCGACGATGCCCGCAAACATGACCTGATCCAGCTGCGCCGCAAGCTCGCGCTGCAGATCGGCGAGGTCGGCAAGGTTGCCGACACGATCTTCGCCAATGCCGATGCCGAGATGCGGCAGGCCTATCGCAACAAATTCTCGGAGATGCGCTCGGCCGCAGCACTGCACCAGGCAAGCTGGCCCGCGGTGCGGCTCGGCGAGGATATCGACCAGTATCACAGCTCGGCGCGCGGCGTGCGCCAGGCCAACAAGGACTTCGTCGCCTGGACGCGCGGCGCGATCGAGCAGCTCCAGAAGAAATGATGCGCTGATCCGGACTGGACGATGATGCCCGGTCCCGGGCAAAGCGCCGGCGACTGCGTGAAACAGGACTGCGACCAGGATATGACTCTCCCAACCCGTTCGATCGGCCCGTTTACCGTCTCCGCGATTGGCCTTGGCTGCATGAATTTGAACCACGCTTATGGCGTGCCGCCCTCCGAGGAGGAGGGCGCGTGGCTGCTGAACCATGCGCTCGACCTGGGCATCAGCCTGATCGACACGGCGGCACTGTACGGCATGGGCGAGAATGAAAGGCTGATCGGCAAGGCGATCCTGCACCGTCGCGCCGAGTTCACGCTCTCGAGCAAATGCGTGCTCGATATGATCGACGGCAAGCGCGCGCTCGACGGCTCGCCCGAACAGATCGCGCGAACGGTGGAGGGGTCGCTCGAGCGGCTCGGCACTGACCATATCGACCTGGTCTATCTGCACCGGCTCGACCGGCGGGTCGCGATCGAGGAGTCGGTCGGGGCGCTGGTACGGCTCAAGGAAGCGGGCAAGATCGGCGCGATCGGCCTTTCCGAAATGTCCGCCGAGACGATCCGCCGGGCGCAGGCAGTGCATCCGATCGCGACGGTGCAGAGCGAATATTCGCCGATCGTCCGCAACCCCGAGATCGCGGTGCTGGAGACATGCCGCGAGCTCGGCATCGGTTTCGTCGCCTTCTCGCCGGTGGCGCGCGGGATGCTGGCGGGGGCGGTGCGCAACGACCGCTATGCGCCGGGCGACATAAGGCTGTTCATGCCGCGCTTCCTCGGGGACAATCTGGCGCATAATCTGGAGGCGGTCACCAAGTTCGACGCGCTTGCCGCCGATCTGGGCTGCACGCCGGCGCAACTGGCGCTCGCCTGGGTGCTGGCGCGCGGAGACCATATCGTGCCGATCCCCGGCACCACCAGCATCGCCCATCTCGAAGAGGATGTGGGCGCGGTTGCGCTGACCCTGAGCGCGGAGACGATCGCACGGGTCGAGGCGATCTTCACCGGCACGATCCGCGGCCCGCGCTACGCCGCGATGATGCAGGCGCAGATCGACACGGAGACCTTTGCCGGGGAAGAACTGGGATAAGCGCCTATCCCGTCAGGAGCGCACACGACCGCCCCGCCGCCCCCCGGTGGCCGGGTCCACGAGTGTCTCGACAATGGCAAAGAGCCGGACCGGCGCGCGCGGCACCGGACCGGACAGACCATAGCAAAGACCGGGAAGGGTTGAATTCAGGCCGGTCAGATCTCGCCCCAGACCTCGCGGGCGACATCGAGCACGAGCCGCATCTTGGCGGCCTGCTGCTCGACCAGGATGTCGTTGCCATGGACGGTCGAGGAGAAGCCGCATTGCGGGCTCAGCGCCATCTGGTCGACCGAGAGGAACTTCGCCGCCTCCTCGATCCGGCGCAGGATATCGTCGCGGCTTTCGAGCTCGCCGAGCTTGGTGGTGACGAGGCCGAGCACCACTGTCTTGCCCTTGGGCACGAAGCGCAGGGGCGCGAAATCGCCTGAGCGGGGATCGTCATATTCGAGGAAGAAGGCGTCGATATCGAGCTCGTTGAACATCACTTCGGCGACGGGCTCATAGCCGCCCTCGGCCGCCCAGCTCGAGCGGAAATTGCCGCGGCAGAGATGCACCGCAGTCACCATGTCCTCAGGCTTGTCGCCGATCGCGCTGTTGATCAGCGAGGCGTAGAGGCGCGGCGCATCGTCCGGGTCCATGCCGCGCTTGCGGGCGTTTTCGCGCTGCTTGTCGTCGCAGAGATAGGCGAGGTTGGTGTCGTCGAGCTGGAGATAGCGGCAACCAGCCTCGGCAAGGCCGGCCACCTCGGCGCGATAGGCCGCGCCGACATCGGAAAAGAATTCGTCCATCTCGGGATAGACATCGACCGGGATGCCTTCGCGCCCGGCCCTGAAATGGAGCATCGTCGGCGAGGGGATGGTGACCTTGGGCGTCTGGCTGACGACGGATTTGAGGAAGGCGAAATCGGCCTGCTGGATCGGCTTCACATGGCGGACCTTGCCGTCGATCACCATCGCCGGCGGGGCATAATCGAGCTCGGTGCCACTGATATGGCGGAAATTGACCTGGGTGCCGCCCTTCTCGACCACGCCGTCGAGCTGGAGCAGGAAATCGGTGTGGAAATAGGTACGGCGGAATTCGCCGTCAGTGATTCCCTTGAGCCCGAGATCCTCCTGGAACTTGACCACGCCGCGGATCGCCTCGTCCTCGACCGCGCGCAGCGCCGCCGCGTCGATCTCGCCGCTGCGATACTGCGCGCGGGCGTCGAGCAGGGCCTTGGGGCGCAGGAAGCTGCCGACATGATCGGCACGAAAAGGCGGTGTGGTGGACATGAAGACTCCGGTGGAGAGGGACTGCAAATTCGCATGCCTTACATACTATTTGTGGGCAAGGGCGCGGTGATCGGCCGCGAAAAATCGTGTGTCGCATGCAACGGCGCGGCTGCCCGGAAATGACGCTACACAGCTGCTTTACAAGGGCAATACACCTGATAAGATGGACCGCAACCGGAGGGCCGCCATGCTGAAGATCGAGAAGCTCACGCACGTCTATGGCAATGGAACGCGGGCGCTCGATGCGGTCGATCTCGAGGTTCCCGCCGGGATGTTCGGCCTGCTCGGCCCGAACGGCGCGGGCAAGTCGACCTTGATGCGGACCGTCGCGACGCTGCAGACGCCGACATCGGGCAGCATCGTCTTCGACGGAATCGACGTGATCGCCGAGCCCGAGAAGCTCAGGCGCACGCTCGGCTATCTGCCGCAGGATTTCGGCGTCTATCCGCGCGTCTCCGCGTACGACATGCTCGATCACATGGCGGTGCTGAAAGGCATCTCCGGCCGCGGCGAGCGCAAGGCGACCGTCGAAAGCCTGCTCAACCAGGTCAATCTCTGGAATGTCCGCAAGAAAGCGCTGGCCGGCTTCTCGGGCGGCATGCGGCAGCGCTTCGGCATTGCCCAGGCGCTGATCGGCAATCCGAAACTGATCATCGTCGACGAGCCGACCGCCGGCCTCGACCCCGAGGAGCGCAACCGTTTCCTCAACCTGCTCGGCGAGATCGGCGACAAGGTCGTCGTGATCCTGTCGACTCACATCGTCGAGGATGTCGCCGATCTCTGCCCGCTGATGGCCGTGCTCGCCGATGGCCGCATCCTGCTCCAGGGCGCGCCGCAGGACCTGATCGAGGCGACGCGCGGGCACATCTGGGAAAAGACGATCAGCCGCGACGAGCTTGAGGACCAGCGCCAGCGCCACCGGGTCATCTCCACCCGGCTGCTTGCCGGAAAGACAGTGATCCACGTGATGGCGGATTCGGCGCCGGGCGCGGGGTTCCACCTGGTCTCGGGCGGGCTCGAGGATGTGTATTTCTCGACGCTCGACACCTCGCGCCGCGCGGCCTGAGCCATGAACATGTTTCTCGGCGTCTTTCGCTTCGAGCTCCGCTACCAGTTCCGCAACCCGGTCTTCTGGGTCGCGGTGGTCGCCTTCTTCCTGCTCGCCTTCGGGGCGACCACGGTCGAGCAGGTCAGGATCGGGTCGGGTGGCAACGTCCACAAGAACTCGCCCTATGCCATCGCCCAGGCAATGCTCGCCCTGAGCCTGTTCTACATGTTCGTGTCCACCGCGTTCGTCGCCAATGTGGTGGTGCGCGACGACGAGACCGGCTTCGGGCCGATCGTCCGCGCCACCCGCATCACGCGGACGGCCTATCTGCTCGGCCGCTTCGCCGGCGCCTATGTCGCGGCTGCCGTGGGATTCCTCGCAATACCGGTCGCGATCTGGTTCGGATCGCACATGCCATGGGTCGACAGCGAACTGCTCGGCCCCAATCACTTCGCCTATTACTGGATGCCCTATCTCTGGCTGGCGCTGCCGAACCTGCTGCTGACTTCGGCCCTGTTCTTCGCGCTGGCGACAGCGACGCGATCGATGATGGCGACCTATCTCGGCGTGATCGGCTTCCTGATCCTGTGGACGGTCGCGAGCGTCGTGCTGGATCGCAATCCGGCCTATGAGCTGGCCGGCGCCTATGGCGAGCCGCTCGGCTTCGGCGCTTTCGGCTATGCCACCAAATATTGGACCGCGGCCGAGCGCAACACTTTGGTGCCGCCGATCGACGGCATATTGTTCTTCAACCGGGCGATGATCGTCCTTCTCTCCGGCGCGATCCTGGCGCTGGCGACGGCAACCTTCCGGATCGGCACCAAGGCCTCCAAGGCAAGCCGGCGCGCGCTGAAGCTGCAGCAGCAACAGGCCGGGAGCGGGGAGGCGCCCACCGGCCCGACGGGCCCGCTGCCTGCGCCGAGCTTCGGCGGAGCGACCGCCTGGGCACAGCTGCGCGCGCGGACCAGGCTCGAAATGGCGCAGGTCTTCAAGAGCCCGGCCTTTCTCGTGCTGATGGCGCTCGGCCTGTTCAACGCGGGCGCTTCGCTGATCGATCTCGGCCAGCTGTTCGGCACGCCGGTGCTGCCGATCACCCGGGTGATCATCCAGCTGCTCGAACAGAGCTTCACCATCATCCCGGTGATCATCGCGATCTATTATGCCGGCGAGCTGGTTTGGCGCGAGCGCGACCGCAAGGTCCATGAGATCATCGACGCCTCGGCGATCCCCGACTGGGCCTATGTCGTGCCCAAGGCGCTCGCGGTGGTGCTGGTGCTGTTCTCGACGCTTGCGATCAGCATCCTCGCCGGGCTGCTGACCCAGCTGCTCCACGGCTACACCAATTTCGAGCTCGGCAAATATCTGCTCTGGTACGTCCTCCCCGACACGATCCAGTTCACGCTGATCGCGGTGCTTGCCGTGTTCATCCAGGCGCTCAGCCCGAACAAATATACCGGCTGGGGGCTGATGGTGGTCTATTTCATCATCATCCGAGTCACGCTGCGCAACATGGGCTTTGGCGACGCGCTCTATAATTACGGGCAAACGCCGGGGATGCCGCTGTCGGACATGAACGGGCTCGGGCGCTTCTGGATCGGTGCCTATTGGCTGCGCTTCTACTGGTCCGCCTTCGCGCTGATCCTGCTCGTGCTCGCCCATGCCCTGTGGCGGCGCGGCACCGAGACACGGTTGCGGCCGCGGCTCCGGCGCCTGCCGAGCCGGCTGAAAGGGACCGCTGGCGTGATCGGCGGCGTGGCGCTGGCTGCGTTCGTCGCGAGCGGCGTGTGGATTTTCTACAACACCCACATCCTCAACGCGTACAGCACGCCGCTCGCCGAGGACAAGATCACGGCCGATTACGAGAAGGCGCTGCTGCCCTATGAGAAATTGCCGCAGCTCTCGGTCAAGGCAGCGCGGGTGGCGATCGATGTCCGGCCGAAAGAGCCTGGCCTTTCCGCCCAGGGCGTGCTGACCCTGGTCAACAATACGTCGGCGCCGATCAGCGACGTGCATGTCCGGCTCAACGACCGGATCACCAGGCTCGTCTCGCTGCGCTTGCCGGGTGCAACGCTGGCCAAGGACTATCCGGACTTTCAGTATCGCATCTACCGGCTCGCGACGCCGATCGCGCCCGGGGGGACAACCGAGCTCGGCTTCCGCACCGAGCGGACCCAGCATGGCTTTCTCAACACCGGCAACGATACGCGGGTGGTCGAGAACGGGACCTTCGTGAACAATTTCGAGATCGCACCGTCGATCGGCATGGATCGTGGCGGGTTGCTGCAGGACCGGGTGAAGCGCCGCAAATACGGCCTGCCGCCCGAGCTGCGACCGGCCAAGCTGGAGGATCTTTCCGCCACCCGCTTCAGCCAGATCCGCACCGATCTGGTGACGACCGACATCACCGTTACCACCGATGCCGGGCAGACGCCGATCGCGCCGGGCTACAAGGTGAGCGATACGACGGCGAGCGGCCGGCGTACCGCGCGCTTCGTGACCGACCAGCCGATCCAGAATTTCTACTCGATCCAGTCGGCGCGCTATGTCGAGAAGCACATGATGCACGATGGCATCGACCTCGCGGTCTATTATGACGCGCGGCATTACCGCAATGTCGACCGGATGCTCGCCGCCTTCGCGCATGGGCTCGATTATTATCAGCCCAATTTCGGGCCCTATCAGTTCCGTCAGGCGCGGATCATCGAGTTCCCCGATTATGCGCAATTCGCCCAGGCCTTTGCCGGCACCATGCCCTATTCGGAAGGGATCGGCTTCAACGCCGACCTGACCGACCCCGACAAGATCGATTATGTCACCTATGTCGCTGCGCATGAGCTGGCGCATCAGTGGTGGGCGCATCAGGCGATCGGCGCAGACATGCAGGGCGCGACCATGCTGACCGAGACGCTGGCGCAATATTCGGCGCTGATGGTGATGGAGAAGCTGTATGGCCGAGACCAGATCAGGCGCTTCCTGAAATATGAGCTCGACCGCTATCTGCGCGGCCGCGGCGGCGACGTGATCGAGGAGATGCCGCTCTACCGGGTCGAGAACCAGCAATATATCCATTACCGCAAGGGCTCGCTGGTCATGTACCGGCTGAAGGACGCACTGGGCGAGGCGCGGGTGAATGCTGCGCTGAAGCGCTATCTCGAACGCTATCGCCTGAAGGGCCCGCCCTATCCGCGCACGCTCGATCTGATCGCCGAATTCCGCAAGGGCGCGAGCCCCGAGGAGAATGCGCTGATCACCGACCTGTTCGAGAAGATCACGCTCTACGACATCAAGACCAGGAGCGCGGTGGTGACGAAGCTGCCGAACGGCCAGTGGCAGACCACGCTGACGGTCGAGGCGCGCAAGCTCTATGCCGATGGCAAGGGCAAGGAGACCGAGGCAGCGATGAACGAGCTGACCGAGTTCGGCGCGTTCGCGGCGATGCCCGGGCAGGGCAGCTTCAAGGCGAAGGATGTGCTGTCGCTGACGCGGCTGCCGCTGCACAGCGGCACGCAGACCGTGAAGCTGGTGACGAAGGGGCGGCCGGCTTATGCGGGTGCTGATCCGTATAATGTGCGGATCGACCGCAACTCGGATGACAATGTGGTGGCGACAACCGGGTAGGCGCGCGGCGGCCCGGCCGGCCTTCGTGAAGTAATGCGACTGACGATCGCGGTGGTGCGGCAATAGAGGACATGATGTCGCGTTGGCGCTCGCGCCGCCCGGTGGATTGGTGTGATGTAATCGCCGATTTACGCGACCCATTTGCGAGAGGAACGAAATTCCGGGCTTCTTTGGAGCTGCGCTGAATCTATTGCGGGTTTGCAGGACCTGCGCGCCTGAATAGGACGCATCCAGCGATTTCTCGAGAATTCCTTCTTTCAATTGATTGAAAGTCAATTTGCCGAATTTCGCGAGTGGTATCGGTTTCGCTTTATGCTTTTCTTGCGGGCCGGTTTGGGGGCGAGTCATGCTGGATTCCGGAAGCGTGGGGTGGCTCCGGGGATTTCAGCAGGGATCTGGATATGGTTGAATCGGGCCCTTGCAGTCAGCCGTCATGCCGGACTCGTTCCGGCATCCACCGAGCGGCAAATCCATCGGCGTTTTGATTCGCGGCGGGGTGGACCCCGGAACAAGTCCGGGGTGACGAAGGTTTTTTAGGGAAATAAGGATGTTAGGCCGTATCCCGCGCCCTCTGGACCTTTTGGAAAACGTCTCTATATACCGATCGGTATGGAACAATTGCTCGCTCCAGCGCCGCCCAAGGGCAGGCCGCGGGAATTCTGCATGGACCAGGCGCTCGCCGCGGCGCTCCGGGTATTCTGGAGCCGTGGCTATGAGGGTGCCTCGATGGCTGAACTCACCGCCGAGATGGGGATCACCAAGCCGAGCCTCTATGCAGCGTTCGGCAACAAGGAAGCCCTGTTCCACAAGGCGCTCGACCTCTACGAACGCGAAAAGCTCGCTTATATGGCGACCGCGCTCGACGCGCCGACCGCGCGCGGCGTCGCCGAGCGGCTGATGCACGGCGCGCTCCAGATGCAGATGAGCCCGGGCGATCCCAAGGGGTGCCTCGGCGTGATCGGCATGAGCGCCTGCGGCGTGGAGGCCGAATCGATCAGGGCCGATGTGGTCAAGCGCCGGGCTTCGTCCGAGGCAGCGCTGATCGCCCGGTTCGAACGCGCCAAGGCCGAAGGCGATCTGCCCGAGGGCCTCGAGCCGGAGGCACTTGTGCGCTATCTGTTCGCGCTGATGCAGGGCCTTGCCGTCCAGGCCGGCGCGGGTGCGACCTGCACCCAGCTCGGCCAGCTGGTCGAGACGAGCCTCGCCGTGTGGCCGACCCGCTGACATTCGATTCCCGGCGAAAAAGGCGCTGGAAAATAAATATACCTCGCGGTACAAAAGACTGTTGACGCGGCGCAGCAAAAAGTTATATACCGCCCGGTATGGAAAGCGGGACTCCCAGGAGCCTTGCTCAGGGCGAAGGGAAGACGCCGATGATTGTAGCGAACGGCTGAACTGACAGCGCCGGGCCCGAGGCCTGACGCGTCCCATCATTTTCAAACAGGATCACGGGCGCCGGAGCGGTGTTCCCGGATCGGATCATCACGCCCCATGGCGCGCCCAACGCGGAGGACCTCGTCCCAGCGAAGTGTGCCCTGCGGCCAAGTTTCAGGGAGAATCTCCATGGCCTATCTGGACATCGACAATATGTTCGCCGCCCCCGTCCGCAGCCGCGGTGCACAGGCAGCGACCAAGGCCGTCGCGGCGAAAGACGCCGGTTTCTCGGCGCTCGAATGGAGCGTGATTGCTGTTTCCCGGCGTGACAGCATCGCGTCGCTCGACGGCCCGAGCCGCATGTCACGGGCGATCGGCAGCCTGTTCGGCTTCGGCACAACCTCCAAGCTGGCCGACTCGCGGCTCGAGGCGCTGCGGCGGCTCGCCGTCCATGCCTGGCGGCGCGGCTATGCCCTGCCCCAGGTCGAACTCGACCGGTTCGTCGAAGCCGGCTTCACCATCGAACAGGCAGAGACCCTGGTGGCGAGCGTCACCGGCGACCGGGTCGGCCTGACCCAGATCTATTCCAATCCAAGGATCGCCGCATGAACATGATCACCCCGATCGAGACCGTCGAGGCCGAGCCGGTGCGAACCGGCTCTTCCGCTTTTCCCCGGACGAAGCGCGTCGCGCTCGTCCTGATTCCCCTCGCGCTGGTCGCGGCGGCGGGCTCGAAGCTCGCCGAGAAGTCCCCGGCCGTCGCTGCCGCCCCGCCCCCTGCTGCAGTGACGGTCGCGGCACCCCTGGTGCGCGACGTCAGCGAGTGGGACGATTATGTCGGCCGCTTCGCGCCGAGCCGTTCGGTCGAGATCAGGCCGCGCGTCGCGGGTGAAGTAACCGGAATCCATTTCCGCGACGGCGAGATCGTCCACAAGGGCCAGCTGCTCTTCTCGATCGATCCGCGTCCGTTCAACGCGGCGCTGGCCGAGGCGCGCGCCAACGCAGCGAGCGCCCGCAGCGCGCTTGCGCTTGCCCAGGCCGATCTCGGCCGCGCGACCCGGCTGATCGCCGATGAGGCGGTCTCGGCGGGCGAGGTGGATTCGCTCCGCGCCAAGGTGCAGGCAGCACAGGCAGCGCTTGCCGCCGCTGATGCCCGGGTGCGGGCACGGGCTTTGGACGTCGAGTTCACCCAGGTCCGTGCGCCGATCTCGGGCCGCATCTCGGATCGCAAGGTCGATGCCGGCAACCAGGTCGCCGGCGGCGAAGGGACGACCGGCACGGTGCTGACCACGATCAACGCGCTCGACCCGATCTACTTCACCTTTGACGGGTCCGAGGCGCTCTACCTCAAGACCCAGCGGGCACGGCAGCCTGGTGCGGCGCCGGCCGCGGTCGAGATCCAGCTCCAGGACGAGACCGAGCATCGCTGGAAGGGGCAGCTCGATTTCACCGACAATGGGCTCGACCAGCGTTCCGGCACGATCCGGGGCCGGGCGGTACTGGCCAATCCGAACTATTTCCTGACCCCGGGGATGTTCGGCAATATGCGGCTGGCGAGCGCCGGCAAGGCGCAGGCCCTGCTGGTGCCGGACACAGCGATCCAGACCGACCAGGCGCGCAAGGTCGTGCTGACCGTCGACGCGCAGAACCAGGTTACGGCCAAGCCGGTCGTGCTTGGGCCGGTGGTCGATGGGCTGCGGATCATCCGTTCGGGCCTCGCGCCGACTGACCGGGTGATCATTGCCGGGACGCAAATGGCGATGCCGGGTGCGAAGGTTGCGCCCAAGGCCGGCCATATCACTGCGAGCGCCACCCAGGCTGCCCCGCCGACGGTGTCGTTGCCGGTGGCGGGCGAGGCGACGATCGCGAACTGAGGCACCCTATCCCGCCGTCACCCCGGACTTGTTCCGGGGTCCATCGGGCCCGGAAAATCAGAGCCGGTTGCGCTCGCGGGACGATGGATGCCGGAACAAGTCCGGCATGACGGAGGGGTCGTTTTTTTTAAAGCTCCCCCGCCTTTGGCGGGTCAACCTCTTCTTCGAGGACGAAATCCATGCGCCTTTCGCGCTTCTTCATCACGCGCCCGATCTTCGCCGCCGTGATAGCCGTCGTCATCACCCTGGTGGGGGCGATCGCCTATATGAGCCTGCCGGTGTCGCAATATCCCGACATCGTGCCGCCAACCGTGACGGTCAGCGCCAATTATCCCGGCGCCTCGGCCGAGACCGTCGCCGAGACGGTCGCTGCACCGATCGAGCAGGAGATCAACGGCGTCGACAACATGCTCTACCAGTCATCGCAGTCGACCGGAGACGGCAAGCTCGTCATCACCGTCACCTTCAAGCAGGGCACCAATCTCGATGCTGCCCAGGTGCTGGTGCAGAACCGCGTCGCGGTCGCCGTGCCGCGGTTGCCCGAGGAAGTGCAGCGCCTCGGCGTGGTCACGCGGAAAACCTCGCCTGACTTCCTGATGGTGGTGAACCTGGTGTCGCCCGACAACAGCCTCGATCGCGGCTATGTCTCCAACTATGCGCTGACCCAGGTGCGCGACCGGCTGACCCGGATCGACGGCGTGGGCGATGTGCAGCTGTTCGGTTCGCGCGATTATTCGATGCGGGTGTGGATCGACCCGGGCCGGGCCGCAGCGCTCGACCTGACGGCGGGCGAGATCGTGGCTGCGCTCAAGGCGCAGAACGTTCAGGTCGCAGCCGGCACGCTCGGCCAGCCGCCTTATTCGACCGGCAACGCCTTTCAGCTTAATGTCGAGACCCAGGGCCGGCTGACCGACCCCAAGCAGTTCGCCGACGTGGTGATCCGGACGGACCCCGATGGCCGCCAGGTCAAGGTGTCGGACGTCGCCCGGGTCGAGCTCGGCGCGCAGGATTATGGCACCAACACCTATATCAGCGGCCAGCCGACGGTGATCCTCGCTGTGTTCCAGCGCCCCGGTTCGAACGCGCTCGCCGCCGCCAATGCGGTTTCGGCCGAGATGAAGTCGATGTCGGCGCACTTCCCCAAGGGCCTCGAATATCGGGTGATCTACAACCCGACCGAGTTCATCGCCCAGTCGATCGACGCAGTGAAGCACACCCTGCTCGAGGCGATGATCCTCGTGGTGCTCGTCATTCTCGTCTTCCTGCAGAAATGGCGTGCGGCGATCATCCCGGTGGTCGCGATCCCGGTCTCGCTGATCGGCACCTTCGCGGTGCTCGCCGCCTTCGGCTATTCGCTCAACAACCTGTCGCTGTTCGGGCTGGTGCTCGCGATCGGCGTGGTGGTCGACGATGCGATCGTCGTGGTCGAGAATGTCGAACGCAACCTCGAACGGGGCCTGTCCCCGCTCCAGGCGGCGCGAACCTCGATGGACGAGGTGTCGGGCGCTCTGGTCGCGATCGTCCTCGTGCTCTGCGCCGTGTTCGTGCCGACCGTATTCCTGTCGGGTCTGTCGGGCGCATTCTACCGCCAGTTCGCGGTGACCATCTCGACCGCGACGATCATCTCGCTCGTCCTGTCGCTGACCCTGTCGCCGGCGCTCGCGGCGCTGCTGTTACGGCCGCATGCCGACCCTTCCGAGGGCAATGCGGTGCAGCGCTTCGTCCGCAAGGCCGGGGACCGCTTCAACCAGGGCTTCGAGCGGATGAGCCTTGCCTATGCGGCGCTCACCCGCCGGCTGGTCGGCGCGCCGCGGCGGATGATGCTGGTCTATGGCGGCCTGATCGCGCTTACCGCCGCCATCTTCGCCTGGACTCCGTCGGGCTTCGTGCCGGCACAGGACCAGGGCTATTTCCTCACCGTGATCCAGCTGCCGCCGGGCTCCTCGATCGAGCGGACCGATGCGACGATGCGCAAGGTCGCGGCGCGCATCCTGCCGCTTGCCGGGGTGAAGGGCGCAGTGATGCTCGCCGGGTTCGACGGGCCTTCGCAGACCCTCGCCCCCAATTCGGCGGCTGCCTATATCCCGCTCAAGAGCTTCGAGGAGCGCGCCAAGCTCGGCGTTACCCTGGCCAGCATCATGGGCGAGGCGCGCAAGGCGACGGCTGACATCGACGAGGCACGGCTGATGATCGTGCCGCCGCCGCTGATCCAGGGCATCGGCTCGGCCGGCGGCTATCGGATGATGGTGCAGGACCCGCAGGCGCGTGGCTATGACGCGCTCGGCAAGGCAAGCTTCGGGCTGATCGGCACCGCCAACCAGACCAAGGGGCTGCAGCAGATCTACACCTTCTTCGACACCAGCACGCCGCGCATCTTCACGGATGTCGACCGGACCAAGGCGAACATGCTCGGCGTGCCGCCGGAGCGGGTGTTCGAGGCGCTTCAGGTCTATCTCGGCTCGGCCTTCGTCAACGACTTCAACCTGCTGGGGCGGACCTATCATGTGACGGCCCAGGCCGATGCGCCTTTCCGCAACACGACCGCTGACATCGCCAACCTGAAGACCCGGTCGAATTCGGGGCAGATGGTGCCGATCGGTTCAGTCGCGACCTTCCAGGACAAGACCGGGCCCTACCGGGTCGTCCGCTACAATCTCGCCCCCGCGGTCGAGGTGGATGGCGATACCGCGCCGGGATTCTCCTCGGGCCAGTCGCTGGTGACGATGGAAAAGCTCGCCGATACGGTGCTGCCGGCCGGCTATACCCATGAATGGACCGGGATCGCCTATCAGCAGAAGCTGGCGGGCAGCACGGCTGGCCTCGTCTTCCTGATGGCGGTCGTGTTCGTCTTCCTGGTGCTGGCGGCGCAATATGAGAGCGTCACCCTGCCGCTGGCGATCATCCTGATCGTGCCGATGTGCCTGTTGGCGGCGATGACCGGCGTCAATCTGCGCGGGATGGACAACAACGTCCTGACCCAGATCGGCCTGGTCGTGCTGATCGCGCTTGCCGCGAAGAACGCGATCCTTGTGGTCGAGTTCGCCAAGCAGGCCGAGGAGCAGGACGGTCTCTCGCCGATCGAGGCTGCGGTGCGCGCGGCCCAGACCCGGTTGCGGCCGATCCTGATGACGAGCTTCGCCTTCATCCTCGGCACGGTGCCTTTGGTGCTGGCGAGCGGCGCAGGCTCGGAGCTCCGCCAGGCGCTCGGGACGGCGGTGTTCTTCGGGATGATCGGCGTCACCGCCTTCGGCCTGCTCTTCACGCCGACCTTCTATGTCGTCTGCCGGGCGCTGGCGCTGAGGCTCTCAAGCCTTCGCCGTCGCCGTCCGGCAGCGCACGACACCAGCCTTCAGCCCGCCGAATAAGGACGCGCTATCATGAAACGCCTGTTACTCACCTCGCTCTCGGCGCTCGCCTTGTCGGCCTGCGCCGCAGGCCCCGACTTCAAGACGCCGATCGCGCCGCCCAAGGCGACCGGGGCGTTCCTCGGCAGCGCCAACCCGGCGGTCTCGACCGCGCCTGCCGACGCCAACTGGTGGCGGCTCTATAACGACCCGGTGCTCGACCAGCTGGTGGCCGATGCGCTTGCCGCCAACACCGATATCCGGGTCGCGGTGGCGCGGCTCGACAAGGCCCGCGCCAGCCTGCGCGAGACTCGGTCCGACCGGCTGCCCCAGGCGAATATCGGCGCGACCGGCGGCTATGGCCGCACGGCTGACGTGCAGCGCCTGCCGGGCTCGCCGGCCGAGGGCGCATCCTATGATGTCGGGCTGAACGTCTCCTATGAGGTCGATCTCGCCGGGCGGGTCCGGCGCAGCATCGAGGCTGCGCGCGGCGATGTCCGGGCGGCGGATGCCGATGCCGATGCGGTGCGCGTTTCGGTCGTCGCTGCGACGACGCGGGCTTATGTCGATGCGGCGTCTTCGGCCGAGCGGCTGGAAGTGGCGAAGCGGATCGTCGACCTGCTCGACAAGTCGGCGACGCTCACCGGCAAGCGGGTCGATGCCGGGCGGGCCGAGAAGCTCGACCTGGTCCGGATCACGACGCTGCGCGACCAGCGGGCAGCGCTGGTTCCGGAGATCGAGGCCGAGCGCCAGGCGGCGCTGTTCCGGCTCGCAACGCTGACTGGCCGCACGCCGCAGGACCTGCCTGCGATCGCTGCCGAGCGCGCGACCACGCCGGTGGTGGATCAGCCGATCCCTGTCGGCGACGGTGCAGCGCTGCTTGCCCGGCGCCCCGATGTTCGCGCGGCCGAGCAGAGGCTGGCGGCCGCCACTGCCCGGATCGGTGTCGCGACTGCGGATCTGTATCCGCATATCAGCCTGGGCGGCTCAGTCGGTGCGAGCAGCGCGTCGCTGAGCGACCTGTTCGGCGGCGGCGCACTGCGCTGGCTGGTCGGGCCGCTGATCAGCTGGTCGCTGAACCAGGATGCGGTGCGGGCGCGGATCGCCGGAAGCCAGGCCGACAGCCGCGCGGCGCTCGCGCAGTTCGACGGTGCGGTGCTCGGCGCGCTCGAGGAGACCGAGACCGCGCTCTCGGCCTATCAGCAGGAGCTGAAGCGCCATGCTGCCTTGGTCTCGGCGCGTGACGGTGCCGCGGCTGCAGCGCGCATCACCCGCGCCCGGCAGCGCGAGGGGCAGATCGACTTCCTCGTCGTGCTCGACGCCGAGCGGACCTTTGCCGATACCGATGCCGATCTGGCTGCCTCGAATGCGCGGATTGCTGCGGCGCAGGTCGATCTGTTCCGCTCGCTTGGCGGCGGGTGGGGCAAGGCGGATGTGAAGGTGGCGAGCAGCCGGTAGGTTGTATTTGAAGCTTCCCTGTTCCCCGGCGAAGGCCGGGGCCCAGTTGGGAAGGTTAATGTAATAGCTCGCAGCACTCGCCACGATCGTCCCCCAACTGGGCCCCGGCCTTCGCCGGGGAACGAAAGGGGGAGTGGCTTCAGCTCAGTTCCGACCAGCCGCTCGCCTCGGCGATCGCCGCATAAATCGCGTCCAGATCCTCGTCGCCAATGCAATAAGGCGGCATGACATAGAGTGTGTTGCCGAGCGGCCTGAGCAGCAGGTCGCGGTCGCGGAAGAAGCCGAGCAGCCTAGGGCCGAGTTGCGAGAGATAGCTGCCCTCGGCGCCGCCAAGTTCGAGCGCTGTGATGGTGCCGATCGACCGCGCGTTGCGCACCGTTGAATGTTGGGCCAGCGCGTCGAGGCGCCGGCGCTGGCGCACACCCAGATCGGCGACCCGCGCCAGCACCGGCTCTTCGCGCCAGATACCGAGATTGGCGTTGGCGGCGGCGCAGGCGATCGGATTGGCGGTGTAGCTCGACGAGTGGAAGAACATCCGTGCCCGATCCCGCGACAGATGCGCTGCGTAAATCGCCTCGATCGCCATCGTCACCGCGAGCGGCACAGCGCCGCCAGTCAGGCCCTTCGACAGGCAGAGAATGTCGGGCACCACATTGGCCTGTTCGCAGGCGAGCAGGGTGCCGGTGCGGCCCCAGCCGGTCATCACTTCATCGGCGATGAACAGCACCTCGTGGCGGGCGCAGATCGCGCGCATCTCGGCGAGTATCCGGGCCGGATAGATCAGCATGCCGCCCGCGCCGAGGATCAGCGGCTCGACGATGAAGGCGGCGGGCTTGTCGCGGCACGCGATTTCAAGCGAGTCGAGCGTCGCCTGCTCCTTGCCTTCGGCCGGGAACGGAACCGTGCCGACATCGAACAGCAAAGGCGCATAAGCCTGGTTGAACACGCCGCGCGCGCCGACCGACATCGCGCCGATCGTGTCGCCATGATAGCTGTGCTGCATCACCAGGATGCGGCCGCGCGGTTCGCCGCGATTGGCCCAGTAACCGAGCGCCATCTTCAACGCGACCTCGACGCTGGTCGAGCCCGAATCCGAGAAGAAGACGCGGGTGAGTGCCTGAGGCATGATCTTGACCAGGCCGCGTGCGAGCGTCTCGGCGGGCTCATGGGTCCAGCCGGCGAAGATGATCTGATCGAGCCGTTCCGTCTGCGCCGCGATCGCTGCCATGATGCGGGGATGACAATGGCCATGGGTCGTCACCCACCAGGATGAAATGGCATCGACGATGCGCCGGCCATCCCGGGTGTAGAGCGCCGCGCCCTCGGCATGGGTAACGAGCGGGATCGGCTCGCCAAGGCCATGCTGGGTGAAGGGATGCCAGACGGGGGATTCGGTCACCGGAAATCCTCCGGATCGAAATGCTCGACGAAGGCGGCGCGGAGGGTCGCGGCATCGAGCGGCACAAGGCGCGGGAGCCGGCCGAGCCGCTTCACGCCGCCGATCTGCGCGATCGTCGCTTCGCTGTCCTCGACTGCGTCGCCGACAAAGGCGATGCCGAGGATCGGCACGCCGCGCGCGCGCAGCGCCTCGATCGACAACAGGCTGTGGTTGATCGTGCCGAGCCCTGTCCGGGCGACCAGCACCACCGGCTTCGCCCAGCGTGCGAACAGATCGGCGAAGAGCAGGTCGCGGGTGACGGGCACGAGAACGCCCCCTGCCCCTTCGACGATCAACGGGCCGTCGACAGCCGGGAGCGCAAGCCGGTCCATATAGATCTCGACCCCGTCGATCTCGGCGGCGCGGTGCGGCGAGCAGGGGGTTTGCAGGCGATAGGCCTCGGGCAGGATGCGTTCGGGCGGCAGACCGCCGAGCCGCGCCACCGTGCCGGCATCGCTTCCGTCTTCGAGCCCGGCCTGGACCGGCTTCCAATAAAAGGCGCCGAGCGCGCCGGCGAGCGCTGCGGCGAACACGGTCTTGCCGATATCGGTATCGGTGCCGGTGACGATGATCGTGCTCATCCGAGCGCCGCCGCGATCGCCTCGCCCAGCGCCGCGATCTGCGCTTCAGTCACGTTGAGCGTGATCGAGATGCGCAGCCGCGACGTGCCCGCCGGCACCGTCGGCGGCCGGATGCCGCGCAGATCGAAGCCAGCCGCCTGCACTGCGGCCGCAACGCGCATCGTCAGCGCATCGTCGCCGAGGATCAGCGGCAGGATCTGCGAGCCGCTCGGCACGACGCCGCAGTGCGCCAGTGCCCGTTCGGCGGCCGCGACCAGCGCCCAGAGGCCCGCGCGCCGTTCCGGCTCGTCAGCGACGATATGCAGGCTTTCGCGTACCGCGCTCGCCATCAACGGCGAGGGTGCGGTCGAGAAGATGAAGCCGCGGCCGCGATTGAGCAGGAAATCGCGCACCACCGCCGGCCCGCACACCAAAGCGCCCTCGCAGCCCAGCGCCTTGCCGCAGGTGCGCAGCGTAATGACATTCTCCCGACCCTCGAGAGGATGAGCGAGGCCACGCCCGTCAGCGCCGAACACCCCGGTGGCATGCGCTTCGTCGATCAGCAGGAAGGCATCGTGGCGCGCGGCGATGGTGGCGAGCGCGTCGAGCGGGGCGCGGTCGCCATCCATGCTGTACAGGCTCTCGACCGCGATCCAGGGACGGCCCGTGCCGCCGTCCTGACGCCAGGCAATGATCGCATCCTCGAAGCCTTGCGGATCATTGTGCGGCACCGCCACGCAGGCGCCGCGACCAAGCTTCATCCCCTCATGCGCGCTGGCGTGGATCAGGGCATCATGGACGATCAGATCGCCGCGCTGGGGCAAGGACGCGAACAGGGCGGCGTTGGCGGCAAAGCCGCTGGAGAAGAACAGCGCCGCCTCGACCCCGAAGAATTGTGCGGCTTCCGCCTCCAGCGCTTCATGCTCTTCGTTGTTGCCGCGGAGCAGCCGGGACCCACCCGAACCGACCGGCACGCCGCGCGCGATCGCTGCGGCCACGGCCTCGGCCAGTCGCGGCGCCGATGCCAAGGCGAGATAGTCGTTCGAGGAGAAATCCACGCCGCTGCGGGGCGCCAGCGCGCGCAGGCGGTCGCGCGCGGCGAGGTCGGCAAGGTGAGCGTGATGGACGGCGAGCAGCGACATGGTCGCAGTCCGTTAGCGTGCCTGCAGCGCTTTGACGATCAGGAGTCGACTCTGGCGACGAGATAAGGCCCCGGCGATGCCCGATTCAGGATTCGGGTGCGATGCTTTCCTTGCGTCCGTCCCAGTCGCGCACTGCCTGTTCGATCTCTTCGGGCGTCACTTCGCGCGTTTCACTGCGGATGCAGAAGGAGGCGCGATGCTCGGGATCGAAGGCGAGATAGCCATGCGCCATCACGATGAACGGCCCGCGCGCGACGACCGTCTCCCAGTCGCGGCGCCCCGGGTGCGCGACATCGCCCATCTTCCGGTACAGCATGGCCGGCTCATGCATCGTAATCTGAGGCATACAACACCCCCCGACCTCTCCGCCGAAGACGGAATCCCGGTCGTGCTCCAGAACGATCGAATTCATAAAAGGTTCCACCTTTTTCGGCAGCAGAGACTCGCCGTCCCTGCCCCGCCAGATCACTCCCCACCCCATGCCTCAGCGGCGGAGCGTGGGCACCCATTTGGCCAGCACATCGAAGGAGAGCGGCACATCGAACTTGATGCCGGCGTGATCCTGATCCTGCCACCGGACCACGCCCGCGATCGGCGGCAGGCCATTGGCCATGAGGATCAGTTTCTCCCCCAGTTCGCCCGGCTCGGGCGGGCTGATGCTCGCGCCACCCTGCGAGATGTTGCACAGCGTGACGAACCGGTACTGGGCGCCCACCCTGATCCGCGCGCGCACCTCGATCCCGACACGCGGCGCGCGTTGCGGAATCGGCGCGACATCCACACCGGAGAGAATGTGCGCTGGATTCACATTCTCGTCGAACCCGATCCCGACCACGCCTTCGCGGCGCCACAGGATCTTGCCGGAAATCGGATGGCCGGAGCTGATCTCGGCCCGCACCGGATCGCCGATCTCGAGCTTGGAATAGATATGCGCCATCATGCCGCCGGCCGAGATATTGCGGACGAGGCAGAATTCCTCGCTGTGCGGCGTGGTCAATTTGGCGACGCGCAGGACAGTCACATGGCGCGTCTGATTACGGCGATCCGCCTCTGTGGGCGGCGCGCGGGACAACGGGTCCGTCGTCAGTTCATTGTCTTGATTAGGGTCAAGCATCAAGGGCGCCTCCAGCGAGCATCAGTACGGTGTCCGCGCTGCCCGCAAGGCCAGCCACCGCCCTCCCCTGAATTAAAAACCCTTAACCCACCCGAGGCCCGTATCGCCGAGATTTGCTGCAAAATCGTTAATACATTCGAATCCGTTGTATTTTTGTGATTACCGCGAATAGTGCGACATCACGCCAGCAACTGCGCGAAATGACGCGCCGCAATGTATCCGCAAGCCCCCGCCGCGAATTTCGCGCTCTCCGCGACTGACGAAAAGCGACTGGGCTTTTGTGCAGTGCGACGAGCCGTGGCTTCTGCCCGTCAAACTCCCAATATATTGGCACGTCCGGTTTTTTTGTCAGTCAATCGCTTGCGGGATCAGGCCGGAAATCGCGTTCGCGATAGTCGAACCAGTCGAAATCCGCCGGCCGGCCAGTCCCCGCCATATCCTGGCACGCCATGCCGACAAAGGCGCCGGTGAAATTGGGCAGGCCAGGCGCGCTCGCTTCGTCGGACAGGATGCTGGCGTCGAACTGCTCCGGAAGCCAGGTCCATTCCGCCGCGCCCTCGACTCGAAAGGCGAAACGGAGCCGATCGAAATCCAGTTCGGCGCGCAGGGTGATCCGGCCCGGCGGGATCGGGATCGGCGGCGTGAAGGCGTCGGCCTGGGGCTGATCGGGCAGCGCTGACATCACGCGGATATGCCGGCCGACAGCGTCGTCGTGCGAGACGTGGAGATAATGGAATTTGGCGGCGTTGTAGTAACAGATCAGGCCCGCGGCCTGCTGGAAATGCTCGGGCGCGAAATCCATCATGGTCGATACCGAATAGCTGAAGGCCTGTTGACGACGCGCGACCAGCGCCTGGGTGAACAGGCTGCCGATCGTCTCGCGGCCATGGAGGCGCAAATACCCCGGCCGTGCGGTCAGGCTGAAAATATCCTCGGGATGCGGCGTGCGCAGCCACTGGAAGTCGATCGGCAGCTCCGGGCCGTCAAAATCAGTCCGGGCGGGCGCTTCCGGGAAGGGTGCGGGCGGCAGATCGGGCGCGGGCATCTCGATCACCGGCATCGCATCGCCGTCGATCGTGCGGAGCCAGCCGTCCTCGCCCCAGCGCATCGGCTGAATCGCCGTCTCGCGCCCGAGCACGCAGCGCCCGCGGTTCGGCAGGGGGCGGCCGCAGAGATAGACCATCCAGGGCTCGCCGCCCGGCCCGTCGACGAGATCGGCATGGCCGGCGCGCATCAGCGGCGCATCGGGCCGGTTGCGCGCGCTCAGGATATAGGTGTCGGGATGGAGCTCGTACGGGCCGAGCAGGGTGCGTGACCGCGCCATCGTCACCGCATGGTTCCAGCCGGTGCCGCCTTCAGCGGTGATCAGATAATAATAGCCGTCACGCTTGTAGAGATGCGGGGCCTCGGTGAGGCCGAGCGGCGTACCGGCGAAGATCATCGTCCGTTCGCCGACCAGCGCCTGCGCTTCGGGGGCATATTCCTGGGCGACGATGCCGGCGAAGCGGTTCTTGCCCGGCCGGTGATCCCACAGCATATTGACCAGATATTTGCGGCCGTCGTCGTCATGGAACAGCGACGGATCGAAGCCGCTGCTGTTGAGATGGACGGGATCGGACCAGTCGCCGTCGATCGTCGGGCAGGTCACCAGATAATTGTGGAAATCACGCAGCGACGCGCCCGAGGCGCCACCGGTGGTGGTACGGCCATAGCGCTTCACATCCGTGTAGATCAGATGGAACAGCCCGTCGGCATAACTCAGGCAAGGCGCCCAGACGCCGCAGCTGTCCGGATCGCCGCGCATGTCGAGTTGCGCGGCGCGGCGCAGCGGCCGGGTGAGCAGCCGCCAATGCTTCAGGTCGCGCGAATGGTGGATCTGGACGCCGGGACACCATTCAAAGGTCGAGGTCGCGATGTAATAGTCGTCGCCGACGCGGACGATCGACGGATCGGGATTGAAGCCGGGAAGGATCGGATTGCGGATCATGCGGTTTCGGCATCCTTTTCAGGCACGGGCTTTTCGGGCGCGGGCGCGCGGACCAGGGTCCATAACAAGGCAGCCGCGAACAGATCGAGGACGCCGAGCGCGACGAAAAACGGCCCATAGCCGATCCGCTCGACGAAATGCCCGATTGCCAGGGAGAAGAGCAGGACGCCGAGATTGGCCATGGTGCCGGCGATCCCGGCTGCAGTCCCCACCTCATTGCGCGGGAACAGATCGGAGGCCATGGTGATGCAGGTGACCGACAGGGTCTGGTGCGCGAAGCCGCCAAGGCAGAGCAGGGCAACCGCAGCGACCGCGCTGTCGACCTGGCCGACGAACATCATGCCGGTCATCATCACCGCGCCGAGCGTATAGGCGCCGCGCCGCGCGTTGATCAGGCTGATGCCGCGCTTCTGCAGCCGGAACACGATGAACGGCCCGAACAGGCAGCCAAGATCGGCCGCGATGAAGGGGAGCCCGGCGAACATCGCGATCTGGCCGAGATCGAAATGGCGCACTGTCGTGAGATAGAGCGGCATCCACAGGGTCAGCGTTCCCCAGGTGGGGTCGGCGAGGAAGCGTGGCAGCGCGATGCCCCACAGGTTGCGCCGGCGCAGCAGCTGGCCGATCGGCGGGCGGCCCGGCACTGCCTGGAGATAGGCCTCCTGGCCCGCGGTGATCTCGGCCTTTTCCTCGGGCGAGATAGCGGGATGGAGCTCGGGTGCGTAATAATAATGCCGCCACGCCGCAGCCCAGAGGAGAGCGAGCACGCCGGCGACGACAAAGGCCCCGCGCCAGTCCCACACCCATACGGCGCCGGCCACCAGCAACGGCGCCAGCACCGAGCCGAGCGACGCGCCGATATTATAGACGCCGCCCGCAAAGCCCCGCTCGCGCGCCGGAAACCATTCGGAAATGACCTTGAGCGCCCCGGGATGCGCGGTGCCCTCGGTGAAGCCGAGCAGGGAGCGCAGCCCGGCAAGGCCGAGCCATCCGGTCGCGACGCCGTGCACCATGGTGATCAGGCCCCAGGCAGCGGCGAACAGCGCCAGGCCCGACTTCAGCCCGATAATGTCGAGGATATAGCCGGCCACGGGCTGAAGCATGATGCCGAGCTGGAAGCCGCCGGTGATCCAGGAATATTGCTCGGTGCTGATATGCAGCTCGGCCATGACGGTCGGTGCGGCGACGCCCATGATACTGCGCGTCAGATAGTTCAGGATCGTGCCGAGCATCACCAGCCCGATGATCCACCAGCGCAGTTTCTTGCCGAACATGATCTCTCCCGGGGCGGTTTTGTTACCGCTACCGCGTTGTCAGGCGCGCGGCTATCCCCGGCTGGCCGCGAATTTGTCCTCGCGCCGCTTGCCGAGCATCAGGCCGCGTTCGAGCCGGGCGCAGAGCGCTGCGTAATAATCCGACAGGAAGCCGAAATCGTCGCCGTCATCAGCGATGCCGGCCTTGTTGCGGATCGTCCAGGCGACCGTCGCGATCGCATCGTCGCGGCCGCCGCGCAGCACATCCTCGAGCGTCTGGAGTTCATAGACGCCGTACAGGCTGAGCGCCGCATCGCTGAAGGTGCGCCGCGCGCTTTCCTTGCCGGCGACCAGATCATGGCCGAGCGAGCCGGTCACCGTGCGCACCACCCAGGTGCCGGCGATCAGGTCTCCGACGCGCAGGCGATCGCGGTTGAACAGCGGGAAGAACAGGAAGATGCCGCTCCAGCACAGAGCGAAGATGGTCAGGAAGGCGTCTGCCGTGCCTTCGGCGGCCTGGGCGCCGAGAAAGGAGAGGGGCAGGAACACCTCGATCTCACGCATTGCGTTGCGCGCGATCACCGCGCCGCCGGTCAGACGGGCGCCATCGCGGGCGACAACGCGCAGGCCCATCACCCTTTTGCCTGGAGTAGCACCACGTCCGCCCATCTCGAACAGGGTGAACCAGCCGTTGCGCAGGACGAAGAAGCCGATCAGCCACAGGATCGCCAGCGCGTCGGACTGGCGGCTCGCAACGAACAGGGTGACGATCACGATCGTCACGATGATCAGGACGACGAAGATGATCACAGCATCGAGCATGAAGGCCGCGGCCCGTGTCCCCGCGCCGCCGAGCTCGAGCTTGAGATCGACCCCTTCGGGCGTGACGAAGTTACGCCGCAGCGATGCCGGGCCGCTCTGCTTTTTCTTGCGGGTCGGCCAGCGCATCAGGCTTTCCGCGGCATGTAGAAATAGACCAGCCAGCCGACCAGCATGGTGAGGCCGATGCCGTAGCGCGACCAATCGTCAGTCACCGTCTGGCGCCCGATCCCTTCGAGCAGGCCGGCGACGATCAGCATGACGACCGCACCTGCCATGGCCGTCGCCGCTGACCGGCCGGCGGCGATCGCCGAATCCCCGCGTGAGAGACGGCCGGGAAAGGCGATCGCCATGCCGATCCTGAAACCGGCCGCGCCGGACAGGATGATCGCGAAGATCTCGGTCGTGCCATGGATCATCAACCAGCCGCCGAGATTCCAGCCCAGTCCCTTGGGCACGAACACCGCGACGAACGCGCCGAGCATCAGGCCGTTATAGAGGATCAGCAGGATCGTCGGCACGGTAAAGGCGAAACCGAGCGCGAAGGCGAAGATAGCGATCTGGGCATTATGCGTGAACAGATAGGTCGCGAACACGGCGAGCCCGTCATCCTTGTGCGAGGCGCCGTACAAGGTCGCCCGCAGCGACTCGGCCGAGGCGGACGGATCGCGGCCGTCCGAAAGCCCCTGGGGGATGATCCCGAAGAACCAGGTCGGATCGCTCCGCACCAGCAGATAGGCGACGACCGCGCCCGCCACGGTCAGCAGGAAGGCGACGAGGGTCTCGCGCCAGATCGCCTGCACCGCCTCGGGCCAGCTCTTCGCGAAGAAGCGGGCGATCTGGCGCAGCGCCGAGGTGGGGACGCCGTAGATCTGGAAATAGGCGCGAGTGCAAAGCTGCTCGAGATAAGTGATCAGTGCCCGGTCGAGCGAGGTTTCGCGCGCCACCGACAGCGAGGAGAGCGCGGAGCGATAGAGCAGCGGCAGGACGAGCAGATCGTCGTCGGAGAGGGCGGCGACCGAACGTTTCTCGATCCGGCTCACCAGATATTCGAGCCGCTCCCACTCGGCCTCATGCGCCTTGCGGAAGCGGGTGGCGTTGACGAGAATCGGCTGGGCCTCGAGGATCGCCGAACTGGCTGTCGTCACAACAGGTTCCTCCGCTTGAGATCGACATAGCCCGCGACGAGCCGCTCGCCGACCCGGTCATATTCGCTTTCGATGACATGCACGCCGAGATGTTGCAGCCGGGTCAAGGCGAGCCGGCGGTCGCGCAGCAGCCCGGCGGCGGTGACAGCGCGGGTCACATCGTCCGCCTCTTGCGGCGCGCGATCGGCTATCGCCTCCACCTCCTCGTCGCGGAGCACGACGACGAGCATCAGATGCGTCTGGACCAGCCGGGCCACGGCGCGGACCATGAAATCGGCCGAGGTGAGATCGGTGAATTCCGTGAACAGCACGATCATCGAGCGCCGGGTGAGCCGGGCGGCGAGCGTCGTCAGCCCGAAGGTATAATTGGTTTCGTCGCCGCTATAGTCGATGCCCGCCGCGAGCCGTTGCAGCGCGGCGAAGGAGGCAGCGCCCGAGATCAGTCCGCTGGCGATCCGCGGCCGGGAATCGAAGGCGTGGAGCGCGACCCGATCGCCGAGCTTCAGGGCGACCCATGCGGTGAGCAGCATGGCCGATACCGCGCGGTCGACGCGCGGCAGGCCGGCGACCGGCTCCGACATCTGGCGCCCCGCGTCGATCGCGAAGACGATCTGGTTGTTGCGCTCCGTGCGGAATTCCTTGGCATGGAGCTTGGAATGGCGCGCCGACTGCTTCCAGTCGATCGCGCGGCGATCCATGCCCGAGTGGAATTCAACGAGCGATTCGAAATCGGCGCCGTCGCCGCGATCGATCTGCGCGATCAGGCCCTGCAGGGCGTGGCGCTGGAAGATCTGCGCGCCGCGCTGCTGGACCGGCCGGATATCGGGCAGGATCGCGAATTCCGTGTCGATCGCGATCACCTGCTGCTTCCAGGTCAGGCCGAACGGGCCGCGCCAACGCAGCCAGAGCCGGTCGAACCGCACCGTGCCGCGACGGAGCGCAGTGAGCGGCAGCAGCGCCGCGCCCCGGGTACCGCCCTGGCTCGTCGTCAGCGGCGGTGACGCCGTGCTGCGTTCGCTGTCGAGCGTGACCCATAGCCGCCCGTCATCCTCGACCGCGATCAGCGGATTGGCGGGGATCGCGACTTCAGCGGCGCGCGGGGCGCCCTTGCCGGCGAAAAGGACGGTGATCTTGGCATCGATCGTCGCACCGACGCTGGCCGCAGGGATGCGGTCGATCCGCGCGCTGCCCTTGCGGATGCCCGACAGCGCATCGAGCAGGGTCAGCAGCAGCACCGCGACCGGCCAGGCCAGCCCGGCATACCAGCGTTCCGGCAGGAGCACGGCAACCAGCAGCGCGAACGGCGCACCCGCCGCCGCCGCCAGCACAGCCGCGCGGGTGGGATAGATCAACGCGGGGCCTCGATCGTTTCGATGATGCTGGTGACGACATCCTCGACCGCGCGCCCGTCGATCTCGGCGGCGGGCGACAGGATCAGGCGGTGGCGGAGCAGGGCCGGGGCGAGCGCCTTCACATCGTCCGGGATGACGAAATCGCGTCCGTCGAGCGCTGCGCGTGCGCGCGCCGCGCCGGCCAGCATCGCGCCGGCACGCGGGCTCGCGCCGCTTTCGAGATCAGCGACATCGCGCGTGCCGCGGATCAGCGCCGCGATATAATCGACCACCTCGTCGACCAGCCTGACCTGCGAGACGGCTTCGATCGCGGCGCCGATCGTCGCGGCATCGGTCTTTTTCTCGACGCCCCAATCCTCGGGCGCCATGGTCGATTTGCGCGCGCCGTGGGTGGCGATGATGCGGCGTTCCTGCGAGGCCGAGGGATAATCGACGACCTGCTTGAACAGGAAGCGATCGAGCTGTGCCTCGGGCAGGGGATAGACGCCCTGCTGCTCGATCGGGTTCTGCGTCGCCACCACCATGAAGCGGTCGCCGAGCGGCAGGCTTTCGCCGTCGATCGTCACCGTATGCTCCTGCATCGCCTCGAGCAGGGCCGCCTGGGTCTTGGGCGGGGTGCGGTTGATTTCGTCGGCGAGCAGCAGATCCGTGAAGATCGGCCCGCGCGTGAGGGTGAAGGTCGAAGTCTGGAAGTTGAACAGATTGGCGCCGATGATGTCGCCCGGCATGAGATCGGGCGTGAACTGGATGCGCCCGAAATCCAGGCCGATGACGCGGGCGAAGCTGCGCGCGATCAGCGTCTTGGCGGTGCCCGGCGGGCCTTCGAGCAGGATATGGCCGCCGGAGAACAATGCGACCAGCAGCATCTCGACTGTCGCCTCCTGCCCGACGACTGCCTTGCCGATCTCTGCGCGGATCGCCTGGGCGAGTGCGCGAACCTCTTCTACCGTCACCGTGTTTTCTCCCATAACCATGTGTGCAGCGCCTGCGCCGCCGAAAGTGCCGAATGCCGGTCAGTTGCGGTCCGCGCTGCTTCCGCGAGTTCCGTGAAGCGGGCCCGCCCGGCGAGCCGGTCGAGCTGGGCGTCGAGGGCGCCATCGTGCAGCCGCGACGACATGCCGAAGACGATTGCCGCGCGATCCCGGATCACATCGACATAGCGGGCGCCAAGCGTCGCCTGGCGCCCAGCCTTGCGGACCAGGGTCGCGGTATTGTCGATCAGCGCGGCCTTGCCGAACGCGATCGCCCGCTCGCGCCGCCGCGGCGAGCCGAACCGCGCGGTCGCCTGCCACCCTGCCAGCAGCACGGCGGCCGCGATCGCCAGAGTCATCGCCAGGAAAGGCGGATCGAAGGCGAGCTTGAGCGGGCTGCGCGAATGGCCGAGGCCGTTGACCGTCACGTCGAAATCGATCTGCTTCGAACCGCTCGAGTTCATCCAGTCGAGCAGGGCAAGGGCCGCGGCCGCCTGATGCGGATCCGCGACACCCCGGTTGTTGAGCAGATCGGGATCAGCGATCACATAAAGCGGCCCGTCGCCGAGCTGCGCGACGACCGCCCGCCCCTCGTCGTCCGTGACGAGCGGATGGACGTTGGCACCGCTGATCGTCTGGACCGGGCGCGGCGCGGTGAAACGGACCTCGGGCGGCAGATCGCCCACGGTTTTCAGCGGCCGGCCGCCGCTGGGATGGCGAAAGACCTTGAGCTTCTGCGCCGGCGCCAGCACCCCTTCGGGGTCGCTTGCATCCTTCAGCCCGACATAACGCACCCAGCCATTATGGGTGGGATCGCCCATGGTTTCCCACTTCGGAAAGATGAACAGCGTTGGCTTGGCGTTGCGGCCGGTGATGCCGACGCTGATATCCTGGGTGCCGGTATCGGGCGTGAAGACGATCAGCTCCTCGCCGTCCATCATGTGCGGATCACGGAGGATCCGGGGATTGCGCCCGGTCGCCTCGGCGAGCTGGACGATGCCGCTGAAGCCGACCACGGCCTTGGACAGGGCATGCGAGCCGCCATTATGGCCCGAGCGCAGATCGGGCGCATAGGCGCCGAGCACCAAAGTGCCGATAAAGCCGAGCACGCCGATCGCGAGGATCAGGATGACGGTGCGGGTGCGGAAGGCGCCGTCCGCCTCTCCCTTGCCGATGGCGATGTCACTCATGCGCGCCACGTCCCCGGCAGAGTGAAATCGGCATAGGCGGTACGCGCCGAGCTCCAGTCCTCGGCGTCCACCGGCCGGCCGCCGAACAGGCTGCGTTCGACCAGCCGGGCAATCCCGGAGAACAGATCCCGCGCCGGGCCCGGGATCGCGTCAGCGCCGGCAAGTTCACGGCTGGTGAGCGCGGGACGCACGAGGCGCGGGCGGCGCTTGGCGATATCCTCGATCGAGCGGAAGAGAAGATGGTGCACCGCTTCGGCATAGCGCCCCTGTTCGGCGAGCAGATCGGCTTCGCGCAGCCAGGCCCGGACCGGCGCGGCATCGGGCGCCCAGCCCTCCTCCTCCATCTCCGCCTCCGCGGACGTCGCGCGGCGGCGGCGTGGCAAGCGCCAGACTCCGTAGCGCACCCGCTGATAGATCACCCATAACAGCATCGCCGCGGCGACCGCGAGGACAGTCCACAGGAAGATGCGCGCATAGGGTGCATCGGGCATGAAGCTGCTGATCCAGGCGAACAGCCGGCCGACCGGCCGCAGCACCTGGCCGAGCCAATGGAAGAAATCGAGCAGCCATTGCGGCGGGGCCGGCGGTTTCAGTGCCGGTTGCAGCGTGAACTGGACTGACGGGTCCGCCTTCAGCGCCGCGTGAGCGGCCGCGAAGCGGTCGGCGGCGGCTGCCGCTTCGTGCGAATTCCCCCCGCTCACGTCATCTCCCAGGCGCCGTAAGACGCTATCAGCACTAGACTTAAAGCAAGCTCGACCGCGCGCAACGCGTAAAATGCGCTGGACAGTGAGAACCGGGGCGGTCAAGTTCTCCACAAGGCGCATCAGGGCATGGATCGCGCCGCAGGGGAAAATCGATGGCGACAAGCGCAGCAACGTTCGAGGACCGGGTTTTCTCGTTGGGGCGGGTGTTCAGCCGCGCCTTTTCGACGATAGGGAGCAATCCCCTCACCGTGTTCGGCATCTCCTTTGTGTTCGGCGCGCTGCCGGGCCTGGTGATGAACTATGTCGCGCAGAATCTGGGGTACTCGCAGCAGAACCTGACGACCGGCGTGATCACGCCGCTTTTCTTCTTCACGATCTTCGGCGTGACGATCGTGCTCGGCATCTTCTTCAGCATGCTGACCCAGGGAGCGCTGGTCCGCGCGACCGCGGCGTACAGTGAGGGCCGAAAGGCCAGCTTCAGCGAGTCGGCGCTGGCCGGCGCGCGCGTGGCCTTTCCGCTGTTCCTGCTCGGTATCCTGCTCGCGCTGGGCGTGATGGTCGGCTTCCTGTTGCTGATCGTACCCGGCATCATCCTGTATCTGATGTGGGCGGTCGCTGCGCCTGCGCTGGTCGAGGAGCGGACCGGGGTGTTCGGCGCGTTCGGGCGCAGCCGCTTCCTGACGAAGGGCGCGCGCTGGCAGATCTTCGCGCTCGGGCTCGTCATCCTCGTGATCTACTGGATCTTCTCGGCGGTGACGGGTGCCATCCTTGTCTACATCTACGGTCTTCAAGGCCTGGCGGCCGCGATGCAGAATGGCCTGCCGATCGCCTGGCTGCTGGTCAGCGGCGTCATCACGACGATCCTGACCGCGATCGTCACCGCGACCCAGACCTCGCTCTATATCGAGTTGCGCAACTGGAAGGATGGCCCGGCGTCCGAGAAGCTGGCCGACATCTTCGCCTGACCCTCGGCCTGGCGCGCGGGCCCCGGCCCGCGCGCCATCCAACATCGCGCTGAAATTCGACCAGCCCGGTCACATCGCGCTTTGACAAATCCTATAGGATAGGAAATATCAGGGGTAGCGCTACCATCAGCGCTGACCCGGATGACGCGTGCCGCGAAGAAGCGCGCAGAACCGGCCCGGAGAGGAATTTGCGATGATCCGCATCACGCGGCGAGACGTGGCCGTCGCCCTGGGGGCGGTAGCGCTGACCTGTTCGGCAGGCGTGCTCGCCCAGAGCAGACGCGCGATCATCGGCCCATCGGTGTGGGACTGGAATGCGCTGCCGGTGGCCAAGACCGATGTCGGCGAGGTGCGCAGCGTCGTCGACGGCCCGACCGCGACGCTCGACCAGCTCGAGATGCACATCACCACGCTCAATCCGGGCGTCGCCTCGCACCCGCCGCACAAGCACCCGAACGAGGAACTGGTGATCATCCGCGAAGGGACGGTCGAGACGCTGTCCAACGGGGTGTGGAAACGGCTCGGGCCGGGATCGATCATCCTCAATGCGTCGAACTCGCTCCATGCGTTGCGCAATGTCGGGCCGGGGCCGGCGACCTATCATGTGATCAACTGGAAGACGGCGGCAACCCCCGCGAGCTGAGGAACCGGCATGAACCCGATCGACCGCCGCTCGATGCTGACTGCTGCCGGGATGGCCGGCTTCGCCGCGGCGCTGCCGAGCGATGTCTTCGCGCAAGCCATGGACGCGTCCAGGGGCGGCAACGCCATCCCCGAGGTGGTGAACACGGGGGCGCCGACCGATCCGCGGCCGAAACACCATATCAAATTCGCGGTGATCGGGCTCGACCACAACCATATCTATGCGATGACGGCGGCGGTGATCCGCGGCGGCGGCGAGCTGGTCGCCCTCTACGCGACCGACCCGGCGCAGATCGCCAGCTTTCGCGCCAAGTTCGGCGATGTGAAGCTGGCGCGGAGCGAGGCGGAGATCCTCGACGACCCCGCGATCCAGCTCGTCGCGGGCGCGCCGATCCCCGATCTGCGCGCGCCGCTCGGTATCAGGGCGATGCGCGCGGGCAAGGACTTCCTCGGCGACAAGCCGGCGATCACCACGCTGAAACAGCTTGCCGATGTCCGCCGGACGATCAGGGAGACCGGGCGCAAGTTCGCGATCATGTATTCGGAGCGGCTCGAGGTTCCGGCCGCGATCAAGGCCGGGCAGCTGATCGACGAGGGTGCGATCGGCCGGGTGATCCAGACGATCAACATCGCGCCGCACCAGATCAACCCCGCGAGCCGCCCGGCCTGGTTCTGGGACAAGGCGCGCTATGGCGGCATCCTGACCGATATCGGCAGCCACCAAGCCGAGCAGTTCGTCTATTTCACCCGGAGCAGCAGGGCGAAGGTGGTCGCGTCGCAGACCGGCAATATCGCCCATCCCGACCATCCCCTGTTCGAGGATTTCGGCGACATGGTGATGAGCGGGAGCGGTGGCACAGGCTATGTGCGGGTCGACTGGTTCACCCCCAATGGGCTTGGCACCTGGGGCGATGGGCGGCTCTTCGTGCTCGGGACCGAGGGCTATATCGAGCTGCGCAAATATGCCGATCCGGCGGGAAAGCCCGGCGGCAACCACCTGTTCATCGTCGACCGCAAGAGCGCGCGTTATCTCGATTGCAGCAAGGTCTATCTGCCGTTCGGGCCGCAATTCGTGACTGACGTGGTCGAGCGGACTCAGGTCGCGCAGGACCAGGAGCAGGCGCTGCTTGCCGCCGAGCTGGTGCTCACCGCCCAGAAGAATGCCACCCGGCCAGTGACGGCCTGACGGAGACTCGCGATGACCAAGGCACTCACGCGGCGCGGGGTTCTGCAGACGGGCGCGATTGCAGCGATCGGTTTTCCGGCGATCGTGCCGTCGAGCGTGTTCGGGGCGACCGCGCCGAGCAACCGGATCAATATCGGCGCGATCGGGGTCGGGCGCATCTCGCGCATCCATGACATGGTCGAGATCTTCAAGAATGACGATGCCCGCATCGTCGCGGTGTGCGATCTCGATACGCGGCGGGTGAAGCAGGGTATCGAGCTGGTCGACAAGACCTATGGCGACAAGGCGGGTAAGCCGTACAGCGGCACGCGCGGCTATGCCGATCATCATGAGCTGCTCGCCAACAAGGATGTGGACGCTGTCCTGATCTCGACGCCGGACCATCAGCATGCCCGGCTCTCGATCGCGGCGGTGCAGGCGGGCAAGGATGTGTACTGCCAGAAGCCGGCTTCGCTGACGATCGTCGAAGGGCGGAAGATGGCCGATGCGGTGGCGAAGACCGACCGCATCCTGCAGGTCGGATCGCAGCAGCGGTCGCAGGACCCCTGGCCGCAATTCCACCGCGCGTGCGAGCTGGCGCGCAACGGGCGGATCGGCAAGCTGACCCATGTCGAGATCGGCCTGCCGGGCGACCCGTCGGGTCCCGAGGCCGGGCCGATGCCGATCCCCTCGAACCTCAACTATGACGCGTGGCTCGGCTCGACGCCCGAGGTCTATTATACCGAGATCCGGGTGCATCCGCAGGATGGCGGGTTCGGGCGGCCGGGCTGGCTGCGCTGCGAGCAGTTCGGCGCCGGGATGATCACCGGCTGGGGCGCCCACCATGTCGATATCGCGCATTGGGGGATGGATACCGAGCATTCGGGCCCGGTCGAGATCTGGGGTTCGGCCGAGTTCCCCAGGAGCGGGCTGTGGAATGTGCACGGGCCGTTCGAGACCTATGGGCGCTATGCCAATGGCGTGATCATGAAGATCTCGGGCGCGCTGCCCAATGGCGTGAAGTTCATCGGCACCGAAGGATCGATCTTCGCCACGCGCACCGGCGGCGGGGTGACCGCGAGCGACCCGGCGATCGCGGCGGCCGGGGAAAGCGGACTGCTGGCGAGCAACCCGAAGATCCTCGACAGCGTGATCGGGCCGAACGAGACGCATCTCTATCGCAGCCCCGAGCAGCACCGGAACTGGCTCGATTCGATCCGGACGCGCAAGCCCAATATCTCGCCCGCGGAACTCGGCCACCGCGCCTGCTCGACCTGCCTGCTGCACTGGATCGCGATGCATAATCCGGACCGGCATCTGCATTGGGATCCGGTGGCGGAACGCTTCCTCGGCGACGATGCGGCCAATGCGATGCTGAGCCGGCCGCAGCGGGCTGCGTATGCGATCTGAGTTGATCGCCCACCCCCCGTTCGCCCTGAGCTTGTCGAAAGGCACTTCTTCCTTCGACCGGTCGGAAGGAGGAGGGCCGTGCTTCGACAAGCTCAGCACGAACGGAAATGGGGAAGCAGCATGAAGGTCTTCACGATCGCACTCGCCGCCGCCCTGATCGCGAGTGGTGCCATGGCGCAGGACAGCCGGACCGAGAGCGTGATAGGGCCGGATTATGCCGATGCGCCCGAGATGGCGGTCAATCCGCACCAGCCAATGGGGTCGGTGCACGGCTTCGTGATGCTGTCGGCGGACAGCAAGATCTATCCCGGCATCCGCGCGCTGAAGAACGAGTATACCGCGAAGCTCGACGCTTACGGCAACCGCGTGGCCGCCTCCGCCGCGCAGCAATCCGAGGCGGCGCCCTATCGGCGCGAGGTGATCGTCTACATTCCTGCGGGCTATAAACCCAACACCGAGACGCCCTTCATGGTGGTGCAGGACGGGCGGGACTATGCGACCCGGGTCGCGCTGGCGCTCGATACGCTGATCGCGCAGCACCGGGTGCCGGCGATGGTCGCGGTGATGATCCAGTCGGGCGGCGGCGATGCGCAGGGCTCGGAGCGGGGCCTCGAGTACGATACCATGTCCGGCCGCTATGCCGAATTCGTCGAGCGCGAGGTGCTGCCGCGCGTTGCCGCCAATTATCACATCAGGTTCACCTCCAATCCCGATGGTCGGGCGACGATGGGGGCGAGTTCCGGTGCGTCGGCGGCCTTCTCGATGGCCTGGTTCCACCCCGAATGGTACCACCGGGTTCTGTCCTATTCGGGCACCTTTGTGAATCAACAGTCGCCGCCCGACCCGGCGACGCCCGAGGGTGCCTGGGACTATCATGCCCATCTGATCCCGGAGAGCCCGGCAAAGCCGATCCGCATCTGGATGGAGGTCGGCGAGAAGGACCTGCATTTCGGCGATCCGGAATCGACCTTTCATAACTGGCCGCTCGCCAACCAGCGCATGGCGGCCGCGCTGAAGGCGAAGGGCTATGCCTATCGCTACGTGTTCGCGAAGGACGCGGTGCATGTCGATGCGCGCGTCGTCGGCCAGACCTTGCCCGAGGCGATCGAGTGGGTGTGGCGGGGCTATCGGAAATGACAATCAAGGGGAGCATCATGGGCGTTTCGGAATCACTTTCCTTCTTCTCTCATTCCTTCCCCAGCGAAGGAGCGTCGGGTCGGATCGTCCCCCGGACGATCCTTGAACATGCGGGGCATGTTCAACCCGGCGCTGGCCCAGTTAGGGGACAGAAGGTAACTGCGCGCAGCGTGCTGTCGCGAGCCGCTCCCAACTGGGCCCCAGCCTTCGCTGGGGAAGGAAGAAGGGGGCGATTGAGGTTTCTTCTCGGCCTCTCCCTGACTTCGCTCCTGTCCGGCACCGCCTTCGCCCAGACCGCCCCCGCCAACGCGCCCTGGCGCAACCCTGCCCTGCCGACCGAACAGCGCGTCGACGCGCTGATCGCGCAGATGACGATCGAGGAGAAGGCGTCGCAGCTCGTCAACCAGGCGCGGGCGATCCCGCGGCTCGGCGTGCCGGCCTATGACTGGTGGAGCGAAGCGCTGCACGGCGTCGCGCGCAACGGCTATGCGACCGTCTTCCCCGAGCCGATCGGGCTTGCCGCGACCTTCGACCCGGCGACGATCAAGGACATGGGCGTCGCGATCGGCACCGAGGGCCGGGTGAAGTGGAACCAGGTCGAGCGCGCCGGCACCGAGCATCATATCATGCAGGGGCTGACCTACTGGTCCCCCAATATCAACATCTTCCGCGATCCGCGCTGGGGCCGCGGGCAGGAGACCTATGGCGAGGACCCCTATCTGACCGCGCAGATGGGCGTCGCCTTCGTCCGGGGCATGCAGGGCAATGACCCGCATTATTACCGCGTCTCGGCGACGGCCAAACATTATGCCGTGCACAGCGGCCCCGAGCCCGGGCGGCACAGCGACGACATCCCGGTGAGCAAGCATGACGAGGAGGATACCTATCTCCCCGCCTTCCGCGCGCTGGTGACCGAGGGCAAGGTCGAATCCGTGATGTGCGCCTATAACAGCATCAACGGCCAGCCGGCCTGCGCCAGCGACTTCCTGCTCAACGACCAGCTGCGCGAGAAATGGGGCTTCAAGGGCCATGTCGTCTCGGACTGCGACGCGATCGCCGATATCGAGCGCGGGCATCATTTCACCAAGACCGTGGCCGAGGCGGCGGCGGTGTCGCTGCAGCACGGCGTCGACAATGACTGCACCGAATATGGACGCGGGACCGGGCCGACCTCGGACTATGACCGCTATGTCGATGCGATGAAGCAGGGGCTGGTGAGCCAGGCAGTGGTCGACCAGTCGCTGCGCCGGCTGTTCACCGTGCGGATGCGGCTCGGCCTGTTCGATCCGCCGGCGATGGTGCCCTATGCGCAGATCCCCGACAGCGCACTCAATTCGCCCGAGCATGGCGCGCTGGCGCTCAAGCTGGCACGCGAATCGATGGTGCTGCTGAAGAACAATGGCCTGTTGCCGCTGAAGCCAGGCGTGAAGCGGATCGCGGTGGTCGGGCCGCTCGCCGACCAGACCGATGTGCTGGCGGGCAATTACAACGGCACGCCGGTTGCGCCGGTGAGCGCGCTCGACGGCATTCGCGCCGCCTTTCCGGGGGCCGAGATCGTGTTCGAGCCGGGCACCAATTTCCTGCGCACGGCACAGCCGGTGCCGAGCACCGCACTATCGACCGGCGACGGGCAGGCCGGGCTGAAGGGCGACTATTGGCGCGGCGGCGACTTCAACGGGGCGCCGGCGGTGAGCCGGATCGAGCCGGTGATGAGCTTCGACCGCAACATGCCGCCCGCCATCCCCGACGCGACGACCGTCTCGGCGCGCTGGACCGGCTTCGTCACGGCGCCCGCTGACGGGCTCTACAAGATCGGCATCAATGGCCGCGCGGCGCGCTTCTGGCTCGACGACACGCTGCTCGCCGACAACACGGACCCGCAGCAGCGCGGACCCAATCTCGCCGAGATGCGGCTTGAAAAAGGGCATCGCTATGCCGTGCGGATCGAGCAGACACCGAGCCGCTTCCCGCCAAATCTGGTCTGGGCGCTGGTGGTGGAGGATCCGCTCGGCCGCGCGGTCGCCGCGGCGAAGAATGCCGATCTGGTGATCGCGGTGACGGGCATCACCTCGGCGCTTGAAGGCGAGGAGATGAAGGTCAATGTCCCGGGCTTTTCGGGCGGCGACCGGACCAGCCTCGATCTGCCGGCGGATGAGGAGGCTGTGCTGAAGGCAGTGAAGGCCACCGGCAAGCCGCTCGCTTTGGTGCTGATGAACGGATCGGCGCTGTCGGTGAACTGGGCGGCGCAGAATGCCGATGCGATCCTCGAGGCCTGGTATCCGGGCCAGGCCGGCGGCACCGCGATCGGCGAGACGCTGTCGGGCGCGAACAACCCGGCGGGGCGGCTGCCGGTGACCTTCTACACCGGCGTCGACCAGCTGCCGGCGTTCAAGGACTATGCGATGAAGGGGCGGACCTATCGCTATTTCGCGGGCAAGCCGCTGTACCCGTTCGGCTATGGGCTGAGCTATACCAGCTTCGCCTATGCCAAGCCGCTACTGTCGAAGCCGGTGGTGAAGGCGGGCGACACGCTCGGCGTGGATGTCGCGGTGCGCAACAGCGGCGGGCGCGACGGCGACGAAGTGGTGCAGCTCTATCTGAGCTTCCCCCAGGCCCCCGGCACGCCGATCCGCGCGCTGCGCGGTTTTGCCCGGGTGCATCTTGCTGCGGGGGCGAGCCAGACGGTCCATTTCGAGCTGAGCCCGCGTGACCTTTCCAGCGTGACTGAGGCGGGCGATCGGGTGGTTGCGCCGGGTGCGTATGCGCTGAGCGTTGGCAGCGGGCAGCCTGGGACTGGGGCGACGACGGTGGCGGCCGGGTTCAAGGTGACGGGGACGATCAAGCTGCCTGAGTGAGAGGCGCATGGTGAGAGGACGGCGCCTGCGGGTGCCGTTTTCTTTTCCTCGAAACAGATGCTGAGAAAGAGCGAACACCGCCCTTAACGCGGGGCCTTGCGCAGTTGAATCAGACAGCAGGTTCGGGAGATATGGGACACCGGTATGTCCCATATCTTCTGGTCACCAGCGCGATCGCTATTGGCAATGTCAGGAGAGTAGCTGCCTTTTCCAACGAGCGGATCGGCCAGTGCGCCGCGCTCACATACTGTTCAATGATATCATTACCTTAGGCGCCCCGGGGCGGCGGACACTCAAGGCTCGCTCGCGCGACGTTGTACGAAACATTGTACAATCTTCATGCCCTCGCGGTGCAGTCGCCTATAAAACAACCCGTCACCCCGGACTCCGGGGTCCACGGTGCCGCAGGAGCCTCGGGTTGCAATGCTTGCGGGCCGGTGGACCCCGGAACAAGTCCGGGGTGACGTAGCTCTTGGGGCCAAGCCACTCTAGCCCACCCCGCCGCCAACTTGCCGCTGTCGGAACGAACTCAGGCTCACGAGCCTCACCCGGCGCACCGCCCCTCGTCGTCCGCACAGCCCGGCCGAACGCGCGTCGCCGCCGCCGGCATTGACGTGCCCCGGCGAGGCGCCCACGCGTGGCGCTCCCCACATCCCCATGCCCAATCCCGGTGCGCCGATGCGCGCCGCACTTTCCGGAAATGATTGATCCTCAATGCGAATTCCTCGCCTGTTCAGCCGGGCCTCCAACGACATGGCCATCGACCTCGGCACCGCCAACACGGTCGTCTATCTGCGTGACCGGGGCATCGTGCTCAACGAACCCTCAGTGGTCGCGATCGAGACTCTCAACGGCGTGCAGCGCGTCCGCGCGGTCGGTGCCGAGGCGAAGCTGATGATGGGCAAGACCCCCGACGGCATCCGCGCGATCCGGCCGATGCGCGACGGGGTGATCGCCGACATCGATGTCGCCGAGCAGATGATCAAGCATTTCATCGACAAGGCACATGGCGGGCCGAGCCGGCTGCCGCGCCGCCCCGAGATCGCGATCTGCATCCCCTCGGGCGCGACCCCGGTCGAGCGCCGGGCGATCCGCCAGGCAGCGGAGAATGCGGGCGCGCGAATCGTCCATCTGATCGAGGAGCCGATGGCGGCGGCGATCGGCGCGGGGCTGCCCGTGACCGAGCCGATCGGCGCGATGGTGGTCGATATCGGCGGCGGCACGACTGAGGTGGCGATCCTGTCGCTGCGCGGGCTCGCCTACAGTACCTCGGCGCGGGTCGGCGGCGACCGGATGGACGAGGCGATCGCCTCCTATATCCGGCGCAAGCATAATCTGATGATCGGCGAATCCACGGCCGAGCGGGTGAAGCTCCAGATCGGCGTGGCGAGCGTCGACCAGGCGCAGGACGGGCGCGTGATGTCCGTGAAGGGGCGCGATCTCGTCGCCGGCTATCCCAAGGAAGTCGAGGTCAGCCAGGCCGAGGTCGCCGCCTCGCTCGCCGATCTGGTCGGCCAGGTGGTGGAGACGGTGCTCGGCGCGCTGGAGAAGAGCGAGCCCGAGCTGGCCGCCGATATCTATGACCAGGGGATCGTGATGACCGGCGGAGGATCGCTGCTGGCGGGGATCGACGTGGTGCTGGCCAGGGCGACCGGGCTGCCGGTGACGGTGGCCGAGGATGCGCTGATCTGCGTGGCGCGCGGCGCGGGGCAGGCGCTGGAGGATCCGGTGTATCGGGGGGTTATGACTTCGGTTTGAGGACCAGGTCGCGCGAACGGTGCACATGTGCCGAACAAAGCGGAAATCACATCATCATGTCGGCTTCGCTATACCGGGCATAGCCTATCCTGCCTTTTTCAAGACTGAACCAGACCTGGCGTCTGATTTCGGGAACCACCTGCCGGCAAACCCAGCTCGCCACGACCTCTGGTCCCGATCGCCTGACGGAAGAAAGGGTGCAGCCGGCAATCCTATCGGGCCCGAGCTTGTGGAGGTTGGCGCGGTCCAGCGGGACCGAATAGTCGCTCATCACAAGCGATGCCTTGGGCATGATCATTGTGTCGTCGTCGGATAACGGAGCGCTCGATGACAGCCACCGCGCCACGCGTACCGCGTCGGGAGACCCGTCCGTCGTGATGGAGAGTCCGCAGCCGCTGGCGAGCGCCAGCACTGTCATCGCCAGGGCAGGCCTGATCATGATCTTCCGATTTCGCGGCGGACGGCGCATCAACAATGTCCTCTTTCGGAATTCCGATGAGAGTCCCACTTACCTTCGCAAGCTATCGACGCCTAATCTCTCTTCACTCGCTCTACCGGATTCAACGCGATCCGCTCGAGCCGCCCATCCCGAATGATGGTCAGCCCAACCGGCCGCCCGACCCGGTCGCCGCCCAGTTGGCGCACCAGATCGTCGGCGCCAGCTACCGCCATGTCGTCGAGCTTGATGATGATGTCGCGGGGGCGCAGCCCGCCCAGATCGGCGGGGCCGCCCGGCTCAAGCTCGGTCAGGCGCACGCCGCGCTCCGCCGCGCCGGTGGCGAGCGACAGGCGGCGGGGGAGTTCGATCGTCTGGGCGGCGATGCCGAGATGGGCGCGGCGCACCCGGCCGTGGCGGATGATCTCGCCGACCGCGAACAGCACCGTGTTGCTCGAAACCGCGAAACAGAGATTCTGGGCGCCGCCGATCATGGCGGTGTTGACGCCGATGACCGCGCCGTTTCCGGCAACCAGCGGCCCGCCCGAATTGCCGGGGTTGAGCGCCGCGTCCGTCTGGATCACATCGTCGATCAGGCGGCCGTTGCTCGAGCGCAGCGACCGGCCGAGCGCCGACACCACCCCCGCCGTCACCGTCGCGTCGAAGCCGAGCGGGTTGCCGATCGCGACCACCAGCTGGCCGCGCTTCAGAGTGCGGGCGTCGCCGAGCGTCGCCACCGCCGTGCCGCGCGGCAGCTCGGCGCGGAGCAAGGCGAGATCGGTATCGGGATCGTCGCCGAGGACGCGGGCCTCGACCTTGGCGCCATCCGTCAGGGTGAGGCGCAGATCGCGGGCGCCGGCGACGACATGGCTGTTGGTGACGACCAGGCCGTCATGCGCGATGACGAAGCCCGAGCCGCTGCCGCCGCCCTTGGCGCGGCGGTTCTCGACGCGGACGACCGCCGGGCCGACGGTCTCGGCGACTGAGGTGACGACGCGGGAATAGGCGTCGAGGGGGTCTTCGTCGGTGGTGGCGGGGCGGTTCAGGGTGTCGAGCATTGGCTTTGATCCTAGCTTGAATAAGCCCCTCCCCTTCAGGGGAGGGGGAAGGGGTGGGGGCGTGCGTCTGCACGCTCAAAAAGACTTGTCTCACCAAGCGCCGAAGCGGCGATCGGGGCATCGAGCCCCGCTCGCCGCTGCCCCACCCCTAACCCCTCCCCTGAAGGGGAGGGGCTTACCCAACTGAAGCCATCACACATCAGAGATGGATAACCCCGCGGCGGGCGGCGTGGGCGACGGCGTCGGTGCGGCCGGTTGCGTCGAGCTTGTCGATCACGCGCGCGACGTGGAATTTGGCGGTGTCGGGCGCGATGCCGAGGCGGAGCGCTATCTCCTTGTTGGAGAGGCCTTCCGCCAGCAAGGCGACGACCTCGCGCTCGCGCGCCGTCAATGACGGCGATGGGGGCTGGGAGAGGGTTTCGACCTCGCCCGCGGCCGAAACCACCAGGTCCGCAGCATCGCCTTCCGTCACGATGCGGATGCCCGGGACGCCCGCCAGCAGCGCCGCTAGGCGATCGGCCAGCGCAGCATCCGCGATCCGGAGAGCGAGCGCGATCGGGCCGGCTGGAGCGTCGCTCATCCGCGGGGCCGTTCGCCGATGGTGATCTCGGCCCCGACCTCCTGCCCGCCGCGCCTGAGGCCGATGCGGACAGTCGTGCCGATACTGTCGGGGCCGAGGCTGTGGAGGAGGCGGGCGACCGAGCCGACCGGCTCCCCGGCCCAGGCGACGATCACATCGCCCTGGTGAAGGCCGGCGGCGGCACCCGGACCGCCGGGTTCGACCGCCATGATCATCGCACCCGTCTGCTTGTCCCCGATCGCGACCTCGCGCAGGCCGAGGCCGAGATAGCCGCGGGGGATGCGGCCATGGGCGAGCAGCAGGGTGGCGACGCGATCGATCGTCGCGCCGGGGATGACGAGCGCGCGGCGGCGGGGGCCGAGGACGGTCATGCCGAGCACGCCCTGGTCCGGATCGAGGGCGAGGCCGCCCTCCCCGCGCCTGCGCAGCCTGAGGTCGAGCTCGATCCGCGCTGCGATCTCGCCGCCGCGCAGGGAGCGCCAGGCGCCGCCGACCGCGGCGACGGCGCCGAGCGCGACGAGCGGCGCGCTTTCCGCCGCGCCGATGGCGAGCACGAGCGATCCGGGGCGCGGCGCGGTGGCGGCGAAGGACACGGGCGTAAGCGCCGCGCCTTCGACCCGGAGCAGCGCGATATCCGTCGTCGGATCGCGGCCGACAAGCGTGGCGGTGCGGACTTCGCCGCCGGCAAGCTCGACGAGGATCTCGCCACCGTCGGCCAGGGTTTCGTCAGCGGTGACGATGAGGTTCTCGCGCCAGACGAAGCCGCTGGCGAGCGAGCGGTGCGAGGCGACCTCGACGATCGACGGCGCGGTGGCCGCGACGAGATCAGCGAGCGCGGTGGAGAATTGGGCCAGGGAAGCGTTCATCGGGAGACTCCTTCGCAAGCCATGTGCGCACGAAGGGGTCGGTTCGCCAGCTACCCGGTCAGGTAGGTGCGCCGGCGGCGCGCTTCAGCCTCAGTCCCCGCGCTAGTCCGCCGGCGGGGGCCGGCCAGTCCATTCATGCTCGCCCTCGGCGAAGCTCGGCACCGCCCTGCCATGGGCATCCCGGGCCGGGGCGAAGCGGAAGCGCTGCTCGACCAGGCGGCAGGTGACCGAGTCATAGGCAGCGTTGCCGCTCGACCGGGTGACGGCGCAGTGCGAAACGCGGCCGGTCGAATCGATGCTCAGCCGGGTCAGCAGCGAGCGGGGGACGTCGCTCTCCCACACCGCAGGGGGATAATCCGAATCCCTGATCCGCCCGTGCAGCAGGCGCGGCGGCGTATCGTCGCCATCGCCGTCGCCCGAGCCCCGGTCCCCACTGCCGGTGCCTTCGCCCTGGCCGCCGGCGCCTGTACCGGGGCCGGGTATGGTGCTTGCGCCCGCCGAGGACGCCGCGCCGGGGCCTGGCTTTGCCGCGGCGGCGATCGGCTGGGGTTGCGGCGGCGGCAGGGTCGGCGCGATCAGCTCGGCCGGCCTGGCCTTGAGGTTCGCGGGCGACGCGGCGCCATCGGGCTTGTGGCTCCTGGGCTTGCGCGGAACGACATGCTCGACGGGCGGCGGTGGCGGCGGCTGAGCGACACTGAAGGTCCGGAGCACCTCGGGCGCATGGACGCCGAGCTCGACCGCAAGCCCGGTGACCAGGAGATAGCCGATCAGGACCTGCACCAGCGCAGCGCCGATCGCCGGGGCGGGCGAGCGCGACGGCCGGTAACGGCCGGGCGGCTGGTCAAGGGCCGGGGATTCGCGCGAAGGCATCATCGCTCAACGCATGAAAGCCGGGTCGCGCGCCCGGCTCGTGGTTCCAGATGACAGATAATTCACGCCACACCCGCGGCATGTGGCCCTAAGAGCGGGCGCGACTCCCGCTTGCATGCTTGTCACGCATGCGATGAGATATTATCGACCATGCCCCACACCGCCGGACGGAAATTGCGATCGACAACAAGTTCGGCAGAGCGTGGTTGGATCCCTTGATGGTCAAACCGCAGCGCCGGCCCCTTTTCGCGATCCTTGCCTTGTCGCTCGTCGGCGGGTGCGCGGTCGGCCCGAATTTCAAGACACCGGCGGCGCCGGCTGCCACAACCTATACCGATCACCCGCTCTCGACGACCGCCGCCACGCCGGGCATTGCGGGCGGCGAGGCGCAGCATTTTACGGACAGCGATATTCCGGCCGACTGGTGGACGCTGTTCCATTCGAAGCCGCTCAATACGCTGATCGAACAGGCGCTCGCCAACAATGCCGATCTCAAGGCGGCGCAGGCGGCGCTGAAGGTGGCGCGGGAAAATACGCTGGCGCAGCATGGCGCCTTCGTGCCGCATGTCTCGGCCGGGCTTGCGGTGAGCCGCGAGCAGGATCCGCCCGGCGCGCTTGCGCCGGTGCCGAGCGACAATAGCTTCCTCTACAATCTCTTCACGCCGCAGCTCAGCATTTCCTATGCGCCCGATATCTTCGGGCTGAACCGGCGGACGGCTGAATCCGCCGCGGCGCAGGAACAGGCGGTGCGGTTCCAGATGATCGCGGCGCATATCACGCTGAGCAGCAATGTGGCGGTCGCGGCGATCCAGGATGCGTCGCTCGAGGCGCAGGTCGATGCGACGCGGCAGCTGGTCGACATCAACCGCAAGATGCTCGACATCCTGAAATATCAGGTCGGCAAGGGCTCGGCGAGCGGGGTCGATCTCGCCGCGCAGCAAGCGCAGCTCGCCTCGACGGAAGCGAGTTTGCCGCCGCTGCTCAAGCAGCTTTCGCAGCAGCGCAACCTGTTGTCGGTGCTCTCCGGCCGGCTGCCCAACCAGGCGCCGCCCGAGGTCTTCGAGCTTGCCAGCCTCACCCTGCCGCAGGACCTGCCGGTCAGCCTGCCCTCGGTGCTGGTGCGGCAGCGGCCGGACGTGCTCCAGGCCGAAGCCAATATGCGCGCCGCCAATGGCCAGGTCGGTGTCGCCACGGCGAACCGGCTGCCCAATATCACGCTGACCGCCAATGCGGGCAGCACGGCGCTGGAGATCGGCCAGGTGTTCGGGCCCGGCACCGGCTTCTGGAATATCGGCGCAAGCCTGCTCGCGCCGATCTTCGACGGCGGGACCCTGCTCCATCAGCAGCGCGGCGCGCGGGCGGCTTATGTCCAGACCGCCGAGCAATATCGCAGCACGGTGCTGACCGCGTTCCAGAATGTCGCCGATACGCTGGTCGCGCTGGAGCAGGATGCCGATGGGCTGAAGGCGTCCGCCGCGGCGGCGGATGCGGCGAAGACCAGCCTCGACCTGGCACAGCGCCAGTACAAGGACGGGTATGTCGGTTATCTCGCGGTGCTGACCGCGGAACAGGCCTATCAGCAGGCGCGGATCGCCCTTGTCCAGGCCCAGGCGAGCCGCTTTTCCGATACAGCCGCCCTGTTCCAGGCGCTTGGCGGCGGATGGTGGCATCGCACCGATCTGAACGCGGGGGATCATGCTCAATAACTCGTACCGCGCGACCGCGCTCCTGCTCGCCATCGGCGTGGCGCTTGCCGGCTGCTCAGCGAAGAAGGACGATGCGCCGATCGACCCGCTGGCGAACAGCGCGCTGGTCCTGACGCCGGAGCAGAAGCGGAATATCCATCTCTACACCGTCCAGCCCTCGGCCTTCGGCAAGACGATCGAGGCGAGCGGTGCGGTCGATTTCGACAATGACCATGCGACCAGCGTGCTCGCGCCCTTTTCCGGGCCGGTGACTCAGATCCTCGTCCAGCTCGGCCAGCGGGTGAGCAAGGGGCAGGCGCTTGCGGTGGTGAGCTCGCCCGATTTCTCCGCCGCGGTCAGCGCCTACAGCAAGGCACTGGCCACCGCCCGCAACGCCCGCCGGCTCGCCGATGCCGACAAGGATCTGAGCGCGCATGAAGGCATCGCATCGCGCGAGACGGCCCAGGCGCAGACCGACGCAGCCAATGCCGATGCCGATCGCGATGCGGCGCGCCAGGCTCTGGTGGCGCTGAGCGTCGATCCGGGGACCATCCGGAACATCGAGGCGGGGCGGCAGGTGACGCGCAGCAGCGGCGTGATCCGCGCCCCGGTGAGCGGCACGGTGGTGGAGCGGCTGATCACACCCGGACAATTGCTGCAGGCGGGGACCACGCCGAGCTTCACTGTCGCCAATCTCTCGCGCGTCTGGGTGCTGGCGCAGCTTGCGAGCAGCGATGTCGGGTCGGTACGGGTGGGCGACCGCGCCGAGATCGATCCGGGCACCGGATCCAAGCTGTTCGGGACGGTCGACAATATCTCGGCGCTGGTCGACCCCGATACGCGATCGGTGACGGCGCGGGTCGTCGTCGACAATCCGGGCGGGCTGCTCAAGAAGCAGATGTATGTCGGCGTGCGCATCCAGTCGCGGCGCGAAGGCACCGGACTGCTGGTCCCGGTCTCGGCGATCCTGCGCGACGACGAGAATCTGCCCTTTGTCTATGTCGTCAAGCCCGATGGCAGCTATGTGCGCCAGCATGTGACGCTCGGCCCGCGCACCGGCGACCAGTTCGACGTGAGCGACGGGCTGCAGCCGGGCATGAAGATCGTGGTCGACGGCGCGATCTTCCTTCAGTTCATGCAGAGCCAATGAGCGATCCCCTGCCGGCAGCGGCGGCGCCGCGGGCGCCGTCCTTCATGGACCGGATCGTCGCCTCGACTCTGCAGCAGCGCTTCTTCGTGCTGGTGCTGATGCTGATCCTGGTCGCGGCCGGCGTGCGCTCGCTGCAGCGGCTGCCAGTCGATGCCTATCCCGATCTCTCGCCGCCGATGGTCGAGATCGTGACTCAATGGCCGGGGCATGCCGCGGAGGAAGTCGAGCGGCTGATCACCGTGCCGGTCGAGCTCGGCATGAACGGCATCCCGAAGACGAGTGTGACGCGCTCGGTCTCGCTGTACGGCCTCTCCGATGTCGTGATCAATTTCGCTGACGGCACTGACCGCGAGGCGGCGCGGCAGCAGGTGTTCAACCGGATGGGCGATCTCGGCCTGCCGACCGGGGTGACGCCCTCGGTCTCGCCGCTGACCTCGCCTTCGGGGCTGATCTATCGCTACACGCTGCAGAGCCGCGACCGGTCGCCGATGGAGCTCAAGACGATCGAGGAATGGACGGTCGAGCCGCAATATCGCGCAGTGCCCGGCGTTGCCGACGATTCGGGCTTTGGCGGCGGCACGATGCAATATCAGGTGCTGCTCGATCAGGTGAAGATCGCGGCACTCGGCCTGTCGCCGCAACAGGTCGAGAGCGCGCTTGCGGCGAACAACAGCAATGGCGGCGGCGGCTTCTATTCGCAGGGCGGGCAATTCTATTATGTGCGCGGGCTCGGCCGGCTCGAGACGGTCGAGGATATCGGCAATGTCGTGCTGGCGCAGCACAAGGGCATTCCGGTGCTGGTCAAGGATGTCGGCAAGGTCGTGATCGGCATCGCGCCGCGGCTCGGCCAGTTCGGCATCGGCAAGCAGGACGATGCAGTCGAGGGCGTGGTGCTGCTGCGCACCGGCGAGAAGACCCAGGATGTGCTGAAGCGGGTCGAGGCCAAGACCCGGGAGCTCAACGAGCATCTGCTGCCGCGGGACGTGAAGGTCGTGCCCTTTTACGACCGCAGCGACCTGGTCGATGTCACGACCGGGACGGTCGAGGGCAATCTGCTGCGCGGCATGCTGCTGGTCGTCGTGGTGCTGATCTTCTTCCTCTACGATGTTCGGGCCGGGCTGATCGTCGCCACCACCATCCCGCTGGCCCTGCTGTTCGCCTTTGTCTGCCTCGATCTGCAGGGAGCTTCGGCGAACCTGCTGTCGATCGGGGCGATCGATTTCGGCATCCTGGTCGATGGCGCTGTGGTGATGGTGGAGAATATCCATCGCCAGCTCGCCGAGCGACGGGGCAGCGACGCGGGCATCATCGAGATCATCACCGATGCGGCGGCCGAGGTGGACCGGCCGCTCTTCTACGCAGTCGCGGTGATCGTCGTCAGTTTCCTGCCGATCTATGTGCTGGCGGGGCCTTCGGGCACATTGTTCAGGCCGATGGCGGACACGATGATCTTCGCGCTGATCGGTGCGCTGATCGTGACGCTGACCCTGCTGCCGGTGCTGTGCTCCTGGTTCATGCGCAAGGGCGTGCAGGAGCGGCGCAACGGCGCGTTCGAATGGGTGAAGGCGCGTTATGTACGCGGCCTCGATCGCTGCATCGCGCGGCCCTGGGTGACGACCGCGGTCTCGGGCGCGCTGCTGGTTGCCGGGCTGTTGCTGGTGCCGAGCGTCGGCGCCGAGTTCATGCCGCAGATGGACGAGGGTGCGCTCTGGGTGCGGGCGACCATGCCTTACACCATCTCCTTCGATGAATCGGCCAAGGTGGCGCCGAAGATCCGGGCGATCCTGAGCTCCTTCCCCGAGGTCACCACGGTCGCCTCCGAGCATGGCCGGCCGGATGACGGGACGGATTCCACCGGCTTCTTCAACGCCGAATTCTATGTCGGGCTGAAGCCCTATTCGCAGTGGACCGGCAGCTATCACACCAAGGCTGCGCTGATCGCTGCGATCGACAAGAAGCTTGCCGCCTTTCCCGGCATCATCTTCAACTACACCCAGCCGGCCGAGGATGCAGTCGACGAGGCCGAGACCGGGCTGAAGAGCGCGCTGGCGGTGAAGATCTTCGGGCCTGACCTGGGCACGCTCCAGCGCAACGGCAAGGCGATCAAGCAGGTGCTGACGGGCGTGCGCGACATCAGCAACGTCACCCTGGTGCAGGAACTCGGCCAGCCGAGCCTGAACATCAGGATCAACCGCGCAGCGATCGCGCGCTATGGCCTCAATGTCGACGATATCAACGGCCTGATCCAGACAGCGATCGGCGGCGATGTCGCGACGCAGGTGGTGCAGCAGGAAAAGCAGTTCGACCTGGTCGTGCGGCTCGACCAGAAATATCGCGACAATCCTGAGGAGATCGGCAACATCCTGGTGGCGACGCCGGGCGGGCAGCATATCCCGCTCAAGGAATTCGCCGAGATCGGCGTGGCGGACGGCGCATCCTTCATCTACCGGCAGGACAATTCGCGCTTCATCGGCGTGCAATTCTCGGTCGCCGGGCGCGATCTCGCCGGCGCGGTCGAGGATGCGATCAAACAGGTCAACGCCAAGGTGCCGCTACCGCAGGGCTATCGGCTCGACTGGGGCGGACAATATACTGAATATACGGCGTCGCGGGGTCAGCTGGGCGTGATCCTGCCGCTGACGCTGGCGCTGATCTTCCTGCTGTTGTTCATCCTCTACCGGAACTTCAAATTCCCGTTCATCACCGTGGCCGGCGTGCTGCTCTCGGCGCCGGTGGGTGGCATCCTGGCCTTGTGGCTGACCGGCACGCCCTTCTCGGTCTCGTCGGGGATCGGCTTCCTGGCGCTGTTCGGCGTCTCGGTGCAGACCGCGGTGGTCTATATCTCCTATGTCAACGAGCTGCGCGGCGACGGCATGGACGTGACCGAGGCGATCCGCGAAGGCGCGATCCTGCGGTTGCGGCCGATCATGATGACGGCTCTGGTCGCGGCCCTGGGGCTGTTGCCGGCAGCGCTTGCCACCGGCGTCGGCACCGATACGCAGCGGCCGTTTGCGCTTGTGATCGTCAGCGGGCTGTTCACCCGGCTGCTGATCAGCATCTTCCTGATGCCGGCGCTTTACACCCTGGTGGCGCGGCCCGAGGATCGGCTTGAAGTCTAGAGATACGCGGGGAGAATAAGCAGATGCGGACGGTGATCGGAGTGACTCTCGGGCTGGCGCTGCTTGCCGGCACCCCGCTCGCGGCACAGACGCTTGCGCCCGACACGCCCAAGAGTTTCACTCCGGTGACTGACAGCTTCGACTTCGTCACCCGCAAGGTCGATATCGCGATGCGCGACGGAGTGAAGCTTCACGCAGTCATCCTGATGCACAAGAGGCTGAAGGGCGCGCCGATCCTGCTCGACCGTACGCCCTATAATGCGAGCGGCGCGACGAGCCGATCGGACAGCGCGCATGGCGACATGGTGGTGCGGGGGAGCGACGCGCTCTACCTCGATGCCGGTTATATCCTCGTCTATGAGGATGTCCGCGGCAAGCACGGGTCCAAAGGCGATTATGTCAATGAGCGGCCGCTGCGCGGGCCGCTCAACCCGACCAAGGTCGACCATGCCACCGATGCCTGGGACACGATCGACTGGCTGGTGAAGAATGTGCCCGAGACCAATGGCCGGGTGGGCATGATCGGCACCAGCTATGACGGCATGATGGTGGCGATGGCGCTGACCGATCCGCACCCGGCGCTGAAGGCCGCGGTGCCAGCCGATCCGGTGATCAACACCTGGATGAACGACGACGACTTCCATGGCGGCGCGTTCCGGATGATCGGCTATGACTATTATTATTCGCAGGATGCCGAGCACGGCAATGCCGGCGACCTGTGGCGCGACGGCTATGACGATTACGACACCTTCCTGCGCGCCGGCTCGGCGAGCGGCTTCGTCAAGAGCCGCGGGCTCGACCAGCTCGGCTTCGTCCGCAAGCTGCACGACCATCCGGCCTATGACAGCTTCTGGCAGGGCCAGGCGCTCGAGACGATCCTGCCCAAGAAACCGCCCAGCGTGCCGACCCTGTGGGTCGCCGGACAATGGGACCAGGAGGATATGTATGGCGCGGTCGCGGCGTGGGAGGCGCTGCATCCGGTCGACCCCCAAGGGCTGAACCATCTCGTGATCGGCCCGTGGCGGCACGGCGGCTGGGCCGGCGACGGGTCGACCCTCGGGCCGATCCGCTTCGATGCCGATACCGGGCTGTGGTTCCGCAAAACAGTGCTGCTGCCCTTTCTCGACGCCAATCTGAAGACCGGCGGCGCGCCCGTCGATCTGCCGCCGGTGCTCGCCTTCCAGACCGGGGCGAATGCATGGCAGAAGCTGCAGACATGGCCGCAGAGCTGCGCGAGCGGGTGCACCTCCGCCGCAAAGCCGCTCTATTTCCAGGCGGGCGGCGGGCTCGCCTTCACGGCACCTGCCGGCGGCAGCGAGGCGGATGATTATGTCTCGGATCCAGCCAAGCCGATCCCCTATCGCCTCCGGCCGATCCGCCCGACCTATGCGAGCGGCTCGACCTGGGGGCAGTGGCTGGTCGACGACCAGCGGCCTTTCTCCGACCGCACCGACGTACTGACCTATGAGACGCCGCCACTCGACCAGCCGGTGGCGATCGCCGGGGCGCCGATGGTCAATCTGGTCGCCTCGACCACAGGCAGCGACGGCGATTTCGTGGTCAAGCTGATCGACGTCTATCCCGACGACTATGCGCCCGATCCCAAGATGGGCGGCTATCAGCTCGCGGTGAGCATGGACATCTTGCGCGGGCGCTACCGGGAGGGGTTCGAGACGGCGAAGCCGATCCAGCCCGGCGCGGCCCTGCCCTATCGCTTCGCCCTGCCCAATGCGAACCATGTCTTCCTGCCCGGACACCGCATCATGGTGCAGGTGCAGTCGAGCTGGTTCCCGCTCTATGATCGCAACCCGCAGAGTTTCGTGCCGAACATCTTCGATGCGAAGCCGGGCGATTATGTGAAGGCGACGATCCGGGTGTTCCACGCGCCGGCGGAGGCGAGCTTTATCGAGCTGCCGGTGGTGCCGTAGCGCAATTCTTTTCTTGCTTCCCCGGCGGAGGCCGGGGCCCAGTTGGAAAGGTCGATGTAACTAAGCGCAGCGCCCGCCATTATCGTCCCCCAACTGGGCCCCAGCCTTCGCCGGGGAGCAAGGAGGATTCGCAACTCCCTACACCACAACCATCGCCACCGCCGCTGCGGCCATCACGGCGGTTGCGGTCCAGCCGAAGAATTGCAGCGGGCGCGAGGCGACATAGTCGCCCATCGTCGCCTTGCGGGTGACCACGATCATCATCACCGCCATGATCGGCACCGCGACCACGCCATTGATCACCGCGCTCCAGAACAAGGCCTTGATCGGATCGAGCGGCGACCAGTCGATGCCGATGCCGAGCAGCACCGAAACGGTGATCACCGCATAGAAGCCGCGTGCTTCCCAGGGCTTGTGCTCGAGCCCGATCTTCCAGCCGCGCGATTCGCCGATGGCATAGGCAGTCGAGCCGGCCAGCACGGGGATGGCGAGAAGCCCGGTGCCGATGATGCCGAGGCTGAACAGCAGAAAGGCGAACTGGCCGGCGACCGGCTTCAACGCGCTGGCGGCGTCGGCGGCAGTGGTGATGTCGGTCTTGCCCGAAGCGTGGAGCGTCGCCGCCGTGCCGATCATGATCGCGAGCGCGACCAGGTTCGACACCGCCATGCCGGTGAAGGTGTCGAGGCTGATACGGCGGAACTCGGCAGGCGCTTCCTTCGGCGTCTCCTTCAGCGCATGCTTGGCATCGTCCTGATCGATCTCCTCGACCTCCTGCGAGCTCTGCCAGAAGAAGAGATAGGGGCTGATCGTCGTGCCGAAGATCGCAACCACAGTGGTGACGCCGGCCGTGCCGGCGATGGTCGGCCAGACCATGCCCTTGCCCGCCGCCAGCCAGTCGACATGGACCATGAAGATGAGCGCGACATAGGCGAGCAGCACCAGGGTGAGCCATTTGAGGATGTTCGAATAGCGGTGATAGGGCGCGAACATCTGCAGCAGCAGCGAGACGATCGCGAAGACGAAGGTGAAGACATGGTCACCCCAGCCGACCACCAATTGCGCCGCCTCGCCCATTGCCGCGAGATCGGCGCCGATATTGATGGTATTGGCGATGAACAGCAGCGCGACGAGGCCGGTGACGATCCAGCGCGGCAGGATCTTCGCCATGTTGCGGGCGAGGCCGGCATCAGTGACCCGGCCGATCCGCGCACTGACGAGCTGGACCGCGGTCATCAGCGGATAGGTGAGGACAAGCGTCCAGAGCAGGCCGAAGCCGAACTGCGCGCCGGCCTGGGAATAAGTGGCGATGCCGCTGGGATCATCGTCGGCCGCGCCGGTGACGAGGCCGGGGCCGAGCTGCTTCAGCACCGAAACGGGTTCAGCATGCTCCTCGAGGCTTGTTTCCAGCGTGGCTTCGAGGCTCATGCGGGGTCCTTCGCTTGCGCGCGGCGACGGCCGGTCGCGCGGGTCATTGGATCAGGTTTGGGCGGCGCGCGCCAGCCGGGCGGCGGGGTCGGGCGCGCCTGGCTGGTGCCGATGCCCATATTGCCCGGCTGCTGGCGGATGAGGCCGGAGGTGTCGGCGGCCGCGGCATCCGCCGCCGAGGCGCCGCCGCGAAGCAGGTTGAGCTGGTCGCGCAGGCGCCGCGCTTCCTCGAAATCGAGCGCCGCGGCGGCCGCCTCCATCCGCTGTTGCAGCGCTTCGATTTCGATGCTCATCGCGTCACAACGCCGTGGCGGCGAAATCGACCCGCACCACGGGACATCATTTCGTGTCGATCCGGTGGGAGAGCGTGCGCATCCCTGTCCCGATACAGCAGCGAGGCCGGGCGGCGCATGATCTAGGGCAAGACCGGCCCGAGCGCGACCGCATCCAGCGCGAGCCAGTCAGCCATGCGGCGCAGTTCGATGGTCAGGCGCTCGATGGTTTCGGACGGGGCGCCCGGCTCGAGATGGACGCGGTGCGCGACCAGGCGCGAGGCCTGGCGATCCGCCTTGAGATCGGCCCGGGCGACGATCCGGTCGTCGAGCAGGAAGGGCAGGACATAATAGCCGAACTGCCGCTTCTCGGCGGGGGTGTAGATCTCGATCCGGTAACGGAAATCGAACAGCCGCTCAGTGCGGGCGCGCTCCCAGATCAGCGGATCGAACGGCGCGAGCAGCGCCGCGCCGCGCACCCAGCGGGGCCGTTTCGCATCGCGGTGCAGCCAGGCCTGATTGCTCCAGCCCTTCACCGCGACCGGCACGAGTACGCCCTCCTCCGCCAGCGTCGCGACGGCCGCGCTCGCCTGTTCTGGCTTGAGGCGGAAATAGTCGCGCAGGTCGGTGGTGGTGGCCATGCCGTGCGCGCGGGCGGCGCGCTCGATCAGCGCGCGGTGTGCCTCGGCATCGGTGGGCGTCGGCAGCGCCAGGATGCGCGGCGGGATGACCCGCTCGGTCAGGTCATAGACGCGCTCGAAGCTGCGCCGCCGGGTCGCGGTGGTGATATGGCCCGACCAGAACAGCCATTCGAGCGCGCGCTTGGTCTCACCCCAGGCCCACCAGCCGGTGCTGCTCTTGCCTTCCTCGAAATCCGAAGCAGCGAGCGGTCCTTCCGCGCTGATCCGGGCGAGGATCGCCTCGGCCTCGGCGCGGCGCTCGCCCGCGAAGATACGCATGCCGTTCCAGCCCGCTGCGCCGCGATCCGCCTCGGCCATGCGCCAGCGCAACAGGGGCTGCAGCGACAAGGGGAGCAGCGACGCCTCATGCGCCCAATATTCGAACAGCCGCCGTTCGCTTTTCCGCCCCCAGGCGGCGCGATCGATCAGGCCGCAATCATAGCTGCCGAGCCTGGAAAAGGCCGGCAGATAATGCGCGCGGACAAGCACATTGACGCTGTCGATCTGGTGCAAGGCGAGCCGGTCGATCGTGCGGGCGAGGCGTCCCTGGTCAACGCGCTCCGGCACGCCGGCGCCGAAGCCCTGCGCGGCGAGCGCGATCCGCCGCGCCTGAGCGAGCGACAGCTGCTCGGTCAGGGCTGTTCTGCCAACCCGGCGGCGCGAGCATAGGCCTCGGCCGCAGCCCGCTCGCGTGGATCCTCGAACGCCTGGGCCGGGTCGGGCGCTTCGCCCAGCGCATGGAGCAAGGCCCAGAGCGCGAAGCGGCGGCCGGGCTCCTGCTCAGTCCAGAAGGCAGTGCCGAGCCGCTCGACGCCGAGCTCGATCGCGCCTTCGTCGAGCGTCTCGATCTCGGTCGTGCCGAAATAATGATAGAGCAGCGCGTCGAGATCCAAACTCATTCCCCGATCAGGTGCAGCGCGAACTCCCGCCGGTGCGGGCGCCTGCGATGCTCGAACAGATAGATGCCCTGCCAGGTGCCGAGCGCCAAGCGCCCATCGACGAGCGGGATCGAAAGCTGCACAGTGGTGAGCGCGGTGCGGAGATGCGCCGGCATATCGTCCGGTCCCTCATCGTCATGGGCATAAGCGTGCGGATCCTCCGGCGCGATCCGTGCGAAATAGTCCTCGAGATCGCTTCGCACCTCGCGCGCCGCATTTTCCTGGATCAGCAGGGATGCCGAGGTGTGGCGGCAGAAGATCGTCAGCAGGCCAGTCGCCATCCCCTGCCGGGCGACCCAACCGGCGATTTCCCGGGTGATCTCGACCAGCCCCTGGCGCCGCGTCTCGATCGTCAAACTGCCTGTCGCCTGCTTCATATCGGATGCTATACCCCGTCGAGCGCCAAATGATCGAGCCGGCAAAGGATCGAAATATGGACGACGAGATTCCGCCCGAGACGAGCAAACTCACCCGTTCCAAGCAGCGCTGGGCAAGCGAGGGCAAGTTCCTGACCGGCCATGTGGCGCGACCCGAAACCGAGCGGCTGCCGCCGGGCCAGCATCTCGTGCGCGACTGGCCGGTGCTCGATCTCGGCCAGCATCCCGATGTGCCGACCGGACGCTGGAAGCTGGCGATCGGCGGGCTGGTCGACCATCCGGTCACGCTCGACTGGGCCGCATTCATCGCGCTGCCGCAGACCGGCCTCAGATCCGACATCCACTGCGTGACGACCTGGTCGCGCTACGACAATGACTGGCAGGGGGTGGCGGCGCGCGACCTGCTCGACCTGGTGCAACCGCGGGATGAAGCCGGCTATCTGATGCTGCACGGATCGGACGGCTACACCACCAATGTGCCGCTCACCGACTTCGCCGCGCCGGATGCGATCCTCGCGCATGGCTGGCAGGGCAAGCCGCTCGCGCGCGAGCATGGCGGGCCGGTGCGGCTGGTCGTGCCGCATCTCTATTTCTGGAAGAGTGCCAAATGGATCAGCGGGATCGACTTCCTGCCGTCGGACAAGCCCGGCTTCTGGGAAGTGAATGGCTATCATATGCGCGGCGATCCCTGGGCTGAGGAACGCTATTCCTGAAGGTGGCGGACGATCCCGGCGACATGAAAATAATTCATGGCTTTGTCGAGGAATGATGCTTTGTCGTGGGCGCGCCGCCCTGTCAGGTTTCGGCCTGACATTGGGAGACGAGCGATGGACAGGCGAGCATTTCTGGTGGCGGGTAGCACAGGGCTGGTATCGGCTTCGGCATGGGCAGCCATGCGAAAAATCGAGCCATCGCATCCATCGGTCGCTGACCCGATGCATGATGCTATCGCGCGGATCGAGGCGGAAAGCGGCGGACGGCTGGGCGTCGCGCTGCACGATACCGGCACGGGCCGCCGCTTCGCCTATCGCGGCGATGAGCGGTTCGCGATGTGCAGCACCTTCAAGCTGCTGCTCGCTGGGGCCGTGCTCGCCCGGGTACAGCAGCGCACCGAACGCCTCGATCGGCGGCTGCCGGTCCGGCGGAGCGACGTGATCGGCCATGCTCCCTTCACGGCGAAGCGCGCGGGCGGCACGGCGACGGTCGCTGAGCTGTGCCGGGCGATGGTGGTGGAGAGCGACAATGGCGCGGCGAACCTGATGCTCGCCGCGATCGGCGGCCCTGCGGCGCTGACGCGGTTCCTGCGCCGGAGCGGCGACACGGCAACGCGGCTCGACCGCAATGAACCATCGCTCAACGAGGCGACGCCGGGCGATCCGCGCGACACGACCACGCCGCTGGCGATGCTGGGCAGCGCCGAGCGGCTCTGGCTCGGCCCGGTGCTCGCCCCGGCCGGCCGGGCGCAGCTCACTGACTGGGCGATCGCATGCCAGACCGGCCTGGCACGGCTGCGCGCCGGGATCCCCAAGGACTGGCGCGCCGGCGACAAGACCGGCACCGGCGACCGCGGCACCTGTAACGACGTCGCGATCTTCTGGCCGCCGCGCCGCAAGCCGGTGCTGGTGGCAAGCTATCTCACCGGGAGCAGGCTCGGGACCGATGCCGCCAACGCCATCCACGCAAGGGTGGCCAGGGCACTGGTGGGAATCATCTGAACCCCCTGCCCGTTACGACGTTCACAGGCATCGAACACACGCCTGTCGCGAGACAAAAGCCGCGCGCTGCCCTAATCTTGCCCGCGTGACCCGCAAGATCATCCATGTCGATATGGACGCCTTCTACGCGTCGGTCGAGCAGCGCGACGACCCGAATCTGCGCGGCCGGCCGGTGGCGGTGGGCAGCGCGACCGGGCGCGGCGTCGTCGCGGCGGCGAGTTACGAGGCAAGGCGTTTCGGCGTGCGATCGGCGATGCCCTCGGTCACCGCGCTCAGGCGCTGCCCGGACCTGATCTTCGTGCCGCATCGCTTCGATGTCTATCGCGCGGTCTCGCACCAGATCCGCGCGATCTTCCATGACTATACGCCGCTGGTGGAACCCCTGTCGCTCGACGAAGCCTATCTCGATGTTACCGAGAATCTGAAGGCCATTCCCACGGCGACCGAGACGGCGACGGAGATCAGAGCGCGGATCTTCGAGACGACCGGCCTCACTGCCTCGGCCGGCATTTCGTACAACAAGTTCCTCGCCAAGCTCGCCTCGGACCAGAACAAGCCCAATGGCCAGTGCGTGATCACGCCGGGCATGGGCGCAGCGTTCGTCGCGAAGCTTGAGGTCGGCCGCTTCCATGGTGTCGGACCGAAGACCGCCGAGCGGATGAACCGCCTCGGCATCTTCACCGGCGCCGATCTGCGCGACCGCGAGCTGGCGTTCCTGCAGGCGCATTTCGGCAAGGCGGGGGCCTGGTACCATGCGATCGCCCGCGGCGAGGATGATCGGCGCGTCAACCCCGATCAGCCGCGCAAATCCTCGGGATCGGAGACGACCTATGAGACCGACCTGGTCGAGCCCGGGCAGGTCGAGGCAGGCGTGCGCGCGATGGCCGACGATGTCTGGGCATGGTGCGCGAAAACCGGCGGGCGCGGCCGGACGGTGACGGTGAAGGCGCGCTATGCCGATTTCCGCACGGTGACGCGCAGCCGCACCCGGGCCTCGCCGGTGAACGACCATGACACGCTGCACGAAGTGGCGATCGCGCTGGTCCGGACGCTGTTCCCGCTGCGCGCGGGCATCCGCCTGATCGGCGTGACCCTGTCGACCTTCGACCAGGCGGACGATGCGCAGCTCGATCTGCTGGAGCAATCCCGGGCGGAATGACACAGGCTTGACGGCTGCTCCGGGCGCAGGTTATGCGCCACTGTGTATCATAAATTGCCGCTCAGTTGAAATGAGCGGTCGCCTTTCGCACACCACAAGGAGAGCCCGAATGTGCACAGAACGCGTTGTCGTCGTGACCGGCGGAGCATCGGGCATCGGGCTCGGCGTCAGCAAAGCCTTCGCTGCGAGCGGCCATTCAGTCGCAATGCTCGATATGCAGGAGGAAGCGCTGGCGCGAGAAAGCGCTGCGCTGCGCGCCGACGGTGCGAAGGTGGTTGCGTGCGTGGCGGATGTTTCCAGCCGGGCGTCGATCGATGCGGCCTATGCGAAAGTGCGGGCCGAGCTTGGCCCGATCAGCATCGTCATCGCCAATGCCGGCATTTCCATGAGCCAGGATTTCCTGGCGATGACGCTCGAGGCTTGGGATCGGATGATCGCGGTGAACCTCACCGGCGTGTTCCACACCCTCCAGGCAGCGGTGCCCGACATGGTCGCGGCGAAATGGGGCAGGATCGTCACCATCTCTTCCCAGGCGGCGCAATCGGGCGCGCAGGACCGGGCGCATTATGCGGCCTCGAAAGGCGGCGTGATCGGCCTGACCCGGTCGCTCGCGCGGGAACTGGCGTCGCACGGCATCACCGTGAACACGATCCCGCCGTCGCTGGTCGATACGCCGCTCGCCCGTGAAGGCGAGCGGACCGGCCAAGTGCCGCCCCTCGAAGTGATCGCGCAGCATATCCCGATCAGCCGCCCGGGCACGCCCGAGGACATCGCCAACGCCTGCGAATTCCTGTGCTCCGACAAGGCGAGCTATATCACCGGCCAGGAAATCAACGTGAACGGCGGCAGCTGGATGTGACGCAAAAGGGGCCGCTGCAGGCAGCGGCCCCTTGATGCGCCAGCCGAAGGGGCGCTCAGCCCCCGAAGCGGTAGCGGATCCGGCCGCCGAACATGCGCGGCTCGCCGAGCACTGCGAACTCGGCGCCGGATGAGTCGAGGCCCGGCACGAACGCGTAATATTTCTGGTCCGTCACGTTGGTCGCGAACACGGCCAGATCCACCGGCAGGCCGCCGACACCGTTCCAGCTCAGATTGAGGTTGAGCAGGTCGCGCGGGGCGAGCGTGCCGAAATCGGCCCCGAAGGTCGTGACCGTCGGCGCGCCGAGCGTCCCGTAATAATCATAGGTCGAGATCTGCTTGTCGGTATGGGTGAAGGTCGCGGCGAAGGTGATCTTGCCGATGCTTTCCTCGAGCGGCAGCGTATAACTGCCTGTGATCGTGAACTTGTTGCGAGGCGAAAGCACGAGCGGCGCGCCGGGCGCGATCGTCGTATTATTGGCCTGGTAGTTGGGGTCCGTCGTCCCGAACGCGCCGACCTTCTCCACCGAGGTGTTGAGATAGGTATAGCTGCCGTCGAAGGTGAAGCCCCTGAACGGGGTTATCGTCGCTTCAGCCTCGACGCCCCAGATCCGCGACTTGCCTGCGTTGATGATCGCCGTGGTCGGCGACACCGGCGCGGGCTGGCCGGTGCCCATGAAATTCTGGTTGTTGTTGAAGCCGAGCTGAAGCTGCTGGTTGGTGAAATCATTGTAGAAGCCGGCGATGTTGAACGTGCCGTGGACGGCGCCGCGGAAGGTCGTCTTGATGCCGCCCTCATAGCTGTCGACCTGCTCGGGCTGGAAGGTGCGGTGATCGATCGGTGCGTTCACCGAAACGCCGCCGGCACGGTAGCCGCGCGAATATTTGGCGTAGAGCAGGATATCGTCAGTCGGCTTGTAGTCGAGGTCGATCAGCCAGGTCGGCTTTTGCGATTCCTCCTTCAGATGCTCGGTACAGGTCGGCGCCTGGCCGGGATCGGTGCAGGAAAAGACCGGCGCGGCGGTATAGGGCGGCAGGACCGCGAAATTGGCGTAATAGCGCGTGCTGTCGTTGGTCTGGCGATCCCAGGTGTAACGGAAGCCGCCGGTCAGGCTGAGCTGGCTGGTCAGCTTGTAGGTCGCCTGCGCGTACAGGCCGACGTCGCGATAGGATGTCCTTCCTTGCGTGTAGTTCACGGCGCCGACATGCACCGGATAGGGGAAGCCAAGCTGTGCGCTGAGCGCCGCGGTAAACGCCTGGCCAAGCGGATCCGTGCACTGGAAGGTCGACAGATCGGTACAGGGCGCGAGCTGGTTCGACTGGTTGCCGGACGGCCCGAGCGGATCGCTGACCTCGAGATAGGCACCGAGCTGATAGGTCAGCTTGTGGTCCATCGCCGAGCCCTGCACCTGGAATTCCTCGGTGAGGGTCGACTGATCGGAGGTGTTGAGCCCCGGGATCGGCGAGATGTCCGTGAAGATCGGCGGCGCGCCGAAGGGGAAGACGAACTGCGGATAGGGGAAAGGCGTGTTCGCCGTGCTCCAGTTGGTGCCGAACAGGGGCGAGCGCTGGAGATCAGAGAACTGCGCATAGCTCGCGATGTTCTTGAGTGTGACGGAATCGCTCGCATGCCAGGTCGTCGTATTGATGAACTGCCACTGGGTGATGCGGGAAATCGGGTTCGGCAAGGCGGCTTCCACGTCGTAGAAACCGGCACCGAGCGTCTTTTCATGCGCAAGCTGGCCGCAGGAGAACACGCCGATGAAATTCCGGCCGCCTGCTGCCGGATCCACGGGATTATAGCCGGCGGGATTGCAGCCGATCAGCTTCTGGACGCTGCCATTGGTGTGCGAGCGGGTGAAGGAGCCGATCATGTAGTTTTCCAGATCGGGCGTCAGATCGACGACCAGGCTGGCGCGGAGCGAGGTATAGTTGACGTCGTTATAGTCGCTCGGCCCGATGCCCGAGATATTGTGCAGATAGCCGTCGCGGTCCTGATGGTCGCCGGCGATCCGCAGGCGCGCGTCATCGCCGAGCGGGATGTTGATCGCGCCCTGGAGGCGCTTCATGTCGTAATTGCCGTACGACCCCTCGATATAGCCTTCGAGCTTGTAGGTCGGCCGCTGCGGCACGAACAGGATCGCACCGCCGGTGGTGTTGCGGCCCTGCAGCGTGCCCTGCGGGCCTTTCAGCACCTGCACATTCTGCAGGTCGAAGAAATTGCCGGGGCCGGCGCCGTCACCCGCCTGAGTGCCCTGGGTCGGCCCGCGCGGCGCCACCACGTCAGCGAAATAGACGCCGACCGAGGGCGGCGTGCCGGCATCCTGGGTGAAGCCGCGGATCGCGAAGCTGGTATTTTCGGACCCGAAATTCGCATTGGCGGAAAGCGACGGCGTGTAGAGCGCGAGGTCGGATGCATTGACCACGTTGCGATTGGTCAGCTGCTGCTGGTTGAACACGGTGATCGAGATCGGAACGTCCTGCAGGCGCTCCTCGACGCGCCGCGCGTTGACGATGATATCGGCGGCATCCTCGCCGGCTGCGCCCGTGCTCTGCTGGGCGGGCGCAGGCGTGGCGGCTTCCGGCGCGGTCTGCGCAAATACCGGGGCGGCTGCGATCAGGCCGAGCGCGGTCGTCGCGAACAATGCGGATTTCGTGAGAAGCACGTTCATACATCCTCCCTGGATTTATAATTTGCGCCGCGATCAAGCGCGTGCCTTCAGCTTCTTCTGGTGGAAGCGCTTCATGATCGGCGAGGATTAGCCGGCCTGACAAGTTTCATATCCGTCATGAAGCCCCGATATCGCAGGGACGATAAGCGCGTTCGTCACAACGCTTTTTCAGGCTGATCCATCGATGCAAACGACCAGCCGGCGGGCGCACTTGGCGCGGCTATCCCGGCACTTCCCCCGAACCGGGGCCTAGAGGAACAGCCCGGTGATCCAGTAGGTCAACGCAGCGACCAGCGCGGCGGCGGGGAGCGTGATGAACCAGGCGATGACGATGCTGCTCGCGACATTCCACCGCACCGCGGAGAAACGCCGTGCCGCGCCGACCCCGACGATCGCACCGGTGATGGTATGGGTCGACGAAACCGGGATGCCGCCGATCGTCGCCATGAACAGCGTGATGGCGCCGCCGGTTTCCGCGCAGAACCCCTGGGCGGGCGTAAGCCGGGTGATCTTCGAGCCCATGGTGTGGACGATCTTCCAGCCGCCCGACATGGTACCGATCGCCATCGCCGCCTGGCAGGCGAGCACCACCCAGAAGGGCACATGGAAAGCGCCGCTATAGATGCCCTGCGAATAGAGCAGGACAGTGATGATCCCCATCGTCTTCTGCGCGTCATTGCCGCCATGCCCGAGCGAATAGGCGGCGGCCGACAGGAGCTGCAGCTTGCGGAAGCGCTTGTCGACGCCGAGCGGGGTGAGCTTGAGGCTGGTCCAGGCAACGATCAGCACCAGCACCAGCGCGAGCCCGAGGCCGACAGCGGGCGAGGCGAAGATGCCGACGACAGTCTTGATCACGCCTGCCCATACCACGACGCTCAACCCCGCCTTGGCGATGCCCGCGCCGAGCAGCCCGCCGATCAGCGCATGGCTGCTGCTCGAGGGGATTCCGAGCATCCAGGTGATGACATTCCACACGATCGCGCCCATCAGCGCGCCGAAGATCACCTGCGCATCGACGATCTGAGTCGAGATGATGCCGGTGCCGACGGTCTGCGCGACATGCTGGCCGAATACGGCGAAGGCCACGAAGTTGAAGAAAGCCGCCCAGATCACTGCGTGGTGCGGCTTGAGCACGCGGGTCGAGACGACGGTGGCGATCGAGTTGGCGGCATCGTGCAGGCCGTTGAGGAAATCGAACAGCAGGGCGACGCCGATCAGGCCGATCAGCAGGGGGAGGGATAGTGTCACCGGCGGCTCAAGCGTGGTCGATCACGAGACCCTGGATCTCGTTCGCGACATCCTCGAAGCGGTCGACGATCTTTTCCAGGTGGCTGTAGATTTCCCGCCCGACGATGAAATCCATCGGCGAGCTTGCGCCATGCGCCTTGAACAACGCCTTGAGCCCGGCGTCATGGATATCGTCGGCATGGCCTTCGATCTGGATCAGCCGGGCAGTGAGGTCGTGCAGCCGGCCTGCGTTGTTGCCAACCGAGCGCAGCAGCGGGATCGCCTCGGCCGTCACCCGCGCGGCCTCGACGACGATGCCGGCCATGTCGCGCATCTGCGGTTCGAAGGTGGTGACCTCGTACAGCTCGATCGACTTGGCGGTGCCGTTCATCTGATCGATCGCATCGTCCATCACCCCGATCAGGCTGGTGATCGCACTGCGATCGAACGGCGTGACGAACACGCGCCGCACATCCTGCAGCACTTCGCGGGTGATATCGTCGGCCTCATGCTCTCGCTTGACGATCTCGGCGATGTTGTCGGCGATCGATCCCTCATTGTGGAGCAGCTTGGCGAGCGCGTCGGCACCCGCAACGAGCGTCGCGGCATGTGCCTCGAAATGATCGAAAAAGCGCCCCTGCGTGGGCATCAGCGCCTGGAACCACGCTACCATCGGAACCCTCTTTCTTGCCTTGCTTCGAAACGCCGGCAGCACACGCTGTGCCAGGCTCGCCGGAATGATGGGCTCGCGGAAACCGGCAATAAGCGCCTTAAGTTGCACTTCTGTGACATTCTTAGCCGCCTGATCCAGATCGAACCAGCGGGTATCGCGTTCGGCCTTTTCCGGCCAGCTCTCGACCTGCTCGACCACTGCGATCGGGAAGACGGAAACGACGAGATTGCGGCTCCGCCCGGTGCGGCGGCGTTTCAGATAGGTGAAGGTGCCGAGCGGCGTCGGGCACGGAATCCCGCGGATTCCGGCTTCTTCGAATGCTTCCTCGGCTGCCGATTCATGCGGCGCGAGGCCTGCGATATGGTTGCCCTTGGGAATCACCCAGCGCCCGGAATCGCGCGACGTGATGAGCATCACCTGCGCGCTGCCATCCGGCATGATGCGATAGGGAAGGGCGCCTACCTGATCGATGTTCGCTTCTCTCGATTGGCCGTGCGGGAGGGCCGCGGCGCATTTGTTACAGAATCACGACGACCGCAGAATCACGATCGGGCGCGCGAGTCCAGCCCGGATTCAACAGCCTAGCTGTTCGGCGAGATCGATCAGACTCGCCGCGTCATAATCCCAGTCCTGGCTCAGATGCCGGTCCGGCGCGGGACGGCCGCCATATTCGAGCGGGCGATCGACATAGGCAGTCGCGAGCCCGCAGGCGCGCGCAGCGGCGAGGTCGCTATGGTGCGCGGCGACGAGGCACAGTTCGGCGGGGGTGACGCCCAATATCTCGGCGGTACCGAGATAGGCGCGGGGATCGGGCTTATAGGACTGGGTGACTTCAGCGCCGAGGATCGCATCCCAGGGCAGGCCGTCGCGCCGGGCCATTTCGAGCATCAGCGCGATATTGCCGTTGGACAGCGTCACGACAGGGAAACGCGCCTTGAGCCGTGTCAGGCCGGGACCTGCGTCGGGCCAGGGATCGAGCCGCCGCCAGGCAAAGGCGAAGTCCGCCAGGCGCGCTTCGTCGACGCCCGCGACCTTATGGCGCTCAAGCAAGGTGTCGAGCGTTTCCCGGTTGAGGATGTCGAGCCGCACGAAAGGCCGTCGTCCCGAACGGCATTCCTCCATCGCCGGCTGGTACAGCCCGCGCCATTGATCGGCGAAGCCGGCGGGGTCGATATCCGTGCGGCCGATCGCGCTGAAAAAGGCGGCCGCCTCGCGCGCGATGCTCGATCGCCAGTCGACGACCGTGCCGAACACGTCGAATGCCAGCGCCTTTACGGCGACGCTCACGCCGCGTCGGCGACGATCGCGCGAAGCGCCTCGGCGAGCAAGCGCGTCTCGGCCCCGGTGCCGATCGTCATGCGCAGGCCGTTCGCCAGCCCCTGCCCCGGCAGCCAGCGCACGATGATGCCGCGCTCCATCAGCTGGTGATAGGCGACCTCGGCGGTGAGAGCGCCCTCGAACAGGACGAGCAGGAAATTGGCATGGCTCGGCACGACGCGCAGGCCGGCATTGCCCATCTTGGCGATCTCGCCCGCGAGCCAGGCGCGCCACTCGGCATTGTTCGCCCGGCTGCGCTCGACAAAGTCGGTGGCGCCGAGCGCAGCGATCGCCGCCTGCTGGCCGGCGGTGGTGATGCAGAAGGGCGCGCGGATGCGGTGCATCGCGGCGACCGCTTCGGCCGAGCCATAGCCCCAGCCGATCCGCTCGGCGGCGAGGCCGTGGATCTTCGAGAAGGTACGGGTGATGATCACGTTCGGCGCGTGGCGCGCGAGATCGAGCCCGCCGTCATCGTCCGCCGGATCGAGATATTCCGAATAGGCCTGGTCGATCACCAGCATCACATCCGACGGCAGATTGGCGTGCAGGCGCAGGATCTCGCCGCGCGGGGCAAAGGTGCCGGTCGGGTTGTTCGGGTTGGCGATGAAGACGAGACGGGTGCGCTCGGTCACACAGGCCAGGATCGCATCGACGTCAGTCGCGTGATCCTTGTCGGGCGCGACCACCGGGTGGGCGCCGACGCGCCGCGTCGCGATCTCATAGACCGCAAAGCCGTAGCGGACGAAGATGATCTCGTCGCCCGGCCCGGCATAGGCGCCGGCGGCGAGATGGAGCACTTCGTCCGAACCGGTGCCGTAGATGATCCGGGCGGGATCGAGATCATGCAGGGCGGCGAGCGCCTCGCGCAGCTCGGCGGCGCTGGCATCGGGATAGCGCGACAGATCGCCGACATGCTTCGAGAAAGCGGCCTGGGCTTCGGGGCTGGTGCCGAGCGGATTCTCGTTGGACGAGAGCTTGGTGACGGGCGCGCCGCTATCGGTGCTGGATCGCCCCGGCACATAGGGGGCGATCGCCATGATCCAGTCTTTGGGCTTGGGTGCGGTCATGGGTGCGCCCTAGCGGTCAGGGCCGTGGATTGGAAGCCGGCCTTCCCTTTTCTTCCCCATCGAAGATGGGGAGGAATTAGTTGGAGCGCTTCCGCAGCGTCGGCCGCGGATGATGACGCACGGGTGCCGGACCATGGTGACGGCGCGGTTCGCGGGCCGCCTGTTGCGGGCCGCCTTCGACGACCTGGAACTGGACGCCGCCTTCCGCTTCCTCGCCCGCGGTGCGCTTTACCGAAGCCATGAACTTGCCGGCAATGGCGCGGGGAATCTGGAACATCGTCTCGTTCGGGGCGATGCGGATCGCGCCGACTTCGTTCTTGGTGATGTGGCCGCGGCGGCAGATCAGCGGCAGGATCCAGCGCGGATCGGCGTTCTGGCGGCGGCCGATATCCATGCGGAACCAGACGATATCGTCAAAGCCCTCGCGGTGATGCTCCTTGCCCGCCGGCTGGTCGCCGCCACCGCCACCCTGGGTGAGCATCTCCTCGGGTGCCGGCAGCCGGGCGCGGTAGGTCTTGACCAGGGCCGCCGCGATATCCTCGGGCGATTTCTGTTCGAGCAGCTGTGCCGCGAGTGCGCGATCATCGTCATCGACCTCGACGGTTTCGAGCAGCATCGACATCAGGCGCGTACGATCGGCCTTGCGGATATCGTCGGCGGTCGGGGCATTGACCCACTCCACCGCGATCCGTGCGCCGCGCAGCATCATCTCGACGCGGCGCTTGCGCTGGAACGGCACGATCAGCACTGCCGTGCCCTTCTTGCCCGCGCGACCGGTGCGGCCGGAACGGTGCTGGAGCGTCTCGGCGTCGCGCGGCAGCTCGACATGGATGACGAGGCTGAGTGTCGGCAGATCGATGCCGCGTGCGGCGACATCCGTCGCGACGCAGACCCGGGCGCGCTGGTCACGCAATGCCTGCATCGCTGCGTTGCGCTCATTCTGGCTGTGCTCGCCCGACAGCGCGACCGCCGCGAAACCGCGCTCGACCAGGCTGGCATGGAGATGGCGGACATTGTCGCGCGTCGCGCAGAACAGCATCGCCGATTCGGCCTCGTGGAGACGCAGCAGGTTGACGACGGCATTCTCGATATCGGCGGGCGCAACCGTGACTGCCTGGTAGCTGATATCGCCATGGCCGCGATCCTCGCCGACGGTCGAGATGCGCAACGCATCGCGCTGATAGCGCTTGGCGAGCGCGACGATCGGCTTGGGCATGGTCGCCGAGAAGAGCAGGGTGCGGCGCTGATCGGGGGTCGCGTCGAGAATCTGTTCGAGATCCTCGCGGAAACCCATGTCGAGCATCTCATCGGCTTCGTCGAGGATGATGGCCTTGAGCGCGCCGAGATCGAGCGCGCCGCGTTCGATATGGTCGCGCAGGCGGCCCGGGGTGCCAACGACGATATGGGCGCCGCGCGACAGGGCGCGGCGCTCGCTCGAGGCATCCATGCCGCCGACACAGGTCGCGATACGGGCGCCGGCTTTTTCATAGAGCCAGGCGAGCTCGCGGCTGACCTGCAGCGCGAGCTCGCGAGTCGGGGCGATGGCGAGCGCGAGCGGGGCGCGGGCCGCCGGCAGCGCGCCTTCCTCGCCGAGCAGCTGCGGGGCGATGGCGAGGCCGAACGCGACTGTCTTGCCCGAGCCGGTCTGCGCCGAGACGATCAGGTCACGGCCCGCGGCTTGCTCCTCGATCACGGCGGCTTGTACGGGGGTAGGCGCGGCGTAACCACGGGCGGAAAGCGCTTCGGCGAGAAGCGCGGGCAGATGAGTGAAAGGCATGATATCCTGGATATGGGGATGCGGCGCGTGCGCGGCAAAGGCGGCCCCTAGCACATAATCTGCGTTAAAGCACCTGCCCCGCCGCCCAGCCGCTCGCCCAGGCCCATTGGAAGTTATAGCCGCCGAGCCAGCCGGTGACATCGACTGCCTCGCCGATGGCATATAGGCCCGGGACCTTGCGCGCTTCCATGGTCTGCGAGGACAGGCCGTCAGTCGCGATTCCGCCCGCGACGACCTCGGCCTTGGCCAGGCCTTCCGTGCCGTTCGGGGTGAAGCGCCAGTCAGCGAGGCGGCGTGCGGCTTCGTCGAGTCGCTTGTCGGTGAGCGCGCCGAGTTCGCCTTCGAGGCCGAGGCGGTCGGCGAGGGTTTCGGCGAGGCGAGCGGGGAGATGCGTAGTCAGCAGTTTGCGGAAGCCGATCCGCGGGTTGGCGCGCTTGGCCTCAGCCAGCCAGCCGGGTTTGAGGTCGGGCAGGAAGTCGATGCCGATCGACTCGCCGTGCCGCCAGTAAGAGGAAATCTGCAGGATCGCCGGGCCAGATAGGCCCTTATGGGTGAACAGGGCAGCCTCGCGAAACGCGGTCTTGCCATAGCGCGCGACCACCTCAGCCGCCACGCCGGACAGCGAGCGGAACAGGGTTTCTTCGCCGCCGAGGGTGAACGGCACCAGCGCCGGACGTGGCTCGACGACCTTCAGCCCGAAGCGCCGGGCGAGATCATAGGCAAAGCCGGTCGCGCCCATTTTCGGGATCGAGGGGCCGCCGGTCGCGATCACCAGCGCCGGGGCGGTGGCGATGCGGTCGCCATAGGTCACGCGATATTGGCCATCGGCATGGTCGATCTCGCGGGCCGCGTGGCCGAGGCCGATCGTCACCTTGCCCGCATCGCATTCGTCGAGCAGCATCGCGACGATCTGCTTCGCCGAGCCATCACAGAAGAGCTGGCCGAGCGTCTTTTCGTGCCAGACGATGCGGTGGCGATCGACCAGGGCGATGAAATCGGCGGCTGTGTAGCGGCCGAGCGCCGACTTGGCGAAATGCGGGTTGGCCGAGAGATAGCGATCGGGCGCGGTATGGATGTTGGTGAAATTGCACCGCCCGCCGCCCGAGATCAGGATCTTCTTGCCGGGTTCGTCGGCGTGGTCGAGCAGCAGGATGCGGCGGCCGCGCTGGCCGGCGGTGAGGGCGCACATCATGCCGGCGGCACCAGCACCGAGGATGATTGCGTCGAAAGATTTGGGGGTGGTCATCGGATCGTGCCCCTACCCCTTCTCCCCCTGTGGGAGAAGGGGGCCGAGCGCAGCGAGGTCGGATGAGGGGGAGTGAGGCTCGGCAACGCCAACCCGGCGAGTGTCCCCCTCACCCTTCCCGTGCTTCGCACGGGCCCCTTCCCTCTCCCACAAGGGGACTGTTGCAAAACTAGGTGTGAGTTGATTCTCTGTTGGCTGAGGCTGGAGGGATGAGATGGCGGTAAAGTCGACAGGCCAGTTCAGTTTTGTGGAGGCGCTGGCGCCGCAGTTGGCGAGTGGCG